>Ga0081539_10004674_pt1 | contig 14859 bp, 18 predicted proteins | sample TabmetS4T2R2_FD_71023 | JGI IMG/M metagenome (GOLD analysis project Ga0081539, IMG submission 71023) | Tabebuia heterophylla rhizosphere microbial communities from the University of Puerto Rico - S4T2R2 | ecosystem: Host-associated > Plants > Roots > Rhizosphere ...
TCGCTCGCTCGTGCGGCGCTGAAGGCGACGTCTTCCTCCGCCGCCCCGAAACCCCGACTTCGTCGGCGGGGCGGCTGCGTCCAGACGCCGCCGCGCCAACTCGCTCGCTCACGTCAGCTCACGAGCGCCGGCCGCCTGGGCGAGCCACTGCTGCTCCAGCGTCTTGAGCTGGTCGGCGAAGCGCAGCTGGTCGACCGCCTGCGTCACGCACCCGGTCAGCGGCGAACCCTTGTCGAGCACCAGCCCGAACTGCTCCGGCACGCCCACCTGCGGCAGCTGCCCGACGATCACGCCGTTTTCGAGCTCGGCCGCGGTCATGTAGAAGGCGGTCGGCAGGTCGACAATGAGCCCGTCGATCTGCCCGTTCTGGAGGGCCTTCTTGGCGTCGTCGTTGGTGTTGAAGACCTGCGGCTGCCCGCTCGGCTTGATCACGTCGGTGATCGCCTGGTAGCTGGTGGTGCCCACCTGGGCGCCGAGCTTGGCGTCCTTCAGGGCCGCGACCGACGCCGCGTCGGCGATCTTCGACGACTTGAGCGCGATCACGGTCTGCCGCACCAGGTAGTACGGCCCGGAGAAGTCGACCGCCTTCTTGCGGTCGTCCGTGATCGAAAACTGGTTGATGTCGAAGTCGAAGTCTTTCGGCCCCGGCGCGATAGCCGTGTTGAACGCCACCCGCACCCACGTCACGTCGCCCTGCGCGTAGCCAAGCCGGTCGGCGACCGCGTAGGCCACCGCCGACTCGAAGCCCTGCCCGTTTTCCGGCTTGTTGTCCTTGAACCACGGCTCGTACGCCGGGTTGTCGGTCCCGATCGTCAGCTTGCCCGGAGTCTTGGTGGTGAGCTGAGCCTTCGAACAGGTGGTCAGCCCCGTGGCGGCGGGCGGGGCGGGGGACTCGTCGGCGGGGGCGCAAGCCACGAGCCCCAATACCAGGAAAATTGACAGTCGGCGGACCATGCGGGTCAGCATAAGCGGGACTTGTAAACCTGATAATGACCTGGGGCGTCGTAGCACCGTGGCAACAACCGGGAGCGTGGTCGCCGTGATCCCGACGGCCGAGGGGTGGGCCGCCGACGAGGCGGTGACGCACCTTTTCACGGCCCACTACCGGCCGCTGGTGCGCCTGGCCACGCTCCTGCTGCACGACAACGGGCGGGCCGAGGAGATCGTCCAGGACGCGTACGTGGCGCTGCACGGCCACTGGCGGCGCCTGCGTGACGCGGACAAGGCGCTCGCGTACCTGCGGGCCAGCGTCGTCAACCGCTCCCGGTCGGCGCTGCGCCACCGCAAGGTCGTCGACCGTCACCTGGCGCTCGCCCGGCCCGCCCCCGACGCGCCCAGCGCGGAGGCGGGCGCGCTCGACGCGCTGCGCCACGACTCGGTGGTGGCCGCGCTGCGCGCCCTGCCCGCCCGGCAGCGGGAGGCGCTGGTGCTCCGCTACTACCTCGACATGTCCGAAGCCGATATCGCCGCCACGATGGGGTGCAGCCGGGGCGCCGTGAAGAGCCACACGTCGCGGGGCATGGCCGCCCTGCGGGAGACGCTGGAGCGAAGCTCATGAGCGACCGCCACGAAGACGTACTCCGCCGGGTCATGGAGGCCGAGGCGGCGAGGGTCGAGGTGAGCCCGGACGCCCTCGCCACCATCCGCGCGCGGACCTCGCGCCGCTCGCGGTGGCTGCCCTTCGGGGCGATCGCGTTCACCGCCGCCACCGCCACGGCCGCGACGCTCGTCGTGGTCGCGCTCGCCGCGCGCCCCGCCCCCGACGACGCGGCGCCCGACCCGGGCGCGGTCACCGCCCCCGCCACGACCAGACCCCCCGCGACCTCCGCGCCACCCACCTCGGCACCAGCGGCGCCACCACCGTCGAGGTCCAGCCCATCCTCTGGTACGAGCACGAAGTCCTTGGCCGTCTACTACGTGGCCGACGACGGCGGAAAGCCCCGCCTGTACCGGGAGTTTCACCGCCTGCCGGCGGAGGACTCGCCGGCGGGCAGGGTGCGGGCGGCCGTAACCGGCATGCTGGCCCAGGAGAGCGCCGACGACCCCGACTACACGAGCGCCTGGCCGTCCGGCACGGGCGTGCGCGAGGTGACCGTCGACGGCAGCACGGTGACGGTGGATCTCACCGCCGCCCCGCCGGACGACCTCGCCGGCCAGCAGCTCGTGTGGACGGTGGCGGCGGCGGTCGGCGGCGACCCCCAGGTGCGCGTGACGGTCGGCGGCCGGGAGGTGGCCAACCTGCGCAAGAAGCCGGCGCTCGACACGCTCGGCGCGCTCTGGCTGATCGAGCCGCAGCAGGGCGCGACGGTGGCCAAGACGTTCGAGGTGCACGCGGCCGGCACGGTCTTCGAGGCGAGCGCCGTCCTGACCGTCCGCAAGGGCCGCACGGTCGTCACCGAGAAGACCATCACGCTCTCCGCCGGCCCGCCGGCCCGGGGTGAGGCGAGGATCACGCTAACGCTCGCGCCTGGCACGTATGTGCTGGAGCTGTACGCCCACTCGGCCGAGGACGGCAGCGTCCAGCATCTGGACGACCACACGGTCACGGTGCGCTGACCGGTGGGGATGACAGAATCACTGCTCGTGAAGACCTTCGAGGAGCTGTTCGCCGAGCTGTCGGCCAAGGCGGCCGCCCGCACCCCCGGGTCGGGCACCGTCGCGGCGCTGGAGCGCGGCGTCCACGCCATCGGCAAGAAGGTCGTCGAGGAGGCGGCCGAGGCCTGGATGGCGGCCGAGCACGAGGGGCCGGAGCGGGCGGCGGAGGAGATCTCCCAGCTGCTCTACCAGACCCAGGTGCTGATGCTCGCCAGCGGACTGGAGCTCAAGGACGTCTACCGACATCTGTGACCCGTGCCCTCCGTTGTCCGTCCCGCTTTGAAGGAGCACGTCCAGATGCTGCGCATCGCCATCCCCAACAAGGGCACGCTGTCCCGACCGGCCACCGACATGCTGCGCGAGGCGGGCTACCGCCAGCGCGGCGACGACCGCGACCTCGTCTGCCGCGACGAGGGCAACGCGGTCGAGTTCTTCTACCTGCGCCCCCGCGACATCGCCACGTACGTCGGCTCGGGCGACCTCGACCTCGGCATCACCGGCCGCGACCTGCTCGTCGACGCGGGCAGCCCGGCCGAGGAGATCCTCGACCTCGCCTTCGGCGGAGCCACGTTCCGCTACGCGGCGCGCCCCGAGGCGCTCGCCTCGGTCGACGACATCGGCGGCCGGCGGGTCGCCACCGCGTACCCGGGGGTGGTGGAGCGCCACCTGGCCGAGCGCGGCCTCAAGGCCGACGTGATCCGCCTCGACGGCGCGGTGGAAAACGCGGTGCGGCTGGGCGTCGCCGACGTGATCGCCGACGTGGTGTCCACCGGCGCCACGCTGCGCCAGGCCGGCCTCGTCACGGTCGGCGAGCCGATCCTGGAGTCGTCCGCGCTGCTGATCCGCCGGGTCGGCGCGCCGGCCGACGGGCAGGTCGGCCAGCTCGTCCGCCGCCTGCAGGGCGTGCTGGTGGCCCGGCGATACGTGATGCTCGCCTACGACGTGCGCGCCGACCTGCTCGACGAGGCCACCGCGCTCACCCCCGGCATCGAGTCGCCGACCATCTCCCCGCTGCACCGCGAGGGCTGGGTGGCCGTGCAGGCGATGGTGCTCCGCGGCGACGTCCACAACATCATGGACCAGCTCTACGACCTCGGCGCCCGCGCGATCCTTGTGACAGACATCCACGCCTGCCGGCTGTGAGCGAGCGAGTTGGCGCGGCGGCGTCTGGACGGAGCTGGCCCGCCGACGTAGTCGGGGTTTCGGGGTGGCGGAGGAAGACGTCGCCTTCAGCGCCGCACGAGCGAGCGAACCCGGAGGCTCTGATGCGCCCCGCCTTACCCACGGCGTCCGCGCTGCCTCCGTGGGTGGCGCTCGCCGTGGCCTCGGTGGGTGGCCTCTCCTCGGCCGCGCAGAGCGCGGCCAACGCCGAGCTCGGCGAGCGGGTGGGCAACGCCTCCTTCGGCGCGGTGGTCAGCACGCTCTCCGGCAGCGGGCTGATCGTCGTCGGGCTGGCGGCGATGCCCTCGATGCGCCTCGGCCTGCGCGCCCTGCCCGGCGCGAAGCTGCCCTGGTGGGCATACCTGGGCGGGATCTGCGGCGCGCTGTTCGTGACCATCGCGACGTACGTGGTGCCGGTCGTCGGCGTCGCGGCGTTCACGATCGCCCAGGTGACCGGCGGCAGCTTCGGCGGGCTGGCGGTCGACCGGGCCGGCCTCGCGCCCGCCGGCCGGCTGCCGCTCACCGCGCCCCGCGTGGGTGGTGCGGTGCTCGGCGTGGCCGCGGTGGCACTGGCCCAGGTGGACCGCCCGATCGGCGACCTGGCGGTAGGCATGCTCGCGCTCGGCATGCTCGGCGGCGCCGCGGTGGCGATGCAGGGCGCGCTCAACGGCCGCGTGTCGGCGGCCACCACCAACGCCGCCGGCACCGCCCTCAACTTCGCCACCGCGACGCCGACCGTGCTGGTGGCGGGTGCCCTGCTCGGCGCGTTCGCGAGCGGCTGGTCCACCCGCCTGCCCACCGAGTGGTACCTCTACACCGGCGGCCTGCTCAGCGTCGTGATCGTGGCCTGCCTGCTGATCAGCGTCCGGGCGGTCGGCGTCCTGCGGACCGGCCTGTCCCTGGTGGCCGGCCAACTAGCCGGCGCCCTGCTACTGGACGCGCTGATCCCAGGCGCCCGGGGCGCCAGCCCCGCCCTGCTGGCCGGAGCGGCCCTGACGGCGGTCGCGGTAGCGCTGGCCAGCCGCGCCACCCGCGCCACCCGCCTCAGTCCTGGTTGATCAGGGAGTTGGTGGGCGTGTCGGGCGGCGTGTCCCGCCACCAACTCCCTGATCGACAGCGCTGCAAGGCCCGGCCCTCCCGTGGTGGGGAGGGCCGGGCCTTTCCTGGGGGTGTGAGTAAGGCTTTGTTACGCCTGCTCGATGGCGGGGGCGTCGGCGCCCGAGGTCACGGCGATCCGCGTGGCGGCGGTGCCCGCGTACGCGCCGGTCACCCGCACGCTCAGCACGCCCGCGTCGTACGAGGCGCTGATCGCGTCGGCGGTCACGTGCTGCGGCAGGGCGAAGGAGCGGCGGAACGTTCCGTACCGCACCTCCCGCAGGCTCCGGCCGTCGTTCTCCTCGGTTCGCTCGTCGCGCCGCTCGCCGCGCACGACAAGCCGGCCGCGGTCGACCTCGACCGTCACGTCCTTCTCGACGTCCAGGCCGGGCAGCTCCACCCGTACCACCGCGTCGTCCCCGTCCCGAGCGACCTCGGCGGCCGGCACGAAGCCGCTGCGCCGGGTCGCCACCGGCCCGAACGCCTGCCGCACGAGGGCGTCAAACTCCGCGAACGGGTCGCGACGGGTCCACAGCGACAAAGTGCTCATCTTCGTCTCCTAAATGTCCACCCGCACCGGCCAACCAACCGGCACACGAACCACAACTTGAGTCGGGTCGACTCAATTCCACACCCCACCTGTGACGCGCAACGTATGACGATGTGTTACGGTCCTGTCGTGGTCGAGCGGGAGTATGTCTGGACCGACGAGGGCCTCGCGGAGGCCCGCCGTCGCAAGGTCGCGCTCGAAGAGGTGGACGACGCCCTGCACGCGCCGCCCGGCCTGCGGTTCGAGCGGCACATCGGCGGCATTCTGCTGATCGTCACAGGGATGGCGACCAGCGGCCGGGTGATCGCGGCCGTGTGTGAGAGTGTCGAGCGCACGACCACATACCGGATCCTGCGGGTGCGGCCCCTGGCGGGCCCCGAGCTGGACGAGTGGCGGAGGCGATTGGGATGAGCGGCCCGGACTTCGAGCGGATGAGTAAGGACGAGGTGCTCGCCTGGTTCGACCATGCGGGCGACATCTCCCCGGTCATCGCGACCATGGACCCCGCGTCCGAGCAGGTGCGGCGGGCGGCGGGCGACGGGCCGATGATGCTGGCCAGCATCCGGCTGCCGGTGGCGACCGTGGAGCAGGTCGACGCGCTGGCCGAGCTCGACGGCGTGCGCCGGTCCGATGTGATCCGGGAGGCGCTCGCGGCCTACTTGCGTGATCGCACGTCGCCGGTCGGGCGCGACGAGGCCGAGCACGCGCTCGACGTGCTGCGCCGGGTCGTCGTCGGCCGCACCGGGCCGCGGCCCGAGGCCGCCTGAGGGAGGGGCGGGCGCGGGTGGCAGACTCGGGAAACGTGAGCAACGCTGTCGTACGCCTGCGCCCCCAGCGGGCCAGGGTCGTGGCCTGGATCCTGGCGGTCGCCATCCTGGTCGTCTTCACGCTTGTCGCCACCGGGCTCAGGGGCTCGACCGGCGACGGATACGGCACGTTTCAGCGGGGTGACCAGTTCGCGATGGTCGGGCTCGGCGTGCTCTTCGCGCTCGGCATCCTGCTCTTCACCCGCCTGCGCGTCGAGGCGGACGAGAAGGGCATCCACGTGCGCAACCTGGTGGGCGGCTACGACCTGCCCTGGGACATGGTGCGTGCGATCCGCTTCAACCGTGGCACTCCCTGGGCCAGCCTCGAGCTGCGCGACGAAGACCTGCTGCCGATGATGGCGCTGCAGGCCGCCGACAAGCAGTACGCGGTCGACGGCGTCCGCGCCCTCCGCGCCCTGCTGGAGGCGTCGCAGCAGCCCCAGCCGTAGGGCGGCCCCGCTTTCGCGTTCCGGACAACATGCTGGTAACCTTGCTGGGTCGACCAGCTGTCACCGCGTGTGTGGCGACAGCCACGAAGCGGAGCGCCTGCTCCCACCCGAGTCGCACTTGTGAGGCGTGCCGGGTCCGGTCAACCAGCCCGTAGAGGGGGAATCCTCTGGGCTGGCGGCGCGTTGTAACCACGCGCCCGACCGGTCGAGCGGGCCCTGGCATACACGCCAGGGCCTTCTGCTTTGGGCCGGCAGCGCCGGCGCGGAAATCCGGGCCGGCGTGGAGGCAAGACAACGTCCGGCCGCAAACCGCGACCGGATGAGGCATCGCAATGAGGAGGCCCCATCAGCGTCGAACCACGCGTGAACGAGCAGATCCGGGCACGTGAGGTCCGACTGGTCGGCCCTGAGGGTGAGCAGGTGGGCATCGTCCCGCTGGAGCGCGCCCTGCAGCTGGCCGCGGACGTCGACCTGGACCTGGTCGAGGTTGCGCCGATGGCGCGCCCGCCGGTGTGCAAGCTCATGGACTTCGGTAAGTACAAGTACGAGAGCGCACTCAAGGCGCGCGAAGCGCGGCGTAACCAGCAGCAGACCGTCATCAAGGAGATGAAGCTCCGGCCGAAGATCGACCCCCACGACTACGAGACCAAGAAGGGTCACGTCGTGCGGTTCCTGAAGGCGGGCGACAAGGTCAAGGTGACGATCATGTTCCGGGGTCGCGAGCAGAGCCGACCGGAGCTGGGCTACCGGCTCCTGCGGCGGCTCGAGTCCGAGATCTCGGACCTGGGGTACGTGGAGGCCGCTCCCAAGCAGGACGGCCGCAACATGATCATGGTTTTGGCTCCGCACCGGGCCACCAAGGCCGCCGCCACCGCGGCTGCCACGGCGGCCAAGGGACCGGGGCGCGAGCGTGATTCGGGTGCCGAGGCACCACCGGCTGACAACGCCGGGCCCGCCGGACAGACCGGCGAGTAGCAGGGGAGAGACGTTCCAAATGCCGAAGATGAAGAGCCACTCGGGGACGGGCAAGCGGGTCAGGGTGACCGGCACCGGCAAGCTGCGCAAGCAGCAGGCCGGCCTGCGCCACAACTTCGAGGGCAAGCCCTCCACCCGCACCCGCCGGCTGTCCGGCACGGTCGAGGTGGCCAAGGCTGACGTCAAGCGAGTCAAGAAGCTGCTGGGCCGCTGACGCGCGCCACTTGACAGAGAGAAGGAGTTGAGATGGCACGCGTCAAGCGGGCTGTGAACGCCCAGAAGAAGCGCCGCACATTGCTGGAGACCGCCAGCGGATACCGCGGTCAGCGCTCCCGCCTTTACCGCAAGGCCAAGGAGCAGGTGCTGCACTCGATGCAGTACGCCTACCGGGACCGTCGCGACCGCAAGGGCGACTTCCGGCAGCTGTGGATCACCCGGATCAACGCGGGGGCCCGCGCCAACGGCCTCACCTACAACCGGCTGATCCAGGGCCTGCGCCTGGCCGGCGTCGAGGTCGACCGGAAGATCCTCGCCGACCTGGCGGTCAACGACGCGCCGGCCTTCGCCGCGCTCGTAGAGATCGCCCGCGCGGCCGTCGCCGCCGAGGGCACCGGCGGCGCCAAGGCCGCGTGACACAGCAACACCCACGACCCGGGGAAGGTCCGTACAGCGTGCGGACACCCCGGGTCGTTGCTGCCCGCCGCCTCCAGCGCCGTCGTGAGCGCGACGCCGCGGGCCTTTTCCTCGCCGAGGGACCCCAGGCCGTCCGGGAGGCCGCCGCCTCATCCGCGGTCCATGAGATTTTTGGTACGAGCCAGGGCCTGACCCGGTTCGCGGCGCTTGTCGACACGGCGGCGAGATCGGGCGCGCGTGTCTCCGAGGTCACCGAAGACGCACTCGCGGCGCTCGCCGAGACGGTGCGGCCACAGGGCTTGTTGGCGGTGTGCGAGCAGCAGCCGGTACCCCTGGAAAAGGCCATGGAAGGCGGACCGCGACTTGTCGCGGTGCTCGCGGAGATCCGGGATCCCGGAAATGCCGGGACGGTGCTGCGTACCGCGGACGCCGCGGGGGCCGGGGCCGTGGTCTTCGCCGGCGACGCGGTCGACCCCTACAACGGCAAGTGCGTGCGCGCCTCCGCGGGCAGCCTGTTCCACGTCGACGTGGTGCGCTCGCCTGATCCGGCGGCGGCCGTCACCGCGATCCGTGAGCGGGGCACGAAGGTCTTCGCCGCCACCGGCTACGGCGACACCGACCTCGACGAGCTGGCCGACGAGGGTGCCCTCGACGCGCCCACCGCGTGGGTCTTCGGCTCCGAGGCACACGGTCTACCAGCCGATTTGCTCGCGCTCGCGGACGCCCGCGTGCGAGTACCGATCTACGGCGGCGCCGAGTCGCTCAACCTCGCCGCCGCGGCGGCGGTATGCCTTTACGCCTCCGCGAGAGCGCTGCGGGGCCACCCGTAGACTCTGATGGCTGTGACGTACCGCAACGATCCGTACGACCCGAAGCAGGCCGCGCTGCTCGACCCGGCGGCGCTCGACGACGCCGTCGCGGAGGCGTCGCAGGCGTTCCTCGGCGCGCCGACGCCCGACGACCTGACCGGGCTCAAGCACCTGCACCTCGGTGACCGGTCGCCGGTCTCGCTGGCCCGCCGGGAGATCGGTGCGCTGCCTCCGGCCGCCAAGGCCGACGCCGGCAAGCGGGTCAACCAGGCCCGAGCGGCGATCCAGGCGGCGTTCGACGCGCGCGCGGCCGAGCTCGAGGCCCTCCAGGCCGAGCGGATCCTGGCCGAGGAGCGGGTCGACGTCACGCTGCCCTGGGACCGCCGCCCGCGCGGCGCCCGCCACCCGCTGACCACGCTGATGGAGCGGATCGGCGACCTGTTCGTCGGCATGGGGTACGAGATCGCCGAAGGCCCCGAGCTGGAGCTCGAGTGGGCCAACTTCGACGCGCTCAACATCCCGCCGGACCACCCGGCGCGCGGCCTGATGGACACGTTTCACGTGACCGACCCGGGCCTCGTGCTGCGCACCCACACCTCGCCCGTGCAGGCGCGCACGATGCTCACCCGCAAGCCGCCGATCTACGTGGTGGTGCCCGGCCGGGTCTACCGCACGGACGAGCTCGACGCCACCCACACGCCGGTCTTCCACCAGGTCGAGGGGCTCGTGGTCGACGAGGGCATCACGATGGCCCACCTGCGCGGCACGCTCGACCACTTCGCGCGCGCGATGTTCGGCGCCGAGGCGAAGACGCGGTGGCGGCCGCACTACTTCCCGTTCACGGAGCCGTCGGCGGAGTTCGACGTCTGGTTCCCGCAGCACCGCGACGGTCCACAGTGGGTGGAGTGGGGCGGCTGCGGCATGGTAAACCCGCGCGTGCTGCGCGCCTGCGGCATCGACCCGGAGCGCTACTCCGGCTTCGCGTTCGGGATGGGCATCGAGCGCACGCTGATGTTCCGGCACGGGGTGAGCGACATGCGGGACATGGTCGAGGGCGACGTGCGGTTCACCCGCGCGTTCGGCATGGCGGTCTAGGGGGCCACGGTGCGGATTCCACTTTCCTGGCTGCGCGAGTACGTCGACCTGCCGCCCGGCGCCGACGTCGCCGAGGCCCTCGTCGGCCTTGGCATCGAGGTGGACGCCGTCGTCGACCAGCGCGAGTCGGTGCGGGGCGACCTCGTCGTCGGGCGGGTCGCGGAGATCGAGGAGCTGACCGGCTTCAAGAAGCCGATCCGCTTCTGCCGGGTCGACATCGGGCGGGAGCAGCCGCAGGAGATCGTGTGCGGGGCGACCAACTTCGCGCCCGGCGACCTCGTGGCGGTGATCCTGCCCGGCGGCGTGCTGCCCGGCGGCTTCGAGATCGGCGCCCGCAAGACGTACGGGCGGATGTCGGCCGGCATGATCGTCTCGGCCCGCGAGCTGGGCGTGAGCGACGAGCACGCGGGCATCATCGTGCTCCCGCCGTCGTCCGGGGCGACCCCCGGTGAGGACGCCCGGCCGTCCGTGGGGCTCGACGACGTCATCTTCGAGCTGGAGATCACCCCCGACCGCGGATACGCGATGTCCGTGCGCGGCATCGCCCGCGAGCTGTCGCACGCGTTCGAGGTGCCGTTTCGCGACCCGGGGCTGGCGGACGCGCCCGGTGCCACGCCCGAGCCGGCCTACCCGGTGGTCGTGGAGGACACGGTCGGCTGCGACCGGTTCGCGGCGCGGGCGGTGCGCGGCGTCGACCCCAACGCACCTTCGCCGGAGTTCATCCGCCGGCGGCTGACCACGGCGGGCATCCGCACGCTCGGCCTCGCCGTCGACATCACCAACTACCTGATGCTCGAGCTGGGCCAGCCGATGCACGCGTTCGACATGGCGCGGATCCGCGGGCCGCTGCTGGTGCGCCGGGCCGCGCCGGGGGAGAAGCTGACCACACTGGACGGTGTGGCCCGCGTGCTCGACGCGGAAGACATGGTGATCTGCGACGAGACCGGTCCCATCTCGCTCGCCGCCGTCATGGGTGGCGAGACGAGCGAGGTGCAGCCGGACACAGTGGACGTGCTCTTCGAGGCGGCACACTGGGATCCGGTGATGGTCAGCCGCACCGCCCGCCGCCACAAGCTCTTCAGCGAGGCGGCCAAGCGGTGGGAGCGGGGCGTCGACCCGGCCGTGCCGCTCGTCGCTCTCGACCGGGCGGTCGCGCTCCTCGTCGAGTACGGGGGCGGCGCGACGGACGGCAACGTGCTCGACATCGACCACGTGGTGCCGCCGCGGTCCCTGGTCATCGATCCGACGCTCCCCGGCCGGCGGGCGGGCGTGCCCTACACCGCCGCCCGTGTCGTGGAGACGCTCGCCGCCGTCGGCTGCGCGGTTTCCACTGTAGACGGTCTTCTGGACGTGATCCCGCCGACCTGGCGGCCCGACCTCACCGACCCGGCCGACCTCGTCGAGGAGGTGATCCGGCTCGACGGATACGGCAAGGTGCCCAGCGTCCTGCCGGTCGCCCCGCCCGGCAACGGCCTCACCCCCGCACAGCGCCGCCGCCGCGCCGTTGCCTACGCGCTGGCCGAAAACGGCTACGTCGAGGTGCTCTCCTACCCGTTCGTGGGACCGTCCGCTGTGGACGGTCCGGCGGTGCGGCTCGCCAACCCGCTCTCCGACGAGGAGCCGTTCCTGCGCACCTCGCTGCTGCCGCCGCTGCTCGCCACGCTCAAGCGCAACATCGGTCGCGGCCACCGCGACACCGCGCTGTACGAGATGGGCACCGTCTTCCTGCCCCGCCCGGGCGCCGGCAGCCCGCCGGAGATGGGCGTCGACCGGCGCCCGACCGAGGAGGAGTTCGCCGCCGCCGACGCGACCGTCCCGCACCAGCCGTGGCACGCCGCCGTCGTGCTGGCCGGCGAGGTCGAGCCGGCCGGCTGGTGGGGCGCCGGACGCGCGGCCGGCTGGGCCGACGCGATCGAGGCCGCCCGGGTCACCGTCGCCGCCGCGGGCATCGCCGACGAGCGGGTGACGGTCCAGGCCGCCGAGCGGGCCCCGTGGCACCCCGGCCGCTGCGCCGCGATCGCCGTCGACGGGGTCACGGTCGGCCACGCGGGCGAGCTGCACCCGAACGCGCTCGCCGCGCTCGAGCTGCCCCGCCGCACCAGCGCGATGGAGCTCGACCTCGACGCGCTGCCCGAGTCGGGCGTCGCACCGGCGCCGCGCGTCTCCGGCTTCCCGCCCGCGCTGATCGACGTGGCGCTGGTGGTCGACGAGACCGTGCCCGCCGCCGACGTACAGGCCGCGGTGGTGGCCGGTGCCGGCGAGCTGCTGGAGTCGGTGCACCTGTTCGACGTCTACACCTCGGCGCAGCAGCTGGGGGAGGGGCGCAAGTCGCTCGCCTACAAGCTCACCTTCCGGGCACCCGACCGCACGCTCACCGTGGAGGAGGCGGTCGCCGCCCGCGACGCCGCGGTGGCCGAGGCTACTGCCCGGTTTGGGGCTGTTTTGCGTGGTGCGTAACGCTTTGGCGTGGTCGCACGGTATCGGACCCCCGGCATCCGTCGGGTAGCCGCGAGGCCGTATCTTTCGGTGGTCCTTGGGCACACAATTCTCTGACGAGAAGGCGAACGGGGTTGAGATGACGGAGGCGTTCACGACCGACGTGTGCATCGTCGGCGGCTGCGGGCGGGTGGGCCTGCCACTCGGCATCGCGCTCGCGTCGCGGGGCCTGACGGTGACGCTCTACGACATCAACGCCGCCGCCGTGGCGACGGTCAACTCGGGCACGCTCCCCTTCGACGAGGAGGGCGCCGGCCCGGTGCTCGCCGAGGTCGTCGCGGCCGGGCGGCTGCGCGCCTCGACCGAGCCCGCCACGGTCGGCTCGGCGGAAAACCTCGTCGTCGTGGTGGGCACGCCGGTCGACGAGCACCTCAACCCCGACCTCGGCGCGGTGCCGCGGGCCCTGGAGCGGTGCGCCGAGCACCTGCGTGCCGGTCAGCTCGTCGTGCTCCGCTCGACCGTCTACCCGGGCGTCACCGCGCTGACCGAAAAGCTCCTCGCGGGCATGGGCATCGCGGTCGACGTGGCCTTCTGCCCCGAGCGGATCGCCGAGGGCAAGGCGATGACCGAGCTCTTCGCGCTCCCGCAGATCGTCTCCGCCCGCACCCCGCAGGCCCTGGCCCGCGCGGAAAAGCTCTTCCGTCACCTGACCGACCAGATCGTGCCGCTGGAGCCGGAAGAGGCGGAGCTGGCGAAGCTGTTCACGAACACGTGGCGGTATATCAAGTTCGCGACGGCCAACCAGTTTTGGATGATGGCCAACGACTTCGGGCTGGATTTCGCGCGGATCCGGCATGCGATCACGTTCGACTATCCGCGGGCGGCGGATCTGCCGATGCCGGGGTTCGCGGCGGGGCCGTGCCTGTTCAAGGACACGATGCAGTTGGCGGCGTTCAACCGTAACAACTTCGTGTTGGGCCACTCGGCGATGTTGATCAACGAGGGGTTGCCGCTGTATCTGGTGTCGCGGTTGGAGGACAGCTACGACCTGTCGTCGATGACGGTCGGCATCCTGGGCATGGCGTTCAAGGGTGGCAGTGACGACCCGCGTGAGTCGTTGGCCTACAAGCTGCGGAAGATCCTGTCGTTGAAGGCGCGGGAGACGCTGTGCACCGACCCGCACATCAAGGACGAGCGGTTCCTGCCCCTCGACGAGGTGATGGCCCGCGCCGACCTGCTCGTCATCGCCTGCCCCCACCAGGAGTACACGAGCCTCGATACGGCCACGCCGGTGGTGGACATGTGGGGGTTGACCGGGCAGGGCGTGAAGATATGACGATCACTCCCCGCGTTTCCGTGGTCATCCCCGTCTACAACGAGGGGGAGTCGATCGTCCGGTGCCTCGACCGGATCCTCCGCGAGGTGCTGCTCCCGGCCGAGGTGCTCGTCGTGCACGACATGCCGGAAGACACGACGGTGCCGTACGCGCAGGAGGTCGCCCGCACCGACCCGCGCGTCCGCACCGTGCTCAACACGTACGGGCGGGGCCCGGCCAACGCGATCCGCTTCGGCATCGACACGGCGACCGCGCCGGTCGCGGTGGTCACGATGGCCGACGGCTCCGACGACCCGCGCCAGATCGACGACCTCGCCCGCCTGGTCGACCGGGGCGTGGTCGTGGCGGCCGCCTCGCGGTACATGCCGGGCGGGCAGCAGGTGGGCGGGCCCCGGTTCAAGCGGATGATGTCGCGGTGGGCGGGGCGCACGCTGCACTGGTTCGCCCGGGTGGGCACCCGCGACGCGACCAACAGCTTCAAGGCGTACGATACCGACTTCGTGCGGCAGGTGGGCATCGAGTCGCGCACCGGCTTCGAGATCGGGCTGGAGCTGACCGCCAAGGCCAACCGCATGCGGCTGCCCGTCGCCGAGATCCCCACGATCTGGCTCGACCGCCAGCTCGGCGACTCCCGCTTCGACCTCGGGCGGTTCATGCCCTCGTACCTCAAGTGGTACTTCTTCGCGTACGGCCGCAGGCTGTCCGCCGAGCAGATCGCGGCCCGCCGCGGCCCGGCGGAGACCCCGCCGGCCGACTCAACCCTCGAAAAGGAGAACAGCGCTAGTGGCTAAGGTCCTGGTTACCGGTTCGGCCGGCTTCATCGGCGGTTATGTGGTCGAGGAGTTGTTGGGTCGCGGCCACGAGGTGGTCGGGTTGGACAACTTTTCGAAGTACGGTCCGGTCACCCACAGCTATGACG
>Ga0081539_10004675_pt1 | contig 14858 bp, 16 predicted proteins | sample TabmetS4T2R2_FD_71023 | JGI IMG/M metagenome (GOLD analysis project Ga0081539, IMG submission 71023) | Tabebuia heterophylla rhizosphere microbial communities from the University of Puerto Rico - S4T2R2 | ecosystem: Host-associated > Plants > Roots > Rhizosphere ...
GCTCGGCCCGGCGCAGGTTGTGGGCGGAGAAGAGGAGGTTGCCGGACCGGACGCCGCCGGGGGCGGTGTCGGCGGTGTACTTGGCCGCCAGCACCCCCTGGGCGAGCGGGCTGTAGGCGACGACCAGGCGGCCGGCGGCGGCGGCGTGGGGCAGCAGCCGCCGCTCCGGGCGGCGGGTGAGCAGGCTGTAGCGGACCTGGTTGGACACCACCGGGGTCCCCAGGGCGGCCTCGGCGGCCCGCCAGCGGCGCAGGCCGTAGTTGCTCACCCCGACCTGGCCGACCAGCCCGCCGGCCTGGAGGGTGTGCATGCCGGCCATGGTCGAGCGCTGGGCGACCAGCGGGTTGGGCCAGTGGACCTGGTACAGGTCGAGGCGGTCGGTGCCCAGCCGGGCCAGGCTGCCCCGGCAGCGCGCCGCCACCCGGTCCCGGGTCGGCCAGGTCGGGGTGACCTTGGACGCCAGCACCACCGAGTCCCGGGCCGCCGGGTCGGCCAGGGCGCGGCCCAGGAGGCGTTCGGACGCGCCGTGGCCGTACAGCTCGGCGGTGTCGATCAGGGTGATGCCGAGGGCCCGGGCCCGGTCGACCACGGCCAGGGCCTCGGCCGGGCCGAACTGGCTGCCCCAGCCCCACTCGGGGGAGCCGAACTGCCATGCGCCGAGGCCGACGACCGACACCCGCAGGCCGCAGACCTCGACGTAGCGCACGCTGGCGTCCCTCCCACAGCCGGCCGTCGGGGATGCAGCATTCCGCGCCCCGGGCGGGCGCAAACCTGCAGGAGTTCGGTTAGGCGGTGCGGCGGCCGGCGAAGGCGCGCAGGTCCAGCACCGGGGCGATCGGCGCCGGGGCGGCGGCCGGGGCGGCGGCCGCCCGGGACCGCGGCGGCACCAGGAACCCGACGACCGCGGGCGGCTGCGCCCCCCGCATGCCCCCCGACACCCCGGCCGGCTCGGCGAGGGCCAGGGTCTCGGCGACCTCGAAGAACAGCTCGGCCAGGCCGAGGCGCAGGGCGGCGCAGACGGCCTCCAGGACCTCCGAGGACGCCTCCTTGCGGCCCCGCTCGACCTCGGACAGGTAGGTCAGGGAGACCCCGGCGGCGTCGGCGACCTCGCGCAGGGTGCGGCCCTGGGCCTGGCGCCGGCGGCGCAGCGCCTCCCCGACCGCCTCGCGGAGCTTCACCGGCCAACGACCTCGTCGACCAGGCCGTACTCCTTGGCCTCGCTGGCCGAGAACCAGGTGTCGCGCTCGGTGTCGCGGTGGATGCGGTCGACCGGCTGGCCGGTGGCGTCGGCCAGGAGCTGGTCGATGCGGGCCCGCTGGCGCAGGATCTCCTCGGCGGCCCGTTCCAGGTCGGTGGCCTGGCCCTGGAACTGGCCGGCCCAGGGCTGGTGGATGAGGACGCGGGAGTTGGCGGTGGCCCGGCGGCGGCCCTTGGTGCCCGAGGCCAGGACCACCGAGGCCATGGAGGCGGCCATGCCGGCGCAGGTGGCGGCGACCGGGCAGGCCAGCTGGGCGATGGTGTCGACGATGGCCAGGCCGCTCAGGACCTCCCCGCCGGGGGAGTTGATCCGGAGCTCGACGGGGGCCTCGTCGTCCTCACCCTCCAGGTACAGCAGGCGGGCCATGACGTCGTTGGCCCGGTCGCTGTCGATCGGCCCCGAGAGCAGGATGACCCGGCGGCGCAGCAGCCGGTCGACCGGGTCGATGGGCCGGTCGAAGTTCTCGGTGAAGGTGCCGATGCTCATGCAAGCACCCTACCGGACCCGGGCCCCGGCGACGACCCGTTCCGCCCAGGGCGAACCCACCGACACCGGGTTAGGATCGCCCTCGTTGCGCCCCAGCCCCCGGCGAAAGGCGGCCATGGCCAGGTTCCACGAACTCGAGGGCTTCGTGATCGTGGCCGGCTGGGGGGTGCTGTTCCTGTTCGGGGTCGGCCTGTGGCTGACCAAGCGGGACGCCAACCGGGTCTACTGGGGCCTGCTGACCGTGCTCCAGGTCCTGCTCGGGATCCAGCTGCTGGCCGGGCTGGTCCTGTTCGCCCAGGGCGGCCGCCCGGCGGTCCTGCACTACCTGTACGGGGCGGTGTTCCCGGCCCTGGTCCTCGGGGTCTGCCACCTGTTCACCCGCGGCCTGGAGAAGCCTCCGTACCACATGTTCTTCACCATCGGCTCGTTCTTCATCTTCGGGCTCACCGCGCGGGCGCTGATGACCGGCCTGGGGATCGGCTGATTCGGTGGCACCCGACCGGCTACTCTATCGTTCAACCTTCCGGCCCGTCCGATTTGCAAGCATCCGGCCCCGCCCACTACATAGAGGCAGCGTCCGCCCCGACCCGAGGATGGCCATGCCCCGTCGCCGCGCTCCTGCCGCCCGCTGGCTCGCCGTGGCGGTCGCCGCCCTGCTGGCCGCCGGCTGCACCCCCCAGAGCGTCACCGAGGAGGGCCGGGCCGTCCACAACCTCTACAACCTGTTCCTGTACATCGCCGCGGTCGTCTTCGTGGTGGTCTCGGGGCTGGTCATCTGGTCGGTGGTCCGCTACCGGCGCCGCGACGACGAGCTGCCCAAGCAGACCCACGGCAACAACCGCCTGGAGCTGCTGTGGACCCTGATCCCGACGGTGATCGTGCTGGTCCTGTTCGTCTTCACCCTCCAGGCCCAGGACAAGGTGCTGGACCAGTCCGGCCAGGCCGACGTGAAGGTGACCGTGACCGCCTTCCAGTGGAGCTGGCGCTTCACCTACGACGGCACCGGGGCCGAGGTCGTGGGCAGCCCCGGGACCATCCCCGAGATGGTCGTGCCGGTGGGCCAGACCATCCGGGTCAAGCTGGTCTCGGCCGACGTGGTCCACTCCTTCTACGTGCCCCAGACGCTGTTCAAGCGTCAGGCCATCCCGGGCACCGAGAACACCTTCGACCTCACCTTCGACAAGGTCGGGCTGTACCACGGCCAGTGCACCCAGTTCTGCGGCCTCCAGCACCCGGACATGGTCTTCCGGGTCCGGGTGCTCGAGCAGGGCGCCTACCAGAGCTGGCTGGCCGCCGCGACCAGGCGCTCGGCCGGGCAACCGGGAACCTAAGGAGCACACCGAGATCATGGCCACCACCGAGCTTCCCCTCCCGGCGCTCCCCGAGGCCCACCACGAGGAGCCGGGCGGCATCGTCGACTACCTGACCACGGTCGACCACAAGAAGATCGGGATCCTGTACATCTTCACCTCGTTCGGGATCTTCCTGGCCGGCGGGGTGCTGGCCCTGCTGGTCCGCCTCGAGCTGGCCCAGCCTGGGCTCCAGGTCATGGGCGAGAACACCTACAACCAGGTGTTCACCATGCACGGCACCCTGATGATCTTCCTGTTCGCCGCCCAGGTGTCCACCGGGCTCGGCAACTACCTGGTGCCGCTGCAGATCGGCGCCGCCGACGTTGCCTTCCCCCGGGCCAACGCCATGTCCTACTGGCTGTACCTGTTCGGGTCGCTGATCGTGCTGTCCAGCTTCTTCGTGGCCGGCGGCCCGGCCGCCGTGGCCTGGACCGCCTACGCTCCCCTGTCGACCCGCGAGTTCTTCCAGGGCACCGGCATGGACCTGTGGATCATCGGGCTGGCGGTGGTCGGCGTGGCCGGCATCCTGGGCGCGGTCAACCTGGTCACGACCATCTTCCGGATGCGCATGCCGGGCATGACCATGTTCCGCACGCCCCTGTTCACCTGGGGGGTGCTGGTCAACCAGCTGCTCATCCTGTTCGCGTTCCCGCCGCTGACGGTGGTCTTCGCCCTGCTGTTCCTGGAGCGCAACTTCGGGGCCCAGTTCTTCGACCCGACCGCCGGGGGCAGCCCGATCCTGTACCAGCACATCTTCTGGTTCTTCGGCCACCCCGAGGTCTACATCATCATCCTGCCCATCTTCGGGATCATCAGCGAGGTCGTCCCCGTCTTCTCCCGCAAGCCGCTGTTCGGCTACCGGGCGATGGTGTTCGCCTTCTTCGCGATCGCCGCCCTGTCGTTCGGGGTCTGGGCCCACCACATGTTCGCCACCGGCCTGGTCTACCTGCCCTACTTCTCGATCATGTCGCTGCTGATCGCCGTGCCCACCGGGATCAAGGTGTTCAACTGGATCGGGACCATGTGGCGGGGGTCGATCACCCTGTCCACGGCCATGCTGATGTGCCTCGGGTTCATCGTGGTGTTCCTGGTCGGCGGCATCACCGGCATCTTCCTGGCCTCGCCGCCGATCGACTTCGCCGTCAACGACACCTACTACGTGGTCGCCCACTTCCACTACATCATGGTCGGGGGGCTGCTGTACGGGATGTTCGCCGGTTTCTACTTCTGGTTCCCCAAGTTCACCGGCAAGCTCCTGTCGGAGCGGCTGGGGCGCTGGCACTTCATCACGTTCTTCCTCGGCTTCAACCTGACCTTCTTCTTCCAGTTCCTTGTCGGCCTGGACGGGATGCCGCGCCGGATCGCCGACTACCAGATCGAGCGCTGGAGCACGGCCAACCTGCTCTCGACCGTCGGGGCGTTCCTGACCGGGGTGTCGGTGCTGATCTTCATCTGGAACTTCCTCGTGTCCATCCGCCGGGGCAAGCCGGCCGGCGACGACCCCTGGGAGGGCAACAGCCTGGAGTGGGTGACGACCTCGCCGCCGCCGCACCACAACTTCCACCACCTGCCCGAGGTCCACTCCGAGCGGCCGGCGTTCGATTGGCGCCACCGCGACGACCCCGCGTTCGCCGTCTCCCACACCGACCCCGAGCGCAACCTGGACCGGGGGTGAGCCGATGACCGACGAGGCGGGGATCCTGCTGCGGGTGTCGATCTTCGGCTTCGTGGCCGGGGCCGTGTACTGGTTCCTGAGCTACGAGTGGCTGGGCACGGTCGCCCTGTTGCTGCTGGGCGCCGGGCCGGGGTTCGCCGGCCTGATCCTGGTCCACGAGCAGCGCCAGCGGGGCGGCACGGGCGAGTCGCGGGCCGTGGCCATGCGCCGCCTGGCCGGTATCCCGCCCCGGGACCCGCCGGGACCCAGCGACCTGGAGGCCGAGGACCTGGGTGTGCTGCCCCTGCCCACCATCTGGCCGCTGGCCGCCTCCATGGGGATGGCGATACTGCTCACCGGCCTCATCTACGGGCTGTGGCTGGTCATCCTCGGCCTGGGGCTGCTCGGGTACGCCACCTGGGGGTGGCTGGCCGCCGTCAACCGCGAGAACCGCTACGGCCGCCTGGAGGCCGACACCCAGCCGCCCTCCCCGGCGGCCGGGCCGGCCGGCGACCCCCGCCCGCATCCCGACCCGGCGCCAGATCCGGCGTCCGGGGAGTCGCCCGCCGACGCCGAGCGCTAAGCGGTTCCTGCGCTACTCGCCGTGGGGGCCGGCCGTCGCCGGGGTGCGGTCGCCGTCGACGCCGGCCGGCTCGAGCGGCACCGTCTCGTACCCGCCGTCGGGGCTGCGGCTGAGCCGGACGCCAGCGTTGATCTGGGCCGGGCGCAGCCGGGTGCGGCTCAGGCCCGTGCAGATCCAGTAGGTGACCAGGAAGGTCACGATCGGGGCGATCAGCAGGCTCCACTGGAGGATGCGGGTGACGGTCTCCACCGAGACGTTGAGCAGCACCCCGAAGATGTCGTTGCCGCCCTCCATGAACATGATGAAGAACACCATCAGCCCGGCGGCGCCGATGCCGGTGCGGACCGGGGTGTCGCGGGGCCGGTCCAGCAGGTGGTGCTCGGCCCGGTCCTTGGTGAAGCGGCGCTCGATCCACGGCCACAGGGTCAGGATCCCGAAGGCGATGCCCGGGAACAGGACCGCCGGCCAGAACACCTCGGAGATCGTGAAGCCCCACAGGGTCAGGTCCCAGGGCGGGCCCAGCCGCAGGGCGCCGTCCAGGAAGCCGATGTACCAGTCGGGCTGGGCGGGCGAGGTGACGTTGTAGGCCACGAAGGGCCCGTACTGCCAGACGGGGTTGATCTGGGCGAGGCCCCCCAGCAGGGCCAGCACGGCGGTGGTGAACAGCAGCAGCGACACCGACTTGAAGGTCTGCTCGGGCCACAGCCGCTTGCCGACCACGTTGCGCTCGGTGTGACCGTGGGCGGGGAACAGGGTGTGCTTCTGCAGCACCAGGATGGCCAGGTGGACCCCGACGAGGGCCAGCAGCAGGGCCGGGATCAGCATGATGTGGAACACGAACAGCCGCGAGATGATGTCCGGGGCCGGGAACTCGCCCCCGAAGAGGAGATACGTGACCCAGGTGCCGATCACCGGGATGGCCAGGGTGACGGAGTAGAAGATGCGCAGGCCGATGCCGCTGAGCAGGTCGTCGGGGAGCGAGTAGCCGGTGAAGCCCTCGCCCAGGGCCAGGAACAGCAGCCCGATGCCGACCAGCCAGTTGACCTCGCGGGGGCGGCGGAAGGCGCCGGTGAAGAAGATCCGGCACAGGTGGACGACGATCGCGGCCACGAACACCAGGGCCGCCCAGTGGTGGGTCTGGCGCATCAGCAGCCCCGCCCGGACCTCGAACGACAGCCGCAGCACCGAGTTGTAGGCGGCCGACACCTCGGCCCCCTGGAGGGGCTTGTAGGAGCCGTTGTAGACGACCTCCTGCACCGAGGGGGTGTAGAAGAAGGTCAGGAAGGTGCCGGTGAAGATCAGCACCACGAGGGCGAACAGGGCGATCTCGCCGAGCAGGAACGACCAGTGGTCAGGGAAGACCTTGCGCAGGGTCTTGCGGGCCAGGCTGGCCGTGCCCAGCCGCTCGTCCAGGTACTTGAGGGACCGCTCGACCATCATCGGCTCATCGCCCCCGATCCCAGAACGCCGGCCCGACCGGTTCGGTGAAGTCGCCCTGGGCGACCAGCACGTTCTCGTCGTCGACGCCGAGGAGCAGCTGGGGCAGGGGCCGGGCGGCCGGGCCGAAGAACGGCTTGGCCCCGTCCGAGACGTCGAACTGCGACTGGTGGCAGGGGCAGATCAGCGACTGGCTCTCGGCCCGGTACAGCCCCACCGGGCAGCCGGCATGGGTGCAGATCTTGGAGTAGGCGACGTGGGTGCCGTCGGGCACCCCGGCCATGCGGTCAGGGGGCAGCTTGAGCGATCCCTGACGGACGTGGATCAGCAGCGTCTGGGCGTCGGCGGCGCCCGCGTGGCCCTCGGGGAACACGGTCAGGAAGCCGTCCTCGGGGACCTGGTTGAGCTCGACCGGCTCGCCCTCCTCGTCGACCACCCGCGAGCCCCGCCGCCACGGCGTCACCTTCAGGCTGTCGCCAGGTGCCGGGCCCAGCGACAGCACCGGCAGCAGCAGGGCCAGCCCGAGGGCCCCGCCGGCCCCGGCGAGCAGCTTGAGCAGCATCGAGCGCCGGCCGATGACCGGCCCGATCTCCTCGGTCAAGGCCATCTCGAGCGCCTCGCGGCCCTCCGGGCCGCTGGTCAGCTCGTGGCGCTCCTCGACCACCTCGCGGGCGTCGAGCAGGTGGTTGGCCCAGATGCCGAGGGCGACCCCGAGCCCGCCGAAGGCGATCGCGAACAGGACCCCCTCGACCTGGGTCTGGCCGCCCGCGAAGTAGACGACGAACAGCCCGATCCCGGCGACGATGGCCACGGCCAGGGCGATCCCGGCGCGCCGCTCGGCCCTGCGCTGGCTCCCGGTCAACTCCCGGTCGGTCTGGCGGTCGACGTCCACCCGCTCGCTCCCCTGGTCGCTGTCGGTCATGTCGCCTGTGCCCGCCCTCAGCCGCGCCCGGCGATCCAGCGGGCGGCCACGATCAGGATCCCCAGCCCGATCACCCAGGCCACGAACCCTTCGGGCACCGGCCCCTTGCCGCCGATGGGGGCGCCGCCCTCGTTGTAGGGGGTGGTGCGGAGGCTCTCGACGTAGGCGGCGATGTCGTCGACCTCCTGGCGGCTGTGGGCGGTGCCGTACTCGTAGTCGGCCAGGCCGCCGCCGACCGGCATCTGCCCCGGGCCGATCTTGATCGCCTCGGCCACGTCCACGGGCTTGATGTCCTGCAGCGACACGGCGATGTTCTGGCCGCCAAGGGCGGCCCCGGCGCCGTTCATGCCGTGGCAGGCCGCGCACGCCTGGCTGTACAGCTCGCGGCCGCGCTGCAGGTTGCCCCGGGTGGGGTCGACGTCGGGGACCTGGGCGTCGCTGACCGCCTTGCCGATGTAGACGACCAGGGCGCGGGTGTCCTCCTCGTTGAAGCGGGGCTCGCCGCGCGCGATCGCCGGGCCCTTGTTGTCCTTCCAGGGCATCCGGCCGGTGCGCAGCGCCCAGTCGACCGCGGCCGCCCCGCCGACGTCCTTCAGCGACGGGACCAGCGGGTAGTAGCTGGGCCCGGACGGGTCGGGGCCGTGGCAGGAGGCGCAGGCGTTCTGGTAGAGCTCGCGCCCGCGGGCGTCCAGGGCCGGGCTGTCGGGCTGCCGGGCCGCGACCGCCCGGGCCGCCCCCGGCGCCGTCGCCGCCCCGGTGGCCGGGGTCAGCAGCAGGGCGAGCACGGCGACGCCGCCTAGGAGGATCGCGGTCCTTCGCACCGGCTGCTCCCTTCGAAGGCAGGCGTCTCGTGGTCAATGCTAAGTAGCTCGGGACGCGCGGGCAATTCCAGATCGACCAGCGATAGGCTCTTTGCTGGTACCGCGGTGACCAAGGGGGGTCGGAGGATGGATACCGACGAGCTGACCTACGGCAGCTACCTGCGGGTCCCGCAGCTGCTGGCGCTGCAGCGGCCCCGCTCCCGGCCGCCCCACCCCGAGGAGCTCCACTTCATCGTCGTCCACCAGGCCCTGGAGCTGTGGATGAAGCTGCTCCTGCACGACCTGGGGCGGATCGTGGGGCTGCTCGACGGCGACGACTTCCCCCGCGCCCAGGCCCTGCTCGGGCGGGTCAACCACACCCTCGGGCACGCCCTGGAGCAGATGCGCAGCCTCCACACCCTGGCCCCCTGGGACCTGCACCAGTTCCGCAGCTACCTGGGCACGGCCTCGGGCTCCCAGTCGGTCCAGTTCCGGGAGCTGGAGCTGCGCTCGGGGCTGCGCGACCCGGCCTATCTCAAGGCGCTGGAGATCGAGTACGGGGGCGAGCTGCCCGAGCCGCTGGCAACTCGCCTGGGCGAGCGGTCCCTGGCCGAGGCCCACGCCGGCGCCGCCGCCCGCCTGGGCGTCCACGACCTGGCCACCTGGGCCGACTTCTACATCGACCCGGGCCGCCGGACCGACTTCTACCTGGTCTGCGAGGCCCTGGTCGACTACGACGAGCGCTTCACCCGCTGGCGCCAGGAGCACGTGGCGCTCGTGCAGCGTACCCTCGGCGACCACGCGCGCGGCACCGGCGGCATGGCCATCGCCTACCTGCAGCGGACCACCCGCTACCGGTTCTTCCCAGCCCTGTGGGCGCTCCGCGACAAGCTGGTCGTCAGGGGCGGCGGCGAGCTGGTCGGCAGGCCGCGGCCGGAACCGAGCTGAAGGGAGACGGCGCAGGTGGAGTACCGGCGGTTGGGCGCGAGCGGCGTCAGGGTGTCGGAGATCGGGCTGGGGTCCTGGCTCACCTACGGGGTCGGGGTCGAGGCCGACCGGGGCCGGGAATGCGTCGCCCGGGCCTACGACCTCGGGGTCAACTTCTTCGACACCGCCGACGTCTACGGCCGCGGGGCGGCCGAGGAGGTCATGGGCCAGGCCCTGGCCCCCTACCCGCGCTCGTCGTACGTGCTCGCGACCAAGGTCTACTTCCCGGTCGGTGACGGCCCCAACGACCGCGGCCTGTCCCGCAAGCACGTCATGGAGTCCTGCCAGGCCAGCCTGCGGCGGCTGCGGACCGACTACGTCGACCTGTACCAGTGCCACCGCTTCGACGACGAGACCCCGCTGGAGGAGACCCTGCGGGCCCTCGACGACCTGGTCCGCCAGGGCAAGGTCCACTACGTCGGGGTCAGCGAATGGACCGCCGCCCAGATCGAGGAGGCGCTGCGGCTGGCCGACGAGCTGGGCCTGGACCGGCTGGTCTCCAACCAGCCCGAGTACTCGATCCTGCGCCGGCGCATCGAGGCCGAGGTCCTGCCCCTGTGCGCCCGCGAGGGGGTCGGCCAGGTGGTCTGGTCGCCGCTGGCCCAGGGGGTGCTGACCGGCAAGTACCGCAGGGGCCAGGCGCCCCCGGCCGACAGCCGGGCGGCGTCGCGCAGGATGGGCTCGTTCGTCGGCCGGTTCCTCACCGACGAGGTCCTGGACGCGGTCGACCGGCTGCGGGTGGTGGCCGACGAGGCCGGGCTGTCCATGGCCCAGCTCGCCCTGGCCTGGGTGCTGCGCGACCCGACGGTGGCCTCGGCGATCGTGGGGGCCTCGCGGCCCGAGCAGCTCGAGGACACCTGCGCCGCCTCCGGCCGCCACCTGGACGGCGAGGTCCTGGCGGCCGTGGACAAGGCCGTGGCCGGCGTGCTGGAGCCCTGAGGTGCTGGCCTTCATCCCGGCACCGCCGACCAACGGCTTCCACCTGGGGCCGTTGTTCTTCCACCTGTACGGGCTGTGCATCGCCGTTGGGGTGCTGGCCGCGTTCTGGCTGGCCAACAAGCGCTGGGTCGAGGACGGGGGCCAGCCGGGCGAGATCGAGCGGCCGGCCATCTGGGCGGTGATCGCCGGGTTCCTGGGCGGCCGGCTCGGCTACGTCATCACCCACACCAGCGACTTCCGCGACAACCCGCTGCAGGTGTTCGCCATCTGGCAGGGCGGGCTGGCCCTGTACGGCGGGCTGACCGTGGGCATCCTCACCGGGCTGTGGGTGGCCCGCCGCCGCGGCCTGCCCATGCTCCGGGCACTGGACGCCGCCATCCCGGCCATCCCCCTGGCCCAGGCCTTCGGCCGCTGGGGCAACTACTTCAACCAGGAGCTGTTCGGCACCCCGACGACCCTGCCCTGGGCGCTGGAGGTCGACCCCGGGCGCCGGCCCGACCGCTACGCCGGCTTCGCCACCTTCCACCCCACGTTCCTGTACGAGTCGCTCTACAACCTGGTCGTGGTGGGGATCCTGCTGCGGGTGTCGGCCACCCGGCGGCTGCGGCCGGGCAGCCTGTCCCTGCTGTACCTGGTGCTGTACGGGGCCGGACGGTTCGGGCTGGAGCTGCTGCGCACCGACACGACCTTCCGGTTCCTCGGGCTGTCCCGCAACGGCTGGATCTCCCTGGGGCTGGTGGTCGGCGGGTCGCTGTGGCTGTGGCTGCGCGAGCGCCGCCGCCCGGCCGAGCCGCCCGCCGCCGAAGCGCCCGGGAAGCCGGCCGATGGCGGCGACGCCGGGGAGCGCCAATGGTCATCTTGAAGTCCCGGGACGAGATCGCCACCATGCGCCGGGCCGGGCGGGTGGTGGCCCGGACCCTGGAGCGGGTGGTGGCGGCCGTGCGGCCCGGGGTGACCCTGCGGCAGCTGGACGACCTGGGGGCCAGGACGATCGCCGGCGAGGGGGCGACCGCCTCGTTCCTCGGCTACCACCCCCGCTTCGCCCCCAGCCCGTTCCCGGCCAGCCTGTGCCTGTCGGTCAACGAGGTGATCGTCCACGGCATCCCCGACCGCACCCGCCTGCGGTCCGGCGACATCCTGTCCATCGACTGCGGCGCGGTCATCGACGGCTACCACGCCGACGCGGCCGTGACCGTGGGCGTGGGCGAGATCGACCCGGCCGACCGGCGGCTCCTGGAGACGACCGAGCAGGCCCTGTGGGCCGGGATCTCCCAGGCCCGGGTGGGCAACCGCCTGTCCGACATCAGCCACGCCGTCGGCCAGGTCGCCCACGCCGCCGGCTACGGCATCCTGGCCGACCACGGCGGCCACGGGGTCGGCCAGCTGCTGCACGAGGACCCCTCGGTCGACAACGACGGCCGACCCGGCCGCGGCCCGCGGCTGCGCGACGGGCTGGTCCTGGCCATCGAGCCCATGTTCGTGGACGGCGACGCGGCCTACGTCCACCGCCCCGACGGCTGGGCCGTGGCCACCCGCGACGGCTCGCGCGCGGCCCACTTCGAACATACCGTCGCGGTGGTGGACGACGGCCCGACGCCGCTGACGGTGCTGTAGGCCAGGCCCGATCCGCGGCCTTCCGACGCGCCCGTGCCATGCTGCGGGCCGCTGGTCAGATCATGCGGCGCGGGATCTCCTTGTTCAGCTCGGCCCGGTAGTAGCGGTCGTCGCGGATGGGCGACTGGTAGGCCTCGCCGAGGGTGGCGCCACCCCACAGCAGCAGCAGCGCGCCCGCGATCAGCCGGACCACGTCCAGGGTCTCGTCCGGCCAGATCAGCAGGACGAGCACCAGGGCCAGCGTCCCAAGGCCGCGGAGCAGGTACAGCCACCAGTGCGGCGCGCGCCGGCGGTTGACGAAGGCGCCGACCAGGTCCACGGCGGCCAGGGCGAGCCCCCCGACGACCAGGATCCACAGGAGAGCCGACAGGGTCACCCCCGGCCAGGCCAGGACGACGATCCCGGCCCCGAGCACGCAGATGCCCGACAGCAGCAGCCAGGTCCGGTCGCGGCGGGGGCCGGTGAAGGCGTGGACCAGGCGCAGCACGCCCCAGCCGACCAGCAGCAGCCCCAGGGTCCACTTGACCAGCCGCAGCCCGGCCCCGGGGTTGACGAGCAGCAGGACGCCGCCGGCCAGGGCCAGGAACCCGGCCAGGTACAGGGCCCATGCCTGTCCCAGCGCCTTGCCCAGCGGGAGCCGGCCCCCGGCCGCCGGCGTTCGTCCAGCCATCCGCCTCACCCCTTGTCCGCAGGCAGGTCCGCCGGCAGCGTCGCCCACGGGCACGGCGCCGTCTTCACCCGTAGCGGGTGAACTTCCGCCGCCCGGTCCCCGGTGCAGCCGGCGGGCCCCCAGCCAAGGGCCCGCAGCCACGTGGCCCTCAGCCGACCGGGTCGCGCTCCAGGGGGCAGCTCATGCAGCGGGGGCCGCCCCGGCCGCGGCCGAGCTCGAACCCGGGGATGGTCAGGACCTCGACCCCGTCGTCGCGCAGGCGCTGGTTGGTGTCGACGTTGCGCTCGTAGGCGACCACCACCCCGGGGGCCACGGCGAGCACGTTGTTGCCGTCGTCCCACTGCTCGCGGGCGGCCAGCATCTCGTTGCCGCCGGTCTCGAAGGTCCGGATCCGGGGCACCTCCAGGACCCGGGCCAGGGTGGCGAACAGCTCGTCCTCGGCCCGGACCTCGAGGTGGCGGCCGGCCCCCGGGGTGACCACGAACGGCCGCATCTGGGTGCGCAGCCCCGGGTAGACGACGAAGGCGTCGTGGTCGACCTGGGTCAGGACGGTGTCCAGGTGCATGTAGGCCCGGACCTTGGGCAGCTCCACCGCGACGAGGGTGTCCAGCACCCCGGCGTCGAACAGCCGCCGGGCCAGGGCCTCCACCCCCTGGTGGGTGGTGCGCTCGCCCATGCCCACGAGCAGGGCCCGGTGCCCGATGACCAGGATGTCGCCCCCCTCGACCACCGCCGGGTAGTGGTCGAGGCCGTCGCCGCCGTACCAGACCGGGAAGTCGGCGGCGGCGAACATCGGGTGGCGCCGGTAGACCGTCTCCAGGTGCATGGTCTCGCGCCGCCGGGACGGGAAGGCCATCGGGTTGATCGACACCCCGCCGTACATCCAGGCCGAGGTGTCGCGCATGAACATCTGGTTGGGCAGGGGCGGCAGCACGAAGGCGGTCGGGTGGAAGCTGGCCCCGACCAGTCCCTCGGGGGCGAACGGCAGGTCCTCGGGGATGACCCCGCCGATCAGGTAGGTGACCAGGGCCTCGGCGTCCAGGGAGTCGAACCAGGCCCGCAGCTCGGGGGCCAGCCCGGCCCCGAAGCCGTCGACGGTGACCACCCGGTCCAGCAGCTCCTTGCGCCCGCCCTCGTCGGCCAGGGCGGCGGCCAGCAGGTCGGCGAGCAGGAACACCTCGACCCCGCGGGCCCGCAGCACGTCGGCGAACGCCCGGTGCTCGAGGCGGGCCCGCTCGGCCCACATGATCTCGTCGAACAGCATGTCGTGCATGTTGGCCGGGGTGAGGCGGGTCAGCTCCAGGTCGGGGCAGTGGAGCAGGACCTTGCGGAGCCGGCCGATCTCGGAGTCGACCCGGTAGGCGGACATGGCCCGATCTTGACACCGGCGCCCGCGCGGCGCACAACCACATCCACAGCCCAGCGGAGGAGGCGCGCATGGCCCGCTACCTCATCGTCGCCCACCAGACGGCCGGCAGCCCCGAGCTGCTGGAACGGGTCAGGGCGCTGGCCGGCGCCGACCCCGGGGCCGAGTTCACCCTGCTGGTCCCGGCCACCCCGACCGGGCACCTGCTCCACAACTGGGAGGAGGGCGAGGCCCGCCAGCTGGCCCGCAGGCGGGCGTCGGAGGCCATGGCCAGCCTGGGCGCCGCCGGGATCCCGGTGGCCGCCGCCCGGGTCGGGAGCCACTCGCCCCTGGAGGCGGTCGGGGACGAGCTCCAGGCCCACCCGGGCTACGACCGGATCGTGCTGTCGACCTTCCCGCCGGGGGTGTCGCGCTGGCTCAAGGGCAACCTCCCGGCCATCCTCGAGCGCCGCTTCCGGCTGCCCGTGGACCACGTCGTCGCCCAGGCGCGGACGCCCAGCCCCAGCTGAGGGCGGCGGTCCGGATCAGCCCGGCTCCAGAGCACGGCAGGTGACGGTGCCGTTGATCGGTGGCTCGGCGGTGGTGCCCCGGATCAGCCCGGCTCCAGAGCACGGCAGGTGACGGTGCCGTTGATCGGTGGCTCGGCGGTGGTACCGATGGCGGGCTCCTCGTGGGTGGCGCCGGGCTGGATCGGCTCCCGGAGGCTGACCGAGCCGACCCCGACCCGCTCGCCGGTGACGCTGTAGAGGATGGCCTCGCACTTGTCGGGGCGGCCGGTGCGGTTGCCGGT
>Ga0081539_10004676_pt1 | contig 14854 bp, 12 predicted proteins | sample TabmetS4T2R2_FD_71023 | JGI IMG/M metagenome (GOLD analysis project Ga0081539, IMG submission 71023) | Tabebuia heterophylla rhizosphere microbial communities from the University of Puerto Rico - S4T2R2 | ecosystem: Host-associated > Plants > Roots > Rhizosphere ...
GCCGTTGAACGGCATCACGACGATGGCGAAGACGAGAAGGCTCGCGGCCATGCCGGCGGGCTTGGCGCCGGGCCGCGTCTGGAAGCCGGCATAGGCGAGCGCTGCAAGGCCGAGTCCCAGCGCCGCGGCGGGCTCGTGAAAGAACGGCGCATCGATCAGGTCGACGCCCAGCCCCAGTTGGATTTCGGTGACGGCCACGGCAACGACGATGCCGCCCGCGACCAGTTTCAGGAAACGCAGCAGCCATTCGAAGGTCACGGCCGCGCTCCGGGCCTCAAACGGCCGCCTTCAAGATGGGCCGCGGCTTGAACGGCAGCATGGTCGCGCCGCGCACCGCTGGCATCGGCAACGATGGCGGCTCGACGCCGAGTGTCCGCGCCGCATTCCAGCCCCAGCGTGGATCGATCAGGAACGGCCGGGCGTGCGCCGTGCAGTCGGCCTCGCCGGTCGCCACGATGCGCTCGGCCTGCTCCGGTTCGGTGATCAGCCCGACCGCCCAGGTCCTGATGCCGACCTCCTTGCGGATGCGGTTGGCGAACTGGACCTGGTAGCCGGGCGCGAGTGGAATCTTCTGCTGCGCTCCGTTGCCGCCGGAACTGGTATCGATGAAGTCGCAACCCAGCGCGTTCAGCTGGCGCGCGGTCTCCAGCGTGTCCTCGAGCGTGAGCCCGCCCTCCACGGGCGTGAAGAGCTTGGCGGTCATGATGTCCTTTCGCGCTCAGACCAGTTCAACCACTGATCGACGGACCGGCTTCGTGGCCCAGCCATTCCTCGATCAGGCGGCGGGCGATCGAATCGCGGCGCGGCATGAAGAAGGAGCCGTCCTTGGGCATGTTCTCGGGCTCGAGGTCCTGGCGGCTCATCCAGCGCGCCGCTTCGAGCTCGGTCTCGTTGACGGTGAAATCGAGCGACTCGGCCTCGGCGTGGAAGCCGATCATCACCGACGCGGGAAACGGCCAGGGCTGCGAAGAACGGTAGGTGACGTTCTTCACCCGCACCTTGACCTCCTCGTAGACCTCGCGTGCGACGGCGTCCTCGAAGCTTTCGCCCGGCTCGACGAAGCCCGCCAGCGTCGAATGCATGCCGCGCGGAAAATGCTTGCCGCGGCCCAGCAGGCACTTGTCCCCGTGATGCACCAGCATGATGACGGCAGGATCGGTGCGCGGGAAATGCTCGGCCTTGCAGTTCTCGTTGGTGCATTGGCGCACGTGGCCGCCGCGGATCACCTTGGTGGTGGCGCCGCATACGCCGCAATAGCGGTGCCGCCGGTGCCAGTAGGTCATGCCGCGGGCGTAGGCCAGGATCGATCCCTCGCGCGCGAAGAGGAGCGCGCCGACCTGGCGCAGGTCGACGAATTCGCCAAGCTCGCCAAGCGGCATGTCCTTGCCGGTGACGTCGACGGCGAAATAGGGCGTGCCCTCGACGTAGCCCAGGAAGACCTGCGTGTCGGCGGCATTGGCGATGGCGCGGCCCATCATGCCGTGCAGGAACACCGCTTCGGGCGCGCCGCCCGTCCTGACCAGGTTCTTCTCGCTGTCGATGGGCACAAAGCGTGCCTCGCCCGACGAGGCGAGCTCGATCATGCGTTCGTCGTTTTCGCGCTCGTGGCTGGCACGGTCGATCTCGGCGCTGGAATAGGGATTTCGCGGTCTCTGCATGGCGCGCCGGACCGTGCCACAGCGCAACCGACGCTGCAATCATTGGAGCGCGGACCTCCAGGTCCGCCTCACGATCATGAGCGGACCTGGAGGTCCGCGCTCCAATGAGGTTCAAGCCAAGGCCCGCGCCAGGACCTCGGCCACGTGTATCGCTTGCCGGTTGGTGCCGTCGGCGATCTGATGGCGACAGGAAGTGCCGTCGGCGACGATGACGGCGTCGACCGGCGCCTTGCGGACGGCGGGCAGCAGCGACAGCTCAGCCATGGCGAGCGACGTCGCGTAGTGCTCGGCTTCGTAGCCGAAGCTGCCGGCCATGCCGCAGCAGCTCGATTCGACGACGCTGACGGCGAGTTCGGGCACGAGCGACAGAACCTCCTGCACCGCGCCCATGGCGCCGAACGCCTTCTGGTGGCAGTGGCCGTGCAGCAGCGCTGCCTTCTCGGTCAGCGGCTTCAGCGCCAGCTGCTGTCGCCCCGCCCTCTTCTCACGCGCCAAGAACTCCTCGAACAGCAAGGCATTGTCGCCCACTGCCTTTGCCTGCTCGCCAAGACCCATCACCTGGAACTCGTCGCGCAGCGTGAACAGGCAGGACGGCTCCAAGCCGACAATCGGCACGCCCTTGGCGATGAACGGCTTCAGGGCCTGCAGCAACCGCGTTGCCTCCGCCCTCGCCCGCTCGACCTGCCCGGTCGCCAGATAGGTGCGACCGCAGCACAAGGCCGGCGCGCCGAGATTGGGCCACGCCACGGCGACGCGATGCCCCGCGGCCTGCAGCACGCGGCGCGCGGCGTGCAGGACGTTGGGCTCGAAGTTGTTGGAGAAGGTGTCGGCGAAGATCACGACGCTGGCGTCGCGTTCATCGACGTCGGTCGTCGCAAGGAACGTGTCGCTTCGCCACTTCGGCAGGGCGCGCTCCCTGGCAAAGCCGATCCATGGACCGGCCAGGTTCGCCAGATTGAACAGCCACGGCAGGCGCCGCGCCCACGGCGCCATCTCCGGCAGCGCGCCGATCAGGCGGTCGCGCAGACGCAAGCCCCGGCTCATGCGGCGCGCCGAGCGTACCTCGACCTTCATGCGCGCCATGTCGACGCCGGTCGGGCAGTCGCGCTTGCAGCCCTTGCAGCTGACGCAAAGGTCCATCGCCTCGGCGACCGCGTCGGAGGCGAGCGCATCGGTACCGAGCTGGCCGGACAGCGCGAGACGCAGCGTATTGGCGCGGCCACGCGTCAAATGCACCTCGTCGCGCGTGACGCGGAACGACGGGCACATCGTGCCGGCGTCGAACTTGCGGCAATGCCCGTTGTTGTTGCACATCTCGGCGGCCTTGGCGAAGCCGCCCGTGGAATCCCCGCCGGAGCCAGCGGACGTCAGGTGTTCGGTCAGCGGATCGCTCTGGACGTTCCACGCCGACCAGTCGAATGCGGGCTTGTAGTCGATGTTCGCGTAGCCGGGCTTGAAGCGGAACAACGCGCGGTCGTCCATGCGGCTTGGCCGCACGATCTTGCCGGGATTGAGGATGCCCGAGGGATCGAACAGGTCCTTCACCGTCTCGAACGCCTTGGTGAGGCGCGGACCGAATTGCCAGGCGACCCATTCGGAGCGCACCAGCCCGTCGCCGTGTTCGCCCGAGTAGGCCCCTTTGTACTCGCGCACCAGCGCCGAGGCCTCTTCGGCGATGACACGCATCTTGGCCGCCCCGTCGCGCCGCATGTCGAGGATCGGCCGCACGTGCAGGGTCCCGACCGAGGCATGGGCGTACCAGGTGCCGCGCGTGCCGTGCTTGGTGAACACGTCGGTGAGACGCTGCGTGTAGTCGGCCAGGTGCTCCAGCGGCACTGCGCAGTCCTCGATGAACGACACCGGCTTTCCGTCGCCTTTCATCGACATCATGATGTTGAGGCCGGCTTTGCGCACCTCCCACAGCTCGGCCTGCGGCCTGGGCTCAGTCATCTCGACCACGCTGCCGGGCAAGCCTAGATCGCCCATCAGGTCGACGAGTCGCCGCAAATCGCGCAGCTGCGGCTCGCGCTCCTCGCCCGCGAACTCGACCAGCAGGATGGCCTCGGGCTCGCCGATCAGCGCCCGTTCGATCACCGGCCGGAACGCGGGATTGGCGCGCGCCAGCTCGATCATCGTCCGGTCCACCAGTTCGACCGCGGTGGGCCTGAGCTTCACGATGTGCTGCGCCGTATCCATCGCCTTGTAGAAGCTCGGGAAGTTCACGACGCCCAGCGTCTTGTGCTTCGGCAGCGGCGAGAGCTTGAGCGTAAGCCGCTCGGTCACCGCCAGCGTGCCTTCACTGCCGACCAGCAGGTGCGAGAGGTTCACCGAATTGTCGAGCGTGTAGGGGCGCTCCGACTGCGGAAAGAAGATGTCGAGGTTGTAGCCGCCGACGCGTCGCAGCACCTTGGGATACGTCCGCTCGATCTCGGCGCGCTCGGCGAGCGCCAGCGCCGCCACCTTGTCGGCGAGCGCGCGTACGGCGGGCGCCATGTCCTCCGGTCGCCCGGAGCCGAAGCGAACGCGTTCGCCGGATGCCAGGATGGCGTCGATCGACGCGACGTTGTGTACCATGTTGCCGTAGCGGATCGACCGGCTGCCGCAGGAATTGTTGCCGGCCATGCCGCCTAACGTGCACTGCGCCGAAGTCGAGACGTCGACCGGATACCAGACGCCGTGCGGCCTGAGCCAGGCATTGAGCTGGTCGAGCACGACGCCCGGCTGCACGGTGACTTCGGCGCGCTCCTTGTCGAAGCCCACCACCTCGCGCAGGTGCTTCGAGACATCGACGATGAGCGCCTGCCCCACGGTCTGGCCGCATTGCGACGTGCCGGCGCCACGCGCCAGCAGCGGCGTCCTGCTGTCGCGCGCAATGTCCACCACCAAAGCGAGGTCCCGCTCGTCGCGCGGCACGACCACGCCCACCGGCTCGATCTGGTAGATCGAGGCGTCGGTCGAATAGCGGCCGCGCGCGGCGCGGTCGAACAGCACGTCGCCCCGGATGGTGCGCTTCAGGGTTTGTTCAAGGCTCAGCGAGATTCTCTCCCTCTCGCATGTTCATACAGGATACTGCGCCTGTCCGCTGGTGTCCGCCGCTGTTCAGTCGGCGTTGGCTTCCGTGAGCTATCCATCCGCTTCTGGAAGCAGCCGCCAATCCTGACTGCTTGTGATTCCTACTCTCGAACCGACACATAAACCGTCAGCGCGCTGCGGTATGGTGCCACGTCCGACGTCCCGCTCATGAACGACAGGACCGCCTCGCTCTGTTCGCTCACTGCGGGTATGTCGTCCCAGCCGTAGGTGAACTGCGACTGGGCGGCCCGTGCCGCCACAAAGCGCGGCGAGGCGAGCTCGCGCGTCAGGAGGGCACCTGGATCGAGCTGGCGGAAGTGGCGGCGGAACAGGGGCGTCAGCGCAAGCGCTTGACCGAGCGTGCGAAGCTCGGTGGCATTTGGCAGCTGGGCTGGCGAAAGCAATGTGATCCGCAGATTGTAGATCTGACAGTTCTGTTGTTCGACCACGATCGTCGCCCCGCTCGCGAAGTCGGCAACGTGGCGCAGCACCGGCTCGCCGCTACGCGCATCCGTGCGCGCATTCGAAATCGCCGCCGCACGGCCCGGCAGTTCGCGCAAGCCCGGCAGGAGATCCGCGTTTGCGATTGGGCAAGGGCCAGGTGCAGCATTCGCAGACGCTATTGATGCTAGCGCCAGCGCCGCGGCAAACAGTCCGGACCGGCGGCCGCCTGTCATAGCGGCTTGACGTTCGGCACGATCTCCACGTGCCAGCAGGTGTTGGACTTTGCCGTCTCGTCGATGAACGTCTTGATGTAGCCGTCGCGATGGAGATCGGCGAAGGCCTTGGTAAGCGCTTTGAGGTTGAACGTCTGCCCCGCGGCAGAGCGCGTGCTGTTCACGCCGACGTCGATCACGTTCATCGCGGCATAACGCGCGAGGGTGGTAACGTGACGCGACACGAAGCGGCCCTGGTTCAGGAGCTCCTCGATCTTCGTACGCATCGCCTCGACAACCTCCGACTGCGGCTTGCCCTTGTTCGCCTTGTACACATCGAGAATCATGTCGCCGTTCGCGCCATAGAGCTTGTACTGCGCCTGCAAATTCGCCGCGGCATTGCGGTACATGATCGCGGCCTGCTCCGCCGGCAAGCGGATCGTGCTGGTGATCACGGCCGCCTTCATTCCGGCCAGCGCGCAGGCATGCCGGATCACCTGGAAGCTGTAGTCGCTGACGATCCGGCCTTGCACCGGGAGGCTGTTGGCATAGGTGACGGAGACCGCGGCCGCTCCGTTCACGCCCTTGCCCGCCGTCGACGAGGCATGAGCGATCAGGGTACGCAGCGTACGTCCGATGGGGTCGACCCGCCCATCGGGGACCGGGAGCCCAACCACCAGCCGCTGAAAGCTGGTGATCGCCGAGATCGTCGCTTCGTCGATACGGCCATCTTCGCGCAGGGGTGGCAGTTTATATTGACGAACGAAGCCGCCCAGGAGCTTCTGCACGAGTGTCACATCGGGCGGCGCGTTGCGGCCGCCCCGGCCGACCGAGCCGGTCAGCTTGACATCGTTGAGTAACGCCATGCTCGCCCCCCTTGCCCAGCGAATCGTCACCTTCACATGCGAATGTTCCCGAAAGGGTGTCACGTGTAAACGCCCGATCGGCGGGCCCGAGATCAACCAGGCCAGCATCGGCGGCCGCGGCCCGATTCGCGCCAACGGTTGAAACCGCATCGCCGCATGCGTGGCACGCAGTTTCCCGCCATGGTACGCCTCTCCCCGCTCGTCGTCAGACGGAGGGTACGCGTTGGTCAATTTCGTCTAGGGTCACGGCTTCGCCCGCAACGCCCATAGATCCATAGAAAAAAGCGCAACCCGCAGAGGACATCGAAATGCGCCTGAACTCCCATCCCAGCGGCCGGCACTTCCTGCAGATCCCGGGTCCGACGAACGTGCCGGATCGCATCCTGCGCGCGATGGACTATCCGACCATCGACCATCGCGGGCCCGAGTTCAATGCGCTGGCCAAGAAGCTGCTGCGCAGCGTGCGCCAAGTGTTCCAGACACGCCAGCCGGTGATCGTCTATCCCGCGTCGGGCACCGGCGCATGGGAGGCGGCCCTGGTGAACACGCTGTCGCCCGGTGACCTCGTGCTGATGTGGGAGACCGGCCACTTCGCCTCGCTGTGGAAGAAGATGGCCGACCGGCTGGGGCTCAAGTCCGAATTCATGGGCGGCGACTGGCGCAAGCCCGTCGATCCTGCGGCTATCGAGCAGCGCCTGCGCGCCGACACCGGGCACGCCATCAAAGCGGTCTGCATCGTGCACAACGAGACCTCGACCGGCGTGACCAGCGACGTCGGCGCGATTCGCCGCGCCGTCGACGCCGCGCGCCATCCCGCGCTGCTGCTGGTCGACACGATCTCCTCGCTGGGTTCGATCGACTACCGGCACGACGCCTGGGGCGTCGACGTCACGGTGGCCGGCTCGCAGAAAGGACTGATGCTGCCGCCCGGCCTCTCGTTCAACGCGGTGAGCGAGAAGGCCGTCGCCGCCTCCAAGTCATCGAAACTGCCCAAGTCGTTCTGGAGCTGGGAGGAAATGCTCTCGACCAACGCCAACGGCTGGTTCCCCTACACGCCTGCCACCAACCTGCTGTACGGTCTCAACGAGGCCTGTGACATGCTGCTGGAGGAAGGGCTGGACGCGGTGTTCGCGCGTCATGCCCGCCATGCCGAGGCGACGCGTCTGGCGGTGAGGGCGTGGGGCCTCGACATCCTGTGCAGCGATCCCGACGCCTACTCCGGCTCGCTGACGGCGATCGTGATGCCGGAAGGCCACGACGCCGACGCGTTCCGCAAGGTGGCGCTGGATAATTTCAACCTGTCGCTGGGCCAGGGGCTGAGCAAGGTCGCCGGCAAGGTGTTCCGCATCGGCCATCTCGGCGACTTCAACGATCTGATGCTGATGGGCACGCTCAGTGGCGTCGAGATGGCGCTGGCCCTTGCCAAGGTGCCGCACCAGACAGGCGGCGTGCAGGCCGCTCTCACCTATCTTTGCGATACTGCGCCGGGTGCGCGGGGCTAAAATGGACCGATGGGCTAAGCCCGCGGCGGCAGGCGGCCGTTGGAGGCACGAATTTCGGCGACGGCGCGGTCCCAGCCGGCGATCCGCTCCGGTCCGGCGGGATGCGTGTCCAGCAGTGCCGTCCTCTTCTGCCGCGACAGCCGCGCCATCGTGACGAGCATGCCGCGTGCCTTGTCGAGATCGACGCCCGACCGGTACAGGATCAACGCCGCCAGATAGTCGGCCTCTCGCTCCTGCTCCTTGGAATAGGCGATCGTGGCGAGTTCCGCCCCCAGGTCAGGTGCGTTGGCCAGTGCGGCACCGATGAGCGCGCCCACCGCCCGGTTACGCCGAGCCGTCGCGACGTGATCGGCCGCCTGGTGGCCCATCTCATGGGCGATCACGAAGCACACTTCCTCCTCGTTCGCCGCGTAGTTGACGACGCCGCGATTGACGACGATCCCGCCGTCGGGCAGAGCCGCGGCATTCATGGAGGGCGCCCGCGACAGGTGGAAATCCCACTCGCACACGCCCACGTTCATCTCGTGACAGACTTGGCGCGCCGGCCGGTGGAGCCGCTTGGTTGCGCTGCGCAGCACCGCCACAATCTCGGCGTGGCTGGCGTCCTGCACCACGACCGCGTCGGCAGCCTGCACCTCGCTTTGCGCCAGGCTGAGATCACTCGCGCCGATCTGGGGCAGCTGATGGACCGCGCCGGAACAGCCGCACACCAGGCACGCTCCCGACAGAGCCAGGAAAAATCGCCGTCGCACCCCAGTCCTCCACAGCATTTGTCGAGAGGACGAGAGGACTTCGCGCGACGTTACAAAGGATCCGGGGCGCCCGGCACCCGGCGCAGGCAGGCGACTTGATGGCCCGGCGCAGCCTCGACCAGAGGCGGCGCGATGGTGCGGCACTCCGCGATGGCGTAGGGGCAGCGTGTGTGGAAATGGCATCCGGGCGGCGGCTTGGCCGGGCTCGGTACGTCGCCTTGCACGATCCGGCGGCGCCGGCGCCGCCGCTTCGGATCGGGCGCCGTCGCCGCCGAAAGCAGCGCCTCCGTATAGGGATGCAATGGCTGGCTGAACAGCGTGCGCTTGTCGGCGAGCTCGACGATGCGACCGAGATACATGACGGCGATGCGATGGCTGATGTGCCGCATCACCGCGAGGTCGTGGCTGATGAAAAGGTAGGCGAGCCCGTACTCCTCCTGCAGATCGATCAGGAGGTTCAACACCTGCGCCTGCACCGAGACGTCGAGAGCCGAGACCGGCTCGTCGGCCACGATCAGGTCCGGGTTGACCGACAACGCTTTGGCGATGCCCAGCCGCTGACGCTGGCCGCCGGAGAATTCGTGGGCGAATTTGCGCATGGCATCGGGTCGCAATCCCACGCGCTCGAACAGGTGCGCGACCTTGTCCGCGGTCTGATGACCGTGCGCCAGCCCGAAATTCTCCAGAGGCTCGCCGACAATGGTGCCGGCCGGCAGCCGCGGATTCATCGACGAGTACGGATCCTGGAAGATCGTCTGGATGCGCCGTCGATGCGCCCACATGGCACCGGGCGCGAGGTGCGTAATGTCCTCGCCGCCCAGCGCAATCCGGCCCGACGTCGGCTCGATCAGCTTCAGCACCGTCTTGCCGACGGTCGACTTGCCGCAACCCGATTCGCCCACCAGGCCCAACGTCTCACCGCGACGGATGGCGAAGCTGACGCCATCGACGGCACGCACCTCGCCCACGCGCCGCTGCAGGAGCCCGCCATGGATCGGGAAATGCTTGACGAGGTCGCGCACCTCGAGCACGGGCGCCTCGCTCACGGCGCGGCCTCCCAACAGGCCACCGTGTGACCGCCGCCGGCGTCGACGAAGGCGGGCGCTTCGCGGCGGCAGCGCTCGGTGGCGAGCGCGCAGCGCGCAGCGAAAGCGCAGCCGACGATGGGCCGCGTCAGCACCGGGACCAGGCCGGGAATCTCCTGCAGCCGCGGCCGACGATCGGAGAGGTCGGCCTCGACGTCGAGACGCGGGATGGCGCGCATCAGGCCGCGCGTATAGGGATGCTGCGGTCTTTCGAACAGCGCCTCGACCGGGGCTTCCTCGACCTTGCGGCCGGCATACATCACGACGACGCGGTCGGCGGTCTCGGCCACCACGCCGAGATCGTGGGTGATCAACATGATCGCCGTGCCCGTCCTGTCCTTGAGCTCCAGCATGAGGTCGAGGATCTGCGCCTGGATGGTGACGTCGAGCGCCGTCGTCGGCTCGTCGGCGATCAGTACCTGTGGGTTGCACGACAGCGCCATGGCGATCATCACCCGCTGCCGCATGCCGCCGGACAGCTGGTGCGGATACTCGTCGAGCCGTCGTTGCGGATCGGCGATGCGCACCAGCTCGAGCATCTCGCGCGCCCGCTCGCGGCCGGCCTTCCACGGCACGCCGAGATGGCGCACGACGTTCTCGGCGATCTGCGTGCCGACGGTGAGCACCGGATTGAGGCTGGTCATCGGCTCCTGGAAGATCATCGAGATGCGATGGCCGCGCAGGCGCTTCATCTCCTCTTCCGACAGCGCCGTCAGCTCCCGGCCTTCGAAGCGGATCGAGCCCGCGGCGATGCGCCCGGTCTCCGGCGGTATCAGCCGCAGGATCGACAGCGCCGTCACCGACTTGCCGCAGCCCGATTCGCCCACGATGCCCAGCGTCTCGCCGCGCGCCAGCGTAAAGGAGACGCCGTCGACCGCGCGCACCACGCCGTCCAGGGTGTCGAACTGCGTACGCAGATCGCCGACTTCGATTAGCGGCGTCACAGCCGGCGCGCCAGGCGCGGATCGAGGCGGTCGCGCAGGCCGTCGCCCAGCAGGTTCACCGCCAGCACCGTGACGGCGAGGAAGGCGCCGGGGATCAGGATGGTCCACGGCGCGATCTGAAAGAAGGTGCGTCCCTGGGCGATGATGTTGCCCCAGCTCGGCACCTCGGGCGGCACCCCGGCGCCCAAAAAGCTCAGGCCGGCCTCGATCAGCATCGCCGAGGCGCAGACATAGGTCGACTGCACGATCAGCGGCGCCAGCGTGTTGGGCAGCACGTGGCGCAGCAGCAGCTTCAGGGTCCGCGTGCCGCCGGCGATGGCGCTCTCGATGTAGGGTTGGCCGCGGATCGACAGCACGACCGAACGCACGAGGCGGACGATGCGCGGCACCTCGGGAATGATGATGGCCACGATCACGATGCCGAGGCCGGGACGCGTCAGCGTGATCAGCGCGATGGCAAGCAGGATCGACGGAATGGCCATCAGCCCGTCCATCACCCGCATCACCACCCCGTCGAGGCGGCGGAAGTAGCCGCAGGCCAGGCCCAGCGCCAGGCCGAGCGCGCTGGCGATCGCCGCGACTGACAGGCCGACGATCAGCGAGACGCGCGCGCCGTAGATGGTGCGCGCGAAGACGTCACGGCCGAACTGGTCGGTGCCGAACCACCAGCGCTCGGACGGCGGACGCAGGCGGTTGACCGGCGCGATCTTCAGCGGATCGGCGGTCGCGATCAGCGGGGCGAAGACCGCCATCACGATCAGGATCGCAAGCAGCAGGCCGCCGAGCGCAATGGTCGGATTGCGTCGGATCGCGTTCAGTGGCGAGAAGCGCGATGGCGGCGCGAAATCCTCGGTCAGGATCGCGGAGGGCGCAGCCATGTCAGTACCGGATCCTGGGATCGAGGAAGGCATAGGAGATGTCGATCAGCAGGTTCACCAGCACCTTGGCCGCCGCGAACACCAGGATCAGGCCCTGCACGATCGGATAGTCCCGCTTGAGCACCGCATCGACCGTGAGCCGGCCGAGCCCCGGAATGTTGAACACCGTCTCGGCGATCACCACGCCCGAGATCAAGAGCGCAATGCCGATGCCGATCACCGTGACGATCGGCACCGCGGCGTTTTTCAAGGCGTGCAGGAGCAGGACGCGGTCGGTCGCCAGTCCCTTGGCGTTGGCCGTGCGGATGTAGTCCTGCTGCAGGACTTCCAGCATCGAGGCGCGGGTGATGCGGGCGATCAGCGCCATGTAGGTGACGCCAAGCGCCAGCGACGGCAGGACCAGGCTCTCGGCGAACGGCCAGAAGCCCTCGCGGATCGGCGTGTAGCCCTGCACCGGCAGAAGCCGCCACTGCACGGCGAAGAAATAGATCAGCACGTAGGCCAGCACGAAGCCCGGCATGGCAAAGCCCAGCACGGCGAAGCCCATGACCAGGCGGTCCACCAGCTTGCGCGCCTTCCACGCCGCGACGACGCCGATCGGGATGGCGAGCGCCACGGCGACGACCAGCGTGCTCAAGGTCAGCGCCAGGGTCGGCTCGACGCGTTGGCCGATCAGCCGCGCGACCGTGAGGTTGGAGAAGATCGAGACGCCGAGGTCGCCGTGCAGCAGGCCCCACACCCACACGGCGAACTGCTCGACCATCGGCCGGTCGAGCCCGAGCTTGGCGCGCACCGCGGCGATCGATTCGGCCGTCGCGTCGTCGCCCGCAATGATCGCCGCCGGATCGCCCGGCGCCAGCCTGAGCAGAAAGAACACGAACAGCGCCACGACCGCCATCACCGGCAAGGTCGCGAGCAGGCGGCGCACGATGTAGGCGGTCACGACGGCAAAGCCGTCGCCCTGAGCGGAGCGAAGCGAAGTCGAAAGGCCTTGTCTGTCACAGAGAAGATCCCTCCGCTGCGTCTTGCTATGCGCGGCTTCGGTCGGGATGACGGCTCCGCCGTCACTTCTTCGCAATCCCCCACAGCACCGTCAGCCCGGTATTGGGCACGATGCCGTCGATACGGTCGGCGCGGTACGCCAGCGGCTGATCCCACTGGCCGAACGGCAGGTACACCACGTCCTCCATGGCCCGCGCCTGCAGCTCTTTGGCGATCTTCTTGCGCTCGTCCTCGCTCTGCGCCATGCCGAAGGCGTTGCGCAGCTTTTCGACTTCGGGATCGCACGGCCAGCCGAACAGGCCCTTGTCGCAGGCCGCGCCGATCCAGGTGTGCAGGACGGGATTGGACGAGCCGACGCCGCCCGAGGTGGTGACGAAGATGTTCCAGCCGCCCTGGCTCGGCGGCTCCTTCTTGGCGCGGCGCGACACCACGGAACCCCAGTCCATCGATTGTACGTCGAGCGTGATGCCGGCCTCGCGCATCGCCTGGATCAGCACCTGAGTCGCCGGCGTGATGGTGGCGTGGTCGGTCGCCGCCAGCACGGTGATCGGCTCGCCCTTGTAGCCCGCCTCCTTCAAAAGCTGCAGCGCCTTCTTGGGATTGTATTCCTTCATCCAGGAGGTGCCGCCGTCGTTCTCGTACGGGCCGCCGCAGGTCAGCAGGCCCGGGCATACGCGGTAATATTTGGGATCGCCGACGATGGCGCGCAGGTAGTCCTCCTGGTTGATCAGGTAGTACATCGCTTGCCGCGCCTTCGCGTTGTTGAACGGCGGATGCAGGTGATTGAGCCGGATCATGCCTTGCGTGCTGTCGACCTGGCCGGTCTTCAAGAGCTTCACGCCCTTGGCCTTGGCGAGCAGCGGCAGGAAGTCGGTCTGCGGATTCTCGTAGAAGTCGATCTCGCCGTTGATCAGCGCCGACATCGCCGTCTGCGGATCGGCGATCCATACCAGTTCGATGCGGTCGACGCCCGGCACCTTGCTGCCGGCGAAACCCGAGGCCGGCTCGTTGCCGGGCCGCGGCACGTAATCCTTGTTCTTGAGATAGACTGCCTTGCTGCCCGGCACCCATTGGTCCTTGGCGAAGACGAACGGGCCCGAGCCGATCGACTCCTTGACCTGCTGCTGTGGATCGGTCAGCGCCTCCTTCTCGCGCATGATGGCGGCAATGGAGCTGCCGCTCTTGCCAAGCGATTCCAGCACCATGCCGTAGGGCTCGCGCAGCACCATGCGGAAGGTCTTGTCGTCGACGGCGTCGAGCGCCGTGACATAGCCCATCAGCCGCTGGCCGACCCCGTCCTTGGCGCCCCACCGTTTCAGAGATGCGATGACGTCCTTGGTGGTGACGGGCGACCCGTCATGGAACTTCAGCCCGTCGCGCAGGGTGAAGGTCCAGGTCAGGCGGTCGGAGCTGACCTCGTACTTGCCAACCATTTGCGGCTGCGGCTTCTGATCGGCATCGTTGCCGAACAGCGTGTCGTAGACCAACGCGCCGTGGATGTTGGCAATGGTCTGCGTGGTCCAGATCGGATCGATCACGCGCACGTCGGCGTGCATCACCGCGCGCAGCACTTTCTCCTGCGCCGTCGCCGACAGCGGCAGGACAAGCGCGGCCAATCCGGCCAACAGACGCAACATCATGGAATTCCCCAAAGCGACTCTGTCCCCTTTGCACAAAGTATGCGGGCCGGCGCGTGATGAGATCAAGCCGTCTGTCCTCCATGTCGCGCGCGCCATTTGGTCGCCCGAGTTCCGTCCAACTGCCGCCTTGTATCGCTCCTGCTACCTGCGGTCGTATCGCTCGCGCAATCGTTTGCACTCGTGACGAGATCACCACTCGGTCACGGGCGTACGACAGCGAACGGTGCTCCACTGCACCAGTCCGCCCGTCACTCGCAATGAGGGCGATGGTGACGGACAACTGGAGGCAGCTATGTCATTGAAAGCTATTCGGAGTGTCGCGTTGGCCGCAACCTTCCTTGCCGGTAGCGCGGCAATCGCGGAGGCGCAAACAAGCTCGACCGTTGGCACGGGCGGCACCACAGCCGGCGGTGGATTTGTCAACAGTGTCCTCGGTACCGGCGGCTCTGCCGCCGGCGCGGGTGGCGGTTCGGCGTCGACCCTCGGATTGGGCGGTGCCAGCGCAGGTGGCGGCATGACCAGCGCCGCGCTCGGCACAGGAGGCTCGGCCGCGAGCGGTGGCGCCGGCGCCGGTTCTGCCTCAACGCTCGGCGTGGGTGGCGTGACAGCAGGCCGCGGCAGCACGAGCGCCGTCGTCGGCACCGGCGGCTCGGCCGCTGGTAGCGGCTTTGGCGGCGGATCGGCATCGACGACAGGCGTTGGCGGCGTCACGGCAGGCCGCGGTGGCACCAGCGCGGCGGTCGGCACCGGTGGCTCGTCTGCCGGCTGGGGCCGCGGCGCGGGTACTGCGTCGACGGTA
>Ga0081539_10004677_pt1 | contig 14853 bp, 10 predicted proteins | sample TabmetS4T2R2_FD_71023 | JGI IMG/M metagenome (GOLD analysis project Ga0081539, IMG submission 71023) | Tabebuia heterophylla rhizosphere microbial communities from the University of Puerto Rico - S4T2R2 | ecosystem: Host-associated > Plants > Roots > Rhizosphere ...
CCAGATCGGCGACTTCGGTCGCGGACCGGGCCGGGTCGGCCTGCGGCAGGTCGATCTTGTTCACGACCGGGACGATCTCGAGGTCGTTCTCGATCGCGAGGTACGCGTTCGCGAGCGTCTGCGCCTCGATTCCCTGCGCCGCGTCGACGACGAGCAACGCGCCCTCGCACGCCTGGAGCGACCGCGAGACCTCGTACGTGAAGTCGACGTGGCCGGGCGTGTCGATGAGGTTGAGCTGGTGGCCCTTCCAAAGGACCCGGACGGCCTGCGCCTTGATCGTGATCCCGCGCTCGCGCTCGAGCTCCATCGTGTCGAGCACCTGCTCGCGCATCTCCCGCGCGGGCACCGTGTCCGTGAGCTGGAGGATGCGGTCGGCCAGCGTCGACTTCCCGTGGTCGATGTGGGCGATGATCGAGAAGTTGCGGATGTGGGCCTGGTCCATGGCGACTCACCGCCGGCGCAGGCGGGCTCGCAACGATAGCAACGCCTCCGTCTCGCGAACCCGCAGCAAACGGCAGGAAAAGAGGTACGTCGCGCCCCCGGCGAGGAGCGCGAGCCCGAGCGAGACGACCTGGCCGCCGAACGACCTCCCGACGGCTCGGTCGAGGACGTACCAGACGCCGAAGGAAACGCCGGCGAGCGGGAGCGCGGCGGCGACGATCCGCGCCCACGCAGACGCCGTCTCCTCGAGCTCGATCCGCCCCAGCCGCCGCCGCAGGAGCACGAGCAGGAGCGCGGTGCCCGCGATGTTCACGACCGACGTCGAGAGCGGGATCCCCCAGGTGCCGAAGCGGTAGAACGCCGCGTCGAGGACGGCGTTCACGAACAGGTTCCCGAGCGCGACGAGGGTCGGAATCCAGTTCGACTGCAGGCTGAAGAACGAGCGGTTGAGCATCAGCATCGTGCCGTTGAAGGTCAGGCCGAGTGCGAACGCGGCGAGCGCCGCAGCGACGACGCGCGTCTGCGAGGGCTCAAAGCGGCCGCGCTGGTAGACGAGGCGCACGATCGGCTCGGCGAGGACCGCGCTGACGACGCTTGCGGGGACGAGCAGGAACGCGATCTGCCGGAGCCCGAGCGAGACCGTGCTGCGAAAGCCGTCGAGGTCGGCGCGCGCGGCGAGCCGCGCGAGCGACGGGAACAGCACCGTCGCGATCGCCACCGAGAACATGCCCTGCGGGAGCATGTACAGGCGAAACGCCGTCTCGATCGCCCGCGGCGCGAGGCTCGGGTCGATGTAGCGCGACGCGAAGAACGTGTCGACGGTCGCGTTGAAGTTGATCAGTCCGAGGCCGAGGGTAACCGGGAGCATCAGGGCGAAGACGCGCTTGACCGCCGGGTCGCGCCAGTCGATGACGAGGCGCAGCCGGTCGTCGCGGCCGCGCAGCCACGGCAGCGGCAGCAGCACCTGGATCACCGTCCCGGCCAGCACGGCGCCTGCGTAGACGTAGAGCTTCGCGTCGATCCCGTGCGCGCGCGGGACGCCGAGGACGAGCCCGAGGATGATCGCCAGATTCCAGAAGACCGGGCTCAGCGCGGGCACCGAGAAGTGCTCGTAGCTGTTGAGGATCCCGACGACGATCCCCGAGACGGCGAGGAGCGCGACCGTCGGGAAGAGGATGCGCGCGAGCGCGACCGTCAGCGGCAGGTCGACCGGGTGAAACGGCCGTAGCACCCACGGCGCGACGAGGACGAAGAGCGCGGTCAGCCCCGTGAGGCCGAGTAGCGTGAGCCAGACGAGGCTGGAGGCGACGCGCCACGCGCGCTTGCGGTCGCCGCGCTCGAGCAGCTCGCTGAAGACGGGGACGAACGCCGACGACAGCGCCGCGTCCGCGAGCAGCGAGCGCACGAGGTTCGGGAACTGGAACGCGACGGTGAACGCGTTGATGCGCCCCGCGGCGCCGAAGTAGTAGCTCGCGACGCTCTCGCGAACGAGCCCGAGGATCCGCGAGAGGCCGGTGGCGAGCGAGAAGATCGCCGTCGACCAGGCGAGCCGGCGGCCGGAGCGCTCGTCCACGTGCAGCGAGTATAGGAGTCGGTCCCGCGGGCTCTGCTACCATCGCCCGGCCCGCGCAGCGGGCGTTTTCACGCTATGCCGAACATCCGCCAGCAGGAGAAGCGCGTCCGGACCGCCGCCCGCGAGCGGCTCCAGAACCTGCGCTATCGCTCCACCGTCAAGACGCTGACGAAGCGTCTCCGCACGGCCGTCGAGGACGGCGACGCGGACAAGATCGCCGCCGAGCACCGCGAGCTCGTCCGGACGATCGACAAGGCGGCGTCGAAGGGCGCCCTGCACAGGAACACCGCCGCCCGCCGCAAGGCGCAGGCGGCGCGGCTCGTCTCCGGCGGCTCCGGGTCTCGCTAGGTCGCGGCTGCGGCGGCCGGCTCGCGCGGTCGCGTCACGTCGACGAGCGCTCTCGCGAGCTCGAGCTCGGGTGCGAGGCGGCTGCCGCCCTTGACCGCAAGGTCGAGCTGCGCGAGCCGGACGACCGCGTCGCGAAGCTCGTCGACGCTGAAGTTCGCCGCCTGCGCGAACGCCTTCTCCGCCGCGAACGGGTGCATCTTCAGGCGCCCGGCGGCTTCCCGCGGTCGTACGCCCTCGGCGCCGAGCGCCTGGCACGCGCGCACCCGGCCGACGTGGCTCGCGAGCGCGCCCGTCACCCGCGTCAGCTCTCTCGGCGAGCGCTCGAGAAGGGACTCGGCGGCTTCGAGCACGGCGGCGACGTCTCGGCGGCCCCACGCGTCGGTCAGGGAGAAGATCGTCGTCTCCGCGCGCGCGACCGCGAGACGCTCGACGTCGGCGACGCGTATCTCCTCTCCGTGCGCCCACGTCGCGAGCTTGTCGACCTCGGTCGCGAGCGCCTCGAGGTCGTCGCCGACGAGCTCGGCGAGGGCGCGACAGGCCTCGCGCTCCGCGGACGCGCCTCGTCGCTCCAGCTCGGTCGCAACCCAGGGGGGCAGGTCGCGCTTCCGCGGCGCGTCGTACACGAGCAGCTCGCCGGCCTTCGCACACGCCTTCGCGAGCGCCGAGTCGGCCTTGACGCCCTCGCCGACGAGCGCGAGGACGGTGGCGGGCGCGGGACTCCGGAGGTACGCGGCGACCGCCTTCGCGTCGTCGGCTCGCCACCGTTCGACCTCCTCGACCACGACGAGCCGTGCCTCCTCCGTGAAGAGGCCGAGCGAGTTGCAGGCGGCGACGGCGGCCTCGCCGCTCGTGTCGGCGGCAGAGAGCAGCTCGGCTGCGTCGACGCCGAGCCGGTCGCGCAGGCGCCGGACCGCGCGGGAGACCTTGGGGCGGTCGCTCCCGGCGATCAGGTAGACGGGCTTCAGCTCCGGCGCCATCGCGGCCAAGCATAGGCAGCAGCCCCGAGCGCAGCAGCGGCGAGCGCGGCGGCCGCCCGTCCCGACTGGATCTGCGCGAACGGCAGGCTGCCGAAGAACCTCGCGCATGCGGCCAGGTACGCGGCGCACCAGCCCGCGAGCCAGGCGAGCGACGCGGCGGCGCTCGCGGAAAGCGGCGCGACCGCGGCGGTCGCCAGCGCAAGACCGAGGAGCGGGACGACGGCGACTTCGGCGGCCGCGTTCGCGGGCACCGTCAGCAGGGGGATCGCGTGGAACTGGAACCAGGCGATCGGCGCCGTCGCGACGCCGCACGCAGTCGAGACGGCGATCGCGTCGGCGAGCTTCCCCGGAACCGGGTAGCCGTCGAGGCGCCGCCGTAGGGGCGCGGTGACCGTGAAGATCGCCGCGACGGCCGCGAACGAGAGCTGGAAGCCGGCGTCGAGGAGCACGTACGGGTTCCAGGCGAGCAACGCGAGCGCTCCGAGGAGAAGAAAGTGCCAGCGGTCGCGCTGCCGAGCCGCGAGCCACGCGACCGAGCCCAGCGCGCCTGCGATCCCCGCGCGGACGACCGACGGCTGCGCGCCGACCGCGAGGACGTACGCGGCCATGGCTGCGAGCGCGCCGACCTCTGCCACCACCCTCGGAACCCCGAGGAGCCACGCGAGCACGAGCACCCCGCCAGCCACGAGCGCGACGTTCTGGCCGGAAACCGCGAGGAGGTGGTAGAGCCCGGAGGCCCGGAAGTCGCGCCGCAGTCCATCGGAGAGCCCCTGGTCGTCGCCGAGCACGACTCCTTCGAGCAGCGCCTGCCGTTCGCCGTGCAACCCGGTCGCGACAGCGCGGCCAAGCCAAGCCCGCAGCCGGTCGGTCGCACCCGCGAACCCGCCTCGACGGCCGATCTGCCGCCATCGGTCGCCGCGCAGCACGACGTGCACGCCGTGACGGCGCAGCCACGTCCGCTCGTCGAAGCCGTGTGAGGGCCCGCGAGGCAGCTCGACCTGCGCGAGCACCTCAAGGACCGCTCCCTGCGGCGGCGCCCGGCCGAGCGGAAGCTGGAGAAGGACTGCCTCGCGCGGGCGGAGGCGGCCGAAGCGACGGACGTGCGCCGGCAGCCGTAGCTCGAACCTGCCGCGCCGCGCGGGACCGGTGACGACGACGACCCCGGTCTCGGCTCGGCCGACCTCGCGAACGAGCGTCGACGAGTCGAGCGCGTCGAGCCGGACGCTGCCCCACCACCAGCCCGCGAGCGCGACGGCGCATGCGAGGAGCGCGAGTCGCGTCACGCCGGAGGCGACGGCGCCGACGAGCGCGAGGCCTACGGCCAGAGCTGCGGCGGCGGGAGCTGCGCAGCGCGTCGCGTCGGCGGCGGCGAGTCCGGCGCACGCGGCGCCGGCGAGCCAGTGCGGGAGGCGGCGCGCGATGGTCATGGCGCCACCAGTCCCCGAAGCTCGTCAAGTCGCGCCGGTCCAATCCCCGGGATCGCGTCGAGCTCGTCGACGGACGAGAACGCACCGTGCTTCGTGCGGTAGTCGACGATCTTCTGCGCCGTCACCGGGCCGACTCCCGGGAGCGTGTCGAGCTGCTCGACCGTGGCGCTGTTGAGGTGGATCGGGCCCGTCGGGGCGATTCCCGTTCCCGCGCCAGCGCCGGACGCGGCGGGCGCCTCGCCGCGGCGCGGGATCAGCACCTGCTCGCCGTCGGCGACGAGCTGGGCGAGGTTGACGAGCGAGAGGTCGGCGCGGCGGGTCGGGCCGCCGGCTCGGCGCAGCGCGTCGGCGACACGCGAGCCTTGCGCGAGCCGGTAGAGGCCGGGACGCCGCACCGCCCCGGCGACGTCCACGACGACCTCGGCGGGAGTCGTCGCCGTCGTCGTCAGCGGTGCCACGGCGAGCGGCGGCGCCGGCACGGCCGTACCCGCGTGCGCGAAGACGCGGCCGCCGACGAAGAGCGCGACAGCGAGGATCGCTGCACCCGCGAGGGCGTGACGACGCGTGAACGGAAGCTCGGGCACGTTTTCGATTCTGACGACACGCGCGCCGCAGCTGTGTCACGAAAGCGTGACGAGTTCGCGCCGAGTTATCCCCGGGTTTCAGCCGACGACGAGGTTCACGAGCTTCCGCGGCACGACGATCGTCTGGCGGATCTCCTTGCCGTCCAGCTGCGCGCGTACCTTGGGCGACTCGGTCGCGCGCGCGACCAGCTCCTCTTCGGACGCGTCCGCAGCGACCTCGACCCGGTCGCGGACCTTGCCGTTCACCTGGATCACGAGCTCGAAGGTCTCGCGCCGCAGGTAGCGCTCGTCGGCCACGGGCCACGGCTGCTCCCACAGCCGTTCGTGGCCGAGCCGCTGCCACAGCTCCTCCGCGATGTGCGGCGCGTACGGCTGGATCAGCGACACGGCCGTCTCGACCGCGAACCGTGCCGAAGGATCCCCAGGCGAGCGGGCGATCTCGTTCAAAAGCTCCATGACCGCGGCGATTGGTGTGTTGAGGACGAAGCGACGGCCGATGTCGTCGGTCACCTTCGCGATCGTCTCGTGCGCCTTCCGCAGCACCGGGGTCGGCCCTTCCGACGGCTCGGCCGGCGCACTTTCAGCCTGCTCCAGCGCCACGCGCCAGAGGCGATGGAGGAAGCGCACCATGCCCTCGAAGCCCGCGTCCTGCCACTCCGCGTCCTGGTCGACCGGACCCAGGAACAACAGGTAGAGGCGCACCGCATCGGCACCGTGGCGATCGATGTACTCGTCCGGATCGACCACGTTCCCGCGGGACTTGGACATCTTCGCGCCGTGGTAGTGGACCATCCCCTGCGTGAACAGCCGCGCGAACGGCTCCCGGAACCCGAGCAGCCCGGCCTCGTTCAGCACCTTCGTGAAGAAGCGCGCGTAGAGCAGGTGCAGGATCGCGTGCTCGACGCCGCCGATGTACTGGTTGACCGGCAGCCAGTAGTCGACGATCTCGCGGGCGAACGGCTCTCGGTCGTTGTGGGCGTCCGCGTAGCGCATGAAGTACCACGACGAGTCGACGAACGTGTCCATCGTGTCCGTCTCGCGGCGCGCCTCACCCCCGCACGTCGGGCACGTCGTGCGCACCCAGTCCTCGGCCGCGGCCAGCGGCGATCGGCCTTTCGGGAGGTAGTCGGCGACCTCGGGGAGGAGCACCGGCAGCTCGGACTCCGGCACCGCGACGATGCCGCAGCGCTCGCAGTGGACGACCGGGATCGGGCAGCCCCAGTAGCGCTGCCGCGAGAGCAGCCAATCGCGCAGGCGGTAGCCGACGGCCGGGCGACCGACGTGTCGCTCCTCGAGCCACTCGACGATCGCGCGCTTCGCCTCGGGGCTGGGCATGCCGCTGAACGGGCCCGAGTTGACGAGGCGCTCGTCCGGCGAGTGCGCGACGAACGGACCTTGGTCGTCCTTGGGGCCGATCGCCGGCTGCACGACCTTGACGATCGGGATGCCGTAGCGCTGCGCGAACTCGAAGTCCCGCTCGTCGTGCGCCGGCACGCCCATGATCGCGCCCGTCCCGTACTCCATCAAGACGTAGTCCGCGACCCAGATCGGGATCGGCTCGCCGGTGGCGGGGTTGATCGCGGCACGTCCGGTCGGGACGCCGTCTTTCTGTTTGGTCTCGCGCTCGACCTCGGAGCGCCCGGCGGTGTGCCGCACGTATTCGAGGACGTCGGACTCGTGCTCGGTTCCCTGGACGAGCCGCGGGACGAGCGGATGCTCCGGCGCGAGCACGAAGAACGTGGCTCCGAAGACCGTGTCCGGTCGGGTCGTGAAGACGGGGATGTCGACGTCGAGCTCCTCGACCCGGAAGAGCAGGTCCGCTCCCTCCGAGCGGCCGATCCAGTTCCGCTGCATCGTCAGCACGCGCTCGGGCCACGACTCGAGCAGCGCCATGTCGTCGAGAAGCATGTCCGCGTAGGCCGTGATCCGGAAGAGCCATTGCTCGAGCATCCGGGCCTCGACCTCGGTGCCGCAGCGCTCGCAGCGGCCGTCGATCACCTGCTCGTTCGCGAGCACGGTCTGATCGTGCGGGCACCACTTGACCGCGACCTCCTTGCGGTACGCGAGCCCGCGCTCGAAGAAGCGGAGGAAGAGCCACTGCGTCCAGCGGTAGTAAGACGGGTCGTTCGTCGAGAGCATCCGGTCCCAGTCGATCGCCCAGCCGAGGCGTCGCATCTGGCCCTTGATCCGCGCGATGTTGCGCTCGGTGACGTCGCGCGGGTGGCCGCCTTCGCGGATCGCGGCGTTCTCGGCAGGCAGTCCGAAGGAGTCGAAGCCCATCGGGCGCAGGACGGAATAGCCATGGCGGCGGCGGAAATGGGCGACGACCTCGCCGAGCATGTAGTTGCGGACGTGTCCCATGTGGAGCTCGCCCGACGGGTACGGGAGCATCTCGAGGACGTACGTCTTCGTGTCTTCGCGCGCGGCCGCGGGGTTCTCGGGGTTTGGGACCGAGAACGCGCGCTCGCGCTCCCAGACCTCCTGCCATCTCGGCTCGATCGCCGCTGCGTCGTATCGATCCATCGCCGTCCTCCGGGGACAAAAAAGCCTCTCGTTCGAGAGGCCGGTCGGAAGCGGCGCGGCCGGTGCCGCGTTCGCTTCCTGCGCTACAGAAGGAACTCCTGCATGACTGCGTGACTGTAGCAACCCGTCGACGAGGAGTCACGCGCGGCGCTTGGTCGGATCGGGCTCGACGCGACCCGTTGAGCCGCCGCGAGCGCGCACCCCCACCCTTTCATTTGGGTGGGGCTGATTCCCGCCTCCCTCGCCCGTGACGGTACCCGGGAAACGGTCACGAGTGTCTCGTGCCTCTGTGTCGATTCTGGAGCATCTCGTCCCCGGCATAGGGGCCCGTGCACGGCGCCGCCGGCAGCGGCCGGACTCCGACCACCCGTTCGGCACAATCGGACGTGTCGCTCGACCTCTTTCCGGACACGGCCACTCGAGACGACGCCGGAGTGCTCTCGCTCGGCGAAACCGCCGCGACCGAGCTCGCGGAACGCTTCGGCACACCGTTGGTCGTCTACTGCGAGCGGACGCTCGTCGCCCAGGCACAGGCGTACCGCTGCGCCGAGCCGGACGCGCTCGTCGTCTACGGCGTCAAGGCGTTCCCGAACGTCGCGATCCTGCGGCTGTTCGCCGGCCTGGGCCTCGGCGCGGACGTGTCGTCGCTGGGCGAGCTGGAGTTCGCTCGCCGCGCGGGGCTCGGCGGCACCGACCTGATCGTCCACGGAAACAACAAGTCCGATGTGGAGCTCACAGCGGCCGCGGCCGCCGAGGCGCTGGTCGTCCTGGACTCGTCCGACGAGGTCGAGCGTGCGCAACAAGCCGGTGTCCGCCGCGTCCTCGTCCGCCTCACGCCCGGCGTCGAGGCGCACACGCACCGGTCGATCCAGACTGCGCACGACGAGTCGAAGTTCGGGCTCGACCCGGAGCAGGCGCTCGGCGCCCTCGCTGCGGCCCGAACCACAGGCCTCGACCCGGTCGGCGTCCACGTCCACGTCGGATCGCAGCTCGAGCGGCCGGACGAGAGCCTGCTCGCGGTCGATCGCGTCGTCGACTTCTGCGCGCGCTGCCGCGACGAGCTCGGCTGGACCCCGCAGCTCGTCGACCTGGGAGGTGGGTTCGCGGTCGCGCAGACGCCCGACGAGCGCGTCACCGACGGCCCCGTCTTCGCCGGCAAGCTCGCCGAGCACTTCCGTTCCGCCTGGCCCGACAAGGACCAGCCCCGCCTCGCGTTCGAGCCCGGCCGCTCGCTCGTCGGCCGCGCGGGCGTGACGCTGTACCGGGTCGGCGCGACGAAGCGAAGCGGCGGCGTCGACTACGTCGCGATCGACGGCGGGATGTCGGACAACCCGCGCCCGCAGCTCTACGGTGCCCGGTACCACGCGATCCTCGCGAACCGCACCGCGCCGCCCGGCGGGACGTTCCGCGTCGCCGGCAAGCACTGCGAGAACGGCGACGTCCTGATCGACGCGATCGACCTGCCCAGGCCGCGGCGGGGCGACCTGCTCGCGGTGCCCGCGACGGGCGGCTACACGCTCGCGATGGCCTCGAACTACAACGCGGCGCCGCGCCCAGCTGCGGTGCTCGTCGCCGACGGCCGGGCGAGGCTCATCCGCCGCCGCGAGACGACCGACGACCTGCTCGCGTACGAGACCTAACCTGGCGGGTCGGCCGAGAGCGGCACGAGGAACCCGAGCTCGACGAGCCGGACGATCCCCGGCAGGAGCTCGCCCGCGAGCTCGTCGAACCGTCCCGCCCCCGCGACCTCGCCGATCGCCTCACCGAGCGCGCGCGTCCCGTCGAGGAGCGCGAGCACGCGCTCGGCGTCGGGCTGCAGCTCGGCCTCGAAGCGCAGGCCACCGGCGAGCCGGACGACGGTCTCGAGCACGACCCGCTCGCCGCCGCGCACCTCGTAGCGCTGCTCGAAGACGTGGTCGTCCGCGAGCGCGAAGACGGTTTCCAGCAGCCCGCGCCCGACCCCGAGCGAGTCGAGGTAGTCGCGCGTCCCGAAGATCCGGCGGATGTGGTCGCCCGAAGGAGCGAGCCGCGTCGAGGGCAGGTCGTGCGCGAGCACCCAGCTCTCGCCGGCGCGGCGCCGCAGGACGACCGCGCCCCACGAGATCTCCTCGATCCCAAGCCGACGGTGGTACGCGAGCCAGCGGTCGAGCGCATCCTCGAACGCGCCGGGAATCCCGCGCAGGTCGGCGTTCCACGCGGCGGCGTAGCGCGTCGGCTCCTGCGTCGTGAAACGGAGGAGGAGCGCGTCGCAGGCGCTCCCGGCGACCCAGCCTCGCAGGGGCGCCGCCCACGGCTCGTCGCGCGCGTGCACCCACTCGACGAGCACGTGCGCGAACCCGCCCTCGACGAGATGCTCCGGTAGCCGCCGCACGAGCCCTTCGGAGAACGTGTCGCCCGGAAGGCCGCTGTCGCGGTACGTGAACTCGGACTCGGGCGAGATCACGTACGGCGGGTTCGAGACGATCAGGTCGAAGCGCTCGCCCTCGACCGGCTCGAACAGGCTCCCCGCGCGGACCTCGACGTTCGCGCAGCCGTTCAGGACGGCGTTGAAGCGCGCGAAGGCGATTGCGCGCGGGTTCACGTCGGTCGCGACGACGTGCTCCGCGTGACGCGCCAGCTCGAGCGCCTGGACGCCCGAGCCGGTTCCCACGTCGAGCGCCCGCTCTACCGGCCGCCGCACCGTCACCGCCGCGAGCGCCCGCGACGAGATCGACGTGCCGACGACGTGGTCCGGCCGGCCACCGCCCGGGCCCTCGTACCGATCCGACGCGACGAGCAGGTCGCCGAGCGGCGTGATCGACACGCACGCGCGCACCTCGTCGCCGTCGCGCGCGAGCACGCCCATTCCCTCGAGCCGCTCGAGCCCGACAGGCGCGAGCGCTTCCTCGGCCTCGGCGACACCGACGGCCACGTCGAGCAGGAAGAGCTTGACCGCCGCGCCGAGCGGCGACCCCTCGGCCAGCTGGCGGAGGTAGCGCGGCACGTCCTGCGGATCGCGGCTCAGAGTGTCGCCGCCGAGCGCCTCGGCGATCCCTTCGCCGGTGAAGCGGAGCTCGCGGAGCCGCGCACGCAGCGCCGCGAGCGCCTCGGGATCGTCGGCGCGCGGCTCGTCCGTCACTCGAGGAACCCGAGCTCGACCAGCTGCCTGATGCCCCCGAGCGCCGCCTCGGGGGTCAGCCCCGGCTCAAGCGCGCTCGCCTCCTCGAGCACGTCGCGAAGCGTCCGCTCCCCGTCGAGGAGCGAGAGGACGCGCGTCGTCGGCCCGTCGACCTGCACCTGGAACCGGAGCCCGTCGAGCAGCCGCAGGAGCGACGCCTCGACCTCCTCGTCGCCGCCGCGGAGGACGACCGTCTGGTCGAGGCGGTGGCCGGGCACGAGCGCGAGCGCGGCGTCGAGCAAAGCGCGGTCGTCGCCGAGCGCCCGGAGCCGATCCTGCGCGTCCACGAGCCGCTGCACGTGGCCGCTCGCGGGGCCGAGCCGCTCCGCCGACGGCGAGTGCGCCCAGACCCAGTTCTCGCCGCGCCTACGCCGCAGGACGATCGCGCCCCACGAGATCGCCTCGATCCCGAGCTCGTCGTAGTACGCCGTCCAGCGGTCGACGACGCGCCCGAACTCGTCGGCGTCGCGGCGGCGCAGGCGCGCGTTCGAGCCGGCGGCGTACGCGAGCGGCTCGTGCGTACGGAACCGGAGCAGGAGCGCGTCGCAGCCGTTCCCGGCGACCCACGCGCGCGGCCGAGCCGACCAGTCGTCGTCGCGCCCGTGGACCCAGCTCACGAGCACGTGCGCGAGCCCGCCCTCCGCGAGGAACTCGGGCATGCGCCGGACGAGCCCCTCGCAGAACGCGTCGCCGGGAACGCCGCTGTCGCGGTACACGAGCGCGGACTCGGGGCTGACGACGTACGGCGGGTTGCAGACGACGAGGTCGAAGCGCTCGCCCTCGACCGGCTCGAAGAGGTCGCCGAGCCGGCACTCGACGTTCTCGAAGCCGTTCAGGAGCGCGTTGAAGGCCGTGAACTCGAGCGCGCGCGGGTTGACGTCGGCGGCCACGACCGAGCGCGCGTGCTTCGCGGCCAGGATCGAGTGGACGCCGCTGCCGCTCCCGAGGTCGAGCGCGGTCTCGACCGGTCGGCGGATCGTCAGGTACGCGAGCAGCTTCGTCGCCGGCGAGATGCCCATCACGTGCTCTCGCTCCTCGACGCCGCGCTCGGCGCGGTCGTAGGCCAGGAGGAGCTCGTCCGTCGGCGTCAGGTCGACGGTCGCGCCGATGCCTCCTTCGCGAGGCGCGATGAGGCCGAGCGCCTCCAGCCGCTGGAGCGAAAGTGGCGCCAGCGCGGCCGCCGCTTCCTCGGCCGCGACCGGAACCCCGAGGAAGAACAGGCGGATCAGCGCCGGCAGCCGGCCTCTCGGCAGGAGGACGCGCAGGTAGAGCGGGAGGTTGTCGTCGCGCTCGAAGGGCCCGTCGCTGCCGAGCGCGCGCTTGATCCCGGGCGAGTCGTAGCCGGCGCCGGCGAGGACGGCTCGGAGCATCGCGATCGCCTCGCGGTCGGAGCTTGCAATCACCCGCGCACCAGGAAGCCGAGCTCGAACAGGCGCCTCACGCCCGGCAGCGCGCCCGGCGGGAGCTCCCCGAGCGGCCGGCCGTCGAGCGACGCGACCACCTCCAGCATCTCCGGGTCGAGCTCGATCCGCGTCCCAAGGCCGCCGTCGAGGCGCAGGAACGCGCGCTCGAGGACGCCGACGCCGCCGCCGAGGCGAACCGAGCGGTCGAGCCGGTGGTCGTCGGCGAGCGTCAGGACGGACGCGCCGTCGAGCTCGCCAACCGCGTCCTGGGCCGCGATCAACCGCTCGAGGTGGTGTCCCGCCGGCGCCATGCGCGAGCCCGAGCCGGTCAGCGCGAACACCCAGTTGCCGCCCTCGCGCCGGCGGAGGACGACCGCGCCCCAGCCGATCCGCTCGATCCCGAGCTCGGCGCAGTACGCCGTCCAGCGGTCGAGGGCCGCGCCGAAGCGCTCGGGATCGCCGCGAAGCGCCTCGTTCCACTCGGCCGCGTGCGTGAGCGGGTCCTCGGACGCGTAGCGGAGCAGGATCGCGTCGCAGCCCGTCGCCTCGACCCAGCGGCGGAGCGGCGCCGACCAGTCCTCGTCGGCGCGGTGTCCCCAGCTCACGAGCAGATGCGCGAGCCCGCCGGGCGCGAGGTGCGCCGGGACGCCGCGGACGAGCTGCTCGCAGAACGCGTCGCCCGGCAGCCGGTTGTCGCGGAACGCGAAGGTCGAGTCGGGCGAGATCAGGTACGGCGGGTTGCAGACGACCAGATCGAAGGTCTCGCCCTCGACCGCCGCGAGCCAGTCGCCTCGCCGCCACTCGACGTTCACGCAGCCGTTCAGGGCCGCGTTCAGCTCGGCGAAGGCGAGCGCCCGCGGGTTGAGGTCGACGCCGACGACCCGTTGCGCGTGCCGCGCGGCCAGGATCGCGAGCGCTCCGCTGCCGGTGCCCAGGTCGAGTGCGGAGGCGACCGGGCGCCGGATCGTCAGGCTCGCCAGCGCGCGGGTCGGCGGGGTCAGACCCAGCACCTCGTCGCGGTCCTCTGCGAAGCTCCCGCCCTCGAAGCGGTCGGACGCGACGAGCAGCTCCTCGGTCGGGACGAGGTCGACGAGGGCGCGGGTTCGGTCGCGCGCGACGTCGAGCAGACCAGCCGCGGCGAGGCGGTCAAGGCGTGCCGGTGCGAGCGCGGAGCCCGCGTCGCCGGTCGGCACCTCGGCGCCGAGGTAGAAGAGCGCGACGAGCGTCGAGAGCCGCTCGCCCGGCCGGAGGAGCCGGAGCTGGAGCGGCAGCGCGTCGGCCGTGCGCGGCACGCGCTGGCCGTCCGCGGTCAGGAGCCGCTCGACCGCATGTGCGGTGTAGTCGGCCGCGTCGAGCGCGGCGCGGAGCTCCGCGATCGTCTCGCGGTCGTCGGCGCGGACGGTCACGCGGCGAGGAACCCGAGCTCGACGAGCCGCGTCACCTGCGGGAGGAGCGCGGCACCGACCTGCTCCGGCGACGCGCCCTCGGCCTGCGCGGCGACGGCGGCGATCGCCTCGCGGAGCGGGCGCGGCTCGGCGAGCTCGGCGAGGAGCCGGAGCAGCGCCTCGTCGACCTCCACCTCGAGCCCGAGACCCTCCTCGAGCCGGAGGACGGTGCGTGGCGGCGCCGAGCCGTCGACCGGTCCCGTCTGCTCGAAGCGGTGGCCCGGCGCGAGCGCGAGCGGCCGAGCCAGGAGGTCCCCGTCGAGGACGTCGAAGGCGGCGAAGAGCCGCGCGACCTGCGCGCCCGCGGGGCCGATCTCCTCGGGCGTCGGGCTGATCGTCCGGACGCGACTGCCGCCTCCCCCACCGCGCCGGATCACGACGATCCCCTCCGCGAGCGCCTCGATCCCGAGCCGGCGGTAGTAGTCGCACCAGCGGTCGAGCGCGGCGGCGTACGCGGCCGGGTCGAAGCGGAGCGGGCGGTTCCAGCCGGCGGCATAGGCGAGCGGATCGTACGACGCGTGGTGCAGGACGAGCGGGTCGCAGCCGCTGCCTTCGAGCCAGCGCTCGACCGGCTCGGACGGGCGCTCGTCGGGCCCGTGCGCCCAGCTGAGAAGGACGTGCGCGAACCCGCCCTCCTCGAGGTGTCGCGGCAGCTCGCGGACGAGGCCCTCGGCGAGCGAGTCGCCCTCGAGGCTGCTGTCGCGGAAGACGAAGTCCGTGTCCGGCGAGACGACGTGCGGCGGGTTCGAGACGATCAGGTCGAAGCGCTCGCCGGCGGCGGGCTCGAGCAGGTCGCCCTCGCGCGTCTCGACGTTCTCGACCCCGTTCAGGAGCGCGTTGAAGCGGGTGAAGGCGAGCGCGCGCGGGCTCACGTCGGTCGCGACGACTCTCCGCGCGTGGCGTGCGGCGAGGATCGCCTGGTAGCCGCTCCCGCAGCCGAGGTCGAGCGCGGAGCCGATCGGCGCGCGAGTCGGC
>Ga0081539_10004678_pt1 | contig 14852 bp, 14 predicted proteins | sample TabmetS4T2R2_FD_71023 | JGI IMG/M metagenome (GOLD analysis project Ga0081539, IMG submission 71023) | Tabebuia heterophylla rhizosphere microbial communities from the University of Puerto Rico - S4T2R2 | ecosystem: Host-associated > Plants > Roots > Rhizosphere ...
GGCGCGCTGAAACGAGCGGCGTAAGGATTGTAGGGCGGGCAAAGGCGCGCAAGCGCCGTGCCCGCCACAACGCGGTCGGCGGGCACGCTTCGCTTTGCCCGCCCTACGCTCCCTTCATAACCGCCCAGACGAACAGCACCACCGCGAGCGCGAACAACGGGCCGATGACGATCATCAGCCACCAGGCCGTGCGGTTCAGGTCCTTGACGCGCTGCTCTTCGGACTTGTGGCTGATCACGAACAGCGTGTTGGACGAATCCTTGGCGGGCTTGCCGATCAGGCCGCCGGACTGCACCTCGCCGAGCACGAAGACCGGGCTGTCGGGCGGCAGGATGCTCTCCTTGCGGCGGTACCTGGCGTTCGCGTTCGTAAGCGCGGACAGGATGCCGCCGGCCACGCCGCTGGTGCCGCTGTCCGGCGGCGCGGCATTCGGCTCGTTCACGGTCTGGGTCGCCTCAACTGTGGCGCCGTCGAAATCGATGCCGACCTTGCCGGTCTCGTCCTCGACCAGGCACTGGCCGTATTTCATGTTGGTGTAGACCGTCGTGGTACGCGTGCGGCTCTCCTCGCGGCCCTGGCTGTCGCGTTCGTAATACGTCTCCTCGCGCTCGATCTCGGCGATGAAATACGCGCAGGGCCGACGCGAGAACTCGGCGGTGAGCGGAACGCGCACCCGCAGGGTGCCGTGCACCGACACGGCGGAGCCCGGCGCTTGCCGCGCGACCGCGCCACAGCCGAGATGCTGCGTCGCCGCCATCACGGCGAGCTCGCGTTGCACGCGCGAACGCCACCACAGGAGCAGCAGCGCGGCGACGAGCGCGATGCCGGCAAAGACTGCAAGCAGGACGTTCATGGCATTGCCCTCTGATGCCAGAGCATAGGGAAGCCGTCGCCAAACAAAAACCCCGGGGGCGGGACCCCGGGGCTCTTACGCGTTACGCAACTAACAGCCTGTGGCGGATACGCGATGCGCACTCAGTAACGTGCGATGATCGGGCTGCCGCCGAACTTGTAGTTCACGCCTGCCTTGATGACGTGGAGCTGCTGATCGATGTCGGTCGAGGTCCCGGGCGCGAACGAATAGGTCTTCGTGCCGAAGTCCATGTAGTTGTACTCGAGCTTCGCGGACCACTGCTGCGCAAAGGCGTATTCGACGCCGGCGCCGACGGTCCAGCCGAAGCGCGTGTCGGTGAGCTCGGCCGTGGCCGGGAAGGTGTAGAAGTTGGTGCTGTAGCGATCCTGCGCCCAGGCGGCGCCGCCCTTGGCGTAGACGAGCCAGCGATCGAAGGCGAGACCGGCGCGGCCGGTCGCGGTCGCGGTCCAATCCACGTTGGTGTTGAAGGTCGCGCCGAGAACAGTCGGACCGCCCTTGATGCCGGTGCCTGACATGTCGCCTTCGACGCCGAACACGAACTGCCCGACCTGATAATTGAAGCCGACCTGTCCGCCGCCGAGAATGCCGTTGGCGTTCGAGTCGGAGACGCTGAACGGCACGAACGGATCGGTGAAGGTGTTCTTCGACCAGCCGTAACCGATGTGACCACCGATATAGAATCCAGTCCAATCATACGCAGCCGGCAGCACGCCCGCGGGAGGCGCCTTGTAGATCGGCCGGTTGATGTCCGCCGCGTGCGCGGCGCTGCCCAACATCGCCGCGCTCGCCAGCCCGCAAGCCAGCATCGCCCGACGCATCGTGCCCTTGTGCATTCTGTTCTCCACTTGGAAATCACGCCCCGCAGAACATCTCGAAGGCGTGCTGAGTAGCCGTCCCTCGCGTCCCAATTGCGGCAGCAACGCGCCAATTTGGCGGATGTTCCGACGCCTCTAGGCTTCGGATGTGATTGTGTTTTCTCCGTCACAAATGGAACTGTGCAGCGGTTTTGTTGCGAGCCCGCGCGCGCACCGCTAGCTTCGCTCGCGCCGGCAGACTTGAAGGACGGAAATCAATGCAATTGAGGCTGGGCTTTGCGCTCTTTGCGGCACTGACGTTGGGGCTTGCCGCACCGGCGAACGCGCAGAAGGAGCGTGTCGTCAATTTCTACAACTGGTCCGATTACATCGATCCGACGGTGCTTGAAGATTTCACCAAGACGACCGGCATCAAGGTGAAATACGACACCTTCGATTCGAACGACATGCTCGAGACCAAGCTGCTCGCCGGCCGCACCGGCTATGACGTCGTCGTCCCGACCGCCTATTTCCTGGCGCGTCAGATCAAGGCCGGCATTTTCCAAAAGCTCGACAAGTCGAAGCTGAGCAATCTCGGCAATGCGTGGGACGAGATCACGGCGCGGCTCGCGATTTACGATCCGGGCAATGTCTACGCGGTCAATTACATGTGGGGCACGACCGGCATCGGCTACAACATCAAGAAGGCGCGCGAAGCTCTAGGCGACACGAGGATCGACAGCCTCGATGTGCTGTTCAAGCCGGAGGTGATCGCGAAGTTCAAGGATTGCGGCGTGCATGTCCTCGATGCAGCCGACGACGTGTTCGCGGCCGCATTCACCTATCTCAAGATCGATCCCAACACCAAGGAGCAGGCCGACTTCGAGAAGGCCGCCGAGCTGTTGACCAAGGTGCGGCCGTCCGTGCGCAAATTCCATTCCTCGGAATATCTGAACGCGCTCGCGTCCGGCGAGATCTGTCTCGTGTTCGGCTATTCGGGCGATATCAAGCAGGCGCAGAAGCGGGCCGCCGAGGCGAGAAACGGCGTCGAGATCGCCTATGCGATTCCGAAGGAAGGCGCACAGCTCTGGTTCGACAATCTATCGATCCCGAAGGACGCCAGGAACGTCGAGGAGGCGCACGCGCTGATCGACTATCTGTTGCGCGCCGATGTCGCGGCGAAGAACTCGAACTTCATCTCCTACGCCAATGGCAATGCGGCGAGCCGCACGCTGATCGACAAGGCGATCATCGAGGACAAGACGATCTATCCCGATGCCGCCACGATGAAGACGTTCTACACGATCCAGTCGCACGACCAGAAAACGCAGCGGCTGATGAACCGGCTGTGGACCAAGGTGAAGACGGGGAGGTGACTCGTCATAGCGGCCGCACTTGCAGTTCGCGCGGTGCATCCGGGTCGTAGAGAAATTTCTGACTGGCATCGAGATAGTCGTGCGAATGGACGACGGTCATGTCGTCGCCGAGGAAGATGATGCCATAGGCCGGCGGTTCGAGGCTGGAAATGTTGCGCCGCGTTTCGACGAAATCGAGCCAGCTCTGATGATTGGTCCCGCGCAGCGCTGAAAACGGGATGCCGCGCCAGCTTCCCGACACTGGCCGATGCACATGGCCGAAGAACAGGTGGCGGATATTGGAATGCCCGGCAACGACCGCGCCGAAGTCTTCGCCGTCGAGCATCCGGTACTGGTCGATGTGCGGAAGGGCAATCGAAAACGGCGGATGATGCAGGAACAGATAGATGCGCTTGTCGCGGCTCGCGTCGAGCACGGTGGCAAGCCAGGCGCGCCGGCGCTCGCAATAGGCGCCCGTATGCACGCCGGGATCAACGGTATCGAGAAAAATGAAACGGCCGGCCGGCACATCCCGGACCGATTGCAGGAAGCCGTTCGCGTCGCAGGCGATCTCGGGGAACTCTGCGCGCAAGGTGGCGCGGTCGTCGTGATTGCCCGGAATCAGCTGATAAGGCATCGCCAGCGTGGCAAGCGTCTCGCGCAGCGCCTTGTAGGCGCGGGCATCCGCGTGATGCGCGAGGTCTCCTGTCAGCACACATAGCGCGGCATCGGCATGATGACGATTGATGTCGGCGACGGCCGCCGCAAGGCGCGCCTGAGGATCGCTGCCGAAGATCGTCTCGCGCGGCGGCAGCATGTGGCAATCGGTGATCTGCAGGATTTTCAGCACGCGAGCCTCCGTGTCGCTCAGCCCTTGAGGGCGCCGAGACTGATCCCTTCGATGAAGCGGCGTTGTGCGAACAGAAAGGCGAGCACCAACGGCGCGGTGATGATCGCGGTGCCGGCCATCAATTCGCCGTAGCGGTCACCGGCCTCGGCCGAGCGGAATGCCAGCAAGCCGATCGGCGGCGTGTTGAGCTCGGGCGAGCGTATCGCGATCAGTGGCCAGAACAGATCATTCCAATGCGACACGACAGAGAAAATGCCGAAGGCGGTCGCGGCCGGCATGGTCAGCGGCAGGACGATGCGCGTTATCACGCTGAACTCGTCGCAACCGTCGAGCCTCGCGGAGTCGATCAGATCATTCGGGATCGTGCGAAAGAATTGGCGGAACATGAACACCGCAAAGACTGAGGAGGCAAAGGGAACGATGAGGGCCGCGTAGGTATCGATAAGCCGCGTATAGGCGAGGCCCACATAGATCGGCAGAGAGGTTGCCTGGATCGGGATCAGCAGGCCGAACAGCACGACACCGAGAACGAACTCGCGTCCGCGAAACCGCAGCTTCGCCAGCGCATAGGCGCAGGGAATAGCAAAGATCAGCTGGAACAGCAGGATCCCGGCGCAGACGATTGCACCGTTGAGCAGGTAGCGCAGGATCGGTCGTTCGGCGAGAACGCGCGCATAATTGCCGAAACCGTCGAGGCCTGCCGGCAACAGGCTGAGGCTTCCGGAAAAGATTTCGCTGCTCGACTTCACCGAGAAGGCAACCATGTAGGCGAAGGGTGCGAGCACGATCAGCGCCGCGAGCGACAGCGCGATCAGGCGGGGTAGTTCGCGGGCGAGGCGCCTGATCATCCGTAGTGAACGCTCCGGTCGAGCAGGCGGAATTTGATGAGTGTGATTGCGAGCAGCACGAGCACGAAGACCACGGTGAGCGCCGACGCATAGCCGACGCGGAAGAACACAAAGCCTTCCTGGTAGATCGTAAACAGGACGACCTCGGAGGCGCGCCGCGGCCCACCCTGAGTGATGGCGGCGACGGTTTCAAAGACACGAAACGAACGCAGGAAGGAGACGATGACGACGAACACCAGGGTGGGGCCGAGCATCGGCAACGTCACCGTCCAGAACCGCTCGTAGGGCCGGTCGGCGCCATCCACGGCCGCTGCATCGTAGAGGTCGCGCGGGATCGTCTTCAGACCGGCCATCACCAGGACCATGTTGTAGCCGGCGTTCTCCCAGACTCCGATCGCGGCGAGCGTCGCCAGTACCGTGTTTGCGTTATTGAGGAAGCCTTGCGGCGGCAGGCCGAGCAGCGCGATCGCGGTATTGAGCGGCCCAATCGCAGGATGAAGCAGGAATTCCCAAACGATTGCCATCGCCACGGTTGTCGAGACGACGGGAAGAAAGAAGATCGAGCGGAAGAACGCGCGCCCGATTGGGGATCGCTCGATCAGAACGGCGAGCCAGACGCCGATCGCGACGGAGAGCGGCGCGACCATCAACGCATAAACAACGGTATTGCGGGCCGAGATGCGCACCACATTGTCGCCGGCGAGGTCGGCGAAGTTCGTCAGACCCGTGAAGTTGATGTGACCCGCACCCAGCTGCCAATCGGTGAACGCCATCACCAGGACCGCAAGGCAGGGCGCGATCAGGAACAGGATCAGGCCGCACAAAAGCGGCGTCACCAATAACCATCCGACGCGGCTTTCGGCACGACGCCGCTGGCCGAGGAGGGGCCGGCGGCCCTGGGCTTTCACGTCGAGCGCAACCGCGGTCACCGCGCAGCCTCATATCGTGCCGGCGCGACCCGTGCTGCGTGCAGCGGGTTCGATGGTATGGCGAAGGCCTTTGGCGTCGAAGAGATGCAGCGCATGCGCGGCAAAGCGAAGCGCGACCTCGCTGTCGGTGCGCAGCTCGCCACTATCCGGGCTCGCGCGTACCACGACCGGGCCGGCCATTCCGCGCGGCAGCACATGGGCGAGGACTTCGGAGCCGAGAAATTCAACGCGGCGGATCACGCCGTCAAGCTGCGCGCCGGGGCTCGCGGTGAGGCTCACATGCTCGGGGCGCACGCCGATCCGCACCGCGCCGTTCATGACGCTGTCGCAACGACCGATCGGTTCGGCACGGCCCGCGACCCGTACGTCACCGCCCGTCACTTGCGCGGGCAGCAGATTCATGCGCGGCGTGCCGATGAATTGCGCAACACGGATGTCGGCCGGGCGATCATAGATCTCGCGCGCGGTTCCGAATTGCACGATCTCACCGCCGAACATGACCGCGATGCGGTGCGCCATTGTCATGGCCTCGGCCTGATCGTGGGTAACGTACACAGTCGTCGTGCCGAGGCGACGCTGCAGCTCGACGATCTCGGACCGCGTGCTGGCGCGCAAGGTGGCGTCGAGGTTGGAGAGCGGCTCGTCGAGCAAGAAAAGGCGCGGCTGGCGCACCAGTGCGCGGGCAAGTGCGACGCGTTGCCGCTGGCCGCCGGACAGCTGCCCAGGCTTGCGCGAGAGCATGTCGGTGAGCTCGACTTGGGCCGCGGCCGTCGCGACCGCCTCCGCCATGATCGCCCGCTTGGCGGCAACGCGCGCGCTCAATCGCCGCACCAGCGGCAGCCGTTCCACGCGCGACAGGTCGCGCATCGCCAATGGCAGCGCAATGTTCTGCGCCACCGTCATATGCGGGTAGAGCGCGTACGACTGAAACACCATCGCGACATCACGCGACTTCGGCGCGAGCGCATCCACGCTCGCGCCCCCGATGCAGACGTGACCGCAATCCTGCTCCTCAAGTCCCGCAATGACGCGCAGCAGCGTGGACTTGCCGCAGCCGGAAGGGCCGATGACGGCAACGAATTCGCCGGCTTCGACCGCAAGGTCGACGCCGCGGAGCACCGGCGTCGACCCGAACGATTTGGTCAAGCCATGGAGATCAAGCCGGCTCGCCATCGCTCCTCCGAGTTCGGACGTGCTGGCACGCGCGCTCAGCGCGGCAGCAGCCGGTTCACTTCAGTCGTGAGCGAGGCGAGCGCGGCTTCCGGGGTCATCGAACGGTCGACCACGGCCTCGAGGTGCTGGCCGATGACGTCATCGATCTTGAGGCTGTTCGGCCCGGGGTACTGGAACCACTCGCGGATGAGCGGGATCTGGTCGACCGCGACCTTGTGCAGCGGACGATTGTCGAAGTAGCCCTGGAGCAGCGCGGGATCCTGGAGCGCCAGAACATTGACCGGCGTGTAGCCAACCTTCTTGATCACCTGCGTCGTGCCGTGCGGCCCGGTGGAATATTTCAGCCACTTCCAAGCTGCCGCGAGCACGGCCGGATTTGCCTCCGCGGCCGTTGTGATCACGCCCACATTGCCGCCGGTCGGGAGGCGGCCGTTGCGGGCGATCGGGTGCGCACTGGTGCGCAGCGTGAAGCGCTCGCCGACGCCGTCGGAGAAGTTGTTCAGGCGTGAGATCGAGTCGATGAACAGGCCCATGCGGCCGGCGATGAACTGCTGACGCGCGGCTTGATCGGCGAGCGGGACCAGTCCGCCTTCGTCGGCCATACGGCGGTACATTCCGACGGCCTTGGCGAACACCGGATCCTTGTCGAACGCCACGGTCCGCGCGCCCGGCTGCATCATCTCGCCGCCGAGCCCGAACAGCACGCCCTGAAAATACCAGGCGCCGTACCATGCGCTGGAGTAGGGGATGTACATGCCCGCGATGTCCGGCCCGAGTGCACGGATCTTGCCCGCGAGGCCGAGGAGGCCGTCCCAATCGCGCGGCATCGCGTCCGGATCGCCGCCAGCCTTCTTCACCAGATCGGCGTTGTAGTAGACGAGCGACATCGACACCGCGAAAGGCAGCGCGATCTGCTTGCCACCGGCGCGGCCGAGCGACTGCAGCGATTCGGTCCAGCCGTTTTGCTCGAACGTGGCGCCGTCGACCTGCATCAGCTTGCCGAGATCGACCGCGATACCGCGGTCGGCAATCACCGGGACATGCGACAGCCCGGCATAACTGATGTGCGGCATGTCTCCGACAGTGGCCTCGCGCAGCAATGCCTGCAGGCCCGCGCCGTAGTCCTTGTGCGGCGCACGGAACTTGATCCGTATGTCCGGATTCTGTGCCTCGAAATCGGCCTTGAGCTGTTCGAACACCTTGTCGAAAATCTGTGGCTGGCTGTATTGCACCACAACCTCGACCGGCTGCGCGCCCGCGACGCCTGCCCAGATCACCGCGAAGGCGGCGAGCCCGAGGCTTCTGATCCAATTGCCCATGCAGTCCCCCGATCCGGCTGCGTGCGACGGCAAACGACCGTCCTGTCGTGATGGAGCAAGAACTCCATGCAACACCTCACCAGCCTAGTGGGCAACTGTATCATCTAGATGACTAGATAATTTAATCCTGCGGACTCTCGAAGACGATCTCCCAGCGGCCGCCGGCCGAACGGGAATGCCCGACCTCGATCGGCACGCCCTGCGGGTCAACATTGATCGACTCCACGACCAGCACCGGCGCAGCACCGTCGCATTTCAGATGCGAGGCTTCCTCCAGCGTCGCCGCACGCGCATGGACGCGCGTGAGCCGGCGCAGGTAGTCGGCGACGCCAAGTTGCGCCAGCGCCTTCGTGACCGACCCACACTGGACGAATAGGTCCGCAATGGTGGCGAAACGTTCAGCCGGGAAATAGTGCGTCGTAAGGCTCACCGGTTCGTCGTCGATGACGCGCAAATCGTCGAACGCCACAAGGGACGTCCCGCGCCTGACGCGCAGGTCGCGCGCAATTGCAGCCGGCGCGGCGGTGCGCCAGTGCCGCAACAGCCGGCCCGGCGCTGTTCCCGGAAGGTGACTGACATTCTCGGTGAACCGCGTGCGGCGTCCGATCGGGTAGGCGAGCTTCGGCGCCTTCACGAACATGCCGCGACCCTGCTCGATCGAGATCGCGCCGCGCTCCTGCAGCGCGGCGAGCGCTTGGCGGACGGTGTGGCGATTGACACCGAATCGATCGGCGAGATCGGTCTCGACTGGCAGACGCCCGCCCGCCGGGTAGACGCCCGCAGCGATCTCGCTGCTCAGCGCCTCCTCGATTTCGCGCCAGATCAGGGTTCCTGGACGACGCACGTGTCTGCTCCTCGCGCCCGCTCATCGCACCGCGCGTCGGATTTGTCTAGATGAGTAGATATTTAGGTCGCTAACGCCACCTCCGGTGCAGCCAGAGCCACTGCTCCGGATGCTCGCGCACCCAGCCCTCCACGATGCTGGTGATCACCTGCATGGTGGCTTGGATGTCGACCTTGCCTTCGGCATCGCGTGGAGCTGCGATCTCGTCGGTGAGTTCGCCCCAGAATGAATTGCCGTCGGCTTGGCGCACGACGCGCACGCCGCGGATCGCCGCTTCGGTGTGCCGCGCGAGTTGCGCGATCAGCGGGTTTGCTTTCGCCCAACGTCCGAAGAACACGACATCGACGCCTTTCACGAAGTGCTGGTCGACCAGCATGCCGACATGCTCGCCGCGCGCGATCGCGTTTGCGAGCCGCACCGGCGCGTCGAGGCCGGTCGGGATCAGATTGCCCATGCAGCCCGCGCGCATCTTGATCACCGCGTCGGCGATGCCGCCGATGTTCGGCCGGCGATAGAGCAGATTGGCACGCACATTGTAATAGGAGGGGGCGAGCGCCGGCACTTCCCAATTGGCGAGATGCGCTGAGAAGACCAGCGTCGGCTTGCCGGAATCGCGGATCGCCACAAAGCGCTCGAACGCGATCTTGTCGTAGATCACGTCGGCCTCACCGCCGTGTTCGAAGTCGAGCACCTTGATGCGGTCGAGGTGCGCGAACTCCGCGGCGACGCGGCCGAGATTGTCCCACACGCCGGCGAGGATCTGCTCGATCTCCTCATGCGATTTGCCGGGAAACGCCGCGACCAGGTTGTCGCGTCCGACCCGATGCTCCGGCAACCACGGCCCGATGATCCGCATCAGGCGGCCGAACAGGTTCGCCATGCGCTTGCGGTTGATGAGGCGGATCAGACGCAGCAGCGCAACCGCGACCGCCCCGATGGCCGCGTTGAAGTACGCCTTGAGACGGCCGTGTGGGAACGGCGCGCGCATTCAGAATGTCACGATGATCTTGCCGAACACCTGACGGCTTTCGAGCCGCGCGAGCGCGCTCTCGAACTCGCTGAGCGGCAGTTCGGTGTCGATCACCGGCGTCAGGCCGCCGGCCATCTTGGCAAGGCTTTCGCCCACATTGCGCATCGCGCAGGCGAACGAGCCGATGATGCGATATTGCTGCAGGTAAAGCTGGAACAGGTTGATCTGCGTCGACTGCCCGGTGGTCGAGCCGCAGGTGACGAGCCGCCCGCCGCGCTTCAGGCACAGGAGCGAGCCGTTGAACGTGTCGGGGCCGACATGCTCGAAGGCGACATCGACGCCCTTCTTGGCCGTCAGCTTGCGCACGATCGTCTCGAACCGGTCCTTGCGGTAGTTGATGACGTGATCGGCGCCGAGCGCCTTCGCTTTCGCGACTTTCTCCTCGTCGCCGACCGTGGTGATCACGGTCGCGCCGATTTGTTTGGCCATCTTGATCGCGCTGGTGCCGATTCCCGAGCCGCCGGCCTGCACCAGAATGGTCTCGCCGCCCTCGAGCCTGGCATTGTCGAACAGCATGTGCTGCACGGTGCCGAACGCGATCGGCGCGCAGGCAGCGTCACGGAACGGCACGCCGTCGGGCACCGCGATGACGAGCCGCGCCGGCAGGTTGAGGAGATCGCGCGCAAAGCCGTCGACATGGAAGCCCATCACGCCGGCGACATTCTCGCACAGATTATCGCGCCCCTCGCGGCAGGCGTTGCAGACGCCGCAGGTCAAGCCGCCATAGCCGACCACGCGATCGCCGACCTTGACGTTGGTCACGCCTGGACCGACCGCCGCGATCTCGCCCGCGGCCTCGACGCCGACGACGAGCGGCAGCTTGCGCTTTGCGAACGCCATGCCGCGCCAGCCCCAGACGTCGAGATGGTTGAGGCCGACTGCCTTGATGCGGACCTGCACTTCGCCGGCCTGCGGCGGCGGCGGCTCCGGCACGTCGAGGATCTCGATCTTGCGGTCGGCAACGAGGGTCAGCGCACGCATGGAAGTCCTAACTCAGCCCTCGTGATTGGCGCGCCGCAGGCGCAACCCTCATCCTGAGGAGGCGGCGAAGCCGCCGTCTCGAAGGATGGCCGCGCGCTCCGGGTTTGCCGCCATCCTTCGAGACGCGCCCTTCGGGCGCTCCTCAGGATGAGGGTCGTGATCAGCGATGGATGCCTATCGCCGCCGTGAGACCGCCGTCAACCGGAAGGTAGGCGCCGGTCAGGTACGCGGCGTGCGGCGACATCAGGAAGCTGACAATGCCGGCGATGTCGTCCGGCGTCGCGAAGCGCTTCGCCGGAATCTGGCTCTCCATCTGCTCGCGGAACTTGGCGTATTTGGAGATCATCTCGGTATCGATGAAGCCCGGCGCGACGTAATTGACCGTGATGTTGCGGCTCGCGATCTCGACCGCGAGCGTGCGCACATAGCCGAGCAGGGCGGCCTTGGAGGCGGCGTAAGCCGCATTGCCCTGATTGCCGCGCTCGGCCGTCACTGAGCCGATCACCACCACGCGGCCGTCCTTGGCGCGCATCATCTGCCGCACCACGCCCGTCACCAGCCGCGTGAACGACCAGAAGTTCACCTGCATCGCGGCCTCGGCCTTGGCCTGGTCGAGCATCACGGCGAGCGTGTCGTAGGACTGGCCGGCATTGTGCACGAAGCCCGAATAGGGGCCTTCCTTGTCGAGCGTCGCGACCAGCGCATCGACCGCCGCCTTGTCGGCGAGATCGGCCTGATGCGCGGCGAACTTCTGCTGCGGATGCGCGGCCTGCAGCTGCGCGAGCAGCTCGTCGGCCTCGGCCTTGGCGGAGCGATACGTGAAGGTCACGTCATGTCCGGCCGCCGCGATCAGCTTCACGATCGCGGCGCCGAGCCCGCGCCCGCCGCCGGTCACCAGCACGCGCCGCATCACCGTATCAGCCATCAACGCGGCTCCCGTCCGAACACCAGTGAGACATTCTGCCCGCCGAAGCCGAACGAGTTCGACAGCACGTGCGTCACGCGCGCGTCGCGCGCCACGTTCGGCACGACGTCGAGCGGGATCGTCGGGTCGGGCACGTTGTAATTGATCGTCGGCGGCACGCGCTGATGCTCGAGCGTCATCAGGCTGAAGACACTCTCGACCGCGCCGGCGGCCGAGAGCGTGTGACCGATCATCGATTTGTTCGAGGAGACCGGAATGCTCTTGGCGCGTTCGCCGAACACCGCCGCAATCGAAATGTACTCATTCTTGTCGTTCTCGGGCGTGCCGGTGCCGTGCGGATTGATGTAATCGATGTCGTCCGGCGACAGCCCCGCGTCTCTGATTGCATTGTTGATGCAGCCGATGGTCGGCTTGCCATCGGGCGCGGAGCGGGTGCGATGGAACGAGTCCGCCTGCTCGCCGAGCCCTTCGACCACGCCGAGGATCTTCGCGCCACGCGCTTGGGCGTGCTCGAGGCTTTCGACGACTAGCGCGCCGGCGCCTTCCGCCATCACGAAGCCGTCGCGATTCTTGGAGAACGGCTTCGAGGCGCCTTGCGGCGGCTCGTTCGAGGCCGACAGCGCCGAGAGCAGCGAGAAGCGAATGAGCGATTCGGCATTCACAGATCCGTCGGTGCCGATGCACAGCGCGGCTTCGGTCTCGCCGCGCCGAATCGCTTCGGCCGCGAGCTGGATCGCAGTCGCGCCGGTCGCGCACGCGGTCGACAGTGAGATCGGCGCGCCCTTGGTGCCGAATTTCTCCGCGAGCGCGTCCGCGACCGAGCCGAACAGGAAGCGTTCGTAATAGTTCTCGAAACGTCCGCTCTCGCCGGCGCGCGTCAAATCATTGTAGGAGAGCGCCTCGTTCGCGCCCGAGGCACGCGCGACTTCGTGGCGCTGCTGCCATTCGATCTCGACCGGCGCGACGCCGAGGAACAGCGGCCCGGGAAAATCGCCGCGCGCGCCGATACGCGCCTGGCCGATCGCTTCCTCAGCGGCCATTTCGGCGAGGCGCTGCGACAGCTCGGGTGCGTTGATCGAGGGCGTGATCGGCACGAAATCGATGGTGCCGGCGATGCGGGTCTTCAAGCGGTCGGTTGCAAAGCGCGTGATCTCGCGGATGCCGGATTGGCCGGCGGTGAGTTTCTTCCAGTTCTCTTCCTTGCCGGCGCCGAGAGAGGTCACGACGCCGTAGCCGGTCACGACGACGATCGGACGTCCGGCGTGGTCCTTTGCCATGCGATTCCCCTTATCGATCCCTGCATTCCCGAAATCCCCTTCGGGCTAGAAGCTCTAGTCGACCGCTTCGACCAGCGCGAGGCCTTCACCGCGCCAATGGCCGATGCTCGTCACCACGACCTGCCGCAGTGCGCCGTCCATCGGCCGTTCGGAAGGCTCTTCCGGCGCAAACAGCTTGCCGTGGCCGAGCGCCGTCGCGGCCAGCGCGATGTTAGCCGGAAACTGCGGCTCGAGCCCATGACCGAGATGGGTTCCGGTCGCGCGCACCACAAGGCCGGTCTGGTCCAGGAAAGCGCGCTCTTCCGTCGTCGCGGGCGCGACGCCCGAGGCGCCCGAGATCACCGCCGCCTGCGCGGGATCGAGCTTTCCCAGCTTGCCCCAGAGTTTTTCGAGCGCTGCAGTCACGGCGCCGGGCGTGCGCTTGACGTGATCCGACGCGACCGTCGTGATGCGCGCGAACGGCTTGGCGCCGCGCGAGAGCGCATGTTCCTTCTCCTCAATGACCAGGAACGCCCCGATGGTGCCGAGCTCCATACCTTCGCGCTGCCACACCGGCTTCGATTCGCCGCGTGCGAGCCGCCGGCCGAGCGCGAAATGCAGCATCACTTCCCAGCGCTCGGCATTGTAGGCGGCGCCGACCAGCGCGAGCGTGCTCTGTCCGGCCGCAATGCGTGCCTGCGCGACGCGCACCGCTTCGACCCCGGATGATTCCTCGCCCATGAAGGTGCGCGAGGAGCCGGTCACGCCATGCACGATCGAGATGTTGCCGGCGAGCAGATTGGAGAGCTGCGCCAGGAAGAGAGTGGGGCGCAGATCGCTCATCAGCCGTTCGTTGACGAAGGCTTCGGCCTTGGCGGCCTTGTCGACGCCGGCCGCCACATTGAGGTCGACCTGCGCATCGCGCTCGCCGCCGCCGGCCGCGACGATCATGTCCATGCGCGCGAGAAATTCGGCCTTGCCCTTCAGCCCGGCGCTGTCGAGCGCGAGCCCGGCCGCATAGGTGCCGATGCGCTGCCACGGCTCCATCTGGCGCTGATCACCCTTCTTGGGGATCTGCTTGTCGAGCTCGAGCGGCACGACGCGGTGCACGATGTAGGGCGCAAACGCGGTCGCGTCGGCGGCGGGCGGGGCCGCGTTCAAGCCCTGCCAATGCGCGTCGAGGCCTTCGCCGAGACATGAGACGAGACCGATGCCGGTGATCAGGCTTTCGCGTGCCTCAGGCATGGTCTAGCGCCTCCATCGGGAAGGCGATCTCGGCCGCGACCTTTTCCATGTTCACGCGAAAATCCGGATTGGGGAACTCAACGACGCGAAAGGTCAGCTCCGCGCCGCAGACGAGCTTGCCGTCGTGATGGATCGCCGCCTTGGTCATCGCAAAGCCCGAGCCCTCATGCACCATAGAGGCGGTGACCGAGAGCTTCTGGCCCGGCGTCACGAATGAGCGCAGCTTGGCTTCCTTGACGGCGGCGAAGAACGGCATGCGGGTGAATTTCGTCAGCGCGATGATCAGCCAGCCGGAGGTCTGCGCCATCGTCTCGATCAGCAGCACGCCGGGCATCAACGGATAGCCCGGGAAATGCCCTTCGAAGATCGTGGACTGGTCCGGGACGGTCGCGTCGGTGCGAATCGTCCGCTCGGCGAGAGTGAGTTCGG
>Ga0081539_10004679_pt1 | contig 14849 bp, 16 predicted proteins | sample TabmetS4T2R2_FD_71023 | JGI IMG/M metagenome (GOLD analysis project Ga0081539, IMG submission 71023) | Tabebuia heterophylla rhizosphere microbial communities from the University of Puerto Rico - S4T2R2 | ecosystem: Host-associated > Plants > Roots > Rhizosphere ...
GCGACGAACAGCACGCTCGTCGCGATCCCGAGCGCCCGGATGTGCCGCGTGAGGGTGGGGAAGAAGTCGATCAGCATGATCTTGACGCCGTTGAACGAGTGGTACAGGACGGCGGCGACCAGCCCCAGCTCCAACAGACGGATGAACGGGTTGTGATAGACGGACGCCACCCGGTTGTAAGCGTCGGGGCCCCATCCCACGACGGCCGTGTCCACGACGTGCGCGAACAGGAACAGGATGATCGCGACGCCGGTGATGCGATGGAGGAGCCAGCTGTACTGGCCCTCGTGACCTTTGTAGAGCGGGCCGAACCGGCCCTTGCGGTCCCCTTCCGGGGCCCTGCCTTCGGTGATCGCCACGGCGGTTCCTAGCCTAACGGAGCGCTCCCCGACGTCCGACCACTCGGGCGGTCACGCGATGCGGATCGCGACCATCACACCGTCCCTCGTCGGGACGATCGTGGAGAGGTAGCGCTCGTCGTCGGCGATCAGCCGGTTGTGTTCGAGGACCGGCTCCGTGTACCGAGCGCGCGGGCCGTCGTCCAACTCGACCGCGACGCGGCCGTCCCAGAGGACGTTGTCGCAGGTGTAGAGCCCGCCGATGCGGATCCGATCGCTCGCCGCCCGCCAGGCCGCCGGGTACCCGTCCTTGTCGATGTCGTTGAAGACGACGTCGAAGTCCCCGTCCAGCCGGTCCATCTCGGTGACGGCGTCGCCGACATGGAAGGAGATCCGGTCCGCGAGCCCCGCTCGCTTCAGGAAGTCCGCCGCCTTGATCTCGTTCTCGGGATCGCCATCCGTGAGGTGGACCTCGCCGCCGCTGCCGACGGCACGCGCGTGCCAGTAGGCGGAGTATCCGAAGCCGGATCCGAGCTCCATGATCCTGCGAGCGCCGACGGATCTGGCCAAGATCTCGAGCGTGATGCCGACGTTGCGCCCGACGATGGGGAACCCGCGCTGCCTGGCGAGCTGCTCCATATCCAGGAGGACGGGTTCATCGAAGCGCCCGAGGCGCTGCTCCATGTAGGACTCGATCCGCGGGTCGACGATGTCCACGCCGGCACCCTACCGCGACGTCCGTAAGCTGCCGCCGATGAGCGATTCGGATCGGCGGGTCACCGACTCGGGGATCGAGCTCCGACCCATGTACGGGCCGGACGCGCGGGGGGACGACGAACGCATCGGCGAGCCCGGGGAGTTCCCCTACACCCGGGGCGTCTACCCCGACATGTATCGTGGCCGTCTCTGGACGATGCGCCAGTACGCGGGGATGGGCACCGCGAGCGAGACGAACCGTCGGTTCCGCTACCTCCTGAACCACGGACAGACCGGGCTCTCGGTTGCGTTCGATCTTCCCACCCAGATGGGTCTCGACTCCGACCATCCGCGTGCCGAGGGTGAGGTCGGTCGCACCGGCGTGGCGATCGACTCGATCGAGGACATGGAGCGGCTCTTCGACGGGATCCCGCTCGACGAGGTCTCCACCTCGATGACGATCAACGCGACCGCGCCGATCCTCCTGCTCCTGTACGAGCTCCTCGCCGAGGAGCGCGGGATCGATCCCGCCGCGCTCACCGGAACGGTCCAGAACGACCTGCTGAAGGAGTACGCGGCCCGTGGCACGTACATCTATCCGCCGAAGCCGTCGATGCGGCTGATCACGGATCTCTTCGCGTACGCGGGCGAGCGGCTCCCACGATGGAACACGATCTCGATCAGCGGGTACCACATGCGCGAGGCCGGGGCGACGGCCGCGCAGGAGATCGCCTTCACGCTCGCGAACGGGATCGCCTACGTGCAGGCGGCCGTCGACGCCGGCCTCGCGGTGGACGCGTTCGCCCCACGCCTCTCCTTCTTCTTCGCGTGCCACATGCACTTCTTCGAGGAGATCGCGAAGTTCCGCGCCGCCCGCCGTCTGTGGGCCACGATCATGCGCGAGCGGTTCGGCGCGACGGATCGTCGCTCGCTCGCGCTCCGCTTCCACACGCAGACCGGCGGCGCCACGCTCACGGCGCAGCAGCCGGAGAACAACATCGTGCGAACCGCGCTCGAAGCGATGGCGGCGGTCCTCGGCGGCACGCAATCGCTGCACACGAACTCGTTCGACGAGGCGCTCGCCCTGCCGACCGAGCAGGCCGTGAAGATCGCGCTCCGGACGCAGCAGGTGCTCGGGTACGAGACGGCCGTCGCCGAGACCATCGACCCGCTCGGTGGCTCGTATCTCGTCGAGGCCCTGACCGACGACCTCGAGCGCACGGCGATGCAGCTGATCGAGGAGGTCGACGCGATGGGCGGGGCGGTCGCGGCGATCGAGGCGGGTCACTACCAGGACCAGATCCACGAGGCGGCGTTCCGGATCCAGCGCGGGATCGAGTCGGGTGAGCGTGTCGTCGTCGGGGTGAACCGATTCGTCGACGACACCGCGAAACCGGTCGAGCTCCAGGGGATCTCCCCGGAAGAGACGGCGTGGCAGGTCGAGCGGGTGCGAGCGCTGCGCGACGGCCGGGACGGCGCGGCCGTCGAGGCAGCGCTCGCAGCCGTCGAGGGAACGGCCCGCGGGAACGACAACCTGCTGCCGCCGATGCGTGAGGCCCTCCGCCTCCGGGCGACGCTCGGCGAGGTGTCGGACGCGCTCCGGCGCGTGTTCGGCGAGTATCGCGCGTCGGTGTAGGGCGTCCGGATACGCTTCGGTCCCATGGACGTCGCGGTGATCGGGGGGACCGGCGCCGAGGGGTTCGGGCTGGCGATCCGCCTGGTGCGGGCGGGACACCACGTGATCATCGGCTCACGTGACGCGTCGCGCGGTGCCGAAGCGGCCGCGAAGGTTGCGGAGCTCACCGGCCGCGGATGCGACGGGACGGATAACGTGAGCGCCGCCCACAACGCCAGCGTGCCGGACGCTGACGGCGTCGTCGCGGTGACGGTGCCGTACGCCGGTCAGGCGGAGATCTACCGGTCGATCAAGGAAGCGGTCTGGCATGGAACGGTCGTTCTCGATGCGACGAGCCCGCTGGCCACCGCGGTCGGCGGCCGACCCTGGCAGGTGGTCCGCCCGTGGCACGGGTCCGCCGCCGAGCAGGCCCAGGCGATCCTCGGCGGGGCCCGCGTCGTCGCCGCCCTCCATACGATCGCGGCCGAGGCCCTCCAGGACCTCGAGCACGACCTCGATTCCGATGTCCTCGTCTGCGGCGACGACGCCGACGCGAAGGCCCGCGTCGGCTCCCTGATCGAGGACATCCCCGCGCTCCGCTGGGTCGACTGCGGCAGGCTGGAGATGGCTCGCGTCGCCGAGCCGCTGACGGCGTTGCTCGTCTCGATCAACCGCACGTACCGGATCAAGGACTCCGGCTTCCGGATCGTCGGCCGGGACGCCTGGGGCGCGCCGCCCGCGAAGGGCTAGTCGATCACCGCCAGCAGCTGATCGGTGTCCACGACCTGTCCGGCGTGGATCGGCAGGTCGGTCACCTCACCGTCCCTCGTGGCCGGGATGTGGTTCTCCATCTTCATCGCCTCGAGGATGCAGATCACGTCGCCGGGGCGGACCTCCTGGCCCTTCTCAACGAGGACCTTCACGATCGTGCCCTGCATCGGCGCGCGGATCTCGCCATGAACGTGCCCGCCGCCGTGCGCCTCGTGCGACGAGGGAGGCGCCGGCGCCAGCTGTCGCCGCTCGTCGAAGATCCGGACGGGAACCCGCCGCCCGTCGACCTCCACGAGGATGTCGGCCGGTCGCGCCTGGGCCGGACCGCTCGACCCCAGGTCGCGATACGTCGGCAGCTCGGCGTCGGCCAACGCCCGCTCCAGCCAGGTCGTGGTGTGCGACCCATCACGGAAGTCCTTCGAATCGAGGATCCACCGGTGCACCGGGATCGTGGTGGGCACCCCTTCGACGACGAACTCGTCGAGCGCGCGGAGCATCCGGCGGCGAGCGGTCTCACGGTCCTCGCCGGCGACGACCAGCTTGGCGAACATCGAGTCGTAGTCGCCGGGGATCTCGCGGCCCTGCTCGATCCCCGAATCGACGCGGACGAAGGGTCCGGCGGGCTCGTGATAGCGAGTGACGCGTCCCGGCCCCGGCAGGAAGTTCCGTCCGGGATCCTCCGCGTTGATCCGGCACTGGATCGCGGCACCCCGCGGCTGCGGATCCACCACGACCCGCTCGCCCAGCGCCACACGGATCTGGAGGGCGACGAGGTCGAGCCCCGTCACCATCTCGGTCACGGTGTGCTCGACCTGGAGGCGCGTGTTCATCTCGAGGAAGAAGAAGTCCCCGTCCTCGTCCATCACGCACTCGACGGTGCCGGCGTTCACGTACCCGGCCTCGCGCGCGAGCGCCGTCGTCGCCTCGGCGAACCGCTCGCGGATCGGGTCGTCGAAGCGCGGCGCCGGCGTCTCCTCGACCAGCTTCTGGTGTCGCCGTTGCACGGAGCAGTCGCGCTCGCCGAGGAACGACACGTTGCCGTGCGCGTCGGCGAGGATCTGGGCCTCGACGTGGCGCGCCCGATCGAGGTAGCGCTCGAGGAACACCTCGGGCCGGCCGAAGTACGACGTCGCCTCGCGGGACGCCCGTCGGAGCGACTCCTCGAGGTGCTCGGCGTCGCGGACGACGTGCATCCCCTTGCCGCCGCCGCCGAAGGCAGCCTTCACCAGCAAGGGGAAGCCGATCCGCTGCGCCTCCTTCTTCGCGCGGGCCAGATCGACCGGATCGCGGGTTCCCGGGACGATCGGCATGCCGGCCGCGTCGGCGGCTCGACGGGCGGCGGCCTTGTCGCCCATCTGCTCGATCGCCGAGCTCGAAGGGCCGACGAACGCGATCCCGGCCTCGGTCACCGCCTCCGCGAACGCCGACCGCTCGGAGAGGAAGCCGTACCCCGGATGGATCAACGTTGCCCGCGACTTCCTTGCCGCTTCGAGGATCCGTTCGATCGAGAGGTACGAGGCCGAGGCCAGTCCGGGGCCGATCCGGAACGACTCGTCGGCCATCGCGACGTGGAGCGCCTCGCGATCGGCGTCCGAGTAAACGGCGACGGTGTCGATCCCGAGGTCGCGACAGGTCCGCATGATGCGGACGGCGATCTCGCCGCGATTCGCGACCAACAACTTCTGCTTCCGCGGCATGTCGAGCCACGATATAGCGTCGCGGTTCGGGAGGAGCCGTGCTGACCGACGAAGCGCTCCGTCGCGTCCTGGAGGCCGCGGGCCTCGACGCGCCGGTCCGGTACGACGACGTGGTGACGTCGACGAACGACGTCGCGGCGTCGCTTGCGCGCGACGGGGCGCCGGCGTGGACGCTCGTCGCGGCCGGCCACCAGACGGCCGGTCGCGGGCGTCGGGGCCGGTCGTGGATCGACCGGCCGGGAGCGGCGTTGATGTTCAGCGTGATCCTTCGACCGTCGTGGGAGCCGGCGCGGCTGGGCCTCGTGTCGCTGGCGGCGGGAGCGGCGATGGCCGAGGCGGGGAGGTCGACGTCCGGGCTGACCGTCCGATGCGACTGGCCGAACGACCTCCTGGTCGAGGACCGGAAGGTCGGCGGCATCCTCGCGGAGTCCGAGATCGCGGGTGGTCGCGTCCGGCACGTCGTCGTCGGGGTGGGGGTGAACCTCGTGGCGCCGGACGACGTGCCGGACGCGGCCGCGCTGGGACCGGTCGACGCCGAGACGACCCTGTCGAGGTTCCTCGGTCGACTCCGCGAGCTGCTCACGGACGAGGCGCGGATCCCCGACGCGTGGCGGGCGGTGGCCGCGACGCTGGGTCGCCGCGTGGAGGCGGTGACGGTGGGCGGCGTCGCCGTCCGCGGCGACGCCGCGGACGTCGACGACACGGGGGCGTTGCTGATCGACACGGACGCGGGACGCGTCCGTGTCGCCGCCGGCGACGTCCATCGCGTCCGCGACGCGCCGGCGTGAGCCCTCGGTTGCTTCGCGGTCGAAGCTCGCGCTAGCGTCCGGCCATGGCGTTCCCGCGGCGGCTCCTGATCGAGGGGGAGGAGCTGGTCCTGGATCTCCGCCCGCACTGGATCGCGCTCGTGATGCCCGCGATCGCGACGGTCCTGGCACTCGCGGTGATGATCGTGCTGTACGAGACGTTCGAGGAACGGATCCTCGACACGATCGTGGGGATCGCCGGAACGCTGTTCCTGCTGGCCTATCCGGTGCGCCGGCTCGTCGACTGGCTGACGTCGCACTTCGTCGTCACCAGCGACCGGATCATCCACCGACGTGGCTTCATCGCGAAGTACTCGATGGAGGTCCCCCTCGAGGCGATCAACGATGTGCGCTTCGAGCAAGGGATCCTCGACCGGGTGATCGGAGCCGGGACGCTGATCGTGCAGTCGGCGTCCGAGGCGGGACGCCAGGTCTTCGATCACATCCGGCGCCCCGAGGATGTCCAGAAGACGATCTATCACCAGGGCGAGCTGAACCAGCAGCGCATGGTGGCGGGGTCACGCGGGGGGCAGGGCTCACCCTCCAGGACGTCGGAGCTCGAGCGTCTCGCCGATCTGCGTGCGCGCGGCGTGTTGACGGAGGAGGAGTTCCAGGCGCAGAAGCGCCGGATCCTGGGGTGACGATGGCGGCGGGATCACCGGTCGTGGCCCTGGACCACGTGTACTACTGGACGCGAGGGATGGACGCGGCCATCGCGTTCTACACCGATGTGCTGGGCCTGGAGCTGGTCCGGCGATCCGGGAACGGGTGGGCGGAGCTCGGAGCGGGGGAGGCGCGCCTCGCGCTCCATGCCACGGACGCCTCGCACCCCCCGTCGAGCGGGACCGTCGTGTTCCGCGTGGACGACCTCGACGACGCGATCTCCACCCTCCGACGGCGAGGCGCCGTCTTCGACGCCCAGGAGGCCGAGGTCCCGGGCGTGGGTCGGTTCGCGACCTTCCACGATCCCGACGGGAACCCGCTGCAGCTGATCGAGTACCGCTGAGCTGCGGGAACGCGGCGCTGTCGCTCAAGCACGGCGCCACGCCGCCGAGGATGGTTGCAGGGGGGACGTCGGAACGGGAAGCTATCCCGGCCGGTCCGAGCGCTTCCCCCGGGCCGGAGGCGACCGAGGGATGACACGGCGATCGAGGACCTTCCCCATGCGGCTTCGCGCCGCGAGCGTGACGGCGCTCTTCGTGCTGGTCCCGATCGTGGCCACGGGAGCCGGAGCCGCCCCGTCCCGGCGGGACGTGCAGGATGCGAAGGATCGGCTCGAGCGGATCGAAGCCGAGCTCGCGGACGTCCGGGCGGAGCTGGCATCGACCCAGGACGACCTGCAGCGCCAGGGCGCAGAGGTCGAGCAGAACGAGGTCGCCCTCGAGCGTGTCCAGGTCGAGCTCGCCCGGACGAGGGCCGAGCTGGACCGGCAGCGGGCGGCGTACGAGGCGGTCACCGAACGGCTCGACCAGCGCGCCGTCGAGGCGTACATCCAGGGGCCTGCGTCCGGCATCGACTTCGTCCTCGGCGCGGAGAGCGTCGCCGAGCTCACCGACCGGCTCGCGTACGCGGACGCGTTGGCCCAGTCGGACGCCGAGCTGGCGACCGAGGTGGCCAACGTCCGGAACCGATTGATCGTGACGCAGGACCGGTTGGAGTCGCAGCGAGACGAGCGGGCGCGGGCGCTCGCCAGGTCGAGGGACGACGAGCAAGCGATCCTCGAGACGTTCCAGCATGTGCAGGAGCTGCTGGACCGGGAGCAGGACCTGTACGTCGACGCCCGGGCTTCGTTCCGGCATCAGCGGGCCGCGCTGCAGCGGTGGCTCGAGGAGCAGCGAGCCGAGGCCCCGACGAGCGGCGGCGGCACGTGGACCGGCGGGCCGGTGGCGGAGCCGTACGACCACGTCTTCGACGTCTGCCCCGTGGATCCGCCTCGCGCGTACAGCGACGGCTTCGGCGCGCCGCGCTACGCCGGGGGCTACCACCTGCACAAGGGGGTCGACCTGGTGGCGCCGACCGGGACCGCGATCCGAGCGCCCTTCGACGGCTACGCGAACAGGAGCTGGAACTGGCTCGGCGGCGACGTCGTCTTCGTCGTCGGCCAGTACGGACGCGTCTACAACGCGCACCTCTCCCGATACTCGGACCATTCCACCGGTCCGGTGTCGGCCGGCGACATCATCGGGTACGTGGGGACGTCCGGCGACGCCCAGGGTGGCGTGCCGCACGACCACTTCGAGTTCCATCCCAACACGATGCCCGCGTCGTGGTTCGACAGCTCCTACGGGTACGAGACGATCGAGGACGCGATCAACCCGTACCCACTCCTCGTCCAGGCCTGCGGGTAGTCCCGTCGCGGCCATATCCTTCCGGGCCGTGGAGGCCCGGGACATCCGACAGGTGGGCGTCGTCGGCGCCGGTCTGATGGGGTCCGGGATCGTCGAGGTCTGCGCTCGGGCGGGGCTCGACGTGACGTTCGTCGAGGGGTCGGAGGAGCTCGTCGCCTCCGGCCGCGGCCGCGTCGAGCGGTCGGTCCGGACGGCGCTGGAGCGAGGCAAGCTCGACGCGGCCGCGGCCGAGACCGCGCTCGGCCGGATCGGTGCCTCGACCGACCTGGAGGCACTCGCCGGGAGCGATCTCGTGATCGAGGCCGCCACCGAGGATCGCGACGCGAAGCAAACGATCTTCGGCAGGCTCGGCGCACTCGTGCGGGCGGAGGTCGTGCTCGCCTCGAACACCTCGTCGATCCCGATCGGCTTGCTCGGCGAGGCGAGCGGACGGCCCGACCGCGTGATCGGGATGCACTTCTTCAACCCGCCGCCCGTGATGGCGCTCCTCGAGCTCACTCCGTCGGACACGACCAGCGAGGAGACCTACGAGCTGATCCGCTCCTTCGGCGCAGACGTCCTCGGCAAGACGACCGTCCGCTCCCGGGACGAGGCGGGGTTCATCGTGAACCGCCTGCTGATCCCGTACCTCTTCGACGCGATCCGCCTGTTCGAGTCGGGCTTCGCGAGCCGGGAGGACGTCGACACGGCGATGCGGCTCGGGCTCGCGCACCCGATGGGCCCGCTCGAGCTCTCCGAGCTGATCGGGCTGGACACGCTGCTCTCGATCGGCGAGGTCTTGACCGACGCCTTCCCCGGGGACGCGCGCTACGAGCCGCCGGCGTTGCTCCGGCGGTTGGTCGCGGAGGGCCGGCTGGGCCGGAAGAGCGGTCGCGGCTTCGACGGCTGACCGGGCGCTCCCACGTCACGGCTCGATCCCCAAGATCCGGCGGGCCCGCTCGAGCTCATCGGAGCTCACGAGGATCGCGGCGAACGGTTTGTCGGCCGGATCGTCCGATGACAGCTCGAGTCGGACGTCGACGCCCTGGTCGCGGAGGCGTCGCGCGAGCACGCCCGCGTCCTTCAGCGCCGCGGTGGTCACGAGTGCCTTCTCACCTGCAGCGCCCTCGTTCTCTGGGTCGTCGAGCGCTTCGGCGACCTCGTCGACGAGCCCGAGGTCACCGGTGAAGTCGACGAGCACGGCCTGCGCGTCTCCCAGGTTCGCGGCATGCACGAGGACCTCAACCCCACCATCCTCGGTCCGCTCGCCCGCCCGTGCCCCGATCCCCTCGTCGTCCAGGGCGAGGAGGAACGCCTCGACGTCCTCCTCGACGATCGAGACGAGGACGATGGGCGTCTCTTCGAGGGCGAACCGGTCCGGTTCCGCGTCGTCGCTCGGCCCCGCGGTGCCGAACTCGATCGTGCCCGAGCTCCGGGGCTCGGCAGGAGTCTCCTGCGCAGGCGATGGACCGGGCACGAGCAGGGATCCGCAGTTCGTGCAGATCGTGAACCCGGCCCGGTACTCCTGAAGGCAGCTCGGGCAGTGTGCGTACCGGATCGGATCGCTCACGCGCCGGCGCCGTCCGACCCCGCCGGAGTGGGTCCGCCGAGGAACGGCTGTGCCCGCTCGACGTCCTCGGGTCGCACGCCGACCGGCACGACCCGGGTCTGCATCGGGCGCTCGCGGTCCGGTTTCTCGGCCTCCATCACGGCGGCCGGGATCCCGGCCTCGATCAGACGGCGGCTGAGCGCCCAGGCCTGATCCCACGGCAGCTCGCAGAGGACCGCCGGGGACCGGGGGGCCGGCGGAGACTCGACGGCCTCCTGGGCCGGGAGCACGTTCAGCTTGGGCTCGGGAGCGGGTTCGGCAGCAGCCGGCTCCACGACCACCGGGTGCTTCGGCGTCTGGGCTTCGATCGGCAGATCCTCGGGCGGGACGAGCACCTCCCACGTCGGCGGGACCGCGGCGGACCCGGCGAGGACGGCCGGCCGCGTGGCGCACCGGAGGCCGTTGGCCCGCAGGAACGAAGCGATCCGGTCCGCGACCGGCTCGGGGACCGTGGCGAGGACGGCCGTGCAGCCCTCGGATCCGACCGGCTGCCCGTCCTCGACGGTCACCGGACGTCGCCGCGGCCGGACATCGGCGCTACGCCCTTGCGAGCGAACTCGACCCACTGTCCGTGCCAGGGCTCGCGGGCGAACCGACGGACCTGCAGGGCGCCGTAGCCGGTCGCATCGATCCGCCCCTGCAGGACCCAGGCCGCGGGCCGGGGATTCTCGGCCGAGAAGTAGCGCTCGAGCGCCATCAACACGGCCCGCTCCTCCTCGGGCTCGATCCCGTCGGGGAGCTCGAAGCGCCGATCGCGATCGCCGATCGCCATCGGGCTACAGCGGGATGTTCCCGTGCTTGCGGGCGGGGATCGTCTCCCGCTTCGTGGAGAGCATGCGGAGGGCCATGATCAGTCGCGGACGCGTCTCGGCCGGCTCGATCACGTCGTCGATGAAGCCACGCTCCGCCGCCGCGTAGGGGGTCGAGAACTTCTCGCGGTACTCGCGGATCAGGTCGCGACGCTTCGAGGCGGGATCGGTCGCCTTCTCGATCTCCTTCCGGAAGACGATGTTCACGGCCCCCTCCGCGCCCATCACCGCGATCTCCGCGGTCGGCCACGCGAACGACACGTCGGCGCGGAGATGCTTCGAGTTCATGACGAGGTACGCGCCCCCGTAGGCCTTGCGCGTGATCACCGTCATGCGCGGGACCGTGGCCTCGGCATACGCGTAGAGGAGCTTCGCACCGTGCCGGATGATCCCGCCGTACTCCTGCTGTGTCCCGGGGAGGAACCCCGGCACGTCGACGAACGTCAGGATCGGGATGTTGAACGCGTCGCAGAACCGCACGAACCGGCTCGCCTTCTCGCTCGCGTCGATGTCGAGCGTGCCACCGAGCACCTTCGGCTGGTTCGCGATCACGCCGATCGAGCGACCGTCCAACCGCGCGAAGCCCGTCACGATGTTGTACGCCCAGAGGGGGAACGCCTCGAGGAAGATCCCGTCGTCGACGACTCGCCGGATCACCTCGTGCATGTCGTAGGGCTCTTTGGCGCGGTCGGGGATCAGGTGGGTGAGCCCGTCGTCCATCCGCTCGGGGTCATCGGTCACGGCGTACGCCGGCGGGTCCTCGAGGTTGTTCGAGGGCAGGAAGCTCAGGAGGTGGCGTACGCGCGTCAGGGTGTCCTCGTCGTCCTCTCCGAGGAAGGCGGCCACGCCAGACCGCGTCGCGTGCGTCATCGCCCCACCGAGCTCCTCGAACGTCACCTCCTCACCGGTGACGGTCTTGATCACGTCCGGGCCGGTGATGAACATGTTCGCGGTGTCCTTCACCATGAACGTGAAGTCGGTGATCGCGGGGGAGTAGACGGCGCCACCGGCGCACGGCCCCATGATCACGGAGATCTGCGGGATCACGCCGCTGGCGCGGACGTTGCGTTCGAAGATGTAGCCGTAGCCCGCGAGCGAGGTCGCGCCCTCCTGGATCCGGGCGCCGCCGGAGTCGTTGATCTGCACGAACGGCGCTCCGGTGGCCGTCGCGAGGTCCATCACCTTGCAGACCTTCTGCGCGTGCACCTCGCCCATCGACCCGCCGAACACCGTGAAGTCCTGCGATGCGACGAAGACCTTGCGACCGTCCACCGTGCCGTAGCCGGTGACCACGCCGTCGCCCGGCGGGCGCTTCCGATCCATCCCGAAGTCGTGGGAGCGGTGGACGGCGAGCGGATCGGTCTCGACGAACGAGCCGCGATCCATCAGCAGCTCGACGCGCTCGCGCGCGCTCAGCTTGCCACGATCGTGTTGCTTCTGCGCGGCGTCCTTGCCGCCGGGGATGAGCGCGGCCTTCCTGCGTTTGCGAAGCTCGTCGATCCGCTCCTCGACCGTGCGCTCGCTGTCGATGCCTTCGTCGGTGGTCGCCATGCGGCGAGTCTAGTCCGGGCACCGTCGGCGGATGCCGACGGTCAGCAGTCGCGCCGCGGCCACCCGGCGCGCTTCCACGTGCCGAAGTCCGCCACCATCCGGATCGTCACGACCGCGTTGGAGCGGCCGTTCAGCGCTCGCCGCGAGAGGTCCCAGGCCGGCTCCGTGTAGTGATCGAAGCGCCACGGCCAGTAGTCGCGATCGTGCTGGAAGAGCCCTCGGTACTCGCCGGTGGGCTCGGACGTCGCGCTCGGCCAGAGACCGCTCTCCCGTCGCGCGATGCAGATCGCGCGATCGGCGCCTCCCGGTACCGGACCGAGGCGCTTCACGGCGCATCGGATCAATCGCTTCGAGAAGTGAGGGACGGTCTCGCCGTCGTGGCGCTGCAGACCGCACGGCCCGGGGAGCGCGATCACCGACCCGGCGGGTGCGGGCGTGAGCGCGAGCATCGCGAGCGTCGCGGCGGCGACGGCGACCGATCGCGCGCTCCGTGAGGTGAGGGTGAAGGTCATGCCTGAACGTGGCGAACCGCCGATGGGAAGGTCCCGCTCGGCGGCTCTCGAAGCACCCTAGCCGTCCCCGGTCGGGTCGTCACACGTCCACGCGGCCGCCGGACCGCCAGTAGACGCCGGCCTCGCGCGCGAGGAACCCCTCGTCCACGAGCGCGCGTCGCAGGGCCGCGTGATCGATCGCGAACCGGCCGACGATCGCGTTCACCGATCGCTCGTCGTACCGGACGCCGGCCTCGAACTCCAGTGCGATCCGCTCCAGCACGATCCGTCGTTTCGATGCCTTCACCGGGATCTCGGTGAGCCGGCCGTCGCGGAAGAACGCTCGGAGCACGGCTTCTTCGTCCTCGTTCGCTGCGCCGAGGGCGATCCCCGCCTCGCGCGGCGGTCCGACCTGCTCGGCAGCCCACCGCAGCGTCTCCGGATCGAGGCGGTACGAGCGCCGGTCTCTCTGCAGGCGAGCGACGCCGGCGGCCGTGAGCCGCGTGAGGTGTCGGCGGACGCGAGCGACCGGGAGCCCGAGCGCGTCGGCGAGGTCGGCGGCCCCGGCGTCGCCCGCGGCGAGGGCGCCCGCGATCCGGAGGCGCTCCGGATCCGCGAGCGCCCTGAGGATGTCGTCGGGGGTCTCGGCCATGTCGGTCGCGATCCCTACCATGATGCGATGCTGCTCACGGACCCGCAGCGCCGGACGCTGGACCGGCTGATCGGGACGGGTGAGCGGCCCGTCTTCGCGAACGACCTGCGGCAGCGGCTGGTCGACCGGATCGAGTCCGCGGCGCGCGAGCTGGAGCTGGCGGACGGGCTGTGGATCGGCAAGGAGACGCTGAACCACCTGTCGCGCTGCGAGGGTCGGTTCACGGCCAAGCTGCAGGGCGAGGATCCCCCTTTCGAGCATTCGGCCACCACCGCCGGCGGCGTGCTGGTCCACAAGGCGATCGAGGTGGACGTGGGCTCGCGGGACGGTCTCGATCCCCACGGCACGGCGGCGCTCGCCGCCGAGCGCCTCGCGGAGCGGGAGGAGCGCTTCGCCGAGTTCTGGCGCGGCCTCGCCGGGCCCGAGCAGGACGAGCTCCTGATGGACGTGGTTCGCAAGGTGATGCTCTTCCAAGGGTCCTTCCCGCCCCTCCGCGAGCTGCGCCGCGAGATGGCTCCGGTGACGGAGCTGCCGGTCCGTGCGGAGCTGCTCGGCGGCGATCTGACCCTCTCCGGCAAGATCGACCTCGTGCTCGGGCTCCCGGATCGGCTCGAGCCGGGCCGTGCGACGCGGCTGGCCGTGGACCTGAAGAGCGGGGGCGCGTGGCCCGAGTACGCCGAGGACATGCGCTTCTACGCGCTGTTGATGACGTTCCGCTTCGGCGTCCCGCCCTACCGCGTCGCCTCGCTGTTCCTCGACTCGGGCGAATGGCAGTCGGAGGACGTCACGGAGGAGACGCTGTTCCACGCTGCGGACCGCGTCGTCGCGGCGACGCGGTCCGCGGCCGGTCTGCTCGGAGGTCGGGAGCCGTCGCTCACGCCCGGCCCGTGGTGCGGCTGGTGCCCGCGCGCGTTCGGATGTCCGGCCGCGGAGCCGAGGCCCGCCTAGTTCATCTGGGGGTCGACCGGCATCGTGGCGAGCACCCGGAACGCCGGTCCCAGCCGGGCCACGACGCTCGCCCAGAGCTCATCCGGATCGCTGGCGAAGATGTCGGTGGGCAGCGCCGGCGTGGCGTGCCAGGAGGACCCGGCCATCTCGTCCTCCAGCTGACCCGCACCCCATCCCGCGTACCCGGCGAAGACGCGCGCCCGTCGGAGGCCACCCAGCGACGCGGCGTCGGCCTCCTCGGGCAGGAAGCCGATCGAACCGAGCGCGAGGATCCCGGCGCGGGCGGGATCCTCGAAATCCGCGATCACGACCGCAGCCTCGGGCTGGACGGGGCCGCCGCGGAACAACGGCTCGCCCGGCGGCACGAGACCCGACAGCGGCGGGACGGCCTCCTCGACCGTCGCGTCCAGCGGTCGGTTCAGGACGACCCCCACCGCGCCGTCGTCGTCGTGGTGTCCGATCAGGACCACGGTCCGACGGAAGTTCGGGTCCCACAGATCCGGTCCGGAGAGCAGGAGTTGGCCGCGCAGGCTGTCCAC
>Ga0081539_10004680_pt1 | contig 14849 bp, 9 predicted proteins | sample TabmetS4T2R2_FD_71023 | JGI IMG/M metagenome (GOLD analysis project Ga0081539, IMG submission 71023) | Tabebuia heterophylla rhizosphere microbial communities from the University of Puerto Rico - S4T2R2 | ecosystem: Host-associated > Plants > Roots > Rhizosphere ...
GCGCGAACGACGTCTCGGGCGCTCGCCCGATCCCCACGGCACGCATCGCGGCGGGCCCCGGTCTCGTCTGCGCCGCCTTCGATCTCGATCGGAGCCTGACCGGCGCCGACCTGCTCGATCCCGGCGCGCCCGTCCACCTCGAGCCGCCGCCTCCCGATGAGCCGGCGCCGGTGATCGCCACGGGCCAGCGGATCGGCGTCGACTATGCCCGCCCCCCGTGGACCGAGGTGCCGTGGCGGCGCTGGATCACCGGCAACCCGGCGGTGTCCCGGCCGGATCGCTCGCGCTGAGCTGGCGCTGACGATGGACGCCCGGTCGATCGCCCTCCTCGAATTCCCGCTCGTCCGCGACCGACTGGCCGAGAAGACGTCGTTCCCGCCGTCGCGCCGGCTCGCCGAAACGCTCATCCCCTCGAATGACCCGGTGATCGTGGCGCGCGGCCTCGACGAGACCGACCAGGCGCGATCGCTCCTCTCCGAGCGGCCGGGCGTCGGCGTCGGGGCGGCCCACGACATCGGGCCGGCGATCGAGCGGGCGGCGCGTGGCGGCCGGCTGGATCCGCAGCAGTTCCTGGAGCTCGCCGACACGCTCGACGCGACCGCCCGCCTCCAGACGGCCCTCGCCGACGACCGGCGGAGCCTGCTCCACGCCCTCGCCCGCGAGCTCCACCCGCTTCCGGCGATCCGCTCGACCCTCGCCCGGAGCTTCGACCCCACCGGCGAGCTCCTCGACACCGCGTCGCCCCGACTCGGGGGACTCCGCGCCGCGGTCCGCGTCGCCTACGACCGGCTCCGGCGCCGGCTCGAGGCGCTCGTGGGGTCCGAGCTGGGCGGCGCGCTCCAGGAGTCGATCATCACGCTCCGCAACGGGCGGTACGTCGTCCCGGTCAAGGCCGAGGCCCGGTCCCGCGTGAAGGGGATCGTCCACGACACGTCGGGGAGCGGCTCGACCTTGTTCATCGAGCCGCTCGTGGCCGTCGAGCTCGGCAACGCCTGGCGCGAGGCGCAGGTCGCCGAGGCCGAGGAAATCGAGCGGATCCTCGACGAGCTGTCCGCGCTCGTCGCGGCGAACGCGGCCCAGCTCCGGGAGACCCTCGACGCCCTGGCCCGGTTCGACCTGTGGGCGGCCAAGGCCGGGCTGGCGGCGGACCTCGACGGCACCCGCGCGGAGACAGCGAGCCGGCCCGAGGTGGTGCTGCTGAGCGCCCGCCATCCGGGGCTGACCGGCCGGGTCGTCCCGATCGACATCCGCCTGGGCGACGGCTACACCGCGCTCGTCGTCACGGGCCCGAACACCGGCGGCAAGACGGTCACCCTCCGGACCCTCGGGCTGCTCGCCCTCATGCACCAGGCCGGGCTCCACGTGCCGGCGGCGGCTGGCTCCGCGCTGCCGGTCTTCCGGGACGTGTTCGCGGACATCGGCGACGAGCAGTCGATCGCGCAGAGCCTCTCGACCTTCTCGGGCCACCTCCGCTCGATCACCCGGATCGTCGAGGCGGCCGGTCCGGGGACCCTCGTCCTGCTCGACGAGCTGGGCGCGGGCACGGACCCGACCGAGGGCTCGGCGCTCGCCCAGGCCCTCCTCGACCACTTCATCCGGGCCGGAGCCCTCGTGGCGGCGACGACCCACTACGCCGAGCTGAAGGCGTACGCCCACACGACGGGCGGTGCCCGGAACGCCTCGGTCGAGTTCGATCTCGAGACGCTGTCGCCCACGTACAAGCTCACGATCGGCCTGCCCGGCGGCAGCCAGGCGTTCGCGATCGCCGAGCGGCTTGGCCTCGCCCAGGCGATCGTGGCCGATGCGCGCTCGCGTCTGTCGGAGAACCAGCGCGCCTTCGAGGAGACGCTCGCCCGCATCAGGAAGACCGAGGGCGAGACGAGCGAGGCGCTCGACCGTGCCCGCGCCGCCGAGGAGCGCGCCGCCGCCGCGCTGCGGATCGCCGACGACGAGCGGCGCCGGGCGCGACGCGAACGGGACGAGGCGGTTCGGGCGGCCCGCGCCGAGGCCGAACAGCTGGTCGAGAGCCTGCGCGACGAGGTCCAGGCTACGCGGCGGGCGCTCGAGCGGGAGACGGTGACCGCCCCGTCGCTCGACGCCGCGGTCGCGCGGGCCGAGGCGCAGCTCGCTCGGCTCCCCGACGAGACCCCGGCCGAGGCTGAACCCGAGCCGCCCGTTCCGCACGAGTGGCGGCTCGGCGAGCAGGCGCGCAGCCGGTCCGGTGGTTGGGAGGGCCGGGTCGCCGCGATCGAGAAGGCCGGGACCCGGGCGACCCTCGAGTCGAACGGGATGCGGATCTCGGTGCCGACCGACGACCTCGAGCTCGTCGCCGCTGCGCCGCGGGATGACCGCGACCGGACGATCGCCGCGAACGCCCGGATCCGGCGGGCCACGGGTTCGGAGCGGGGGAGCGGGATCGGGACGCTCCAGCTCCAGCGGGCGAAGACGGTCGCGTCGTCGCTGGATCTGCGGGGCGCCCGGGTCGAGGAGGCCCTCGAGACGCTCGACCGGTACCTCGACGACGCCGGGCTGGCCGGGCTCCAGCAGGTCACGATCATCCACGGGCTGGGGACCGGCGCCCTGCGCGACGCCGTGAGGAACCGAGCGGGCGGCCACCCACTCGTGACGAAGACGCGGCCGGGCGAGCGGGGCGAGGGCGGCGACGGGGCGACGATCGTCACCCTGTGACGCGCGGCCGCGACGCAGGCTACGGCTTGGGCGACTTGCCGGGTGGCTCGTGGGTGGGGCCGGGCTCGCCGGACGACGGCGGACAGAACAGCCCGAACGGGTTGTCGCACGGGGGCTCACTCGGCGGCGGCGCGAGCGGGCACTTCTCGCTCGGCGCGAAGCGGCCGCCCCACGACATCCCAAACGGGTAGAAGCCGCTCCCGTAGAAGTACGAGGTCCGCGTCCCCTTCGGGCCGCCGCCGACGCCCTGGCCGCGTGCCGCCCGCCTCAGCCAGCCGTTGTCGTACTTCTGCCACGCCGGCTCGTTGGCCTCGACCCGGCTGTAGTCAAGCGCTCCGATCGTCTTCATCGGCCCGACGCAGCCGTCCTGCCAGAGGAGCCCGCTGGCCGAGTCGATGTTGACCGGCCGGTGGAAGTCGTCGGTGTCGGTCGGCTGGGTGCCGGCGATGAACAGCTCGTCGATCCGCTTGGTCGTGAACGGGCCGGGCAGATAGCCGGTGAAGGCATCGATCGTGCGGGTGACGAGGCCCTTCGGCGGCTTGAACTGGGCGATCGGGGTGCCCTTGCTGACATCGGTCAGGATCCGCGACCAGAGTGGCGCCGAGGATCCGAGCGAGAGCGTGTCGGTGTCCGGTGAGTTATCGCTGTTGCCCATCCAGACCCCCACGACGAGGGCCGGCGCCTTGGGGTCCTTGGGCGGCGCGAGATAGCCGTAGGCGTGGACGTCGCGGTTGTCGTTCGTCGTCCCGGTCTTGTACGCGGCGGGCCGGCGCACGCCCTTGTCGTAGATCGCCCACTCGCCCCAGAACGGGTTCGTCTTCGGCTGGGTGTTGCCGTTCAGGATGTCGGTGACGATGTAGGCCGCCTGGGCGCTGATGACGGTCTTGGCCTTCGGCTTCTTCGTGGCCTCGTCCGGCCAGACGACGTTCCCGTTCGTGTCGGTGATCTTCAGGATCATCGTCCGCGGCATGAGCTTGCCGCCGTTGGCGATCGCGCCGTACGCGCTGATCAGGTCGATCGGGTGGATCTCGATCGTGCCGATCCCCATCGACTTCACCGGCACGGACTTGGGCACCCATCGGATCCCGAAGTCCTGGGCCCGCCGGTAGAACCGCTCGAGCCCGTTCATCAGGCCAGCCTTGATCGAGGGGATGTTCAACGAGAACTGGAGGGCCGAGCGGAGCCGGACCGGACCGCGCTCGCGGCCGTCGGCCTGCGTCGGCACGAACTTGTTCCCGAAGTCGGTCGTGACGTCCATGAACAAGGTCGCGGCGGTCATCGTCCGGTCCTCGATCCCGATCGCATAGTTGATCGGCTTGATCGCGGATCCGGGCTGGCGCCAGCCGTCGGACAGGACGTCGAACTTGGGCTGGAAGCGCTTCGTCCCCTTCGTCGTGTAGCTCGCCGAGCCGCCGTAGGCCAGGACCTCGCCGGTCCGGTAGTCGATGATCCCCGAGGCCGCGTTGTTCAGGTTCTTGCCACTCAGGTTGCGCAGCCAGCCCCAGTCGCGGGACGGGATCTTCAGGTTCTTCAGCCGGTCCGTCGTGCCCGACAGGTTCGGCGCCCGAGCCGCCGCGTACAGCCAGCGCTCGGTCGTCGTCTGCATCTTCCAGTCGAGGGTGGTCGTGACCCGGTAGCCGCCGGTGTCGATGCCGGCACATTCGTCGAGCGGCTTGTCCGGGCAGAGGATCTCGCCGAGCTGCTGGCGGACCTGCCACACGAAGTGGGGCGCCTTCCAGCTCACCCCGAGCTGGGGAGCGAGGACGGCCGGCTCGGCCTTGGCCGCCTCGTATTCATCTGCCGTGTGCTTCGAGCCCGACAACGGGCTGCGCGTCTTCATCTGGTCGAGGACGTAGTTGCGGCGCTGGACGATCTCGCTCGTGGCGGGCACGACGAGCTGGCTCTTCCCAGCCGGGCAATCGGCACCGGCCTTGACCGTGACCGTGCAGACCTCCTCGGCGTTCTTGACCAGGTCGAACCTCGTGGGCGACTGGGGGATCGCGGCGAGGATCGCGTCCTCGGCGAGGGTGAGCTTGGACAGCTCCTTGTTGAAGTACGTGTGCGCCGCAGCCTTCACGCCGTACGACTGGTTGCCGTAGAAGTTCTGGTTCAGGTAGGCGGTGATGATCTCTTCCTTGCCCGCCTCGCCCGGGTACGCCTCGGTCAGCCGGAGAGACTGGATGATCTCGCGGATCTTGCGCTCCTCGCGGCTACCCTCGAACGCGCTCGCGGGCAGGAGCCGGGCCCGGACGAGCTGCTGGGTGATCGTCGAGCCACCGCGCGGGCGGCCGCTGACCGTGTCGAGCGTCGCGGACACGAAGGCGAAGGCATCGAAGCCGGGGTTCGACCAGAAGTCCTTGTCCTCGATCGACGTCGTCGCGTCGAGCATCTCGGCGGGGATGTCCTTGAAGGCCACGAGCTCGCGCTTCAGCTCGCCGAGGCTGGCGAGCTTCACCTTGCCGGTCCGGTCGGTGAGGATCGTCTGCTGGTCGAACCGGAGGTTGTTCAGGGTGTCCTTCGGGTCGGGCAAGCCCTGGCTGTAATAGCCGTACGCCGCGGCCACGCCCACCAGCCCGGCCGCGCCGACCAAAAGGAAGGTCGAGAAGAGGATGATCGGGATTGCGATCGCGACCCTCCTGACGGCGGAGGATCCACGAGGCGTCCCGCGGAGGGCCGAGCGCCGATGGCGCTGCCGCCTCGCGAGGCTGGTCTGCATTGCGGGCCGCACGATAGCATAGGGGCCGTGGTGGCCCCCCTCTGTCGGTCGGTCGAGACGGCTCGGCCGATCGTCCTGTGACGCCCTCTGCGGGCGGCGCGGGAGGCTCGGAGCGGACGCTCGCCACGCTCCTCGAGGAGCTGGATTGGCGGGGCGTGCTCCACGCCACGACTCCCGGATTGCCGGCGCGCCTCGCGACTGGGCGGACGATCGCCGGCTACAACGGGTTCGACCCGTCCGGCCCCACGCTCCACATCGGCCACCTCGTCCCGATCATGGGCCTCCTCCGGCTCCAGGAGCACGGTGGCCGGCCCGTCGCGCTGGTCGGCGGCGGGACGGGGATGATCGGGGATCCGTCGGGCACGTCCGCCGAGCGGAACCTGCTCGACGAGGACACCCTCGCGTCCAACGTCGGCTCCATCCGGCGCCAGCTCGAGCGGTTCCTCGACTTCTCGCCGTCGGCGGGCGAGCGTGGCGCGATCCTCGTGAACAACCTCGACTGGCTCCGTGACATCCAGCTGATCGAGTGGCTGCGCGACGTCGGCAAGCACTTCACGATCCCGTACATGCTCGCGAAGGACTCCGTGACGACCCGCCTGGATCGGGGCCTCTCGTTCACCGAGTTCAGCTACATGCTCATCCAGGCGACCGACTACGAGCACCTCCACCGGACGATGGGCGTCGAGCTCCAGATGGGCGGGGCCGATCAATGGGGCAACATCACCGCCGGGCTCGAGCTCATCCGGCGACGGGCGGGGATCGCGGGCGATGCCGAGACGGCAGCGGCCGACGCGCCGGCGCCGGCACACGCGCTCGCGTACCGGCTCCTCCTCGCGCCGTCGGGCACGAAGTTCGGCAAGACCGCCGACGGGACGTCCGTCTGGCTCGATGCCGAGAAGACCTCGCCGTTCGCGTTCTACCAGTACTGGCTGAACGTTGACGACCGCGACGCCGGCACGTACCTGCGCTGGTTCACGCTCCTGGCGCGGGACGAGATCGAGGCGCTCGATGCGGCGACGGCGGCGCGTCCCGAGGCTCGCGAGGCGCAGCGTGCGCTTGCACGCGACGTCACGAGGCGGACGCATGGCCCGGCCGCCGCGGCCCACGCCGAGCGGGTGAGCACGGCCGCCTTCGCCCGGTCGCCGATCCGCGACCCGAGCGTGCTCGCGACGCTCCACGCCGAGGTCGGCGGGTTCACGTTCAGCGACGCGGACTGGGCGGCCGGGCCGCTCGGGATCGCCGTCGCATCGGGGCTGTTCGGGTCGACCGGCGAGGCGCGGCGGGCGATCCAGCAGGGCGGCCTGACGATCAACGACGAACGGCCGGAGGCGGCCGACGGCCCCGTCCCCGAGGCGCTCGGCGGGGAATGGCTGATCGTCCGGTTCGGCAAGCGCCGGCTCGCCGTGGGGCGCCGCTCCGGGTCCTAACCGACGCCGCGCGCCGCGCCCAGGGCGCTCGACCGGCGCGTCAACCGCCGGCCGCCTCCAGCTCGGGCCGGATCTCGTTCGCGGCCGTGATCAGCCGGTCGTTCCCGGCCCGATCCCGGATCGTGAGGCGCAGGGCGTGAGCCAGGGGATGACCGGCCGGGAACGTGCGCGGAACGAGCCCCAGCCGGAGGAGACCGGTCGCGGCGATCGCCGCCCGCTCGGCGCTGCCGAAGTCGACGAGGACGAAGTTCGTGACCGTCGGACCGACGTCCCAGCCCGCCTCGCGGAGCGCGTCGGTCAGCCGATCGCGCTCGGCATCGACGCGGGCGACGTTCGCCTCCATCGCGGCCGGCTCGTCGAGCGCTGCCGCCACCACCGTGACGCTGACCGTCGACACCGATCCGGGCGGCCGGTACGTCGCGATCCGGGCGATCGTCCCCGGACGGGCGACCGCGAAGCCGACCCGCAGCCCGGCGAGCGCGTACGCCTTGCTCGCCGTCCGGACGACGACGAGGTTCGGATGGCGCTCGCGGAGGCCCACGAGCGACGCGCCGACGAACTCGGCATATGCCTCGTCGAGCACGACCGTCGCCGGCTCCCGCCCCGCAGCCAACGCGTCGACCGCGATGACGTCAAGGAGCGTCTCGATCGCGCCCTCGGGCTCGGGCAGGCCGGTCGGGTTGTTCGGGCTGCACAGCCAGACGAGGTCGGCCTCGGCGGCGGCCGCCCGGCTGGCATCGAGGTCGAGGGCGTAGCCGTCGTCCCGACCCAGCCGCGGGACGAGATCTGCCGTCGCGCCCCGCTGCTCGGTGACGACGCGGTACATCGCGTAGGTCGGCGCCGGGACGACGGCACGGCCGCCCGGCGGCAGGAATGCCTTCGCGCACAGGTCGAGGATCTCGTCCGCGCCCGCCCCCACGAGGAGCTCGTCCGTGCCGACGCCGTAGACCCGGGCCGCGGTCTCGATCAGCCGGCGATAGTCCGATGGCGGGTACTCCGAGAGCGGCGCCTCGAACGCGCCCTCCGCCAGGATCCGGGGGGCGAGCTCGGGTGGAGCGGGCGAGGTGTTCAGGTCGAACCGCAGGACCCGCTCGAGCGGGACGCCGTATCGCGCGGCGACCTCCTCGTCCGTCGCCTCCCAGCTGTAGCTCGCGGGCTGGGTCGGCAGGCTCGTCGTGACCGGGGTCGGGCTCATCGCGCCGGTCGCGCCGGCGGCGGTCCGTCCCCACGCGAGGCGGCCAGCCGCTCGAGCGCCTGGCGATATCCGCCCTCGCCGTGGCGCAGCCACGACGCGATCCGGGTGATCGTCGCGGTGCTCGCGCCGGTCTCGCGCGAGATCGCCGCGTAGTGCTCGCCCGCATCGAGCCGCCGGACGACCGCCCAGCGTTGGGCCAGGTCGTGGAGCTCGCCGAGCGTGCACAGGTCGCGCAGGAAGCGGGCGGCCTCGTCCGGTTCCTCGAGACGGAGCAGCGCGGAGATGAGCTCCTCGGCGTCGGCCGTCCGCCACTCATCCATCACTCTCTTTCGCCCTCCGTCTCCTCCGCGCCCCGTTTCAGCATGCTACTACGCTGCGATCGGGCGCCGGCCTCGCCCGTCACTCGGTGACGTCGACGGGCGAGCCCTTCCAGGTGCCCGACACATGGCGACCGGCGGCGCTCGCGGTGTAGTCGAGCCGGCCGCCGGCCACGTCGACCGACCACGACACCGTCTCCGACGCGAAGACGTACTCGCCGGTCCCCTTGACCGTCAGGTCGCCGATCGCACAGTCCGCGAACCGGATCGCGTCCTTGAGGGTCTGGGGAACGATCGCGACGAACCCGCCGTCGCGGCACCCGAACCGGAGCTCGGCGCTGCTGTCCCAGAGGACGTACGACGGGTTCGCGAAGACCTCGTCCTCCAGGGCGAGCATCGCGCCGAGCGGATCGTCGATCTCGCTCGCCGTCGGCGGCGTCCACGGGATGTATGGCGCCGCGACCTCGCCGGGGCACTCGATCGTTCGGGTCGCCGGGCGGTGGCCGTCGAGCAGGAACCCGGTCACCGCGCCATCGACGCATGACGCGCCGCGGCCGAAGGTGATGTGCGGTCCGCCTCTGGTCCGGATGAGATATCCGTCGGCCAGCCGGCCGGCGATCGCCGCCGCCCCCGCGATCGGGGTGATCGGGTCGTCCGTGGCGCCGAGCACGAAGACCGGGAATGGGGTCGTCGTCAGCGGCTCCGGACGGGTGCCCGCGGCCGGCTGGTACGGCCAGAACAGGCACGGGAACTGGCTCGTGTAGACCTCGTCGGTCCGGAGCGCCGTCACCCCGGCCAGGTTGCCTGCCCGCTCGACCGCATCGATGTCGGTGGGATCGTCCGTCGGGGACACCCGGTAGTCGGCACAGGTGATCGCGTGATACGCGAACGACGACACGCCGAGGCCTTCGCCACCGCCCAGCGCGTCGACCATCCGGGCCGCCGGCACCGGGTCGCCATGGGCGTGGGCCGCGACGGCCCGCTGGATGAGCATCCGCCCGGCCGGCTCGTAGAGGAGGATGTCGACGGCCGATTCGATCGCTGCCGCATCGAACCGGTGGGCGCGGACGGTCCCGTCCGCATCGGCATAGCGAGCCTCCTCGCCGCGGTCGAAGGCGCCCAGCATCGCGTCGTACGCCGAGAGCGGGTCCGCGACGTCGGCCCGGCACGTGCGATCCGACGAGCACGCGCGCAACGTGTCCGTGAGGGTGGTCGAAAAGCCGTGGGCCGCCTCCGCCCAGAACTGGTTCGCGGTCCGGGTGAGATCGACCGGACCGTCGAGGATCAACGCCGTGAGGCGGTCGGGATGGAGGGCCGCGTACGTCTGGGCGAGCTCGGTTCCGTAGCTCTCGCCGTAGAGCGCGAACCGGTCGATGCCGAGCCGGGCGCGGATCGATTCGAGGTCCCCGGCTGCCTGGTGCGTCGAGTACCTCGGAAGCGTCGCGGGGTCGACGCCGGCTTCGGCGATGCAGGCCGCCGCGAAGGTCCGGGCGCTGGCCGCGGTCGGCTCGTTCGTCGCGTACTCGAACCCGGCGTGTGGGCAGTCGCGACCCTCGGACGCGGCGACGCCACGTTGATCGAAGAACAGGAGGTCGTAGCGCCGGACGAGCTCGGGATCGAGCGACTCCACGATGTCGGTGGCGGAGTCGAGCCCGCTCGCACCGGGTCCGCCGACCGCGATCGCGAGCGTGCCCGTCGGCGAACCCGCCGCGTGATGGACCGCGTAGACGATCCAGATCGTCGCGGCCGACCCGGCGTCGTGATCGACCGGCACGAGCATCCCGTCGCATGCGAGTGTGGCCGAGGGACAGGGCACGAACCACGGCTCCGGCCGGCCCAGCGCGATGAACGTCCCCGCGACGAACGCGAGGATCGGCGGCGCGAGGCGGACGACCGTCCGGCTCGGCGCGTCGACGAGGGGAATGAAGATCCCGAGCGCTCGAGCGGCCGCTGCCTCGCGCCACAGGATCGCGTCCGTGGCGGCTCCCACGAGGATCGAGGCGATGAGCCACAGCGCGCCATCGACGCCGCTGACGATCCGCAGGAGGCGGGACTCATCCGCGTTGTCGGCGGCACCGAGGAGGAGCGCGGCGGCAAGTCCGACGGTCGCGGCGACGATGACGCTGCCGAACGCGCTCCAGGCGAGGCGGCGGCCCGCTCCCACTCGCAGGTCAGACCAGGTCGCGAATTCGGCGGGCACGCCGGATGGCTGCCACAGCACGGCGAGACGGCCGATCCCGTGACGTGGTGCCGGCTCGTCGACGACCTCGAGCTCGCGGAGGCGCTCGAAGGTGGGGATGGCCGCCCGGAGCCAGCGAATCGCGAGCAGCGCGCCCACGACGAGGCTCGCGATCAGGACGCTCCGCGCGAAGTCGAACGAGGCACCGGCGGCCTGGACCTCCTCCGTCGTGACGAGCTTCGGGTCGATCGCGACGAGCAGCGCGGCCTGGCGGACGGCGACGAGGCCGAGGACCAGGCTCGCGAGGGCCGCGACCCAGGTCAGCCGGACGATCAGCCGACCGCGCCGGAGGTCGCGGCGGATCCGGTCCTCGAGCCCATCGTCGAGCCGCGCCGGGACGATCCATGTGCCAGGGAGGGGGACCTCTACCGGCTGCGCGACCGCCTCCGCGCGCCCCGCCGCGTCGAGCTGCGGGCGGACGGCCTCGGACGCCTCGCGCTCCGGGATCGGCGCCGGCGCCGGCGCCGGCTCGGACGGCTCGGGCTCGGCGTCCGACTCGGCCGCGGGCCGCCGGTAGCGAGCCCACTCGGGGTGCTCGGCCTCGTGACGCGCGTGCAGCTCGTCCCCGGGTCGCCGGCTGTCGGAGCTCGTCATCGCGCGACCGGTCTCGGCGGAAGGACCGACGATGTCGCCGGACCGCGCCGGTCAGTGATGGGAGCCGGCCGCCTCGGCTTCCTTCTTGTGGGCCTCGATCACCTTGTCCGCCACGTGACCGGGGACCTCCTCGTAGTGATCGAGCGCCGCCGTGAACGTCCCGCGGCCGTGGGTGAGCGACCGGAGCTCCGTCGCGTAGGAGAAGATCTCGGACTGCGGGACCTGGGCCGAGACGACCTGGAAGCCGTCCGCGGTATCCATCCCCAGCACTCGGCCGCGGCGCGTGTTCAGGTCGCGGTTCACGTCGCCCATGTACTCCTCGGGGACGCGGACCTCGATCGCCATGATCGGCTCGAGCAGCGCCGGCTTGCAGTCCATGACGCCCTTCTTGAGCGCCATCGAGGCCGCGATCTTGAACGACAGCTCGTTGGAATCGACCGTGTGGAACGAGCCATCGTAGAGGGTGGCCTTGAAGTCCGACAGCGGGTAGCCGGCGAGGACGCCCTCGGCCGCGGCCTCGCGGATGCCCTTCTCGATGCCGGGGAAGAAGCCCTTGGGGACCGAGCCGCCGACGACCCGCTCGGCGAACTCCACGCCCCCGCCCGGGTTGGGCTCGATCTCGAGCCAGACGTGGCCGAACATCCCGTGGCCGCCGGTCTGCTTCTTGTACTTGCCCTCGACCTGGGTCTTGCCCCGGATCGTCTCGCGGTAAGGGACCTTGGGCTGCTTCGTGAGGATCGCGGCGCCGAACTTCCGCTTCAGGCGCTCGCCGATCACCGCGATGTGGGCGTCGCCCATCGCGACGAGGAGCTGCTCGCCGGTCGACGAGCGCTCGACCCGCGCCGACGGCTCCTCCTCGAGCATCCGCTGGAGCGCCGCGCCCATCTTGTCGAGGTCGGCCTTCGTCTGCGGCTCGATCGCGACAGCCAGAGCCGGCTCGGGGAACGACAGAGGCGGCAGGACGACCGGGTTGTCGCGTGCCGAGAGCGTGTCGCCGGTCTCCGTCGCGTTCAGCTTCGCGACGGCGCCGATCTCGCCCGCCTGGAGCTCGCCGATCGGCTCCTGATCCTTGCCGTGGAGGAGGAGCAGCCCGCCGATCCGCTCGTCCTCGTCCCGGTTCGCATTCCAGGCGTGGGCCTGGCCGTGGAGCGTCCCGCTGAGGATCCGGAGGTAGGTCAGCCGGCCCACGAAAGGATCCGCGGCGGTCTTGAACACGCGGGCGACGAGCGGCCCCTTGGGATCGGGCGTGATCGAGACCGCGTCGCCGCCCTTGGGGTGGGTCGCCTCGACCGCCGGCTCCTCGGCCGCCGTGGGCATGTACCGGATGAACGCGTCGAGGAGGGCATTCATGCCGATGCCCTTCGCGGCGCTCCCCACGAGGACCGGCGCGAGGATCGAGTCGCGGACGCCGCGGTGGAGGCAGGTGTCGAGCTCCTCGTCGCTGATCTCCTCGCCGTCGAGGTACTTCGCCATGACGTCGTCGTCGGCCTCCGCGGCCGCCTCGAGGAGCTGGTCGCGGCGGGTCGCGATCTCGCCGGCGAGCTCGTCGGGAACGGGGATCTCGACCTCCTTGGCGCCCTCGAGCTTGTAGGCCTTGCGGTGGACGAGATCGACGTACCCGCTGAACGCGTCGGCCTTGCCGATCGCCAGGTGGAGCGGCGCGATCTTCGTGCCGAACCGGGCGCGGAGCGCGTCGAGCGCGGCCGATGGGTCGGCGTTCTCGCGGTCGCACTTGTTCAGGAAGAAGCACGCGGCGCGTCCGGTCGAGCGACCGAGCCCGACCGCGGTCTCCAGCCCGGCCTCGACTCCGGCCGACGCGTCCATGACGAACAGCGCGCCGTCGGCCGCCGCGAAGCCCGACACGACCTCGGACACGAAGTCCGGATAGCCCGGGGTGTCGACGATCGTGATCCGGGTGCCGTCGTGCTCGAACGTCGCGACCGCGAGGCTGAGGGACTCCTTGCGCTTCTGCTCCTCGGGCTCGAAGTCGAGGTGGGCGGTTCCGTCATCGACCTTGCCCGGGCGCTGGACCGCACCGGCCCGGAAGAGGAGCTGCTCGGCGAGCGTCGTCTTGCCGCCACCGGCGTGGCCGGCGAAGACGACGCTGCGAAGGTGGGCGGGGTCGACGCTCTTCATCGTCATCGGCGGAGTGGACCTCATGACTGCACGTGCGACGGTCGACGAGGGCCCGCGCGAAGGGGCGCGACGGGGCCCTCGGAGGGTTCGGTCGGGCCATTCTATGCGGGAGCGGCAGGGGCCGTCCGCTATACTCCCGCCCGCGATGTCCGGTCATTCCAAGTGGTCCACGATCAAGCGCCAGAAGGGCGCGAACGACGCGAAACGGGGCGCACTCTTCACGAAGGTCGCGCGCGAGATCAGCGTCGCGGCGCGCCAAGGCGGCGGCGATCCGGATGCGAACTACCGGCTCCGGCTCGCCATCGAGAAGGCCCGCTCGGTGAACATGCCAGCCGACAACATCAAGCGGACGATCGAGAAGGCGACCGGCGGCGGTGACGCCGAGCAGTTCGAGGAGATCGTCTACGAGGGCTACGGCCCGGGCGGCGTCGCGGTGCTGGTGGAGGCCGCGACGGACAACCGGAACCGGACGGCCGCCGAGGTGCGCTCGATCTTCACGAAGACCGGCGGCCAGCTGGCTGGATCAGGCGCCGTGGCCTGGCAGTTCGAGCCGCGCGGGCTGATCACGGTGACGCGCGGGACGGTGGACGCGGACGAGGTGGCGCTCGCCGCGATCGACGCGGGTGCCGACGACGTCGACACCGAGGGTGACGAGGCGGTCGAGATCTACACCGATCCGGGCGCGCTGGAGTCCGTTCGGAAGGCGCTCGAGGGGGCGGGCGTCGCGGTCGAGTCGGCCGAGAGCGCGATGATCGCGAAGAACACCGTCGAGCTCGACTCCGCGAAGGCGCGCCAGGCCCTCCGGCTCGTGGAGCTGCTCGAGGACCTCGATGACGTCCAGCGGGTGACGGCCAACTTCGACATCCCCGAGGACGTCTTCGCCGAGGTCGCCGGGTGATCGTCCTGGGGATCGACCCGGGAACGGCAGCACTGGGATATGGGCTCGTCGAACGGACGGGCGGCCGGCTGCGCGCGGTGGATCACGGCGTGATCGTCACCTCACCCGACCTGTCCCTCGGCGAGCGGCTGCTCGCGATCCACTCCGGACTGGCCGAGCTCCTCGCGACGCACGCACCGGGGGTCGTGGCGGTGGAGCGGCTGTACTTCTCGCGGAACGCGCAGACGGCGATGGCGGTCGGCCATGCGCGCGGGGTCGTCCTGCTGGCGGCCGCGGCCGCGGGCGTGCCGGTCCGCGAGGCGACGCCGAACGAGGTGAAGGTCGCGGTGGCGGGCTACGGGGCTGCCGACAAGGAGCAGGTCGGGCGGATGGTGGCCCTCGTGCTCGGGATGGCCGCCCGGCCCACGCCCGATGACGCGGCCGACGCCCTGGCGATCGCGGTCTGCATCGCGAACGGGCTGGGGCAGGTGGGACGGACGTCGCGGCCGGATGGCGCCGCGGTCCTCGATCGCGGGGCGGCCGCGCCGATCGCACGCGGGGCGTCGCCGTACGAGCGGGCCGTGCGGGAGGCGCTGGCGCGCGAGAGCTCGGTGCGGCGGCGGTGAGGGCCAAATCCCGCCAATCACAACCCCGATGGTA
>Ga0081539_10004681_pt1 | contig 14848 bp, 12 predicted proteins | sample TabmetS4T2R2_FD_71023 | JGI IMG/M metagenome (GOLD analysis project Ga0081539, IMG submission 71023) | Tabebuia heterophylla rhizosphere microbial communities from the University of Puerto Rico - S4T2R2 | ecosystem: Host-associated > Plants > Roots > Rhizosphere ...
CAGCTCGGCCGGGAGCTCGTCCCCGCGGGCACTACCGTGCTCGCGGTCCTCGCGACGGTCGGCCTCGGCGGCCTGCCGCAGGATCTCGGCGACCTCTTCCTTGTGGGTGCGGTTGGCCCGCTCGGCGGCGTTGCCGGCCAGCTTGGTGCCGTCCAGCGCCACGGTGCCGAGGCGGACCATCCCGGCGGCGGCGCACAGCTTCAAGGATTCGACGAGGAACCCGGCCAGGGCGCGCTCGTGGCGGACCCGGAACCGGGCGATGGTGACGTGGTCGGGGGTCTGGTTGGCGGCCAGGACACGGAAGGCGACGTCCTCGCGCAGGCGACGTTCGACCTGCCGGGAGGAACGCACCCCGATCGCGTAGGCGTACAGCAGCACGCCGAGCAGCGCCCTGGGGTCGTAGGCCGGGTGGCCGTGCCCGTCGTCGCGGTGCGCCCGCAAGAAGGGGGCAAGGTCGAGCTGGTCGACCACGTCCAGCACGAACCAAGCGAGGTGGTCGGCAGGGAGCCAGTCGCGCAGGTCGGGAGGCAGCAGGAAGGGCTGGTCGCGCTCTGCGCGCAGGAAGTTGTAGGCCATGGCGCATCCTATCTGTTCGCGCCATTAGCACCAAACGCGCGTTGATTCTTACGAGCCTGTTTCACAAAGCTGCGTGGACGGACCGGGAGGCTGGCGTCGGCTGGGACGCCGCGCGGGGTGCGCCTGTGCCGCGCTGGTCAGGGGATGCGCTGGCGGACGGCCGCAGCCACAGCGACGCGCTGGTCGGCTGCATCGTCTGCTCCACCACCACCAGCAGCTCGGTGGTCAGGGTGTCCAGGTCGACCTGCTGGCGCAGCCGGGCGCTGAACCCCTCGATGGTCCGGGCGGCGTCGTAGCGGCGACAGTTGAAGCGCCGGTCGACCGCCCGCTGGACGCGGCGGCGGGCCGGCCGGAACGCCGCCGCGACCGCCAGCGTCGCCAGTGCGACGACCAGGCTGGAGTCGCGGCCCAGGAGCTGGCCGAGCCCGAGGACCACCGCGGCGTAGCCCCCGCCCAGCAGCACCGTGAGCAGCCCGTAGGCCAGGGTGCGGCTGACGATGCGGTCCAGGTCATAGAGGCGGTAGCGCAGGACCGCCGCCCCGGTGGCCACCGGCGGGACCACCAGGCAGCAGCCGACGCCCACGCCGAACAGGATCCCGGCGCCCGACCCCCCGACCACCAGGCTCAACAGGACGCCGACGGCGCCCAGCCCCACCAGCACCGCGGCCAGCGCCACCCAGCGCAGCTGCAGCCGCTCGACCCCGCGGGCGTGGCGGAACCGCCCCACCAGGGACGCGGCCGCGGCCACCAGGCCCACGACGGTGACCGCCAGGGCGGCCCGGTTGGCGGCCAGCAAAACGCCGTCGAGGCCGCGGAGGTCGAAGGGGCCGCCCCGGGCCTGGTAGCGCGGATCCACCGGCCCGCCGGCCAGGGTCACCACCAGCACCAGGACGACCGGCGTGACCGCCATCACCCTGGCCGGCCAGCGCCAGCGGGGCGAGGGCAGCGCCCCGGTGGGCGTCAGCAGCAGGACGAACCCGATCAGGGTCAGGGCCGTGAACGCGGTCGCCGGCTGGTACAGCACGGCGTAGCGGGCGGCGGGCAGCGCGCCCGGGCGGACCAGCAGCCCGTACACGAAGTACTGCGCGGTCGCGGCGGTGCCGGTGAGCGACAGGGCGATGCCCAGCAGCAGCCAGCCCACCGGGTGGGCCGGGCGGCGGGCGGCCACGACCGCCCCGACCGTGACCGAGCTCACGATCGCCAGGACGGGAACGGCAACATCCGGGAAGGTGAACTGGACCAGGTCGGCCCGGCCGGCCTGGCGCAACAGCTCGTCCAGCCACGGCACGGCCGCCAGGCAGAGCAGGCTCGCCAGCCACAGCGCCCACGCCAGCCCGGCCGCCCACCGGCGCGGCCGGCCCGGTCCGGCGGTCGACGTCATCGCCGTTGTCCCGGCTGCCCGCAGCGCACCACCGATCCGGCCACCTCCCGCGCTCGTCAGCTGCCAGTGTGGCCAGCCTGCGTCCGGGCAGCGTTACGGAGGACAGACCGGCCTCGGCTGGCCCGAGGCACCTACCAGGCACCGCTGACCTGCGGGACACCAGCTGGACGGACCACCCAACCTGACCTGCAACGACAGCGGTCAGGATCGTGCCGGCGAGCCCGGACGGAGCCAGATCGATGTCTGGGTTGGCTGCATGGTCGTCTCGACCACCGCCAGCAGCTCCGTGCTCAGGGCGTCCAGGTCGACCTGCTGGCGCAGGCGGGTCGCGAACGCTGTCACCGTTCTGGCGGCGTCGTAGCGCCGGCGGTTGAACCGGCGGTCCACGACCTGCTGCATCCGGCGCCGCGCCGGGCCGAACACCGCTGCTACCGCCAGGGTTGCCGCGGCCACGACCAGGCTGGAGTCGCGGCCCAGCAGCCCACCGAGCCCGAGGGCCACGATCGCGTAGGCGCCGCCCAGCAGCACCGTCAGCAGCCCGTAGGCGACCGTGCGGCTGATGATCCGGTCCAGGTCGTAGAGCCGGTAGCGCAGGATGGCCGCCCCGGTGGCCAGCGGCAGCAGGGCCACCATGGCTCCCAGGGCGGTCAGGACCAAGCGGTCACTGCCGGTCACCCCGGCGACCACCGCGAGGATCACCAGCCCGGCGGCCAGGCCGGCGGCAAAGGCCAGCCAGCGAAGCTGGAGGCGCTCCACGCCCTGGGCTCGCCGGTAGCGCAGCACCAGCGAGACGGCGGCCACGACGAGCGAGATCAGGATGAGGGCGCCGGCGAGGATGCCGATGGCGACCTGCACCGGGCGCATTGCCGAGATCGCCAGCGGGTTGCCGACCTCCGGGTGCTCGGGGTACAGCGGCTGCGGGTCGATCCCGGCGCTGAGCAGCTCCAGCACCGGCCCGGCGGCCGCGATCCTGGCCCACCACCGCCACCGGGGGGAGGGCAGCCGCCCGGTCGGGGTGAGCAGGAGCACGAACCCGGCGAGGGAGATCCACACCAGGAAGATGCCGAACGAGACCCCGGCCAGGTAGCGCGCGCCCGGCAGCGACCCGGGCCGGGCCACGAGCCCGTAGCGCACGTAGCCGTTGACGACCATGTCGGCCACCATCGTCAGCCCCGTCGCCAGCAGCAGCCAGCCCACCGCGTGGCGGTGGCGACGGCTGGCCACGACCGCCCCGACCGTCGCCGCGCTCACCGCGGCCAGCACGACCGGGTAGGCCGCGGCACCCAGGCGGTCGACTTCGGCGCTACCGGTCCCGGCGAGCAGGTGGTCCAACCAGAGCGCGCCCCCGAGCCCGGCCAGCGTCAGCGCCCACAGCGCCCACGCCAGCCCGGCCGGCCAGCCGCCCTTCATCAATCCCCGTGGTCGTGCGCGCATGCCGGCCGCCTCCGGGCCACCCGATGCCCCCTTGGGGCAAGGGTCGCGCGGCACCGTCACGGGAACGTTACCGGGGCCGCCGATCGGTGTCGTTGCCGATACCCTGCCCACGTGACCTCGACGGAGAGGAGTGAGGGTGAGGTGGCGGGGTCCCGGCTGAAGCTCACACGCTCGCAGATCCTCGGGTTCCGGCGATCGGCCGGGGCGCTCGACCAGCGGCTGGCACCCGGCGGGCGTTCGCTCCGGCGTGCGGCGTGGGCGGGGCTGCAGGACAGCATGCCGCGGGCCGCCCTCCTGTCGATCCATGCGCGCGTGGCGGGGACCCACGCCTCGGCCTGGGAGGACCCGTCCCTGGTCCAGGTGTGGGGGCCGCGGTACAGCGTCTTCGTCGTCGCCGCCCGCGACCTCGCCGTCTTCACGCTCGGGAGGCTCCCCGAGGACGGCAACGGCCGGCGCCGGGCCGAAGAGCTGGCCGCCCGCCTCCACTCGTTCCTCGGGGGTGGGCGGATGAGCTACTGGGAGGCGGGGCGGGCGCTCGGGGTGCAACCAAACAGCCTCCGGTACGCGGCGGCGACCGGCACGGTCCTGATCCGCTGGGAAGGCGCGCGACGGCCGATCGTCTGGACCGTGCCGCCGCCGGCGGACGACCCGCGCGACGCCCGCCTGGAGCTCGCCCGCCGCTTCCTGCACATCTACGGGCCCGCGACACCGGAGGGCTTCGAGCGATGGGCTGGCTTCCGCCCGCGGCGCGGCGCCGCCGTGTTCGAGGCGCTGGGCGGATCGCTCACGCCGGTGCGCACCCCGGTCGGCGACGCGTGGATCCTCAGCCGCGACGAGCCGGCCCTCCGGGCCGAGCCGGGACCCGTTGCGCCGGCGCGGCTGCTCCCCAGCGGCGACGCCTACCTGCTGCTCCATGGAACCGACCGCGAGCTCCTGGTCCCGGACCCCGACCGCCGCGGTGAGCTGTGGACCCCGCGGGTGTGGCCCGGCGGCCTGCTCGTGGACGGGGAGGTCGCCGGCACCTGGCGGCGCGCCGACACCGTGATGACGGTCCAGCCCTGGCGGCCGCTGTCGGGGAGCGAACGCGACGCGGTCGCCGCCGAGGCCGCGTCCCTGCCCCTCCCTGGTCTCCAGGGACCGATCGTCGTCCGCTGGGACAACTGACCAACACCATTGGAGGGAAACAGGTGACAGGGACGGGCACGGCAACCATCGAGACGCTCCAGCGCCTGCTCGACGCCTTCAACGCCCACGACCTGGACGCGGTGATGCGGTTCTTCACCGACGACGCCGTCCTGGAGATGCCACGTGGGCCGGATCCGTGGGGGCGGCGGCTCCAGGGTCGGGAGGAGGTCCGCTCGGGGCTGGCGAGCCGGTTCGCCGGCCTCCCCGACGTCCACTACGGACAGGACCGTCACTGGGTCGGCGGCGACCGGGGCTGTTCGGAGTGGCTCCTCACCGGGACGACCCCCCAGGGGGATCGGGTCGAGGTCCGGGGCTGCGACCTGTTCGAGTTCGAGGGCGGCAAGATCGCCCGCAAGGACTCCTACTGGAAGCTCGTCGAGCGCTGAGACGCCGACCGACCAGGTGCGCATGTCCGGAGCGTAGGCTGCCTGCCATGGGCAAGGACCTTCCCCGGAGCGCGCCGGCCGACCAGCAGGTCGATCCGGCGGCCGTGCTGGCGTTCGTGGACGCGGTCGACGCCGACCCGGCGATCGAGCTGCACAGCCTGATGGTGGTGCGCCACGGCCAGGTGGTCGCCGAGGGCTGGTGGGCGCCGCACACGGCCGAGCGGACCAGGCTGCTGTACTCGCTGAGCAAGAGCTTCACCTCCACCGCGCTCGGGTTCGCGCTGGAGGAGGGACGCTTCAGCCTGGACGACACGGTGCTGTCCCATTTCCCCGAGCTCGACAATGAGATCACCGACCCGGGGAGCCGCTCGGTCACGCTGCGGCACGTGGCCTCGATGGCCAGCGGGCATGACCGCGACCTGCTGGACGAGGTCCTGGCGCTGGACCCGCGGGAACCGGTGCGCGGGTTCCTGCTGGTGCCTCCGGACGCGGAGCCGGGCACCGTCTTCGCCTACAGCCAGCCCTGCACCTACGCGCTGGCCGCCGTCATCCAGCGGTCGGCGGGCATGCCGCTGACCGGGTACCTGCGGCCGCGGCTGTTCGACCCGCTCGGCATCGGCGAGGTCGGGTGGCTGGCCTGGCCGCCCGGCCGGGAGCAGGGGTTCAGCGGCCTGTTCGCCCGCACCGAGGATGTCGCCAAGCTCGGTCAGCTGTACCTGCAGCGCGGCCGCTGGGGCGACACCCAGCTCCTCCCGAGGCACTATGTCGAGCAGGCGACATCCCGGCAGATCGACACGCCGAACCAGGACAACGTCGACTGGCGCCAGGGCTACGGCTTCCAGTTCTGGATGGCCCGCCACGGCTACCGCGGCGACGGCGCCTTCGGGCAGTTCTGCATCGTCCTGCCCGCACACGACGCCGTGGTCGCCACCACCGGCGGCACCGAGGCGATGCAGGGGGTGCTGGACAACCTCTGGCGGCACCTGCTCCCGGGTCTCGGCGCCGGCAGACCGGACGACGCCGCCCAGCAGGACCTCGACAAGCGGCTGGGCGGCCTCAGGCTGCCGGCCTGCGTGGCCAGGCCGGGCCCGCCACGGTGGGAGGACTGGACCGGCGGACCGTTCCCGGTCGCCCCCGGCGCCGAGGGCGTGGCCGCGCCGCTGGCCTCGGTCGAGCCGCGGAGCACCGGCGCCGGGCTCGAGGTGACCATCGCCGAGCCGGCCAACGCCCTCACCCTCCCGGTGGGCACCGGGGACTGGCTGGTCTCCGCCCCCCGCGACCGGCACGGGGACCCGGTCCCGGTGGCCGCGTCGGGTGGCTGGCTGGACGACCAGACCCTCCGCGTTGAGGTCATCTTCCTCGAGTCACCGCACCGCATGGACATCACCTGCTCGCTCCCGGGGCGAACCGCCGAGGCGGCCTGGCGCCACGTGCCCCTCGACGGCGGCAGGCTCCAGACCCTCCACCGCCCGCGGTAGCCGCGCGGCTTGGGCCCGGGTGCGGCAGGGTAGGCCAACCGCATGCGGGGACGGCGCGTGCACCGTGGCCGCGTGCTGATCGCGGCGCTGCTTGCCTGCGCGGGGTTGTGGGGATGCACGGGGGGCGGGGACGGACCGGTCTCCATGACGGTCACGCCGGCGGCGGCGCTCATCGACCAACCGGTCAAGGTGTCGATCGAGGGGCTGCCCGACCGCGCGGTGACGACGGTGACCGCAACCGCCAAGGACGCCGCCGGGGTCACCTGGTCGGCGTCGGCCGACTTCAGGGCCTCCGGCGGCGGGACGATGTCACTGGACCAGGCACCGACGGGCGGCGCCTGGACCGGGGTGAACCCGATGGGGCTGTTCGAGCTCATGCGGCCGGGCGACCCCGACGCCGTCACCTTCGCGCACTCGGCCGGGACCTATCCGGTCACGCTGCGGGCCGAGGTCGGCGGGAAGACCGTGGCGACCGCGGTGGCGACCCGGCAGCCGCCGTTGGCCGCCGGGGTGACCGACAGGGAGCTGCGGGTTCCGGCCGACGGGGTGTACGGCAGGCTGTTCCGGCCGAGGGACGTCTCGGCGAGGCGGCCCGCCCTGCTGGTGTTCGGCGGGTCCGAAGGCGGCCTCCACCCGACGGTGGTGCTGAAGGCGGCGCTGCTGGCCGCGCACGGCTACCCGGCGCTGGCCCTGGCGTACTGGAAGGCACCAGGGCTGCCGCAGGAGCTGCGGCGCATCCCGCTGGAGTACTTCCGCAAGGCGCTCACCGTGCTGCGGGCGCAGCCCGGGGTGGACCGCTCGCATGTCCTGGTCACGGGCGTGTCCTGGGGCGGGGAGGGCAGCCTGCTGGTGGCCGCGACCTACCCTGACCTGGTGCAGGGCGTCGTCGCCGAGGCACCCAACTCCTATCTCGACGAGGCGCCGTTCGGCCGGAAGGGCTCGTCCTGGACGCTGCACGGCAGGGAGCTGCCGTTCGCCGAGCACCGCCTGTTCGGCGCCCCGGCCGCGAGTGTCGACCCCAAGGCCTACATCCCGCTGCACCGGATCCGGGGCCCGATCATGCTGACCTGCGGCGAGCGCGACCTGGTGTGGCCGTCCTGCCGGAACCTGGACGACATCGTCGCCCGGCTGCCGGGCCGCGAGGACCTCACCGTGCTGCGCTACCCCAGGGCCGGCCACTACGTGGGTGCGATCCAGCCCTACACCCCGGTCACCGACGCCCTGCTGACGAGCTCCGGCGGCGACCTGGGAGCCGTGCAGGCGGCCAACGCCGACGTCCACGCCAAGCTCCTCGCCCTGCTGGCGAGGCAGTAGGGCGAGCGGCCTACATCGAGCCGGCCTCGGCCACCGGTGCGGCCTCGCGGCGGCGGCCGCGGCGGGCCATCAGCAGCAGGGCGCCGAGGCCCAGCAGGACCACGATGGCTTCGACCCAGCCGCCGACGTACGGGATCGCCGTGACCACGACCACGACCAGCAGGCCAAGGGCCAGGGCGCCGACGGCGCTCCCGTACGAGCGGCCCTCGCCGGGGAGGACGAGGCGGCCGAGGGCCAGGCCGACGACCGCCTGGGCGCCGAAGGTGATCGCCAGGACGAACAGGAAGACGACGATCGCCCCGAGCAGGAGGCCGGCGAACAACGTGATCCCGATCAGGGACCCAAGGGTCAGCAGGCCAAGGACGACCGCGACCAGGATGGTGACCAGGAGCAGCAGGATCAGGCCGACGACGACGCCGATGCAGCCCAGGAGGCCGATCCCGAGGCTGGGCAGGGGGCGGCTCCGGACCGAGTCGGCGGCGCCGCGGAGCAGCCGGGGCAGGAGCCACAGCAGCAGCAGCCCGACGACCAGGATGCTCACGTACCGCCGCACGGCGCCGAGGGCGCGGTCGGCAACGGTGGGCTCCCGCTCCTCCCCGGGCTGCTCGGCGAGGTTGACCTGCTCGCGTTCGCCGACCGACCCGCCCCGGGTGTAGCTGCCGGTGGAGCCGAGGACGCTGCCGGCCACGGCGCCGTCCATCTGCATGCGGCCGGTGCCGAAGATGAGGTCGCCGCCGATCTGGCTTCCGGAGGTGATGACGACCTGGCCGGCGCCGAGAAGGACGTCCTCGTTGACGCGGCCCTCGATGCGCGCCTGGCCGGTGCCGACACGGAGGTCGCCGTCGACCTCGCCGGAGATGGTGGTGCTGCCGGCGGCGATCAGGGCGTCACCGGTGACCGTGCCGGCCACGGTGACCTGGCCGCCGCTGGCCACCAGGTCACCGTCGACACGGCCGTCGACCCGAACCGTGCCGCCGGTGGCGATCAGGTCGCCCTGGACGGTCTCGCCGGCGGGGATGACCACCTCCCGGCCGCGGCGGACCTTGCCGCCGAGCTCGGACTCCTGGGCGGCGGCCACGCTCGACAGGGGAGTGAGGGCGATGGCGAGGATGACAAGTGCCTTCATCGATTGGCTCCTTCCATCGTGTCCGTACACCTCGCCTGCGGCAGCGCCGGGAGCTCGCTGCCGGTCAGGCTAGGAGGCGGCCGCGGCCAGGGGGACGGCGGTGGCGGTCAGCCGCGGCCGCCGGACCCGCTCGGGCGCCGGCTCGCCGCTGATCCAGACATCGGTACCTCCTGACGCTGGCACTTCGCCGGAGTGTACCCCGCTCGGCCAGATACCCTCCAGGGGTATTCAGCGGGCGGGGTGGGCGGCGTAGAGGGTGACGGGTGCGGCCAGCCCCTTGAGGGAGACCGGCCCGACCTGCTCGTAGCGGACCGCCCCGGAGCCGTCGGCGGCGGCGACGTCCTCGGTGACCAGGACCTCGCCCGGCCGGGCGTAGTCGCCGATCCGGGCGGCGAGGTTGACCGTGCGGCCGAAGTAGTCGCCGTCCTGGAACACCACCGGACCGCTGTGCAGGCCGACCCGGGCTCGGGGAAGGCCGGCGGCGGGGATGCGGTCGACCAGCTCCAGCGCGCAGCGGACGCCCTGCGGCGGGTCGGGGAAGTGGAACATGACGCCGTCGCCGAGCAGCTTCACCGGGCGGCCGCCGTAGTGCTGGGCGAGGTCGTGGACGATCTCGGTGAGGCGGCCGGCCAGCTCGGCCGCGGCCCGGTCGCCGCGCTCCTCGGTGAGGCTGGTGTAGCCGGTGAGGTCGAGGAAGGCGATGGCCGGCGGTCGGACCGGGCGGCGCCGGGCCAGCCCGGCCCGTTCCAGGCCGGCCTCGGCCCGCAGCACGGTCACGTCCAGCACGTAGTGCTCGAACTGCCGGCGGTACAGCAGCACGACCGTGCGCTCCAGGCTGGCCATCATCGAGGCGGCGACCTGGTTGAGGTCGTCGGTCCAGGAGCGGTCCGGGCGGCCCTCGGCGCCGAGGCGGCCGTCGGCGTGGTGGTGGAACAGGCGCACCTGCGACTCGGCCAGGCGCCGCAGGCTGTCGCCGAGCTGCCTGGCCGCGCCCAGCAGGGCGGTCCGGTCGTGGCCGAAGCCCTCCAGGGCCGGGACGGCCAGGCGCAGCAGCTCGTCCTCGTCGGCCCGGAGGGCCTGGCCGGCCTGGGGCCGGGGGAGCTCCCAGGCGTCGAACAGGCGCCCCGCCAGCTCGTCGGGCAGCCCGGTGGCGGCCGCCGCCTGGTCGAGCGTTGCCGTCCCCTGGACGGTCGGCTCGGGGAACACGACGCTGATCCAGTCCAGGTCGTAGGCGCCGGCGGCGATCAGCTGGGCCAGCTGCTCGGGCGCGATCCCGGCGTCGGCCAGCGCGTCGACCACACGGATGCGCTGGATGTCGGAGCCGCGGTAGCCGCCCGCGGCCGTGGGGTGATGAGGCCCAGCTCGATCAGGTGCCGGAGCCGCTCGGCGGTGGTGCCCGAGCGGCGGACCAGTTCGGTGGCGGACAGCTCCTGCATGACCGGCATGGTAGGCCGGCAACGCCAGCAGCCCGGGCGGTCGCTGCCCACCCACCGGGCGCCGGCCGGGATCCGCGCCGGTCAGCCGGTCGTGGCGCTGGCCGAGACGGTGTGGACGCCGCCGGTGAGCTGGTTCACGACCTGCTCGACGCGGTTGCTGGGGATGGCGAACCCGACGCCGATGCTGCCCGAGGACTGGCCGTCGACGCTGGCGTTGGCGGTGGTGATGCCGACGACCTTCCCGGCCGCGTCGACCAGCGGCCCGCCGGAGTTGCCGGGGTTGATCGAGGCGTCGGTCTGGATGGCGTCGCCGAGCGACCCGCCGTCGGTGTCCAGGCTGCGGTGGAGGGCGCTGACGATGCCGGCGGTGACCGACCCCTCGAGCCCGAGCGAGTTGCCAACCGCGAGCACGGTGTCGCCGACCTCGAGGGCGTCGCTGTCGCTGAAGGTGGCCGCCTTGAGGCCGGAGACGCCCTCGGCCTGGATGACCGCGAGGTCGGTGGCCTGGTCGGTCCCGACGACGGTGGCCGCGACCGTGCGGCCGTCGCTGAGGTCGACGGTGATGCGGCCGCCGCCGTCGGCGTCGCTGACGACGTGGGCGTTGGTGACGATCAGGCCGTCGGAGGTGAGGACCACGCCCGAGCCCTCGACCTGCTCGCCGGCCGACCGCACGGTGATCGAGACCACGCTCGGGGCGACGGCGGCGGCAACGGCCGACAGGGAGCCGGCGCTGGTGGCGCTGCCGGTCGTCCCGGTGGTGACCGGGGTGGTGGCCACGGTGGCCGCCGGCCGGTCCTCCAGCCCGCTGGCCACGTACCCGCCGGCCAGGCCGGAGCCGATCCCCAGCGAGGCGACCGCGACCACGGTGACGAGCCGGCGGCGCCAGCCCCGCCGGCCACCGCCGCCCCCGCCGGCCTCGGTGGCGGCCGGCGGCGCCGGGTCGGGCGGCGGGGGGAGCTCGGGGGGGCGTTCGAGTGTCTGGACGGACATGGTTGGCCTCCGTTCGGGCTGCCGTTTCCTGCATGTCCGATGGTGGGCTTCCGACCTTGGCCGTCCCTCGAAACCGGCTGTGGGTTCGCTGGGAGCCGTCACCCCGACGGCCCGGAGCTGGGCAACGCCGGCCCGGATCTGGAACCCGGCCCCGTCTTGCCCGAGGATTGACCCGCGGGGGGATCCTGCCAGCGGAGTCAACGGCGATGGGGCTGGTCACGCGACGGTCCGGTGTCTCGTGGCGATGCTGGTGCTCGGCCACCAGTTCCGGCGGACCTGCCCGCCGACATCGACCACGGGTTCGACAGTTACAAGGTGACCTACTGCACGGTCGACCTGGGGGCGGTGCCGACGGCCGCGACCGCGAACGTGTCGGTGCCGCGCAGGCACGGGCCGCTGGCCACCGTCGCCTACCTGCACGGCACCTCGGTCTCGTTCTACGACGCGCCGTCGAACCCGAACATCTCCGGCGAGCTCAGCGAGAACGGGAGGGCTTCGACGGGCCGACCTGCTGGTGGCCTCGGGGGACGTGCTGCGCAGCCTCGAGGTGCGCCGCGGCGGGGAGCTGTTCACCTTCGGGTTCTCCCAGGGCGGGCACGCGGCCCTGGCCCTGCACCGGTTGCTGCAGCGCCGAGGGGTCGAGGTGACGGCCACGGCCACGGTCGGCGGGGTCTTCGACCCCGAGCGGTTCTTCCTGTCGGGGATCGCGGATGAGACCACGGTGACCGTTCCGCTGTACGTCGCCTACCTGCTGCTGGCCTACGACGACATCGACGACGTGGACGGGCGGCTCGCCGACGTGTTCCGGCGGCCGTACGCCGCGACCGTGCCCGGCCTGTTCGACATGGTGCACTTCTTCGACGACGTGCTCGCCGCCCTGCCGCCGACCTCGCGCCAGCTCCTCACCGCCTTCCACCTCCGGGCCGTGCGTGCCAACCCCGACAACGAGCTGCGGGTCCGGCTGCGGAGCCGGGGCGCGGGGGTGACCGTGCGGCGCCTGCCCGCCCTCGACCACGTCAACAGCTGGGTCCGGGCCATGCCCGGGCGGTCCGGTACTTCCGCTCGCTGAACTGACCCGGCTCAGCCGCGGCCGCGCCGGTCCGGTCGGCCGTCCGCGTCGAAGCGCCGCCGCACGGTGAACGCCTGCGGGGAGGGTCCGTGGGCTCGCAGGTAGCGGAGGCGCCGGAGCGCCTCCTCGACGGTGGGCCGCTGGCCTGCCTCGACCCACCACAGGACCGTCGACGGCTGCCGGGTCGGCTCGAACCAGCGGGCGCGGGCGCGCACGTACCGGCCGTGGGCGGAGCGGTAGACGTAGGCGTGCAGGGCCTCGTAGGACTCCCATACCGACAGGTTCACCATGAGCTGGTCCGGCCCGTCCCAGACGGTGGTGGCGCCGTGGCTCTCGCTGGAGCGGAGCCGCCAGACGAACCCTTGGCTCTGCTCGGCGACCCGGTTGACGGCGTCGAGCGCGACCACGAACTCACCCATCAGCGGGGCGTCCAGTGCCGCCCGGGGCCGGGCAACGTTGACCTGGGCCAGGTGCCGCCCCCCTCTGGTTCCCCCTGCCATGGGCAGCACCATAACCAGGACCACCGACGGCGTCGACCGGCCGGCCGCCGGCCGCGCCGGCCCAGGGAGCGCCGAGCCGGAACTGGTCGACCGCCGCGGTACGGCGGCTACGTCCGCATCGGGGGGACGGCCACCCCGAAGCGCTCGGCCAGCAGCCGCAGGTCGTGGCGGTCGGTGCCGGTCAGCGGGTAGCCGAGGTGGTGGCGGACCTGGAGCCGGGCGCTGCTGCAGCGCACCCGGCGGCCTCCGACCACCCCGGTCGCGGCCAGGTCCTCGGCCGGGTAGGCGCCCCAGGCGTCCTCGCCGACCTCCTGCCAGCCGTTGCCCTGGCCGTCGAAGACCAGCAGGTGCAGGTCGACCTGGCGGCCGTCGCCGTCGGCCAGCAGCACCCGGGCCGGGAGGCCGGGCATGGCCGTAGGGTCGCGCTCGAACCCCACGGCGGCCAGGGCCGCCTGGGCGGCCGGGCGGTCGTCGCGGGCGATGGCCAGGTCCAGGTCCCGATGCGGCCGGCTCTGGACGCCGACCAGCGCGTCCACGCCCCAGCCACCGTCCAGCCACACCACCAGCCCGGCCGCCTCCAACCGGTCGAGGACCAGCAGCACGTCGGCATCCCGCATGGCCGCACTCAACTCCTCGGGAACTCGCTCGCCAAGCCCGGCTGGGCCGGGTGCATGGTGTCGACCGCAACGTGCTGCCCCGCTACCTGGCCGCCGAGGGCCGCCGGCCGCCCGAGGTCACCGGCTGAGCGGCCGAACGGCCCCGGGCGGCGTCAGGGCTCCCTGTAGGCGCCGGGCTCGTCGATGATGATCGCGGTGCCCTCGGGGCCTTCGCGGTCCCTGGGTGGGGTGTCGGAGCGCTCGCGGGCCTGGTCCTCGCGGAGGTGGGGCGGGGCGATCAGGCGGACGAGGTGGAAGGCGGCCACGGTCACGATCGTGCCGAAGGCGATCCCGGAGATCTGGAAGTTGTCGGTGATCACCAGGGTGGTGTTGCCGATGGCGATGATGATGCCGGCCGCCACCGGGACCAGGTTGATCGGGTTGCCGAAGTCGACCCCGTTCTCCTTCCAGATCTTGGCCCCGAGCAGCCCGATCATGCCGTACAGGACCACCGTGATGCCGCCAAGCACGCCCCCCGGCGTGGCCGAGATGACCGCGCCGAACTTGGGTGAGAAGCCGAACAGGATCGCCACCAGGGCGGCCACGTAGTAGGCGGCGGTGGAGTAGATCCGGGTCGCGGCCATGACCCCGATGTTCTCGGCATAGGTCGTGGTCGGCGACCCGCCGACCGACGAGGTGATGGCGGTGGCGATGCCGTCGGCGGCGATCGCCCGGCCCATCACCGGGTCCAGGTCGGTGTCGGTCATCTCGGCCACGGCCTTGACGTGGCCGGTGTTCTCGGCGATGAGGGCGATCACCGCCGGCAGGACCAGCAGCACGAAGGTCAGCTTGATGTCGGGGAGGTGCCAGCCGGGGATCTCCTTGCCGTCGGGGCCGACGGTCGTCTGGGCCGGGAAGCCGATCCAGTCGGCGGCCTGCACGCCGGCCCAGCTCACCCGCTCGTGCGTGGTGACCTTGTTGGCGACGGGGTCGAAGGAGGTGATCGGCCCGAAGACCCGGTCGAACAGCCACGACAGCACGTAGCCGAAGATCAGGCCGAGAAACACGGCGATCCGCCCCATGAAGCCGCGGAAGCCGACCGCCATGACCATCACCGCGACCATCGTGAGCAGCGCCACCCACTGGTCCTGGGGCCAGTAGATGTTGGCCACCACCGGGGCCAGGTTGAAGCCGATCAGCATGACCACCGCGCCGGTGACGACCGGCGGCAGCACCGCGTAGACGACCCGCGAGCCGAGCGAGTGGATGATCAGGCCGCACAGGGCCAGGACCACCCCGGCGACCAGGATCGCCCCGGTGACCTGGGCCGAGTCGCCGCCCTGGGCGCGGATGGCAACCACCGCGCCGACGAACGAC
>Ga0081539_10004682_pt1 | contig 14847 bp, 14 predicted proteins | sample TabmetS4T2R2_FD_71023 | JGI IMG/M metagenome (GOLD analysis project Ga0081539, IMG submission 71023) | Tabebuia heterophylla rhizosphere microbial communities from the University of Puerto Rico - S4T2R2 | ecosystem: Host-associated > Plants > Roots > Rhizosphere ...
CCGACGGGGCATGCCCAGCACGAATCGAGAGCTGGATAGCGGCCGATGGCCGTCTGCAATACTGAATCCGTGGCCGAACGGATCGTCCCCCTCAGGCGGATCATCGAGGCGCGCGACGCTCTGGTCGGCAGGGTCCACCGGACGCCGATCCTGAGCTCGACCGCCGTCGCCGAGCTCATCCGTGACGCCGGCGGTCCCGGGCTCGGTGACGGACGGCTCTACATGAAGGCCGAGCACCTCCAAAAGACGGGCTCGTTCAAGCCGCGCGGAATGTTCACGAAGGTCGCATCGCTGACCAGCGACCAGCGACGTGCCGGGATCATTACCGTCTCTGCCGGCAATGCGGCCCAGGCATACGCATGGGCGGGTCGCGAAGCCGGCGTCCATACGGTCGTCGTCATGCCCGAGGCGGCCGTCCCGACAAAGGTCGAGGCATGTCGTGGATATGGTGCCGAGGTCGTCCTCCACGGAACCCATGTCGGCGAGACGTTCGACCGAATGCGCGAGCTCAGCGCGGAGCGCGGACTCGTCTACTGCCCGCCATTCGATGATCCGGAGGTCATTGCCGGGCACGGCTCGCTCGGGCTGGAGATCGTGGAGGACCTGCCCGAGATCGACGTGGTCGTCGTCGGCGTTGGCGGTGGAGGACTCATCGCCGGCATCGCCACGGCGATCAAAGAGACCCATCCCAACGTCCGGATCTATGGCGTCGAGCCGGTCGCGTCCAACGCGATGTCACTGGCCCTCGAACGCGGCGTGATCGTCCCGATCTCGCCGGTCAGCGTCGCCGATGGGCTTGGTGCCCCGTTTGCCGGGGAGTGGACGCTCGCGTCGGTGCAGGCCTACGTCGACGACATCGTCCTGATCGATGATCCCACGATCCTCGCCGGCCTCAGGTTCGCGGCCGAGCGGATGAAGCAGGTCCTCGAGCCTGCGGGATCTGCGGCACTGGCGGCCGTCCTGTTCGGGGCGGTCCCGATCAAGGACGGCGATCGAGTCTGCGTCGTCGCCTCGGGCGGCAACATCGCGCTGGGCCAGCTGGGCTCGCTCATCGACGGGGCGAGGACCTTGCCAACTGCCGCTGTGCGCGCTGCATGACGGAGCAGGGGCAGCCGGAGCCCCCGGAGCCGCCGCCAATCGGATCGCAGCCCAACGAAGAGCCGGCCACCGAACCGGCGGACGCCGAACCCACGCCGGCCGAACAACAGGCGACCGAACAGCCTTCCCCCTTCGCGACGCTATCCACGCAGCCACGATCGGTGCTCGGGGCATCGCTCGACCTCGTCACCCGAGCGTCGCGTGACCTGCGCGCGGCTTCCCTCTACATCGGCCTCGTGCTGCTCGGAACCGCCGGGCCGTTCGCCCTGCTGCTATGGGGCAGCGCCGAGGTCGGCGTGTTCGAGCGCTCGTTCCTGCCCGATGACAACTCGACGAGCCTCCAAACGTGGGTCGCGATCACCGGCTTCCTCGCCTTCCTCGGACTGATCGTCATCTCGATCGAGAGCCGCGGTCTCGCGACGGCCCTCCTCGGCGCGCGACTCCAGAACCGTCCGATCACCGTGCGGGACGCGGTCCGCAGATCGAGGATGGCGTTCTGGCGCCTGATCGGCGTCACGATCGTCGTCAACGGACCGCTGCTGATCATCCAGTCCCTCGTGGGCGATCAGCTCGCCGAGACATTTCACGGCAGGTCCGAGCTATCCGAGGTGACCGCCACGCTCATCGCCGCGATCGTCGGCACGCCGTTCGCCTACGTGACCGCCGGCATCGTCCTCGGCGACGTCAGCGCGATCGAAGCGGCCCGACGTTCGATCCGGCTCTTCTCAGCGCGACGAAGATCGGCACTGGTCGTCTCGATCATCGGCGTCGCGACCCAGTTCATCACGCTCGCCGGGGTCGGCGCAGCGGTCGAGGTCGCGGCCAAGGCCTTCACTGCGCTCGGGCTTGGCCCCGACTCCGGTACCGTCGGGGTCGCGGTGATCACCGTGGTCGTGATCGCCGCGGTGTTCGCGCTGGGCAGCCTGTCCTTTACCGTCGCCGCTCTCGCGCTGGCACCTGAGGTCGTGATGTTCGTGGCGCTGACGCATGCGGCGCCGGGCCTCGAATGGGTTCGTCCGCCGGCCGAACCACCCTACCCGGGCTACGTCTGGCAGCCGGCCTTTCGCTGGCTCACGAGACCCCTGCTCGCGACGATCGCCATCGGTGGCGTCGCTCTCGTCCTGGGTCTGGCTTCGCTGTCGCGCTAGGTATCAGTCAGTCGACGCCGAGCTGCTCCAGGCGCTCGTCGTCGATGCCGAGGTGATGCGCCAGCTCGTGGATGACCGTCACCCGGATCTCGTCCTCCAGGTCGAGCGGGTCCGCGAAGTCGTCCTCGAGGGGTAGCCGGAAGATCGTGATCTTGTTCGGGACCGTCGCCCAGTCCGCACCCCACTCGGTGCGCGGCACGCCCTCGTACAGGCCGTAGAGCGTGTCGTCCGGTCCGAGCTCGTTATCGCGGCGCTGCTGCGGGCTCGGGTCGTCGCCGATGACGACGGCGACCTCCTGGAGCGCCGCTCGAAACGGCATCGGGATTCCGTCGAGCGCACGCTGGACGATGTCCTCGAACGGGACCGAGGCGGGATGGGAGGCCCTTCGAGAAGCGTGACGGGAGCCTCGCCGGCGCTTGGCCATGACCGGCCTATCCTAGCCACCATGGCGGTGCCGCCCGAGTCGATCGAATCGAGCAGCGCGCCGCCACCGGATCGCGATGCCGAGCCGACCGGGCTCGTCGTTCTCGTCGAGCCGGGCGACCGAATCCACTTCCTCGACTGGGGTTGGAGCGGCACGCCCACCGCGGATGGCGTGCTTCTCGTCCATGGCCTGTCCTCCACGGCCTGGAGTTGGACGCCCGTCGCGCGACGGGTACGGGCCCGAGTCCACACCGTCGCGATGGATCTGCGCGGTCACGGTCTCTCCGATGCGCCGACTGCCGGCTTCGATCCGCCCACGCTCGCCGCTGACGTCGTCGCCGTCGCCGAGGGGTCCAGCCTTCTGGGCTGGCCAGGGGGCCCCGCTGCGCCCGATCGAGTCGTTCTGGCGGGCCATGGCTTCGGAGCAATCGTCGCGGCGTGGGCTGCGGAGACCCTGGGCGATCGATGCGCCGCACTCGTCATGGTCGACGGCGGCTTCGAGAACTTCCGCGAATCGACCGGGCTCGAGCCGGACGAGTTCCTGCGCGGGCTCGACGAGCCGCCCGAGATCCTGGCGTCGATGGAGGCGTTCCTCGCGGATCGGCGCGGCTTCGACCCGGTGACCTGGGATGCCGACCAGGAGCGTGCCGCTCGGGCAACCGTCGTCGAGACGGCCGCCGGCCGCGTCGTGCCGACGACGAGGCCGCACGTGCTCGAGGCGTGCGTCCGGGCGATGTTCGAGTACGACCCGGTTGAGGTGCTCAGCCGTGTGGAGGCGTCGATCGTCCTCCTTGTCGGGCCGGAGAACGAGGAGGGCAGCCGCGGTCCGGCCCTAGATCGTTTGATCGCCAAATTGGCGGCCGCCGGGCGGCCCGCCCCGCTCGTTTCGAAGTTCCCGATGGACGGCCACAACCTCATGCGGTACCGACCGGCTGAAGTAACGGCGGCGATCCTCGGCACGGGCTGATCCACTCCGAGTCGCGCGGCTAGGATGCCCCGATGAAGGCCGTCTACAGCACCGCGCACTTGGGTCACGACGTCACCCACGAATTCGGTGAGGGCGAGCTCTACCCGGCCTTCGAGGTCGTCGAGCGCGCCGAACGGATCCGGTCCGCGCTCGTGGCCGACGGCGGCTTCGAGCTCGTCGATCCCACCGAGCACGGCGAGGCGCCGATCACCGCGGTCCACGACGAGGGCCTCCTGCGGTTCCTCGAGAGCGCCTGGGCCGAGGCACGCCGTCAGGGCTTCGCCGGGACGCAACTCATCGCGGACTCGTATCCCAGTCGCCGCATGTTCGAGGGCATGAGCGACGACGCACTTGACGCCTTGAGGGAGCCGACCGCGATCGAGGGCCGAACGGGTTGGTGGGGCTTCGACACGGCCAATCCGATCGTGGCCGGGACGTACGTCGCGGCCCGGGCGGCGGTCGACGTCGCACTGACGACGGTGGACCTCGTGCTCGGCGGCGAGGCGCGCGCCTACGGGCTGTGTCGGCCGCCGGGTCACCATGCCGCGCGGGGCATGGCCGCTGGCTACTGCTTCTTCAACAACGCCGCAATCGCTGCGGAAGCGATTGCCCGGGCAACAGGTGAGGGAGTCGCGATCCTCGACGTCGACTATCACCACGGCAACGGCACGCAGCAAATTTTCTGGCGTCGCGGAGACGTGCTGTACATATCGCTCCATGCCGATCCGGATCGCAAATACCCGTTCTTCCTCGGCCGAGCAGGGGAGCAGGGTGAAGGCGACGGGGCGGGAGCCAACCTCAACATCCCGCTGCCGCCCGGCACGACGAACGAGGACTACCTCGAGGCCCTTCAGCCCGCCCTCGAAAGGATCGATTCGAGCGTGGGCTCGGTCATCGTCGTCTCACTCGGGTTCGACACGTACGCACTCGATCCGATCGGCGACTTCGCCCTCACGACCGACGTCTACCACGAGATCGGCCGGCGCGTGGCCGCACTTGGTAGGCGCCTGGTCATCCTCCAGGAGGGCGGCTACCACCGACCCAGTCTTGGCGAGAACGCCCGGGCGTGGCTACGCGGGGCCGACGGTCGGGGATTCGATCCGCATCCGGCGACCGGCTTCGGGCCCGACGGTTCGGGCGTCGCCTGATCCTCCTGATCCAGAAGGCTGGTTGTCCCTGACCGGCAAGGCGAGGCCGAGACTGCCCTCACCCGCCGACGTGGAACCGCGCTACGATCCGCGCGCGTAACGGAGAGCGAGAGTTCGATGCCAGCGCGCAGCAACCTGCCCGACCACGTGCGCCAGCTCGTGGAGGAGATCGAGACCGAGATCGGCGAAGAGAGTCCGGCAACGAGCCGGATCGAAGGCGCACGCCCGCATCACGAGACCAACGGCCGTGTCGAGGAGGCGGTCCGGGAGATCCTGTCGGAGATCGGCGAGGATCCCGATAGGCAGGGCCTCGTCGGGACTCCGGAGCGCGTCCACAGGATGTACACGGAGCTCACCGCGGGCTACCAGGTCGATCCCGAACGGCTCATCAACGGGGCGGTCTTCGAGGTCGACTACTCGGAGATGGTCGTCGTCAAGGACATCCCGTTCTACTCGCTCTGCGAGCATCATCTCCTGCCGTTCTTCGGCTCGGCGGCGGTCGCCTACATCCCGCGTGGTCGAGTCATCGGGCTCTCGAAGATCCCGCGCATCGTCGAGACGTACGCCCGCCGGCTCCAGGTCCAGGAGCGGCTGACCCAGCAGGTCGCGGACTTCCTCCAGACCCACCTCGAGCCGCAGGGTGTCGGCGTCGTGATGGAGGCCACGCATCTCTGCGCGGTGATGCGCGGCGTGCGCAAGCCGGGGACGATCATGACGACGTCCGCGGTCCTCGGTCTCTTCCGGACCCGCGACCGAACTCGCGCCGAATTCTTCGCCCACCTCGAGCGGCCGGCCCCGACCGCCTAGCGCGCCACTGCGGGCCCGGCGGGCAAACATCCACACGTAGCGGTGTGACCGTTGGGCGAACGCCCTTGTGCCCGAATCCCGTGCGCGACCGGCCCACATGCTGCCCGTCCACGCAGGGAACCCAGGCTCCGCCAATGCCTACAGCCGCGTTCGCGCCCGATAACGGTCAGGCCGTTAGATGAGATGTCGCGACCGGCATCGTGAACGCACGTCGACCGTCGGGCTTACGACGTGCGCTCGCTCAGCTCGAAACGGGCCGCTCCACCGGTGATCTCGATCAGGTAATGGTCGGCGCCCTTCGTGCTGCCGATCGACTGGTCGATCGGGCCCGAGGCTGCCACGATCCGGTTGCCGTCGAGGTCCATCCGGGCGATGCCACCGCGGACGTTGAGGCGGACGCCAACACCGGCCGGCCGGCTGATCCGCGTTCGATCCATGCCGCCGACGATTCGAATGGGCACCTGGCCCCGCGGCCGCCCGAGCGCGAGACCGACATCCGACCCGCCACCGACGAGATCGAATGAGCGCAGGTCGACCCCGTCGAAGGCGCCCCGCAGCTTGTTTGCACCGCCCTTGATCTCAACCGACCACGGCACCGTCGAATTGAGCGCGAGATCCATGGTCCGCTTCCGCCAGTCGAACGGCAGACCGCGGTGCTGGATCGAGACGGTGCCCTCGCGGACGGTGACACGCGGCACGGATCCCTCGAACCTGGCCCGGTAGAGCTCGCTGAGGTCGGCCGCGCCGCGCATCGTCAGCTCGTTCGCACCCGATCGGAAGATGAGGCGGCCGCTCGTGAGGCCGCCGAGGGGCGCGGTGTGCTCGGAGCTCGTCGGGCCGCTGGCGTCCGTCTCGGCGGTGTGAAGCCGGGTCGATTCGGTCCGCGCCACGTCCGCCATCCTGGTCAGGAAGTCGTTGATCGTCCGAAGCTCGGACTCGCTGAACGTGCCCAGCTCGGCCGACTCGCGATCACGGATCGTGTCGAGCAGCTGTTTGACGGCCGAGACCCTGTCGGGCACGACCTCGATGATGACCCGCCGCCGATCCGCGGGGTCGGGAGCGCGCCGGACGTAGCCCGACTGCTCGAGGCGGTCGATCAGGCGGGTGATCGCGCCGCTCGTGAGGCCCATCAGGTCCCCGAGCGCACCGGCAGTCGAGGCGCCGGTATCGATGAGGGTCTCGAGTGCCTCGATGTCCGACTCGCTGAGCCCGAAGCGGATGGCGACCCGCTGTCCGAATAACGAGCCTTCGAGGTTGACGCGTCGCAGCTTCCGCAGAACGGCGTCGACGCTTGATTCACGATCCATCTTGACATCGCTCCTTGACCGGGTGAATATCTGCACTGCGCAGATAATGCACCAGCATGATGAACCGCGCAAGTAATTCACAGGATAGCGCGAGAGAAAGGAGCGCGAGCAATGGCGAGCTACGTTCCGCAAGCGGCGGTCATCGAGACCTCCGATCTGCGGAAGACGTTCAAGAGCAGGAAGTCTACGGTCGAGGCCGTTCGCGGCGTCGATCTAACGGTCCGAGGCGGCGAGATTTTCGGCTTCCTTGGGCCCAACGGGGCTGGCAAGACGACCACGCTGAGGATGTTGGCAACCCTCATCGAGCCGACGGCCGGCCAGGCGACCGTCGCCGGAGCCGACCTAAGCCGCCAGCCGGCCCTCGTCCGCGAGCGGATCGGCTATGTGCCACAGGGTGGCTCCACCGATCCCGCCGAAACCGGCAGGGGCGAGCTCGTCCTCCAGGGCCGTCTCTACGGCATGAGCGGCGCCGAGGCCCGGGCGCGCGCCGCGGAGGTCCTCGCGACGCTCGACCTCGAGGCAGCGGCGGACCGCGCGACCGGGACGTATTCCGGCGGGATGCGCCGCCGTCTCGACGTCGGCCTCGGGATCGTCCACCGGCCCCAGGTCCTGTTCCTCGACGAGCCGACGACCGGCCTCGACCCCCAGGCCCGGGCCCGGATGTGGGAAGAGATCCAGGCGCTCCGCGAGCGCGGGACCACGGTCTTCCTGACGACCCATTACCTCGAGGAGGCCGACGCGCTCTGCGACCGCCTCGCGATCATCGACCAGGGCACGATCGTGGCGGAAGGCACCTCCGACCAGCTCAAGCAGAAGGTCGCCGGTGACGTCGTGACGATCGGTGTCAACGGCTCCGGTGCATCCGTGCTAAGCCTCGTCCAGGCGATGTCATTCGTCCGCGAGGCCTCCCACGACACCGAGGCGGGTGTGGTCCGGCTCTATGTCGACCGCGGCGAGACCGCCGTTCCGCACCTGCTCCGGAGCCTCGACGCGGCCGGCTTCGAGCCGACCTCGATCGCCCTCAACAAGCCGAGTCTCGACGACGTCTTCCTGCGGCAGACGGGCCGGTCACTGCGCGAGGAGGCGGCAGCATGACCGCGAACGCCCTGCCCACCGCGACCGCGTCATCCAGTTCAACCAAGCCGCTCGCAATCGAAAGGACGACCCGCATGCGAACGCTCCGCGACACCTGGCTGATCTTTCGCCGGTCGCTGGTCCTCACGATCCGTCAGCCGACCTGGATCGTCATCGGGATCATGTACCCGGTCATTTACCTGGTCCTCTTCGGGCCGCTGCTCGACGTCTCGATCAAGCAGTCCGGAGCCGGCGTCAGCGCCTACAACTGGTTCGTGCCGGGCCTGCTCATCCAGGTCGCGCTGTTCGGAACCGCCTTTGGTGGCTTCGGGCTCATCGCCGAGCTCCGATACGGCGTCGTCGAACGGATGAGGGTCACGCCGATGAGCCGGACCGCGATGCTCCTCGGGCGCTCGCTCCGCGACGTCGTGATCCTGCTGTTCCAGGCCGTGATCATGATCTCGCTGGCGATCCCGTTCGGGCTCCACATCGACGTCGCCGGCGTCCTGGTCACGTTCGGCCTGCTGGCCCTGATCGGACTTGTCGTTGCGCCGCTGTCCTACGCCGCAGCGCTGATTCTCAAGAGCGAGGACGCGTTCGCGCCCCTCGTCCAGAGCCTGGTGATGCCGTTGCTGCTGCTGTCCGGGATCCTGCTGCCGATGGCACTCGCGCCGGACTGGCTGCGGTTCCTGAGCAGCCTCAACCCCTTGACCCACGCGACCGACGCCGCTCGGGCGCTGTTCAACAGCGACTGGGGTAACCCCGAAATCGCCGTCGGCGTTGCAATTACGACGGTCCTCGCCGTGATTGCGGTCTGGATCGCGTCCCGAACGTTCAGCCGCGCGAACGCCTGATCGCCCCCGCATCAGCGAGTAGCGACCCCGTCAGCCTCCCCGCTGGCGGGGTCGTTGCCATTCCGGGGCCTGGGTGCCGGCCAGCCCTGCGTCCGCTGCTTCCCACGCAGCAACATCTCCATCCAGGTGTCATCGCGTTGCCTGCGACGCGCCACCGCGGCGTCTGGGCCGTTGGATTTCTGCTCATTCGCTGCATCTCACGCGGCACGACGACTGTCTCGCGTCGAATTCGCTGCGTCTGAAGCAGCGCGAACACGCGACGCGCCGAGCCCGCCGGAGCCCGCCCACCGGACCTCGCCTGGCAGGCCCGGGTCCGCACAACGACCCCTCGGAGGGAACGATTTCGACACCGTTACGTCGGAGCATTCCCTGCGAGGGGATTCCGGTGCTTTTTGAAGAGCAATCCCGGACGGATCGTTCCTCACCAGGGCACGTGACGACGCGGAGGGGCAGGAATCGTCCCCTGACAGGGAATGATCGCCCCGGGCCGACGCACTGGCAGGTGACATCGAACCGCCGAAGGCGTCGAGCGCAGCCCTACAATCGGCCCCATGGCCGACCGCCCGATCAAGGTCCTCATCGCAAAGCCCGGCCTCGACGGCCATGACCGCGGCGCGAAGGTTCTCGCGCGGGGTCTCCGCGACGAGGGCTTCGAAGTCGTTTACACCGGCCTTCGCCAGACGCCCGAGATGGTCGTCACCGCCGCGCTCCAGGAGGACGTCGATGTCGTCGGCCTGTCGATCCTGTCCGGCGCCCACATGACGCTCCTGCCGAAGATCACAAAACTCCTCAAGGAGCAGGGTCTCGACGACGTTCTCGTGACGGCCGGCGGCATCATCCCCGACGTCGACATTCCGGCCCTCAGGGAAGCCGGGGTTGCCCAGGTCTTCGGGCCCGGGACGACGATCGCCGAGGTCGCCGATTACCTCCGGACCAACGCCCGGCCGCGCGACTAGGGTGGGGGAGCGCGCGTCCGACACGCTCGTCACGGCCGCGCAGGAGGGCGACCGGCGGGCGCTGGCCCGGCTCCTGACCGCCGTCGAAAACCGGACTCCGGTTGCCGAGGCGGCGTTGCGGACCCTCTACCCGATGGCCGGCCGGGCCCACCTCGTCGGGATCACCGGTCCGCCCGGGGCAGGCAAGTCGACGCTCGTCGCCGCTCTCATCGCCGCGCATCGGGCCGGCGGGAAATCGGTGGCCGTCATTGCCGTCGATCCGTCGAGTCCGATCACCGGCGGAGCGCTGCTCGGCGACCGCGTCCGGATGCAGGCCCACGCGGGCGACCGGGACGTCTTCATCCGATCGATGGCCGCCCGCGGCCATGCCGGCGGGCTCGCGTCGACGTCGACGGCGGCGGCCTCGGTTCTCGATGCCTGCGGCTTCGACATCGTGTTGATCGAGACCGTCGGCACCGGCCAGAGCGAGGTCGAGGTGGCCGCGGCAGCGGATACGACCGTGGTCCTCGAAGCGCCCGAGATGGGCGATGAAGTCCAGGCGATCAAGGCCGGGCTCCTCGAGGTCGCCGACCTCGTCGTCGTCAACAAGGGCGATCGACCTGGTGCCCAGCGGACCGCCGCCCAGCTGCGGGCAATGCTCATCGCCATCCCGAAGGTCGGCCGCGGCCGCTCCGACCGGCCGCGACCGAAGAGCCCCGAAGTCCTCCTCACGACAGCCACCACCGGCGCGGGGATCCCGGAGCTCATCGCTGCCATCGAGCGCCACCGCGTTGCTGCCCGCGGAACGGACGACGCCGTCACTGATGCCCGCCTCGTGCGGGCGCGGACCCAGGTCTGGGCGATCGTCGGTGAGCGATTGCAGGATCGCCTGGACGCGGGCACCGCCGGGCCCGAGACGGCTGCGATCCTGCGGGCGGTCGCGACGCACGAGCTCGATCCCTATACCGCTGCCGATCGACTGCTGGAGTCCGCCACCGCCATCGAGCGCGCGTGACCTCGGAAGCTCCGCCGCTGCTTCCACGCCCGCCGCGTTATGGCGAGGCCAGCCTGAGCGACGTGCTGCCGGCCGTGCTGACATCGCTGGGCGTGGCGGGTCACGAACGACCCAGCGCGCCGCGCCTGCCCGCCGCCGAGCGAGCTTGCGTGTTCCTCGTCGACGGTCTTGGACACGAGTTGCTGACCGCCGCGGATCCCTCGGACGCTCCGTTCCTCCGGTCGCTCCTGCCCGGCGCCGCCGTCCTGGACGCTGGCTTCCCGACGAGCACGCCGATCAGTCTCTGTTCGCTCGGCACCGGCCGAACGCCCGGCGAGCACGGCATCGTCGGCTTCACGATGCATGTCCCACCCGTCCCGAACGTTCTCGAGTGCCTCGCCTGGATCGACTACGAGACACGGGCGGACTTGTCCGCGGTCCTGCCGCCGGAGACTCTCCAAGCGTGCGAGCCGTTGCTCTCGAGCGCAACGCACGAGGGGATCGCGACGACGGTCGTCTCCCTCGGCGACCACGTCGGAAGCGGACTGACCCGGGCGGCGTTCCGCGGCGCGGTCTTCGACTCGGTGGCCTCGTTCGATGACCTCGAAGGCCGAGTGGGGCTCGTCGGCGAGGGCCTGCGGCGATCGGATCGGGCGCTGGTGTACACATACGACGCCCGGCTTGACGCCGCAGCCCACGTCGATGGTGTGGGCTCGGTTGCCTGGCGGACGGCCCTGGCCGAGACGGACGCCACCGCCGCGGCTCTCGCGGGTGCGTTGCCACCCGGCAGTTTGTTCGTCGTGACCGGCGATCACGGGGCTGTCAACGTGCCCGCGACCGCGCGCATGGACCTCGCCTCGCGGTCCGACCTCGCGGCCGACGTCGCCTGGCTGAGCGGCGACCCACGAACACGGCATGTGCACGCGCGGAATGGCCGTGCGGATAACCTGATCGAGCGCTGGACGGCCGGCCTCGACGACGGCTGGGTCGTGCTGGCCAGGGACGAGGCGATTGATCTCGGCCTGTTCGGCCCGCTCGTCCGCGACGACGTGCGAAGCCGGATCGGCGACGTCGTGGCGATCGCCGTCGGCGACGGCGGGGTCTTCGATCGGAGTCGCTACTCGTGGGAGCTGCGGCTGGTGGGATTCCACGGTGCGCTCACGCCGGCCGAGCTGCGCGTGCCGCTCCTCCAGCTCATCGCCTGACATACAGCGGGCCGGCGGCCCGATGGACCGCCGGCCCGGAATTTGCGGAGGGATGGAGAGCTACTTGACGGCCGAAAGAGCGTTCACCTGGCCGTGGCCGTTGAACGAGTTGTAGCCGATGCCACCCTGGCAGACCTGCGGCGCACCGCCGTCGAGGGCCGGGAACGCCGCGTAGTTGACCGGCGAGGTGTAGCTGGCGGGGCAGCCGATCTCATCGGCGGTCCGCTCGATGAGCGACTCGACGGAACCCGGGCTCATGTCCGGATGCTGGCTGCGGATGAGCGCCGCTACGCCGGCGACGTGGGGCGCGGCCATCGAGGTGCCCTGGAGGTAGGCGTAGACCGCACAGGGGCTGACCGAGCAGTCCTGGATGATCAGTGGGCTCGGCGCGAAGAACTTGGCGGGGTACGTGGACAGGACGCGGCCATTCGGCGCGGCCGTCGTCAGCTGGAAGCGGCGGTCGCCACCGGGTGCGACGACATCGGCCGTGCCCATGCCGTAGCTCGAGTAGTACGACTTCAGGCCGAGGTTGCCGTTGGCCGTGACGCCGATGACGCCCGGCACTTCGACCGGGACGACCTCACAGGCATTCGTGATGTCGCGCACGACCGGCGTCGTGTCATCGGGGCTCGTGGCGTCCTGGGTTGGATGAGCCAGGTCGTCGGACTGGTTGCCCTCCGAGGCCACGACGACCGTCCCGTGCTGCTGGGCGTACTTGATCGCCCGCTGCTCGGCCGAAAAGATCGCCTTCTGCTCCGGGTCGTTCTTGCAGTTGAACAGCCACGGATCGGCGAAATAGCTGTTGTTCGTCACGTCGATCCCGTGCGAGCCGGCCCACATGAACGCACAGACGACGGCCTCCGGGAAGAAGAACCCGGCGGCGTTGCCAGCTCGGATGCCGGCGATCTTCACATTCGGCGCCACGCCGACGATGCCAACGCCGTTCGCTGCGGCGGCGATCGTGCCGGCCGTGTGCGTGCCGTGGCCGGCTTCGTCATCCCATGCGGATGGCGCCTGGTTCGGGACGCCGCCGAGACAACTGACGCTGCGGCTGAAGTCGACGTTCGGGGCCAGGTCAGGGTGGGTGTAATCGAGGCCTGTGTCGATGTCACCGACGATCACGGTGCTGCTGCCGCCGGTGATCGTGTGGGCTTCGGGCGTGTGGACCTGGACCATGTCCCATTGCAGCCCGCTGAGGTTGTCGCTGTCCGTGGCGGGTGCGTTCGGGACGGCCGGCGCACCCTCGGCCGAGAGCGCCTCTTCGGGGGCGAGGCGGACGCCGCTCTTGGCGGTCGACGCGACTTCCGCGATGGCGTTGTCGGCCTTAAGGCTGGTCCGGAACGTTGCGCTGTCCGAGCGCGCGACCGCGACGCCGATCGCGTGGTAGGCGGCGACGAGCGTGCCACCGGCCGCGCTGACGCGCGACGCGGCGTCGGCAGGAACCGAGAGGCCCTTGTAGAGCACGAGATAGGTCTGCGTCTCTCCGGCCGCTGCCGCTGAGACGCCCCCGATCATGCCGCCGATCAGCGCGGCGGACGCGGTGAGACACGCGAGGACACGGCGAGTCCTGGGCATGTGCAGTCCTCCCAGATTCCCCGGCGGGCGAGGCCCGAGGCATGTGTGTCATGAGCCTAGCCGCGGGTGCGGCGGGATCGTCTTTCAGCTCCCTAACAAGACGGTGACGAGGGGCACCGGAGCTGTCCTTGGGGTAGCCTCAGCCGATGGCGATCGAGCGGGTCTTCGTGGCGGGCGCGGGGATGATGGGTCACGGAATCGCCCAGGTCCACGCGGCGATCGGCAAGAAGGTCGTCCTGTACGAACCCGATGTTTCGCGGGCGCAGGCGGGTCGGGACCGAATCGCCAGCAACCTCGATCGGTCGGTTGCGAAGGGCCGGCTCTCGGCAGGGGATCGGGAGGCCGCACTCGCTCGCATCGAGCCGACCGCCGAGATCTCCCGGGCAGAAGAGGTCGACCTCGTCATCGAAGCCGTCTTCGAGGACGTGGATGTCAAACAGGCCCTGTGGTCCGACCTCGACGGGATCGCGCGGCCGGAGGCGCTGTTCGCCTCCAATACGAGCTCGATCTCGATCGATCGGTTGGCGGAGGTGCTCGGGGAGCCGCGCCGAGCCCGCTTCGCGGGGATGCACTTCTTCAGCCCCGTACCGGTCATGCCGCTCGTCGAGCTGATCCGCGGCAGCGCGACCTCGGACGACACAGAGGCTGCAGTCCGGGCGCTCGCCGCCGAGCTCGGGATGCAGGTGATCGTTTCCGTCGACCGGCCCGGGTTCATCGTGAACCGAATCCTCATGCCACTGCTCGCAGAGGCGATGCGGGCGTACGAGGAGGGTCTCGGGACGGCGGAGGACATCGATACGGGCGCGAAGGTCGGGCTGAATCACCCGATGGGTCCGCTCGAGCTGGCCGACTTCATCGGCCTCGACGTCTGCCTCGGGATCCTGCGCGTGCTCCACGAGGGACTGCGCGAGGAGCAGTTCCGGCCGCCACAGGTGTTGGAGAAGCTCGTCGAGGAGGGCCACCTCGGCCGGAAGAGCGGCCGCGGGTTCCACAGCTACCCTGCCTGACTCGCCTCCGGGTCGAAGTCGCTGAGGACCCGTGCCAGGTCTTCGAGGGTGAACGGCTTGGCCAGCAGGGGCGTGCCGTGCTCCGCGGCGAAGGCGCGCAGCATCGGGTTGTCGACGTCGCCGGTCATCAGGACGAAGCACCGTTCGAGGTCGGGCCGGCGCTGGGCGATCTCACGGTGGACATCGGTGCCGGTCATGTCGGCCATCCGCTGGTCGCAGATCACGAGGCTGACGCTCGGGTCTGTGGCGAGCTCGACCGCCTGGTTGCCCGAGCTCGCCACCACGGCCTCGCGGCCAGCCAGACG
>Ga0081539_10004683_pt1 | contig 14847 bp, 14 predicted proteins | sample TabmetS4T2R2_FD_71023 | JGI IMG/M metagenome (GOLD analysis project Ga0081539, IMG submission 71023) | Tabebuia heterophylla rhizosphere microbial communities from the University of Puerto Rico - S4T2R2 | ecosystem: Host-associated > Plants > Roots > Rhizosphere ...
GGCAACCCTGTACTGGCAGCCGCTCTACCGCGCCGCCCGGCTCGAGGGCCCGGTGGAGCGGCTGACGGCGGAGGAGTCAGACGAGTACTTCGCCTCCCGCCCGCGCGGCGCGCAGGTCGGCGCGTGGGCGTCCGCGCAGGGCACCGTGCTGCGCGACCGCGCGGAGCTCGACGCCCGGGTGCGCGAGGTCGAGCAGCGCTTCCCGGCCGAGGTGCCCCGGCCGGACCACTGGGGCGGCTACCGCCTGCGCCCGGACGCCGTCGAGCTCTGGCAGGGCCGTCCCGACCGCCTCCACGACCGCGAGCACTTCCTGCTCCAGGAAGACGGGACGTGGCGCGCCGAGCGGCTCTCGCCCTAGCTCGCGGGGCGCAGGCAGGCGCGGGCGCGGCCCGCGGCCAGGCAGGCGGGGGCCGATGCGAGCAGGACGGCGACCGGCTCCCAGAGCGGGATCGCGAGGTCCGGGTGCCAGCCGGCGAGCAGCATCGGTCCGACCATCGCGGCGATGCCCGCCAGCGTCACGGCGGCGGCGGCGAGCAGCGCGGACGGCATGGTCACCGCGGGCCACGTCCCGATGAGCCGGTCCACGCGTTCCGGCGCGACGGCGTCGAAGCGCGCGAAGGCCGAGGCGAGCGGCGCGCGGTCGCCGAGCGCGTCGACGGCCGCGGCGTCGGCGACCAGGTCGGCCAGCGCGGCCTCGCTTTGACCGAGCGCGGCGAACGGAGGCAGCGGTGCCAGCGCGTCCGCGACCGTCCGCGCCAGCAGCAGGCGCAGCGGGTCGCGCCGCGTGCGGTGCTGCGCCTCGTGCGCGAGGATCGCGCGCAGCTCGGGCTCAGCCGTGGTGAACGTGCCCTCGGACACGTACACGGCCGGTCGCCAGAGGCCGGCGCAGAACGCCACGAGCCCGGCCCCGGGCACGACGTGCACGCGCTCGCCGTAGAGGACCGCCGTGCGCACGACCGGCAGCCGGCGCAGGAACGCGCGCTGGGCGCGCACCTGGCGCGACAGCGACGCGAGCGCCCGCGTGATGATCACCGCGTCGAGGAGGGCCAGCGCGAGCTGCGGCTCGAGCGCGAGCCCGTGGTGGTGGACGATGTCGACCGCGACCACCACCACCAGCGCGGCGACCGTCATCCCCAGGACGCCCAGCGCCAGCTCCAGACGGGCCAGCGGGCGCCGGTCAGTCACCGCCCTGGGCGAGCCGCTGGATCTGCTCCCGGCGCACGGGATCGAGGCCGGAGATGTGGCGGGCGAAATGGGCGAGCGCGACGTCTCCGTAGGCGGAGACCAGCTCGCCGACCTGCTGCTCGGCGCGCGCCTCGGCGTACTCGTCGCGGCTGAGCGCAGGGAGGTAGGCGTCGTGGCGACCGCGCCGCTCGCGCCGGAGTAGCTCCTTGGCGTGCAGGCGCTGCATCACCGTGAGGATCGTCGTGTACGCGCGCTGCTGGCCGCCGCGGCCGTTGAGCGCCTCCAGCACCTCGCGCACGTTGCCCTCTCCGCGCCGCCACAGCTCGTCCATGATCTCGGTCTCGAGCTCGTGCAGGGGCGGAGGGAAGGTCATGGAGGAGATCCTACGCGGGTTCCAGCGCCGCCGGCGCCGCGGCCCGGCGCCGCGCGATGGCGAGCAGGCCGGCCAGGATGCAGGCGACACCGCCGAGCTGGAGGGCGCTCGGATGCTCGCCGAGCAGGATCACGCCGAGCAGCACGGAGCCCACGGGCTGGATCGTCAGCGTCACCGACGTGAGCGCGGCGGGCAGCCGCGGCAGCGAGACCGTGATCAGCATCCACCCGAGCACCTGCGAGGTGAGCGCGAGCGTCACCAGCCAGGCGTGTGCCGGCCAGGTGGGGACGAGGTCCGCCTCGCCGATGACGATCCCGGCGATCAGCGCGGCGACGGTGGCGACCGCCGTCGCGTCGAAGAGCGGCCCGGCCGGCCGCCGCAGGTCGGCGCCGGCGTGGCGCAGCACGAGGATGAAGCCCGCGTAGGTCAGGCCGGTCATGAACCCGTAGGCGACGCCGCGCATCGGATGCGCGCCGTAGGCGCCGGTCTCGAGCACGCCCGAGATCAGGACGACGCCGCTGCACACGAGCGGGAACGCGGCGAGCAGGCGCGCCTCGATGCGCTCCCCGAGCAGCGCCCACGCGACGAGCGGGACGACCACGACCTGGAGGTTGCCGAGCACGGTGGCGAGGCCGGCGCCGACGTCGGCGATCGCGTGGTGCCAGCAGATCAGGTCCGCGGCGAAGAAGATGCCGGCCGGGATCGCGATCCGCCGCTCGCGCAGCGGCCGCGACCCGTAGCGGCGATCCTCGAGGTGGGCGAGGACCCACAGCACCGGGACCGCGTAGGCGCAGCGGAAGATCGCGGCCGTCGCGGGCTCGACGTCGGCGAGCTTGACGAGGATCGCCGAGAAGGCGATGGTCAGGGCGCCCGCCACCGCGGCGACGCCGGGCCGCCGGTGCAGCAAGCGGGTCACGCGTTCAGCTTGACACGGGCGCCGCGAGCCCGGCCGTGCCCACGCGCTCGAAGCCGAGCCGCTCGTACAGGCGCGCGACGTCGTCGCCGCCGGCCGACAGGAAGACGATCTCGGCGCCGCCGCGCCGGGCGTCCTCGACGAGCGCCGCGGTGACGGCCGCGCCCAGGCCGCGCCGCCGGGCCGCCGGCAGCGTGCCGACCCCGACGACCTCCGTGACGCCGCCGACCGGCTGGTGGCTGCCGACCGCCACGACGCCGTCTCCCTCCTCGGCCACCACGGTCACCGTGAGGCCGGCGGCCATCCGCGCGCGCACGGCGCGCAGGCGCGGCTCCGGGAAGCCGCGCAGCGCGGCCTGGCGCTCGCGCGGGCCGGCCTCGCCGCGCGCCGTGCCGGGCGCCTTGAACGCGATGTCGGCCACGGCCCGCGAAGCCGCGAGCTCGGGATCGTGCGGCTCCAGCCGCCGCACGCGGGCGTCCAGCGCGGCGCGCGGGGGCGGGCGGTCGAGCGCCATCAGCGGCAGCTCGTCGACGTGCAGGCCGGTCGCGCGCGCGGCCGGGCCGAGCGTCGGCGCGAGGTCGACGACCCACTCGAACGCCTCGGGCAACCCGAGCGTCCACTGCCGGCGCCGCACGGCGGCCACGTCGTCGGCCGTGACGTCACCGCCCGCGGGCCGCGCGTAGTAGGGCCAGGGCACGTCCTCCGCCACGAACAGCCGCAGCGGCCCGTGCTCCTCGACCCGCGCGCCCGAGCGCGGGACGGCGTCGTAGTACTGCTCGATTCTCTCTAGGAGGCCGACGACCCCGCCGCGATCTTTCGCAGGTCCAGCGCCTCGTCCAGCGTCGCCTCGTCCACCCCGTGCTCGCGGGCCACTTCGCGGAGGGTGCGGCCGCTGGCCGCCGCGTCCTTGACGATGTCGGCCGCCTTGTCGTAGCCGATGAACGGGTTGAGCGCGGTGGCGACGGCGAGCGTGGACTCCGCGGAGCGCTCGCAGCCCTCCAGGTTGGGCTCGATGCCCTCGACGCACTTCTCCGCGAACAGCGCGCTCGCGGTCGAGAGCAGGTGGATCGACTGGAGCAGGTTGCGCGCGATCAGCGGGATGCGCACGTTGAGCTCGAACTGGCCCTGGAGACCGCCGACGGTGATCGCCGTGTCGTTGCCGATCACCTGCGCGCTGACCTGGAGGACGACCTCGGGCAGGACCGGGTTGACCTTGCCGGGCATGATCGAGGAGCCCTTCTGGAGCTCGGGCAGGAAGATCTCGCCGATGCCCGCGCGCGGGCCGGAGCCCAGCAGCGCGAGGTCGTTGGCGATCTTGGTCAGCGACACCGCGACCACCTTCAGCGCGCCGGACAGCTCGACGAGCGCGTCACGGTTGCCCTGGGCCTCGAACGGGTCCTCGGGCGCGCTGATCGTCAGCCCGGTGTCGGCGGACAGCGCCTCGCGGACCTTGGCCGCGAAGTCGCGGTGCGTGTTCAGGCCGGTGCCGGTGGCGGTGCCGCCGAGCGGGATCTGCGCCACGCGCGGCAGCGCGTCCGCGATGCGCGCGCGGCCGAGCCGGACCTGCGCGGCGTAGCCCGCGAACTCCTGGCCGAGCGTGACCGGTACGGCGTCCATGAGGTGCGTGCGCCCGGACTTGACGATGTCCTTGAACGCCTCCGCCTTGCCGGCGAAGGCGTTCTCGAGGCGCTCGAGCGCGGGGAGCAGCGAGTTCGTCGCCTCGTCGAGCGCGGCGAGGTGCACCGCGCTCGGGAACACGTCGTTGGACGACTGGCCCATGTTGACGTGGTCGTTCGGGTGCGCGCCCTCGCCGGCCAGCGCCGCGATCACCTCGTTGGCGTTCATGTTCGAGGACGTGCCCGAGCCGGTCTGGAAGACGTCGATCGGGAACTGGCCGTCGTGGCGGCCCTGCGCGATCTCGTCCGCCGCCGCGGCGATGCGCTGCGCCAGGTCGCCGTCCAGCAGGCCGAGCTCGGCGTTCGCGCGCGCGGCCGCGCCCTTGATGCGGCCGAGCCAGCGCACGACCGCCACCGGCACCCGCTCGCCCGACACGGGGAAGTTCGCCACCGCCTTGCGGGTCTCCACGCCCCACAGCTCCTGAGTCGTCTCGAGAGTCATGCCGACAACGCTAGCGCTGCGGCGCGGCGTCAGGAGGATGCGGCGGCGGGGATCTGCGCGCCCGGCCCGGGCTCGGGCGTCACGGCGTGGGGATGGAGGGGCTCGCGGCAGTGGTCGCAGACGAGCACGGGGTCGATCAGCTCGCCGCACGAGTGGCGCAGGACGACCGGCGGGCCGGCCTCGTCGGACAGGTACTCGTCGCCCCACTTCATGATCGCGATGACGGCCGGGTAGAGGTCCCGCCCGGCCTGCGTGAGGCGGTACTCGAAGCGCTCGGGCTCCTCCTGGTAGAGGCGCCGCTCGAGGATCCCCGCCCGCACGAGGTTCTGGAGCCGCGTCGAGAGGATGTTGCGCGCGATGCCGAGGTTGCGCTGGATGTCCGAGAAGCGCCGCACCCCGTAGAAGGCCTCGCGCATGATCAGCATCGTCCAGCGCTCGCCGAGGATCTCCATCGCCCGGCCGACCGAGCAGATGGGCGGGCGTTCCAGCTCGTACATGGGCTCAGACGGTAGCGGGTCAGCCGCAGAAGGCAGCTAGCTCTCGGGCTAGTCCCACGGGGTCGTCGTAGGCCATCAGGAAGCCGGTGCCCTCGAGCACGCGGAGCTGGGCGTCCGGCAGCAGGTCGAGCGCATCCTCGGCGATCGCGAGCGGGTGCATGCGGTCGCCGTCGGCCCACAGCAGCAGCGTGGGGACGTCGATCAGCGGATACGCCTCGAGCAGGTCCGGCTGGGCGCCCGACGGCCAGCGGCGGGCGGCCTTGGCCCACGAGCGCGCGCGGTTGGCGTTGCCGCCCAGCCCGCCCGCGGCGTGCCGCACGAGGTCGCGCGCGGCCGGGTTGCCCCGGGCCGTCAGGCGCTCGCCGGAGGAGGGCCGCAGCAGCGCCCGGGCGCCGTGCGAGAGCACGCGGTCGACGCCCGGCACGGCGGCGACGCGCACGGCGCGGGCCACGATGCGCTCGCGGCGGTCGCGCAGCGGCCTCGTATGCATCGCGTTGGGCATGAGCACGAGGCGGCCGGGCGTGAGCTGCCGGCTGGCGATCGCCTGGAGGAGGATCTGCGCGCCTGCGTCGTGGCCGCCGACGAGCGGGCGCGACCCGCAGGTGTCGCGCACGAAGCCCGCCATCACCTCGGCCAGCCACTGGGGCGTGTACGGATGGTTCGGGCGATCCTCGGAGTCGCCGTGCAGCGGCAGGTCCGGCAGCACGAGGCGGTAGCGGTGGCTGAGCTCCTCCACGACCGGCTCCCACTCGCGGTGCGAGAGCAGCTTGGAGTGCAGCAGCGCGAGCGGCCGTCCCGTCCCCGCCTCGCGGTACGCCACGCGCGCGCCGTCGCTGTGGTGGTAGAGGCGGAGCTTCATACGCTGTCCGAAGTATGCGGCGTTCGCTCGATCGGGAGGTGTTCGCGCTCGCGCTGCCGGCGCTCGGCGCCCTGGCGGCCGAGCCGCTGTACGTGCTCGTCGACACCGCGATCGTCGGCCACCTCGGCACGACGCAGCTCGCGGCGCTCGCCATCGCGGCGACCGTGATGAGCACGGCGTTCACGATCTTCAACTTCTTGACCTACGGCACCACGGCGCAGGTCGCGCGCCTGCACGGCGCGGGCCGCGACCGCGACGCGGCCGCGATCGGCTCGCAGGCGCTGTGGCTCGCGCTGGCGATCGGCGCCGCGCTGCTGGCGCTGATCGCCGCGGCGGCGGTGCCCGCCGTGAGCCTGATGGGCGGCGACGGGGAGGTGGCCCGCGGAGCGGTCCTGTACCTGCGCATCGCGGCGCTCGGCGCGCCGTTCTTCATGATCGCCAGCGCCGGCCAGGGCTTCCTGCGCGGGATGGGGGACCTGCGCACGCCGCTCGTCGTCCTCGTGGCCGCGCACGCCGTCAACGTCGTGCTCGAGCTGCTGTTCGTCTACGCCTTCGGCTGGGGGCTGGCGGGCTCGGCCTGGGGCACCGTGATCGCGCAGGCGGGGATGGGGCTCGCGTTCGTCGCCGTCCAGCGCCGCGCGGGCTTCGAGCCGCCGGCGCTCGCGCGCATCCGCTCGCTGATGCGGATCGGGACCGAGATCGCGGTGCGCACTACTGCGCTGCTCGGCTCGTTCCTCGTCGCGTCCGCGGTGCTCGCGCGGGTCGGCGCGGCGTCGCTGGCCGCGCACCAGATCGCGTTCCAGCTCTTCGTGTTCCTCGCGCTCGTGCTCGACGCGCTCGCGATCGCCGCGCAGGTGCTGGTCGGCCGCAGCCTCGGCGCCGGCGACGCCGCACGGGCCCGCGCGGCGGCCAACCGCGTGATCCTGTGGTCGGTGGTCATCGGCACCGGCTTCGGGCTGGCGCTGCTGGCGCTGACCGACGTCATCCCGCACGCGTTCACCGACGACCCGCGCGTGGTCGACCGCGCGCATGAGATCTGGTGGCTGTTCGCCGCGCTGATGCCGGTCAACGGCGCCGTGTTCGCGCTCGACGGCATCCTCATCGGCGCCGGCGACACGCGCTTCCTCATGTGGGGGATGCTCAGCGCCGCGGCCGTGTACGTCCCGGTCGCGCTGCTCGCGCTCGACGAGGGCTGGGGGATCGTCGGCGTCTGGTGGGGGCTCGCCGGGCTGATCGGCGTCCGCGCGCTGACGTGCGGAACGCGCTTCGTGGGCAGCCGGTGGGTTCTCACGGGCGCGCCCGCGTAGTACCTTGCGCGCCCCGATGCTCCGCCGCACGCTCGCGACCGCCCTCGTGTTCGGCCTCCTCGCCGCGCCCTCGGCCGCCCTCGCGCAGACCACGCAGCAGCCGCCAGGCGGCGCGTTCGGGCCGCTGCCCCAGTCCGCTCCCGTGCCGACGCCGACCGCCACCCCGCAGAAGTCGAACGACAGCCTGTCGTCGAACCTGGGCGGCAACACGACGCTGTTCGTCATCGCCGGCGCGCTGCTGCTGTTGTTCATCTTCATCGGCGTCTTCATCTCGCGCGACGCCCGCCGCACGCTGCCCGAGGCGCACCGCCCGGGCAGCCGCCTGCGCGAGGAGGGCCCGCACAAGCACAAGCGCCAGGCCAAGGCCAAGGCGCGCCAGCGCGGCAAGGCCCAGCGCGAGGCGCGCCGCCGCAACCGTTAGACGGGCTCCGGCACCTTCATGCCGTGGCGGCGCATGCCGTCCTCGGCGGCCGCGATCACCGTTTCGATCACCTTCACGCGCGCGTAGCGCTTGGAGTCGGCCTCCACGAGCGTCCACGGCGCGTTCTCGCGGTCGGTCTCCTCGAGCATCTGCTCGATTGCCCGCGTATAGGCGCGGCGCTTGGAGCGGTTGCGCCAGTCCTCGTCGGTGAGCTTCCACGTGCGCAGCGGGTCGTTCGCGCGCCGCTTGAAGCGCTTGAGCTGCTCGCGCGAGGACACGTGCAGCCAGAACTTCACGAGCACCATGCCCTCTTCGGTGAGCATGCGCTCGAAGTCGCGGATCTCCTCGTAGGCGCGCTGCCACGCCGCCTGGTCGGCGAAGCCCTCGACGCGCTCGACGAGCACGCGGCCGTACCAGGACCGGTCGAGCACGGCCATGCCGCCCCAGCCCGGCAGCGACGGCCAGAAGCGCCACAGCCAGTGATGGCGCTTCTCGTCGTGGGTCGGTGCGGCGAACTGCTTCACGCGCACGTGCCGCGGGTCGAGCGGACCCACGAGGCGCTTGATCGCCCCGCCCTTGCCGGAGGCGTCCCAGCCCTCGAAGAGGACGCACAGCGGCGGGCCGAGGCCCTGGTCGCCGATCAGCCCGCCGAGCACGAGCCGGAGCTGGAGCAGGCGGGTCTGCGCCGCCGCGAGCCGGGCGGCCTCCTCCTCCCTGGAGAGCTTGAGGTTCAAATCCAGAGCGTCGAGCCTTGGCACAACTAACATCATCCGTCCTTTGCCGCGTCCGTTGCCAGCCAAGCCGGACTTCCAGGGCCTCGAGGAGGAGGTCCTGGCGCGCTGGCGCGAGCGCGACGTGTTCCGCGAGTCGATGCGCCGGCGCCAGGGCGCCGAGCCGTACGTCTTCTACGAGGGCCCGCCGACCGTCAACGCGCCGCCCGGCTCGCACCACGTGCTCGCGCGGGTGTTCAAAGACATCTTCCCGCGCTACCAGACCATGCGCGGCCGCTACGTCGAGCGCAAGGGCGGCTACGACTGCCACGGCCTGCCGGTCGAGGTCGCGGTCGAGAAGAAGCTCGGCTTCACGTCCAAGGCCGACATCGAGGCCTACGGCATCGCCGAGTTCAACGCCCAGTGCCGCGAGTCGGTGTTCGAGTACCTGGACGAGTGGAACCGGCTGACCGAGCGCATCGGCTACTGGGTCGACCTCGAGGGCGCCTACCGCACGCTCGACGCCGAGTACGTCGAGTCGGTCTGGTGGGCGCTGAAGACGATGTACGACCGCGACCTGCTCTACGAGGGGCACCGCGTCGTGCCCTACTGCAAGCGCTGCGGCACCGCCCTGTCCTCGCACGAGGTGTCGGACGGCTACGAGGACGTGGAGGACCCGTCGGTCTACGTGCGCTTCCCGGTCACCCGCGCGGCCGGCGCACTGCGCGAGGGCGACGTGCTGCTCGTGTGGACCACGACGCCGTGGACGCTCGTGTCCAACGCCGCCGTGGCGGTCGACCCGGACCTCATGTACGTGCGCACGGCCGACGGGTACGTGCTCGCCGAGGCGCTCGTGACCCGCGTGCTCGGCGAGGAGGCGCAGATCGCCGAGCGTTTCCACGGCAGCGAGATGCTCGGCGCGGCGTACGAGCCGCCGTTCCCGTTCATCCCGGCCTCCGAGTACGGCGAGAAGGGCCACACCGTGCTGCCGGGCGACTTCGTCACCGCCGAGGACGGCACCGGCATCGTGCACACGGCGATCGCGTTCGGCGAGGACGACTTCCGGCTCGGCGCCGAGCAGGGCCTCAACGTCGTCAACCCCGTGCGGCTCGACGGCACCTACGACGAGCGCATCGGCCCGTACGCGGGCCGCTGGGTCAAGGACGCCGACCCGGACCTGATCGAGGACCTGCGCGCGCGCGGCCGGCTGCTGCGGGCGGAGACCTACGTGCACGCATACCCGCACTGCTGGCGCTGCGGGACGCCGCTGATCTACTACGCCAAGCCGTCCTGGTACATCCGCACGTCGCAGCTGCGCGACCGCCTCCTCGCCGCCAACGAGACGATCGACTGGCACCCCGAGCACATCAAGCACGGGCGCTTCGGCAAGTGGCTGGAGAACAACGTCGACTGGGCGCTCTCGCGGGAGCGCTACTGGGGCACGCCGCTGCCGATCTGGCGCAACGCCGCCGGCGAGACGGTGTGCCTCGGGTCGCTCGCGGAGCTGGAAGCGCTGAGCGGCACGAAGCTCGACGACCCGCACCGGCCGTTCGTGGACGACGTCGAGATCCCGTCGCCGAGCGGCGGCGAGCCGCTGCGGCGCGTGCCGGAGGTGATCGACGTCTGGTTCGACTCGGGCTCGATGCCGTTCGCCCAGCACCACGCGCCATACCACCACCAGGACCGTTTCGAGGCGAGCTTCCCGGCCGACTACATCTGCGAGGCGATCGACCAGACGCGCGGCTGGTTCTACTCGCTGCTGGCGATCTCGACGCTGCTGTTCGACCGCTCGCCGTACCGGACGTGCCTGTGCCTCGGGCACATCGCCGATCCCGAGGGCAAGAAGATGTCCAAGTCCCTCGGCAACATCGTCGTGCCGTGGGAGGTGATCGACGCCCACGGCGCCGACGCCTTCCGCTGGTACTTCCTGACTTCCAAGCAGCCGTGGGACGGCTACCTGTTCAACGCCGACACCGTCGGCGAGTCGGTGCGCCAGTTCCTGCTCCAGCTCTGGAACGTCTACGGCTTCTACGTCCTGTACGCGAACGTCAACGGCGTCGAGGCGCTCGGCGAGCCCGCGACCGAGCTCGACCGCTGGGCGGTCTCGCGATTGCACGCGACGACGCAGGTGGTGCGCGACCGCCTCGACGTGTACGACGCGACCCGCGCCGGGCACGCGATCGCCGAGTTCGTCGACGAGCTCTCGAACTGGTACGTGCGGCGCTCGCGGCCGCGGTTCTGGGACGGCGACGCCGCGGCCTTCGGCACGCTGCACCGCTGCCTCGTGGGCGTCGCCAAGCTGCTGGCCCCGTTCTGCCCGTTCATCGCCGACGAGATCTACGACAACCTCGACGGCGCCGAGCCGAGCGTGCACCTGTGCGACTTCCCGGAGGTCGGCCCGCGCGACGTCGAGCTCGAGGTCGCGATGGGCGTGGTGCGCGAGACCGTGCGGCTGGGCCTCGCCGCGCGCGGGCAGGCCAAGCTCGGGGTGCGCCAGCCGCTGCGCGAGGCGGTCGTCGTGGCCGCGGGCGCGGAGCGGTCGGCGATCGAGCGGCTCGAGGACATCGTGCTCGGCGAGCTCAACGTCAAGGCGCTGCGCTATGTCTCGCAGGCCGACGAGCTCGGCTCCTACGAGGTCAAGCCGAACTACCGGGCGCTCGGGCCGCGCTTCGGGAAGCACATGCCGCAGGTGGCCGCCGCGGTGGCGGCGCTCGACGCGGGCCACGTCGCCGCGGCTCTGCGCGACGAGCAGCGCGTCGGCGTCAACGTCGACGGCCACGAGCACGAGCTCGGCGCCGACGACCTGCTGCTCGCGATGCGCCCGCTCGAGGGCTACCAGCTCGAGCGCGAGGGGTCGCACGCGGTGGCGCTCGAACTCGACCTCGACGACGAGCTGGTCCGCGAGGGCCTCGCGCGCGAGGTCGTGCACGCGGTGCAGAACGCGCGCAAAACCGCGGGCCTGGAGATCGCCGACCGGATCGAGCTCACGCTCGGCGGCGACGAGGAGCTGCTCGCGGCGGCGCGCGCCTACGAGCGCTACCTGGCCGGCGAGACGCTGGCGGTCGCCGTCTCCTACGACGGAGCGTCAGCCGGCGAGGAGGCGACCGTCAAGGGCCGCCCCCTGCGTATCGCGGTGCGGCGCGCCGGCTAGGCCAGCGCCGGCTCGAGGTCGGCCTCGAGGCGGTTGCGCGGCTTGGCGCCCTGGATGCGCTTGGCCTCGGCGCCGTCGCGGAAGAGGATCATGGTCGGGATCGCGAGGATCCCGAGGCTCGCCGGCGTCTGCGGGTTCTCGTCGATGTCCATCTTCACGATCCGCAGGTCGTCGCGCTCGGCGGCCATCTCCTCGAGGATCGGGGCGATCAGGCGGCACGGACCGCACCACGCCGCCCAGAAGTCGACGAGCACGGGCTTGTCGGACTCGAGGACCTCTGCCTGGAAGGTGGTGTCGGTGACGTCAAGAAGGGTGCCGGCCATCGGTTATCGAGCTCCTGTCGAAAGAAGTTCCCAGTCGCTTCAGAAAGTATAGCGAGGTACTGCTACCCGGCGAGGGCGACCAGCAACCGAGGAGACACCCAGGTCTCCACGGCGGCGGCCGTGACCAGCACCGGGACCGCGATCGCCACGGTCACGAACGTGGCGGCGAGCAGATCCTTCCAGGCCCCCCGGCGCGACGCGAGCGTCCACGCGGCGAGCGGGAGGAACAGCGCCGTGAGCTCCGGCAGCGCGTGCGGCGCGAGGCCGACGAGCAGCAGCGCCGGCGACATGTGCATGAGCGCGGCGAGGTCGGCGGCGCCGTGGCCGAGCGCGTAGGCCTGCGTGGCGAGCGAGAACAGCGTCGCGAGCATCACGAAGCCGATCGCGAACGGCGCCGCCCGCTCGTGGAGCTTGCGCATCGCGCCCGTGTAGCCCTGCGCCACCGTCGGCAGCGACGAGCCGGCCATGAAGCCGGCCACGCAGGCCAGGGCGTGGAGCGCGAGCACGAGGCCGTTGCGGTAGAGCACGAAGCCGAAGTCGTCCATGCCCTCGGGCGAGGTGATGCCCGGGAAGGACGCGTCGCTCGGGTCGCCCTTGGTGAGCGTGGCGACGAGCCAGACGATCGCCAGCAGCGTGATCGCGACCAGCAGCGCCCCGAGGACCCACGGGCGCAGCACGCGAACGGGTTGCCGCTGCCAGCGGGTCAGCGCGCGCCGGGTGTCGGCCCAGCCCTGAACGAGAGCGAGCTCTTCAGCCTTCATCTCTCTCTTCATCGGCAACTCCGCGCGGGTGATTAGCCTACGGATCTCGTGGCCGACCTCACCAACGCCCAGATCGCCGCCGCGTTCGACGAGCTCGCGGACCTGTACGAGCTCGACGGCGCCGTCCAGTACCGCGTGATCGCCTACCGCAACGCGGCGCGGACGGTGCGCGAGTCCGCGGTGTCGGTCGCGGCGCTGGCGCGCGAGGGGAAGGTCACGCAGCTCCCGAACATCGGCAAGACGCTCGAGGAGAAGCTGCTGGCGCTCGACGAGACCGGCGACATCCCGGCGGCCGTCAAGCTGCGGGCGAAGATCCCGGTCGGCCTCGTGTCGGTGATGCACCTGCCCGGCTTCGGGCCCAAGCGCGCGCGGCGGCTCTACGACGAGATCGGGATCGACTCGCTGGACGCGCTGCGGGCCGCGGTCGAGGACGGGCGGCTGCGCGGGCTGCGCGGCTTCGGGATCAAGGCCGAGGAGAACCTGCGGGCGGCGCTGTCGGAGGCCGAGGACGGCGGGCCGGCGCCGCGCGTGGTGCTCTCGAAGGCGGTGGCGGTGGCCGAGGAGATCGCCGGCGCCCTGCGCGAGCATCCGGCGGCGGACCGCGTCCAGGTCGCGGGCTCGCTGCGCCGCCTGGCCGACTCGGTCAAGGACCTCGACATCATCGCCACGGCGTCCGACCCCGCCGCGCTGGCGAAGGCGCTCACCGAGCTGCCGCAGGTCGAGTCGGTCGCCTCGTCCGGCGAGGCCGGCGCGCGCGTGATGACGCACACGGGCATGAAGGTCGACCTGCGGGTCGTCGAGCCGGACCAGTTCGGCAACGTGCTCCAGCACTTCACGGGCTCCAAGGCGCACAACGTCGCGCTGCGCGAGTCCGCGGTCCGGCGCGGGCTGCACGTCTCCGAGTACGGGATCCTCGACGACGCGACCGGCGAGACGCTGCGCTGCGCGAACGAGGAGGAGGTCTACGCGACGCTCGGCCTGGACTGGATCCCGCCCGAGCTGCGGGAGGGGCGCGGCGAGCTCGAGGCGGCGACGCCCGGGGGCGGCGGCCTGCCCGAGCTGATCGCGCGCGAGGACCTGCGCGGCGACCTGCACTCGCACACGACGACGTCCGACGGGACGCTGACCGCCGAGGGGATGGTGGCGGCGGCGCGCGAGCGCGGGCTCGAGTACCTCGCGATCACCGACCACTCGGCCTCGCACGGGTTCGGCGACCACGTCGACGCCGACACCCTGCGCGCGCGGATCGAGGAGATCCGGGCGCTGAACGAGCGCACGGAGGGCTTCGAGGTGCTGATCGGGACCGAGTGCAACATCCTCCCGGACGGCTCGCTCGACTACGACGACGAGTTGCTCGCCCAGCTCGACTGGGTCATCGCCTCGGTCCACACGTCGTTCCAGATGGAAACCAAGGCGATGACGGACCGCATCGTCGCCGCGGTCGAGCACCCGCACGTCGACGCGCTCGGCCACCCGACGGGTCGCAAGATCGAGCGCCGCCCGCCCTACGGGGTCGACATGGAGCGCGTGATCGAGGCCGCCGCGGCTGCCGGCACGATGATCGAGATCAACGCCTCCCCGAACCGGCGGGACCTCAACGAGATCCACGCCCGCGCGGCCGCTCAGGCCGGCGTCCGCATCCTGATCAACAGCGACGCCCACGCGGCCGAGGAGTTCGACCACCTCCCCTACGGGATCGCCACCGCCCGGCGAGCCTGGCTCAGCGCCGCTCAGGTGGCCAACACGTTGCCGTGGGCCGAGTTCGCCGGTCTCCGCAAGCGGGCCCGGTAGCGCCGGCGAACGTCAACGGCGACAGGGTGGGGAGGCGGGGACGCCGACGGGGTCGAAAACCCGCCCGGGGCGGGAAAGCCGCGATATGCGCGGTCAACCCGCCCAGGACCGACCCGCGCGGTCGATGCCTCGCCTCCTTACCCTGCCGCAGTTCGCATGAGGCGCGGCAACAACTGCGCTGCCACGACCTCGTCGACCGCCGCGGGGCGCCACGGCGCGAGCAGCTCGGCGGCGCGGTCGGCGTAGCCCGGGAGCGGATCGTCGAGGGCGATGCGGATCGCGAGCGAGTCGGAGACGAGGCGCGGGTCGAGCTCGCGCGCGAGCGACAGCGCCGCGTACGGCCCGGGCGCCGGGGTGGTGACGAGCGCGCAGCCGTCGGCCAGGGCTTCGAGTTGGGCGATGCCGTAGTCCTCGCGCGCCGGGGCGGTGACGAAGACG
>Ga0081539_10004684_pt1 | contig 14845 bp, 14 predicted proteins | sample TabmetS4T2R2_FD_71023 | JGI IMG/M metagenome (GOLD analysis project Ga0081539, IMG submission 71023) | Tabebuia heterophylla rhizosphere microbial communities from the University of Puerto Rico - S4T2R2 | ecosystem: Host-associated > Plants > Roots > Rhizosphere ...
CTTTGTCAGGATAGTAAGTCAGGGAAACGGGACGTGGCGCAGCCTGGTAGCGCGCACGCTTGGGGTGCGTGAGGTCGCTGGTTCGAATCCAGTCGTCCCGACCATTTCTATCAAACACGAACGGCTGTCGGCTTTGGCAGCCGTTCTTGCATTTTAGATAGGGGGTTCGCATGCCGTATCATTGCTCGCCCGTACCCTGTAATTCCGGCGTTAAGTATATATATGAACCTACCACGCTTAAATTTCGCCCGCACCACGCTTGTTCCCCTAAACTTGCGCTGCCCGTTGCTTGAATAAATCATTCCGGCATAACTGCTCAAGAACTTGGCCCCAAAGATAGACTAGCGCGCTCTTACCAGCACGAGAAAATCTTTGCGGGTAACCACCGGTGCTCACTGGCTTGAACGGCGCTGTGAAGACCTTTATTCTGATGAGCTATGAACACCGAGTTTGAACTACTTTTTAAGCTCAGTCGTGCTGAGCGCCTTCAGCTCGTTGAAGATCTTTGGGACAGTCTCGTCGAAGAGGACGCAGAACTGACTGTTTCGGAGGAGAAGCGCTCTGAGTTACGACGTCGCAAGGAACGGTTTTTACAACATCCGTCATCAGGTCGCACGTGGGAGCAGGTGAAGCAGCGGGCACGGACGCCGCATGATTGAGCGCGTTATTTTCACACCCGAGGCCGACGATGATGTAGCAGGGTCGTACGATTGGTATGAGAGCCGAGAGCCTGGCTTGGGAGAAGAGTTTCTTCGCTCGGTTGAGGCTTGCGTAAGAAGTATTCAGCGCCATCCCGAGATGTATCCGGCCGCCATCGATGAGTTTTCGCCTAGCGCCCATTCCCGCTTTCCATTTGAGATTTTCTACGAGCTGACTGTCGATAGCATTACTATCTACTCTGTATTTCACTGCTCACAAGATCCACAAAAGTGGCGCAAGCGTCTTGACTATTGAAACACTGAGTGCGTGAGGTCGCTGGTTCGAATCCAGTCGTCCCGGCCATTTCCATCAAACACGAACGGCTGCCGGCTTTGGCAGCCGTTCTGCTGTGGTGGCTTGACCAGAGACACTCAGCGATGCAGAACAGCGAGAAAGGACGAAATGTCGGCGTAGTCAGCGAGCAGGTACGTGTCGCCAAGCCGGGCGCCATCTTCGGCATCGGGGTTAATGATTACGACGGGGACGTTACTTAATGCAGGGTGCCGGGGAAGGCGCGCCGTCAAGTCGTTGAAGGTCGGCACTTCCTCTTCCGTCAAAATCAGATCAATCGGCTGCAATTCCGCCAACCGGATCGCTTCTGCAGCATCTCTCGCCTCAACGACGCGGTATCCCTGACGCTCGACCGCTTTCCTCATGCCGTAACGTATCCACTCTATGTCCTCGACGATGAGGATGATCGGAATCTGCCCGGAATTTTCCATTAAAGACCTCTTTCCCGCGCGTGGCGGCCGAACCTACCATCGCTTTTATCAGGGATGAAGATCTTTTGTCTGTCCCGTTCCGTACTGGCTGTTTCACATGTAGGTGGTTTGACGAGGCCGGTCTACGGCGAGCGTTCCGTAGCATTCACAGGCCATTTCCTCGAGCATCTCTCGATTCATTATGCGCAAATTTCCGCGCTTGTAACTGATCACTCCCGCGGCCTGCATGTGCAGGGCGACAACGGTAACGCCGGCGCGGCGCACACCGAGATAATCGGCAATTCGCTCCTGAGTAATCTGAATCACCGCGTCCTCTGTGCGGTCGGTAAGCAGCAGCAGCCAAACCGCAAATCGCTGTTCCACCAGGTGGAAAATTGCGCACGCGGAACGCTGGTAAAGTTGCGCGAGGTACTCGGCGGCATAATTCAACAGTGACTGCTGGAGAACTTCACTTCTCAGCATTTCACGGTCGAAATCGTCCTTCCTCACCCTCAGGGCGCTACCGCCGATCACGACGCTTAGAGAATGTACGGCCGCTTGAGGGTTGACGAGCCCGGTGATGTCGGCCACGCCTTCGAAGCCGATCATCCCAACCTCAGCGGATTTTCCATCCTGCATGTGCGCCAGGCACGAAATCACACAACTCTCCGGAAAATAAATAAACGGCGCCGCTTCTCCCGGTTCAGAAAGACGCTCTCCGGTTGAGAGTGACACGGGATGCAGCAGGGGCATCAAACGAGCAAAGTCCCCGTCGTGCAGCCCGGTAAGGATCTTATTTGTCAACATCTCTTTCATACCCGTTCACCTCTGTATTTCCGTCTCTCAACGACAGTCCTCGTCTGATGTGCACGAGGACGGATTTCGTGTGGTTCCGGTTCACGGCCTCGCAGATGCGCGCCAGGAGCACTCGAACCGGGTGATCGGAACCGCCACAGCGACAGTCGAAGTCGAAGCTATCGGCGGCCTTCGCACCCTGTGTGAAGTCAGTCACGCACTGTCGGAACTCTTCGACATTTTCGAAAGGTGCGACTTCGTCGTAGAAGTTGTGTCCCGTCATGTCCGGCGACGTGCCGGCCGAATCCCTCCGGTGATAAAGGACCTTCCCAACGGCATCGAGCTCGAATAGCCCCAGCAGTTCTTGCTCCGTCAACAGAGAGACGCTCATCGGCTGAACAACCCCGGTAAATTTAATGAGTGGCGGCAGCGGCGCGTACGCATCTTTTGTCTTCTGAAGCTTTCTACGAAGGAGTCACTTTCGGGAAGAATCTTTTTCTCATGACAGGCAGGCTGCGGCTATTGGGAAGGTGCGAGGCGAAAGTAAGGACTATCCCTATGGAGATACGGCCCAATCGTAGGTGTGCGGCTCAGCGGGTCAGTGATCCTGCAACCAACCCTGGAAAATTGCGTAACGCACGAGGTCGATGCGACTGGTGATGTTGAGCTTGCGCATCGCGTTAGCTTTGTGGACTTCGACCGTCTTAACACTCAAAGAAAGGCGGCCCGCGATCTCTTTGTTGCTGTATCCGAGCGCGATGAGGCGCAGCACTTCCGACTCACGGCCGGTCAAATTACCTTTCGCCTCGCCGCGGGCGCTACGATCGCTGTAATTGTCCATGACTTTGGCAGCGAGCTTCGGATCAATGTATTTCCCACCGGCGGCGACCGCGCGGATCGCATGGATCAATTCACTGGGCGCGCTCTGCTTGAGCACGTAGGCGCAGGCTCCCGCGCCGAGTAGTTCGCGAACGTAGCCGTCGTCGGTATGGCGCGAGAGCGTCAGCACTTTCACCTGCGGGCAGACCTCGTTGAGTTTCTCGGTCGCCTTTAGGCCGTTCAGCTTCGGCATGGAGATATCCATCACGAGCACGTCCGGCAGCAGCTCCTGCGCCCTGGTGACGGCCTCCCGGCCGTCAGCGGCAAAGCCGACGACTTCCATGTCGTCCTGAGCATTGACGATCATCTTCAAGCCCTCGCGCACCGTCTCGTGATCGTCCGCCAGCATGACGCGCAGCTTGCTCATTTCGCGTTCTCCGCTTCTTCTTCGCTGAACGTAGCGGGAACGCGCACGAAGATGGTCGTGCCTTTTTTCGGCTTGGATTCAATTTGCAGAGTTCCGCCTACCAGGGCGGCGCGCTCACGCATTCCGATCAAGCCCATCCCTTTCTGGTCCTCGGCGCCTGCTTCCGCATTCGGGTCAAAACCGGCGCCATCGTCTTCGATGATCAGCACTATCTGATTGTCGCGTCGCTCAAGCAGCACGTCCACCCGGGTGGCTTGCGCATACTTCATCGTGTTGTTGAGCGCCTCCTGCATGATGCGGTAGAGGTTTGTTTCGGTCTCAGGCGAGAGCCGCTCCTTTTCGAAGCCAGTGGTGTGAAACTGCGCTTCCACGCCTGAATACCGGGACCACTCGCGCACGAAGCTAGCCATCGCTTCAGCCACGCCGATGTCGTCGAGAGCAGCGGGTCTGAGTTCCCAGGCGAGGAAGTCGACGTCTGCGTCAAGCCGTTCGGCAATGGCTTTCGTCTGTTCAATTTTCTCGCGTATTTCTCCGTCTCCGCCGTAGGCTTGATCGATCGCCTCGAGATTAAGCCGCAGCGCCGTCATTTGCTGCCCGACCTGATCGTGTATATCGCGAGCGATGCGGCGGCGCTCATCTTCCTGCGCGCGAACAATCTGGCGCAGCAGCCGCACGCGGTGCCTTTCAGTCTGTATGCGCTCCGAGATTTCGTCCCGCAGGGATTCGTTTACTTTCGCGAGTTCGAATGTGCGCTCGCGCACCCGCACCTCCAACTCGTCGTTGATCCGGCGCAGTTCGTCCTCGGCGCGGCGTTGCTGGGTCAAGTCGCGGGCAATCTTAACGTAGCCCGTTACCACGCCTTCGTTATCGTGGAGGGGAGTGAGCACGCCGCTCACGTAGAAGCGCGTGCCGTCTTTGCGTACATGCCAGCGTTCGTCGGCTGCGCGTCCCTTTTCGCGCGCCGTCTTCATTTCTGCGAACGGTATCCGGCGCCGGCGGTCTTCCGGTGTGAATATGAGCTCTACGTCCTGGCCGATGACTTCCTGCGCGGTATAACCAAAGGTGCGCTCCGCGCCGGAGTTCCACATTTCGATGTGGCCGCGAGCGTCCAGGATCATGATGGCGTAGTCCTCTACACTGTCCATCATCAGCCGCAGGCGCGAATCAGATTCGCCGAGAAATTCCTCCGCCCGTTTACGTTCGGTGATGTCAATGGCCATGCCGACGACGAAGCGGCGGCCGTCTCGTAAAGTTCCGGGCGACGAAGCGCTGAAACTCCAGTAGCGCAAGTCGCGGTCACGCGTGCGAATCGGAAACTCGAGGTTCACGGTGCGCCGCTGCTCCCTGAACATCTCGTGCATGTGATTGCGCACCTCGTCCGCCCCTTCGCCGTAAGCGCGCGTCAACCAGGCGTCAATGGTTGGTACATCCGCGAGGGTATAGCCGGTCAGCTCTGTCCACGTCCGGCTAATCTGTAACACTTCCCCGTCTTCCGCGTGCATGATGACCGGGATCGGGGCATCCTCGACCGCGCGCCGGAACTGCTCCTCGCTCTGACGCATCACGGTCTCCGCCTGATACCGCTCCGTGATGTCCATGAAGGTGAGGACCACGCCATCAATACGGTCCTCGAGCGTTCGATACGGCGAAATCTGTATCAGGAAGGCCTGACCGTCCTTCGTGTGCACTGTGCGCTCGACGGGTTGAAGGTCTTGGAGCACCCTCTGCGCGTCCTCCATCAGATGAGCGTCGTCGAGCTTGCTCGAGATGTCAGAAATCTTTCGCCCGACATCGGCCGGGATGACATTGAAGATCTGGCGCGTGTGCGGCGTAAAGAGCTTGATGCGTAGATCGCGATTGAGAAAGACCGTGCCAATCCGGGTGGAGTTGATGAAGTTTCTTAAGTCGTCGTTGGTATGGCCCAGCTCCTCGATCTTGATTTTCAACTCCTGGTTAACTGTCGTCAGCTCCTCGTTGATGGACTGCAACTCCTCCTTTGACGTCTCCAGCTCCTCCGCCGCCGAGCGCATCTCCTCATTCATTGCCTGCAACTCTTCGTTTGAAGCCTTCAGCTCTTCGCGCTGTAGCTCGTGGTGCTCGATCGTGGCGTGCAGTTGCGCCTTTACCTCGAGTAACTCTTCTTCGAGGCGGCGCGCTAACGGTTCATCCTCATCCGTGACGGCAATTTGTCCGGCGGACTCCGTCGCCTCATCAAACAAAACCAGGAAAAAGCCTCGGGTCCTGTCCTCCTCGCTGAGGACCGGTCTGACGCGCACGTGAATAAACTTCGTCTCGTCATCGATTGGAATGGCTACCGCATGAGACTCGGTGTCAGCTTTCTTGTGCGCGGCCTGATGTAGTGCGGCGCGCAACTCGAGACGGAGTTCCGGGCGCACGAGCATCAGCAGGTTAGTTGAGAGCTCGCCCCCGTGGATCTGCATGAATTTGCCGGCGCGTTCGGAGACGTGCAGGATGTCGTAATCTTCATTGACGACAACCGAAGGAGGCGCGTAGCGCTCGAGCAATCGCTGGTGCAGTTGTGAATAGCTGGAACGCAATGGCAGTTGCGGTTCCCGCCCGCTGCGTATTTCGGGCAGCTTCCCGAGTCGTGTGACGAGCCCGCCATCGGGCACGGGAAAGATCACGCGAGTCTCAACGGCACGCCCCTGGTAAATCCGGTGCTCCTTGTCCACCGCGGAAAAGAGGTCGCCCGCACCGTCAACCGACTCCGAGTTGCCGAGCATGAGGTAACCGCCGGGGTTCAAGGCGAAGTGCAGCACGTCCATCACGCGCCGTTGCGCAGCGCGATTGAGATAAATCAGGAAGTTCCGGCACGTGGCGAGGTCGAGGTGCGCAAAGGGCGGATCTTTGATGACGTCATGTACGGCGAAAAGCACCCGTTCCCTGATCTCGCGCCGCACGCGGTAGCCATCCTGTTCAGTGACAAAATGGCGGCTCAGGCGTTCGGGCGGCACGTCGGCGGCGTCGTTGATAGTGTAGAAGCCGTCGCGCGCCGTGGCGAGGGCGTGCTCGTCTATGTCGGTGCCGAAGACCTGTATCTGCGGGGCGATGGGGAGCGTCGCCGCGTATTCAATCAACAGCATCGTCACCGTGTAGGCTTCCTCTCCGGTGGCGCAGCCCGTCACCCACACTCTCACCTGATCGTCCGGGGTCTTGCCTTCAAACAGTTTCGGGATGACAGCGCGCTCCAACGCGGCGAATGCCTCAGCATCGCGGAAGAAGTTCGTCACGCTGATGAGTAAATCTTTCAGGAGGGCGGTGGCTTCCGCCGGGTTGTCGCGCATGAAGTGGGAGTACGCGATCAGGTCCGGAAGCTCGTGAACGCCGATGCGCCGGGCAATGCGTCGCATAACGGTAGCGCGTTTGTAATTCGTGAAGTCGTGCCCGGTACGAACCCTGAGCTGCGTGAAGATATCGCGCAGAGTCTCTGACTCCTCCTGGGCTGAGTCGAGTGATGGCTCAGCGATGCGGATACGTTTAAGCTGTTCGCGATACGCGATGATTTGCGCTGGAATCTCCGCCACCGGCAGGACGTAGTCCACCAGACCGGTGGCCAAAGAGTGGCGCGGCATGTCGTCGTACTCAGCCTCTTTCGGATCCTGCACGATACAGAGACCGCCCATCTCCTTGACCCGCTTCATGCCCATCGAACCGTTTGCACCCGTACCGGAAAGCACGACTGAGACAGCGCGCTGGCCGTGAGATTGGGCCAGCGTGCGGAAGAAAATGTCGACGGGGGCGCGCCGGACCTCGCTGCTCGTCACGTCAGTGACTTCGATGTGTCCGTCCTTAATCGCCAGGCCCTTGTTAGGTGGAATAACGTAAACCTGATCGGGTTCGACACGAACGCGTTGTTCGACCTTGGTGACCGGAAGTACAGATGCGCTTTGGAGCACCTCCGCCAGTTGGCTGTCGTGATCCGGCGAGAGGTGCAAAATTACAACGTAGGCCATCCTGCCGTGGGCAGGTACTTGCGAGAAGAAATCCCGGAGCGCCTGTACGCCGCCGGCAGACGCTCCGAGGCCGACCACGAGAAAATCGTCATCCTCATCGGTCCGCACGGGTTGCGCGTGGATCGGATCTACATTGAAGCTTTCAGCCATAACCTAACTCTCCGCACTCACATTCCAGAGTTGAAATCGAAGGAATGTAGGTTTCGGACCCACCCCGTATCTGAAACATGTATTTATAGCGACTGATTCTACTGCCGCCCGTGTTATAAGTGTATTGTAAATTTCACCCCTTTTATTCTAACCGGGTAAAAACGCACCTCCTGTACGCCGCGAGGACGGGTTAATGCCAAAAGATATTATCGTGGTGGGCGCATCTGCCGGCGGCATCGAGGCGCTGCGCGTCCTGGTCGCCGCACTGCCGGCGGATCTCGCAGGATCGCTCTTCATCGTCGTGCACACCTCGCCCGACGCGCCCGGGATGCTAGCAGACATTTTCAACCGCTCAGGGAAACTCCGCGCGACGTACGCGACCGACGGTGAGCGCATTGAAAAGGGCAGAATTTTTGTGGCCCCGCCCAACCGCCACCTGCTCATCGAGCCTAACCGCGTGCGCGTCACGCGCGGGCCAAAGGAGAACCGCTTCCGCCCCGCCGTTGATCCGCTCTTCCGCTCGGCAGCGCAGACGTACGGTCCGCGAGTCGTCGGCGTAATCCTGACCGGCTATATGGACGACGGCACCGCCGGGCTCTGGACGGTGAAACGACTCGGCGGTACCACGGTCGTACAAGACCCCACCGACGCACTGGTTCCCTTCATGCCGCGAAATGCCGCGACTCATGTCAAGGTTGATTACTGTCTCCCGCTCGAGAAGATCGCGCCGCTGCTCGTCCGGCTGACGACCGAAGCGGCGGAAGGAGATTATCAGGTGCCGAAAGAAGTCGAGATTGAGGTCAACATCGCGAAAGAGCAGAAGGCGCTCGATGCGGGCGTGCTACGACTCGGCGAGCCGTCGAATTATGCCTGCCCCGAGTGCCATGGCGTGCTCCTGCAGATGAAAGAGGGCACGCTGTTCCGCTTCCGCTGTCACACCGGCCACGCCTATTCGTTAGAGAGTCTGCTGGCGGACATCACGGAGAAGATGGACGACGCGCTCTGGAACTCTATTCGTGCCTTCGAAGAGGGCGAGTTGTTCATGCGACATATGGCTGAACATCTTGATGACGGCGAAAATAGCCCCTCCGCGGAATCCTTCCTCAAACGCGCTGACGAGGCGAAGCGACGAGCCAATCTCATGAGACAAGCCGCCACGAACCGAGCAGAGGCGCAGACGCCCACCCGCACAGAGTAGAGCGACCAGGTTCATCGTTAGCAGCTGCAACTCGCAAAACCGGTGGTCCACTGGACCACCGGGGTCCACGCATGTCCAGGTGTTCGTGGCTAAAAGAAGGGACAACTCTCCGCCTGGAATCACTCTGCGGACGACGAAGTGGTTAACGTCGACAAACCTTTCTAATCTGCCGGTGCCGTCACTGCCGTGTGAAACCGGATTACGTCTGGAGCGAGGTGATTCACAACCTTGATGAGGGTGACCCGGAGATCGTGTACTGCAAGCGGCTTCGGTAATAACGCAACCTTCTCAACCTCACGCTCGTAACTAGCCAAGCAAAACGTAACTATTAGCCGCGCTCTCTGGTCTTTGTAAGTTGAGACACGCCTGGACCGAATTCGAGGAGGACCAAGAGAATATCGAATGAAAGACAACGTCACCTTAACCGTCACGTCTCTCGTCCTGATCGTCCTGTTGACGCTTCACCTGGCGGACGACATCGTCCGCGGCTACGAAAACGGAGGGCTTTCAAACCTCATCGCGGTGCCGATCGTCGTCATTTGGCTGTACGGCACGCTCGTGCTCACCGGACGCAGATCGGGCTACATTGTCACTCTGCTGCTGTCGCTCTTTTCGTTGTTCGTGCCGTATGTGCACATGAAAGGAAGGGGCGTCGGCCTCGCTAGCCGCGTGGCCCATTCCAGCGGAGCTTTCTTCTTCGTCTGGACGCTGTTGGCGATCGCGCTGACCGCGCTCTTCTGCATCGTCCTCTCCGTGCGCGGACTGTGGCTTCTGCCATGGCGCAGATCCCGTTGAGATGAACCTGTTCAAACTCATCCTTGCCGTCCTGTTCCTGACGCTCGGTAGTGGTCGCAGCCCGAGAACGCCCGACTTCAATCACGCGATCGCACTCGAGGCAAAGACAGAGACAACAGCCAACGCGAGCACCGGCGATCTCAACGGCGACGGTTATCCGGACATCGTTTTGGCGAAAGGACGCCACTGGCCCCTGGTCGATCTCGTGCTCTTGAACGATGGCCACGGGCATTTCAACCGGCGGCACAGTGTCAGCGACCGCGCAGACCGTAGCTACACCGCAGCACTCGGCGATCTCAACGGCGACGGTTCGCTTGACCTCGTCGTCGGGAATGACACCCCGGATGAGAAAGTCATTTACTTCAACGACGGAAAAGGCAACTTCACTTTCGCCGGGACGTTCGGTGAGGGTCGCTGGCCCACCCGCAACGTCACAGTTGTGGATCTCAACGCTGACAAAATGCCCGACATCGTCGTGGCTAATCGAAGTGAAGATCAGCCCGGCGCCAATTACATCTGTCTGAACGACGGGGGCGGCCATTTCGCGGCGACGTGCCGCGCGTTCTCGAAAGAGTCTGCTACCACCATTGCCGCCGGGGACATCAACGGCGACGGCTTCCCGGATCTGGTTGTGCCGCATCGCGATGGTGGTCAGAGCTACATCTATGTCAACGACGGCCACGGCGCGTTTGCTGACCGGCGTCCATTCGGTCCCGCTAAGTGCGAGACTCGCGCCATCGCTCTCGGCGATCTCAACGGTGACGGAAAACTCGACGTCATCCTCGGCGATCAGGCACGCGGCGGCGCTTTCATCTATTTCAACCAGGGGCGCCTGGAATTTTCCGACCCCCTGCAGATCGTCGGGAAAGAAGAGACGGTTTATTCCATTGCGGTCGCGGACATGAATGGCGACGGGCGTGCTGACATCGTGTTGGGAAATGACGAAGCGCCGGGATTGGTCCTCATCAACGACGGCACTGGACGCACGTTCACGCGCATCCGTTTCGGCGATCGGCAGGGCACGGTCTATGGTCTCGCGCTGGGGGACGTCAACGGCGACGGCTCGCCCGACATCGTCGCCGCACGTTCCGACGCACCGAGTATGCTGTATCTCAATTCGCTGGTCATGAAAGCCAGGCCGCGGCCGTGAAACTTTTGCCTGGTGACTTTGACGTTGGCCAATTGATCTGGTTACTTAGGGTGTTAGGCTCCTATTGGGTGTAATGGTATCGTGATGATGAGGAACGCTTATGAATATCTACTCTTACATCGTAGAAAAATGTTCCGATACAGGTCTATACGTTGGCTACGTAGCTGGATTCCCGGGTGCTCACAGCCAGGCGGAGACGCTCGACGAGTTGCAGCGTAATATGCACGAAGTGATCGAGATGTTACTCGAAGATGGCGAGCCCCAATTGGAAACTGAATTCGTCGGCGTACAGACGGTGAAAGTTGCCTGATGGGCAAATACCCGGTTCTGAGGCCCCGAGAAGTGGCGGCTATCTTAGAGAAGTTGGGGTTTGTCGAGGCTCGGCAGCGTGGCTCACACAAACAGTATTGACACTCCGACGGACGGTGCACGACGGTTCCTTTTCACGGCACTCGCGAGATCTCACCGATCCTGCTGCAGCAAATCGCAAAAGATATAGGGCTTCCCATTGAAGAGATGCTGCAAAACAAGTGAGGGCGTATAAATAGCGAGAGCGGGCAGCGGAAAGCATTGCGCGCTGGTGCTGAATGTCGGTGGACAGAGAGTAGTAACCCTCACCCGAAGACCATTACAGAGCACGAAATCAGGAAGCCGGTGCGATTTATATCGCACGCGCATCGGATGCTGAGTTCGCGAACGCCGTGAAGCAGGAGATCGGAAAGGTCTTCGCGACAGTGTCGATGTCTTCTGCACGAGCTCCCTGGAGCTATACGGACGTTCGAAAAGTTGAAATCTCCGACGCGGAACACGCTGGTGAAAACATTCTACGCGCTACGTTGCGGATCAGCGCACACCCATGGACACTAAGTTCGCCACACTATTTCATCCCGGGCTAAGCATCTACGCGTCACAGTAAAGCCGAATGCAAACGTCTTCTCGACAATCTCGACGCTTGCGCGATTACACCAGGATTCCGTTTGAACTTTTTATCGGCATCTTTACTCTTTTGCCCTTTCTGGTGCTGGCGTATTTTTACGCGGCGCTGCCCGAGCGCGTGCCTTTGTATCTGAACCTCCACGGTGAAGTCAGCACCTGGACGCAGAAGAGCGCATTGTCCGTTTTCCGAGTGCCGTTGATGGCGGTAGTTCTTCAAGTAGTTTGTCTGTTGATGAAATACGGCACGCTACAATTTACCGCAGTCACGCCGCTCGAAATCGACGTCGCGCAAACGAAACTCGAGCGAGATTATCTTGGGGCCAACGCCAGTTTGTGGGACTGGCTCCGCCGGGCCATCGCATGCAAGATGATCGCTGAGTCGCTGGACACGATTTTTCTCAGCCTTGAACGATTTAAATTTCTCTCGCGACCGGCTTTTATTACTTCGGCGCTGGCGGCGGCGCTCGGCGTCGCGGGGGCGCTGTTCTACGGCTATCGGTTGCTGGCGGTGAGACGAAAGCTGAAACGAAAGCTCGTCGACGGAAAAGTTGCGGAGCCGGTTGATGCGCGGGATGTTTACGGCGGCATCTTTTACTTCAACCCATCCGATTCGGCTTTGTTTGTGAGCCGGCACGTTTTCAATTTCGGAAACAAGTGGGCCTGGGTTTTTATCGCCTGTATCCTTGCTTATCCGTTTCTGGCGTTTTGGCCCGCGTAGCAACCCGCGATGCCCACGTAAGGGGAAGAACAGGGTGCGCGAGTTCCTTTCGGGGAATTGAGCGGCGAAATCCGGGACTTGGGAAACTTCTTCGGGGACCGGCGCCGGCCGGTGTGAACTTGCTGCGGTCCTGTACCGGTTTCGAGAGAACCGGAATGGGATAGCCACTTCCCAGGCAGGACACGCCAGATCCCGTATAGGACACGGCAGCTCCCAAAATAGGAGATGCCCGATCCCGAGCCGGAGACGCCAGATCCCGAATAGGACACGCCGCCTCCCAAACTTCATCAGCCGTCGAAAAAGTTTCCCGCCTCGCTGTCTTTGAGAATTTCATCGTCCTTCAACTCAGCCAGAACGATCGGCGAAGTGAGCGTCTTGTGCACGGGACACTTGTGCGCGATCTCCTGCAAGCGCGCGCGCTGTTCGTCCGTGAGTGGCCCCGTGAAGCTGACGGCGCGCTCGATGCGATGCACGTAGCCTTCGGCTTGCTGTACACACTCCTTGCAGTCTTTCGCGTGAATCCGGTTCTGCCGCAAACGCACCGTCACTTGCTCGAGCGGCCACTGCTTCCGCCGCGCGTAAAGCGTCACCGTCATCGAGATGCAACTGCCGAGCGCTGCGAGCAAGAGCGTGTACGGATCGGGGCCCGCATCTTCGCCGCCCGCGCCGATCGGTTCGTCAGTCGTGAACGCATGGCCCACGCCGTAACGTACTTCGTTGCGTAAGTTTGATTGCGACGTAACGACAACTTCACTCATCGTGGTGCTCCGTTCTTGTTGGCTGCGTTCATCGTACCGCTTTGCGCGTTTACACGAAAAACCCTACACTCGACCACCGTTCCAAAATCATTTAAGACTAAGGCTCTCGTATGAAGATTCACGAATACCAGGGAAAAGAACTCTTGCGAAAATTCGGCGTGCCGGTGCCGCGCGGCATTGTCGCACGCTCGCCCGAGGAGGCGTATCAAGCCGCGAAAGAGCTCGGTGGTGAGGTGGTGGTGGTCAAAGCGCAGATTCATGCCGGCGGCCGCGGCAAAGGCGGCGGCGTCAAGCTCGCGCGCAGTGCCGATGACGCACGCGAACTCGCGCGCCAGATGCTCGGGATGAAACTCGTCACGCATCAGACCGGGCCCGAGGGAAGAGAAGTGCGCGTGCTGTTGATCGAAGAAGGTTTGCCGATCGACAGGGAGTTCTATCTCGGTATCGTGCTGGACCGCACGACGGGACGGCAAGTGTTCATGGCATCGTCAGCGGGCGGCATGGATATCGAAGAAGTGGCGGCGCACACGCCGGAAAAGATTTTGAAAGAGACGATCGATCCGGCGGTTGGTTTTCAATCGTTTCAGGCGCGCAAGCTTGCGTTTGGGCTTGGTCTGCCGGGCCCGCTCGTGAATCAGGCCGTGAAGTTCATGCAGTCGCTCTACACGGCGTACGAACAGATGGACGCGTCGTTGATGGAGATCAATCCGTTCCTGTTGACGAAAGACAATCGCCTGATCGCGCTTGACGCGAAGGTCAACTTCGACGACAACGCGCTGTTTCGTCATAAGGACTTTCTCGACCTGCGCGATCTGAATGAAGAAGAGCCGCTCGAGATCGAAGCGTCGAAATTCGATCTCAACTACATCAAGCTCGACGGCAACATCGCTTGCATGGTCAATGGCGCCGGGCTCGCGATGGCCACGATGGACATCATCAAACTTGCTGGCGGCGAGCCGGCGAACTTTCTGGACGTTGGCGGCGGCGCTTCGCAGGAGCGCGTCGAAGCTGCGTTTCGGATTCTGCTCGCGGACAAGAACGTGCGCGCCGTTTTGATCAATATTTTCGGAGGGATTGTGCGTTGCGACATGGTGGCGCGTGGGGTGGTCGAAGCCGCGCGCAACTTGCAAATCAAAGTGCCCGTGGTGGTGCGGCTCGAAGGCACGAACGTTGAAGAAGGGCAGCGTGTGATTCGCGAGTCGGGGATGAATTTCACGGTCGCGAATGGCATGAAAGACGCGGCGGAGAAGGTCGTGAGTCTGGCGGCTTAACGTGGTATCAGCATCCCACCAACAAAGTTGGTGGTACTGCTATATGCCACCTAACGTGGGGTGTAGGCAGGTATGGAGTACCACCGACTCTGTCGGTGGGTTACTGTTGATAGCATCCCACCAACGAAGTTGGTGGTACTGTGAGATGTAACCTGGTTGGAGTTGTAGGTAGGGTCTCGAAGTACCACTGACTTCGTCGGTGGGTTACTGTTGATAGCATCCCACCAACAAAGTTGGTGGTACTTTCAGACTCAACCTACCCGCGTTGTAGGCCGGTATGGAGTACCACCGACTTCGTCGGTGGGTTACTGTTGATAGCATCCCACCAACGAAGTTGGTGGTACTTTCAGACTCAACCTACCCGCGTTGTAGGCCGGTATGGAGTACCACCGACTTCGTCGGTGGGTTACTGTTGATAGCATCCCACCAACGAAGTTGGTGGTACTTTCAGACT
>Ga0081539_10004685_pt1 | contig 14844 bp, 10 predicted proteins | sample TabmetS4T2R2_FD_71023 | JGI IMG/M metagenome (GOLD analysis project Ga0081539, IMG submission 71023) | Tabebuia heterophylla rhizosphere microbial communities from the University of Puerto Rico - S4T2R2 | ecosystem: Host-associated > Plants > Roots > Rhizosphere ...
ATGCGAAAGCTTCCGTCAGCGTTGATGATGCCTGGCATTCTCGGCAAAATGATGGGCTGCTGGCTTTTGCTGAAGGCCCCAATGCGAGCCTGCGATAGCGCTGTCGTGATGGCCGGATTATTCGCTCCGTCGATGACAATGGTTCCGCTGATGGTGCCGCCCTGAAGCAGTTTCACTTCAACGCCGTCCGCTGCGCCGTCTGTAATCTCGCAGATCACCGGTTCGGTGAAATACCATTTCTCCCCGCTCTGCTCCGGATAGACCACATATTTGCCGGAAATAAGGCCTTCAAGTTGAAACTCTCCGTCCGAATTCGAACGCGAGCCTTGAGATCTGGGACCTGTGACGCCGCCACCTCCTCTGTGCGTACTACAGAAGATTTCGATCCCCTCGACAGGTTCGCCGGTGTCGGCGCGGACGACGCGCCCTTTGATACTGTAGGTCTTTATTGTCTCTTTAAGGACAATATCGACATCCGCAGTCTCAGCGCCTTCGGTGACGCCGACGATGCGGGCCGCTGACTGGTCCGTCACGCCGGGATGGAAAGTTTGAGAATAGTAGGCCTTCCTCGGGATCGGCGTTCCCATTCTCTCCGACTGGGTAAGTCCCGAGCTGACCAGGTAACGCCCCTCAGGCACTCTGGTAATGCGGTAGACGCCCTGCTCATCGGTCATCTTTATACCTGGATGGTTGAACGGGCGAGACTGTGGCTTCCCGTCGTCCCCGATCTTGATCAACTCGATATGTTGCCTGACCAGCGGTTGCCCACTGGAATCGGTGATCCGCCCCGTAATGACGCCCCCTCGCATGAGAACAAGATCGAAATGCTCGACCTTCTCGCCCTCCAAAAGGCTGACCATTCTCCTCTGCATCTCAGATGGGAACTTGCCGGTAACCAGGAATTCGTTCGGAAGAATTTCGAAGTAGTAGTTGCCCGCGGGAATTCCGGTGAAGCGATATCTTCCCTCTTGGTCCGTTGTGACCTCGAGAGGCCAGGCAGGATCCGCCGGCGCATACATTCGTTCAGGAAATAACCGGACCTTGATTTCGCCCAATGGTTCTCCGTTCAGAACGACTCGCCCCGAGACGGTCGCGGTCCCCGGCTTCTGCAATTTGGCTTGAGATTGAACCGCCTGGCCTTGGAATAGATTTGAAAGCCCCGCAAAGACGATCGTCAGCAAGAGCGCGAAATTGACCGTGGACATACCCTTTCTCTCTTTCCTCGCCAACCGGCGCGAAAATAACGACCACCTTGAACTTCAATTAATTGCTGAGCGGCGGCTCAATCATACAATAGAAAGGATATTCAATCGAACTCGACGCGCGGCGGAGATTGTTCCGGCCCCACGCGGCCCGCAACGATCTCCGCCTTGAAGTAGTTCTCTCCGCGCACCGGCGCTCCGGCCATGCGCCGCAGCATGGCGATCTGACCGACGTGCGTCAGAGCGTCGGCAATCGGTCCCTGAAACAGCCTTTCGGCAGAGAAGCCGAGCGGCGCATCCGAAGCCAGATAAGCATCGAACTTTTCCAGCGCGTCAAAGAAGCGGGCGGTCTCTTCTTCCCACGGCAAAGGTTCTGAATTTTGCCAGCGATGTTCGTTCCTGGCCATCGCGAGCGCCCAATCGAGCAGGTCGCCGATATGCGCCAGGATCTCGCCCGCCGTGCGAGATGATTCACTGCTCCGCATCTCGGCAAAGCCCGCGGGCGCATCGCGCAGAACTTTCCCGCCACGATACGCCAGCGTCGCAACAGTATGCCGCAGCATCTCACGCTTTAGATCAAGTGTCTCGTCCATTCGATGATCCTCCTCTAAACCTCGGGTTCCAGAGATAGATCATATGTGACCTGATGGATGGGGGCAATATTCGGTAAATTTCTGATCCCTGTTCCATGGCCCCTGATATTTTTTATTGGGATCAGGGATTAGGGATCAGAAATTTACATTGCATCGATGCTAGATACTGCACAGGTGGGGATCGTTCTCGAACTCGTTTTTCGTCAGTTCCTGTCGCGCGGAGACCTTTGCCGTCGCTCGATAATCTTTCGGAGTACAACCGACCAGCCGCTTGAACATTCGCTCAAAATTGCGGAGGTCCTCAAAGCCGACCTCGCCGGAAATCTCCGTCACGCTCAGATAGGGTCTCCCCACCAGCAGTTGCTTCGCCCGCTCAATGCGCATGATGGCCAAAAAGGTCTTAAAGCCTACGCCGATCGATTTCTGAAAGAGATGTGATAGATACGAAGCGCTGACATGGGATTCTCGCGCGAGTTGGTTGAGAGATAGCTCTTTTCGATAGTTCCGGGCGATATATTCCAGCGCGCGTTGAATGCCGGAATGAAAATTTCGCAACCCGGCGAGTTCTCCCTTGATGAGGGCAATGGCGAGATGGACGATCATTGAATCCGCCGGTTCTTCCGCTGAAGCATCCTTCCCTCGATCGCCTTGCAGGCCCGGATCGAATTGCCTTTCGGTACGTCCCTGCGATCTGTCGAGGAGCCTCGGCGCATAGCAAGCCAGGTCTTTCGCTCTGATCGTCTCCTCTTCCGACATCGACGCCAAACAGGCGACGACTCTTTCAAGTTCATAAACATTTCCCGGCCAATGGTAGGCCTCGCAAATCTCTAAGGCCTCAGCCGCAATGCGGCGATGCTGCCGGCCAGCATATTTTCTCAGGAAGTGGCCGATAAGCGGTTTGATATCCTCTTTCCGCTCGCGCAGCGGAGCGATCTGAATCAGCAAAAAATCGAGTTCGCTGAGGAGAGGTTGATAAAACCTGCCCTCCCTGACCATCTCGCCCAAATCTCTGTTGGCAGAGACGACCACGCCCACGTTGCTCGGCGTCTTGCGCTTTTGCCTGCCCACCCATTGTCCGACTCCGGACTGAAGAATTTCCGAAAGCTGGCACTGAGACTTGTACTCAAGTTCATCGATCCCGCTGAAGTAGATCGTGCCCTGGTCAGCTTCGCTGAACAGGTCGCAGAGCCTGGATTCGAAGGTCTGCGGATCGAGCGTCGAACAATTCACTTTGACGAACGGACCGTGACGCCGGGGGCCTCCAAAGTGTAAGCCATATGCGACGTGATCTTTCTCGCAACCAAACTCTCCGACGATCAAGGCCAGCAGATTGACCTGCGATGCTTTCTCGATAAATCTGTCGATGCGCCGGAGCGCGTCACTCGTTCCGACGCACATGAAGTCTTTGCCGAGTTTTGAGCGGATGAGCTGACTCAGTTCATACCTTTTGAGGTGGTAAACAATCTCGGTCGCAATCAACCGGCTGAGCTCAATTTGAGGCGTTCCATAGAGAGCCGGTCGATCGGAGGCCAGGACCAGCGTGCCGATGACTTTTCTCTGGTATTCGAGGGGAACAGTCAGGCTCGATCCGCGCGAGAGTGTGATCGCGCGGCAGCGTTCTTCACTCTTCAAATCTTGGGCGATCGATGGGGTTCGGCGGCGGTTGCCGGAGTTTGCGCAGACCGCGCACCCTCCGTCAAGAGAGTTTGAGGAGATCGGTTCGGTCTCGCCGCCCTCGACGATCAGAACCGAGCCATCTCGCCCATCAACGCCCACAGTCTGACCTGTTAAACAGATCCGCCCCTGAGCGGAGTTGGTAGCCTCGATCAATATTCGCAGGAAGAAGCGAAGCAGATCTGTCGGCTGGGTAAATGGCCGGTATCCCTGTCTGATCATGCCCGCAGATGACGCTAGAGGATCGTTAGACATACTCAGTAGATCTTGAAATCGACATCGGACCTTCACCTATTTCGTCTTTTTGAGGAAAAACCTCATCCCGATGAAATCTATGGTGACGGCGTAAGGCTTGAAGAATTGGTGCGAAATGATCCCCGCGATGCGGAACCCTTCGCTGTATTCAAGAGAGGGAGGGAAAGGCCCGAAAAAACCGACGATCCCACGCGCCTTAGCGTTGCCGAGCGCCAGTTCATTCACTTCAAAGAGGACCGCTTTCACCTCTCCACCTCCGCCGACCCCTCCGAATTCCGTTCCTTGCGAGAGATCGATTCCGGCCGCTTTGATCGTCGATTCCGGCGCGGTGAATCCTCCGCCCGCCATTCCGGTGTCCACAAATAACAGGCATGGCTCTCCGCGGTTGATTCGTCCCCAGGCGACCACGTAGTGATCACCGGCCATCCAGAACGGGATGACCGCCTGTTTTTCAGCTTTCGTCCGTTGTTCAACCCGCTTGAGCGCCTCTTTAGTCTTGCGTCGCAGAACGAGCTCACCGTTGGGATAATCGAGCGTGGCGATGAAATGATAGAGCAACAACGACCCGAGGATTCCGTCTACCCGTTTCCCGCGGGCCGCCGCGGCAAATGGCTTCGTATTGAGCAGATGGACAGGCACGTTTTTCACGACGAACTTACCCAGCGTCAATGAATCCACGCGCCCATGCTCGGTTGGAGCCTGCATTCCGCCTCCAAAGGTTCCGGTGGTCGATCCGAACCGGACGATCCCGGCCTCCTTCGCGAAATCGGTATCGAGAATGACCTCTGAGCCGCCCGTGTCGATCATAAAGTTGACCTCTTCGCCGCCGTTGATTCGCACGCTCAAGAGGGGAAGAGGATCGGTATGGATGAATTTGATTCGTGAAACTCCGGCATCGCCCTCAATCTGATAAGGCGCTCCGCCTTTAAAACTCTCTAGTTTTCGCGCGACCGCCTCCAGACCGATCGCGCGAAACAACGGAGCGGCCCGCAGAAAATCGTCTCGACGATAGAAGACCTGAGCGAGCAATGCGCCGGGAGCTGGCGCTTGTGGGTCTAACTCGATGGCTTTGGATAGCCACTTCGATGCCTCTTCCAACCGATTGGCGAAGAGTGCGATCTCGCCTAAGCGAAGTGTAGCTTGGTAATCTTGTGGATTCTCGGCTAAGACTTTGGCATAGAGCCTTTCCGCCTCGACGAATCTTCCCGCCTTGAATAGATCATCCGCAGCTTTCGGCTTGCTCTGCCGACCTTGAGTTTTTGCCATGATCAGGATCGCGCTTTCTACAAACAGCAGCGCCGCCAGAAAAGCGGGTCTCAACGCTTTCACCGATGCCTCACTTTACCTTTCGGCTATCTCCCGGCTAACTCAAAAGTAACATGCCAAAGCATCTTGAAAACGCCACACTAAGCCGCCGGCACGCAGCAATTGGGGAGGGGTGAGGCATAAATAGAAATGCCTCGCCCTACTCTTCGTTAACATGTTAATGACATGTGTACGAATCGGGCTGCGTGTCTATTAGTTCCGGTCTCTGTTGAGATGATTCGATATGGTCAGTCTGCCCTGGCACTCCTCCTCAATGAAGTGTCAATTCCAGGCAAAAAGCTAAATCATAGCGGCCCAGATACACGCTCCGCTTGCCATCTCGCAAGCCGCGTCACCGGGTCGAGTCATCTGTGCCGCATTCAGCTGGAAAACGCCGTAAAACATGAGCTCTTGAGTTCGCGATGATATTTCCGGGCAGATAATCGCGCCTCTTAACTCAATTTCTTTGGCAGCAACCAATACCTAATGATGGTGTAAATTCTACTGCTGAGATTGAAAACGGGTTACTTGTTTCTTGTCTATTTGATCAATTGAAAATACTTCATTGATAACTTAGTTGATGACTTTAATTGATAGCCTTAGTTGATAACATAGATGTAACACAAATTAACACAGTTTCCTAATCTGTCAATACGATTATAAAGAAATTTTGAAGGAGATCAAAAAAAAGGCAATCAAATACGCGGCAATTTTCTGATCCCTGATCCTTTTTTCAAGATATGGAACATCAGAGTAATGATGTGATTATGTATTTAAAACACCTAATGTTTAGCCGATAAAACAGGAGCTAAGATCATTCTGAGATCAGGGCATTATTGGGACAACGCTGAGTTAAGGCGATGTAACTAACGGGGTAAGTATCGCTGAGGAACTTTGGTTATCCGGAGCAAACAAGAGTCAAAAATTGAATCGCATCCCGACCTCCATCCGCCGGCCCGGCAAAGCAGCAGTGGCCCGTCCGAAAAATGGGGAGGTCTGCACGCCGGTGAAATTGACCGGATTGACATGATTGAAGACGTTGAACGCCTGGAGATAAAACTCCGCGCGCCAGCGGTTGGAGGCCGTTCCGCGTGTGCCCATCGATCCGAGCGGATCGGAATCGCTGCTGCGAATGACCGTCATCTGTGCGCGAGAGGTAGCCTCTCGCGAGGTGCCAAATCCGATTCCCCAACCGAGGCGGAGGTTCATGTTCCATTGCGCAGCGCCACGCGCGCTGTTGCGGGCGACGCCCCGAGGCCGGTCATTGATGACGGTGTCGCCATTGTTATCAAACCCGGTTGTAATGTTATAAGGCAGAGCTGAAACGAAGTTGAAGGTCGTCCCGAGCCGCAATTCCTTGAAGAGCGTCAGGTATGAGAGCATGACAAACCGATGACGCGAGTCTAAAAGGGCCGGGCCACGATCAGCCCGCAGGTTGAAATTATCGGCGGGAAGGCTGAGCGGCCCGTCGGTCTCGTTGGTGATCTTGGATAAAGTATAGTTCGCGCCCAACGCCAGCCGTTTCGGTTTGACCCAATTGAGATTGATGCTGAGCGAGTGACGAGACGAGTTGGCGCTCGATTCGACGCTTGTGATGTTACCTTCGCCCGGATCCGGCCGGCCCAGGCCCGGAACGGGCGCGTTGATATTATGACCGCGCAAGAGATGCACGCCGCGCTGATAAAAATAGCTCCCGATGAGGCTGATCGAGGACGGAAGCTGCCGCTGAATGCTGGTTGAAAATTGCTCGAGGTAAGGCAAAGTCATCGCGGGATCGCGCACAATCCGGCTCGGCGGCAGGGCGAATTGAGTCCTGCCCGCGAAGGGATCGGGAAATCCGGGATTGCTGACGATCACGTCGCGTTGTTGCCTGCCGTCAACGCGCAAAATGTTTTCATAAGCCGTCGCCTCGAACCAATCATAGAAGATCCCGGCGCTGGCGCGGATCGTCGTCTTGCCCTCTTTGAACGGCGACCAGGCGAGTCCGAAGCGGGGCGCGAAGTTGTTGTGATCTTCCAGAGTGGTCTGCCATTCGTGCCGGATCCCGAAGCTCATCGAGAGTCCCTTGAAGACGCGAAAATCATCCTGCCAGTACCATCCGACCTGATATTGTGTGAAATCGACCGACGGTGCGCCCAGCCGCTGGTTGAAGATCGCCGGGAGACCGGCGCGATAGGCGTCAAGGCTCGCAAAGGTGAAAGTGCCGTTGAAATTCCGCAACTCATGACTTTGGTGAGCAGAGCCTTCCAGAAGCAGGCCGGCTCTCATCGCATGCATCCCGAAGCCGAAGTCAACATTGTCGGCCAGCTCGAAATCACGGTCGCGGCGATGATCGGCGAGTTGCGCGCCGCCGCTGTTGAAAGCATTGAGCACGATGATCGTCGGCGCGTCGGAGATCGAATCGATCTCGGATTTTCGCCGGCGCGCCTGAAATCGAAACTCGTTGACCATTTTCTTGCCGATCGCACCCGAATCCGATAACCGAAAGACATGCTCGGCGGCATCGGTCGAATAAGCTCGCTCGGGAAGATCGAAATTTCCGACGCCCAGGTTATCGAGCCGATTGGCATTGCGTTGGTACTCGGCCCGCAGCGTATGGGTCGCGGCCAGCACGTGTTCGACTCGCGCCGAGAGATTGAGCTTGCGCGACGGCTGGCGGATGACATCGCTGAACCGGTCGCCGGGCAGCGCGGCGACGATCGTTTTAGAGTCGTAAGCGTTGGTTCCGTCAGCCGACAGGAAAAGCGAGGTATGGTTACGCCAGAGCGGCCCGCTCAGGTCCAATCCGAAGCGGCGGAACTGCTCGGCCCCGCGCACCGGAGCGAACGCATTGCGCGCATTGAGCGATTCATCGCGAAAACCCGCATTGAAACTGCCATGCCAATTGTTGATTCCCGGCTTGGTGGTGACGTTGATGTTGATGAAACTGGCCTCGTGATTTTCGGCGGCAAAAGGATCCAGGCGAAAACGGATTTCGCGGATCTGCGATTTGGGCGGCAGCTTGCCGCCGCGAAACCCATTGACCCGAAAGACCGCGCCCGGACCGGCCATCTGGCGGATCGCCGCCTCGAACTCCTCCGGGTCATCGGGCAGTTGCGCGATCTGTTCCGCCGTGAGCACCGTTGTAAAAGCGTTGCCGCGCAGGTCGGTCTGCGCTTCCCGCTTGTCCTGTTGAACGATCGTCTCTTCTCTGACCTTTGAAATCTCCAGGTGCACTTCGAAATGGTTCTGACCGGCCCGCAAGACGACGTTGCTTCGTTCGAGCAGCTCGAACCCTTTCGCTTCCACGCGAAGCCGATAGAGCCCCGGACTGAGTTTGGTGAAGTTCGCTTCGCCGTGCGTGTCGGTCTGGATCGCCTGTGCCTTGTCCAACTGCGGCCCTAACCGGACCTGCGCGCCGGGAATGGCGGCGCCGGCCGGATCAACGATCACGACCTTGACGCTCGATTCACCTGTGCCGCTCCGCTGGGCGCGGGCCTGGCCGCTCGCAATCGCCAAGACGGCCACCCCGCAGATCAACCAGTAAGTGAGGCCGGTCCCCTTCATCACTCGCCTCCTCCGTATCCGGCTACTTATCAAATCTGTCCGCGCTGAACGACGGATTGATCTTGTATGACATCTGCCACTCCTCGGTCACCTTGCCGTCTGTGGCCTTTGTGATTTGATGAGGAAAGAGAACGCCATTTACCGCACGATACTCGGAGAACCGGAGCTGGACTTCGGTCCCGTCCGCTTTGGTTTTATCAATTTTATCGAGGATCTTCTTTTGCACCGCATCTGAACTCTCCCGCCCATCGGCGGTATGCACCACCGAGCGCGAGGCTTTTGCCTGATAAGCCAGCATCAACGGCAGGTGCGTTTTTTTATCGAGGAAGAGCTGGACGGTGAAGGACTCCGGCCCAGTCACTTCGAGCATATCGGCGCGGCCATCCGGAGCTTCGGCCTCGCCCAGGTATTTGAACTTGGCCGGGAATGACGAGGGAGCGGTCAGCAACCAGCTGATCAGCAGGCGCGCGTACTCTTGCCGCACGGCTCGTTGCGCCGCAGCGTACGCGGCCTCTCCAGATCCATATCGATTGAAGATAATGTTGCCCGGACCGCTGGTCCGCTTGTCCAGCACGACTTTCTGGCCGTTGACGATGTCGATCGAGGTAATGCTGACGCTCGGCGCCGGATTGATGGTCTCGAGTTTCTTGTACTTATCCGGCAGCAGCAGATTGAATTCGAGTTCTCCCGAAAGATCGCTCCCGCTCACGGCACGCCGGAACTTGCCGACCGCCGAGAAACTTTGAATCGCCTGGAGTTTGGCTTCGTTGCCGAGCGCCGCCCGCGCCTGCTTGAGTACCTCCTGCGCGCGCGCGTCAGTCTCCGAATTGGCGCTTTGAGCCAACGCCTGAACCGAAATCATCAAGGTCAGGACCAATGTCACGACAATCCTACGCATAAGTTTCTCCTCCGAGTTTTGAAGCCTCAGTGATGCTTCTCGTGATGTATCGCTACTGCTTCTTCGTTCCCTGAATCATGTCGGGCGCCGAACCGATCCGCCAATCGCTCGCCCAACCGCTGGATGGATCGGCGGCATTAAGCGGAGATGACGAGATTTGATCGTGCCGCATCCAGAGGCGATAGACTCCTGATCCCGGCGCAATCCGCCTTCGCGAAATCCATTCATAACGGTCCGCGCCGAGGGTGAAGACAATCCGGTCTTCATTGACGATCGCCACGGGTAGAAAACCGTCATCCCCATGCGGCGTGAGAGTGAAGGCTGCGCGGCCGACCTTCGGGATCTCGATCCAGATGAAGCGGCCCCGCGCCTTGCTCTCGTCACTGCGGTGAATCGATTCTCCGTTGCACCGAAGTTCATAGCCTTCGATCGAGAGTTCCACTTCCTCAACCGTAAACTGGCGAACCTTGCCCGCCAGATTCTCCGGATCGTCTCGTTTTGCCGGCGGCCCGTTCGAGAGCAGAAAGTAATCGACGAGTTTGACGCCGGAGCGCGGTTCGACCATGACATCGAGCGCCAGAATGTCGCCATCGTTGATCGTGAGCGGTGATGAGTAGCTCTTCAAAAATTCCGTCTCGATGTGCTGAGGGTCGATTCCCCATTGCGCGGCTTCTTGCGCCGTGGGCGTGACCGGCTGTAACGTCACTTTAAAATTCTTGCCACGCTCGAACTGTTTGACGACCACTTCGTAGACGATCGCGCGGCCATCGGCCAGCTTGAGGATCCGGCGGATGGAGCCTCCTTCGGGCAGTTTTCGAGCCAGGTAACCGACGCCGCTGATCGCACGATAGGCGCTGTCCAGGTCGAGCGCATTGGGTGGAAGAGTGCCGATTCCCGTCTTAACGTAGATGCCTTCACCCAATTGCAAGACCATTCGCCAACTAGGTTGCTCCTGGGCCACGGCGAGCATGCCCGGCAATCCGGCCAACAGCATCAAACCGATGACCACCTGCCCGCACTGCCTCAATTTCACTAGCAGATCTGTCATAAGAATTTGCTGATGAACGTCAATGTTGTTTGCTCACTTCAATGACTCGTCCGGTGGCTCCTTTGATCGGCTCGAAATTCTCCAGCGAGCTGACGCTCAAAGAGGCGGCCGCCGGTTTCAAATCTCCGGCAAGGTTTTCGAGAGGTCTCTCGGCAACCGGTTGACCGGCTTCATCCACGGAGTTCGGTCGCGGCGGGCGTGGTTTCGCCTTGCCGCGTGGGACGGGCGCTTTGAGACTGACGATCCGATCGCGCTTAACCGGAATCTCAATCGGAACCTTAACCTGAGCGGCTAAAATGGCCGGACTCGCTGTCGGCCCGGCATGCAACCGGGCATCGGTGACCGCGCGTGAGGCCGCGATGCGGCCCAACTGAAAGGCCGTCAGCAGGGCGGCCAGTAAACCGGCGACGGCGATGGCCAGCGATGGCTTGCGGATGTTGACCGATCCGAGGAACAACATCCGCCATCTGCGCCCGGCTTTCGCCATCAACAGCCCCAGGCGATGCTGCCGGCGATAAGCGCTCATGACTCGATCGTCCAGCTCGGTCGACGGCGTATAGTTCGGGCCGTTTCGCAACACGACCTGGAGCGATTCGAACTGCTTAAATGCAACTCGGCAGGACGCGCACAAAGACAGATGCTCTTCGACGATTTTCGACTCCGCCGGCGTGAGCGCTCGATCAAGGAGCCCGCCGATCTGAAACTTGATCTCATCGCAATTCATGATAATGATCTCCATCGACAACCAGATAAGCAGTCAGTTGCCGCGCCAGCGCCTGGCGGGCGCGATGGAGTCGAACTTTGACGACATTCATGTCCGCGCCGATCACCATTGTCATCTCTTCGTAAGATAGTCCCTGGTATTCGCGCAGCACGACCACCTCGCGGAGAAGCGGCGGCAACGCCCCGATCGCCGCCTCGACCTTGGCCGCCAGCTCGCACCTCAGCAGGTCTGTCAGCGGGTTCTGCTCGGAGCTCGCCGGCGCCGCGAATTCGGCCAGCGTCTCGATCGGCTCGGCCATCTGATTTTCCCAGCGGCGCAAGTAATTGAAGATGTGGTTGCGCGCAATTGCACAGAGATAAGTCAAAAGGGAACTACGCTCGGGCCGATATCGCTCGGGATGTTGAATCAACGCAAGAAACGCTTCATGCGTCACGTCTTCGGCGACCGACCGCTTCGCCAGCATCCGGTATGCAAAGTTATAGACCCGATCGCGATAGCACCAGTAGACCTGGCTAAAGGCCAGCTCATCACCTCGCATTGCCGCCGCGATCAACTCCCTGTCCAATGTTTTCTCCACATGTGGCCTCAACTTGAATGTCGCACGCGACTCAAAGCTGCTCTGTTATCATTAATTACCCTCAACAGGGAAAATGTTACAGCCGCGGCTCGCATTTGAAGAAATTTTCCGGACGATGGGTTACTCCTTAACAATGAAGGGAGAATACAAGGCGGACGGAAATAACGAAATAGACGAGATCTTCTCCTTTCGTCCATTTCGTTATTTTCGCCGACCTCGCATTCCCCCTGATCTCCGTCAACCTTGATGAAGATCAAGGTTGATAACGGCTAACTCTGCTCAATGGGGTGGGGTTTTAAAGATCTGATCATCGATCTCGGTGTTGAACCGGTAACTGTCGATGATCACCTCAACTTGATTAACGGAAGTGATCTGCCTGACTTTGAACGGCAAGATCAACCCATCTACCATCCGGTAATCCTCATTAAAAACCTCCATCTTGATCTTCTCGGACTTGATGTGGACCTCTCGGACGTTCTTCAGCTCCAGAAAGGTCTCGGCGTCATAATAACTGACCACCACGCTGCCTCTCCGATTCGTGAACTCGATCGCGTATGCCTCTCTCCCTCCAATCTGTTCCTGGCCAATCAACAAGATTCTCGAAAAGAGGTTCGGATCTTGATAGCGCATGAGTTTATTACGAGCCGCGCTCTCACGCGCCTGCTCCAGCTCTTCTCCGGCGAGGATCCTGAAGACGTTTTGATCCTTCTTCCATCCGGTCACCCCGTCAAATCCGGTCTCCTGCCGGCGCGTTCCGAAATCCACCAGTTGATAGTACTTATCGGGGTCTTTGGCGATCGACCGGATCTTGCCTTTCAGGCCCTGTCCCTTCAGGGTCCCTTCATAGATCCGGTTGCTGATTTTAATCAGACATTCCCGTCCGCCGATGGCTGCCAGATGGTTTTCAATGATGTCATTGACAAGAATCGGTTTTGCGACCGGCATAAACGTCAAGCTCCTCCATCGAGTTAGATCATCTCAGTCATGTTCGACCAGACCGCCTCCGGCACATATTGCAACGATTCGGACTTCATCTTTTGCGTGACCTTGAGCGGATTGAGATCGGAGAAGAGGTCTTCGGCAAAGTGCGATCCGTATTTCGACAGGTAGAGCAGGGTATAACCGTCGAACAGGCTGCGCGACAGATCGGACGGCCTGACCCGGCTGTCGGCCCACTTGCGCTGCGCTTCGAGAGATAATTCGAGGGCGCGCTGATGATTGATGCCTGTCTCTACCTCGTAATCGTAAACGATCGGAATATCGTCTTTCGGATTCTGCTTGAGCGTCACTCCGAACTCTTCCGGTTTCATATGCACGTACGATCCCCAGGGCAGAACGAACGGGTTGAATCCGACGGTCAGAATGTACGGCGAGTGATCCATGACAAAATTGATCGTATCTTGCGCTTCTTCCTCCGTCTCGGTCGGGAATCCGATGACCAGCGAGACATACGAACCGATGCCGGCGCGTGCCGTGTTGATCAGCCCATCGCTCATTTGCTGGAGCGTCGTGCCCTTCATCATCTTGTCGAGCATCCGTTGATTGGCGGACTCCATGCCGAAGAAGATATGGCGGAGTCCCGCTTGATAGAGCAGTTCGCTCAGCTCCTGGGTCAAACCTTTATCGAGGCGCGCCTCACACATCCAGCGCAGATTGGTCAATCCCTCGTCAACTATTCGCCTGGCCAGGTAACGCAAATGGGTCGGAGAGTGAGTGTCATCGGCGATAAAGATATAGGTCTCCTCTCCATCCGGATTATTCCGGGAGATCTTTCTGAGATCCTCCATAATCAGATCCAGATTGCGCCGCCGGAATCCGTTCTCTTTCTGGTGCATCGAGACGCAACAGAAAGCGCACTTCGCGTAACATCCGCGCGAGGTCTGATAAAGGTAGATCGGAGATGGAGCCAGGTATTTGCCGTTGAATAGGCCATCCCAGGACGGAGTGACAACATTGTTGATATTCTCCATCTGCCATGGTCCCCGCATGATCTGGCCGTTCGACTTGAGGATGATATTGCGGACACCGGCCAACGAGGCCTTGTCCTTCTTCTGCTCGATGGCGCGAACAAGCTCTAGCAGCGGCGTCTCTCCCTCGTTGACGATCAGCGAGTCCGAAAATTCGAGCAAGGTATTAACCCCCGCCGGGAAATGACAGAGCCACGAAACGAAACTGCCGCCCATCGTGATATGAGCGGGCAAACCGGACTCTTTGATGATGCGGGCCAAGACCAGGCCGGGAATCAACTGGCTCTGATAGGTGATCGATATTCCAATCAGATCGGGGTTGTAACGATCCAGCCAATCGAGGACGTGATCCTGGTAGAATTCGACAAAGGGGTTGTTCTCATTTGTCCGGCTGTTTTCAATGATCGCCTCGGAATTCTGATAGGAACAGCCCGGAATGACGTAAGCTCCGGAGGTCATAAACGTCGGATAGTTCGCGGCGCTGATCAGGTTATATGCCCAGGAGATGGTTCTCTTGCTCCAACTCACCTTTCTGGGATTATAAAAATCCTCGCTGCGCATCGTTCTCTTGGCCTTCTCGATATTGTCAATGATGTAGCGCGAGTTTCTGAGCGCCTGTCCGATCGTCCGGTAGGACCGTTTCTCGTCGGGAGTCAGACTATTCTGGCGATTGAGCTGGGCGAACTTCTTGGCCCCCTCCGCCTCGGCCCTGGTCAAATATTCGGGGCTCATGAAATAGTCGAGCGATTCGATGCCGATATCCCTCTGAACAACATCGTGGTAACCATTGGCTTTGAGAAAAGCGCTTAACACGGGAAGCGCGGAATATGGATGAACAGCATCAGCTCCCAACGGTGGCGCCAGCAAGGCAACCCTCATGATTTCACCTCCATAATTTTGACGATTCTGCTTTCCCTCACTCTCAGACGTTGAGAGCGGCTGCGACGGCCTCGGCCGGCTCTTCCAGAGCCGGTTCTATCAGTTTGGCGCCTTTTTCACCCGCGACGGCTTCCCGGATCAGGGGGACCAGATCATTGTTGCTCCAAATCGAATGG
>Ga0081539_10004686_pt1 | contig 14841 bp, 12 predicted proteins | sample TabmetS4T2R2_FD_71023 | JGI IMG/M metagenome (GOLD analysis project Ga0081539, IMG submission 71023) | Tabebuia heterophylla rhizosphere microbial communities from the University of Puerto Rico - S4T2R2 | ecosystem: Host-associated > Plants > Roots > Rhizosphere ...
AGATAGCTCACGAGCCGGCTCGCGGCGGTGATCTGCTCCGTCTGGACCGTTGTCACGAGCTGCGGGAACTGGGTCGGCCGCGTCCGCAGGGCCATGACGACTTCCTCGAGGGACGCGTTGCCCGCCCGCTCACCAAGGCCGTTCACGGTGACCTCTACCTGGCGCGCGCCCGCCTGTACAGCGGCCAGGGTGTTGGCGGTCGCCAGCCCGAGATCGTTGTGGCAGTGGACGCTCACGGTCGTCGCGGGCCCGACCCGCTCGACGACCCGCCCGACGAGCGCGCCGAACTCCGCCGGGATCGCATACCCGACGGTGTCCGGGATATTCACGGTCGAGGCCCCGGCATCGACGACGACTTCGTAGACCTGGAGCAGGAATTCCGGATCGGTTCGAGAGGCGTCCTCCGCGGAGAACTCGATCTCGGCGTCTCGACCAAGCTCACGGCGGCCGTAGCTGACCCAGCGGCGTGCCTCGTCGAGGGCCTGCTCGCGGGTCATCCGCAGCTTGTGGGTCAGGTGGATATCGCTCGTCGCGATGAAGACGTGGAGATGCGGCCGCTCGGCGACGCGGATGGCCTCGATCGCCCGCTGCGGATCGCCATCCCGGCAACGGGCGAGGGCCGCGACCGCAGCGCCGCGGGTCTCGCGGGCGATCCGCTGGACCGCCTCGAAGTCACCGGGCGAGGCAGCCGGAAAGCCGGCCTCGATGACGTCGACCTTGAGCCGTGCCAGCTGCCGCGCGACCTCGAGCTTCTCCGCCGCGGTGAGACCCGCGCCGGGTGCCTGCTCGCCGTCCCGGAGGGTCGTGTCGAAGATGCGTACGCTGCCCGCCGCGACGCCGGTCATCGGGCGACCTCCGCGGGCTGATCGCGACGCTCGGACGCCGCGGCCTGGGCCTGGCCGGCCTCGACGACCACCGGGTTGACGAACGGCATCTGGGCCCGGAGGCGGGCGCCGACCTGCTCGATCTGGTGGTTGCGGTCCTGCTCGCGCAGCCGCTTGAACTCCTGGCCGCCCGAGTCGTACTCGGACACCCAGCGCTGGGCGAAAGAGCCCGACTGGATGTCGGCCAGGACGTCGCGCATCGCCGCCTTCGCGCCTTCGGTCACCCGCGGCCCGCTGACGTAGTCGCCGTACTCCGCGGTGTCGCTCACACTGAAGCGCATGAAGTTCAGGCCGCCGCGATACATGAGATCGACGATGAGCTTGAGCTCGTGCATCGTCTCGAAGTAGGCGAGCTCCGGCTGGTAGCCGGCCTCGACGAGCGTCTCGAACGCGGCCTTGACGAGCGCCGACACGCCACCGCAGAGGAGGGCCTGCTCACCGAAGAGATCGGTCTCGGTCTCCTCGGCGAAGGTCGTCTCCAGGACGCCCGCGCGGGTGCTGCCGATGGCCCGCGCGTAAGCGAGGACACGATTGCGGGCGGTCCCCGAGGCGTCACGATGGACCGCAAAGAGCGCCGGCACTCCTCCACCCTGCTCGTACACGCTGCGCAGCAGGTGGCCGGGGCCCTTCGGGGCGACCATGCCGACGTCGACGTCGGCCGGCGGATCGATGCGCCCGAAGTGGATGTTGAACCCATGGGCGAACATCAGCAGCTGGCGCGCCCGGAGGTTCGGCCCGATCTCGGCGTCGTAGACAGACTTCTGGACCGTGTCCGGAACCGCGATCATGATCACGTCCGCGTCCCGGACGGCGTCCGCGACATCGGCGACGCGGAGGCCGGCGTCCGCGGCGAGCGGCCGGCTCTTCGATCCCGGCGCCAGCCCGACGACGACATCGACGCCGGAGTCACGAAGGTTCTGCGCGTGGGCGTGGCCCTGGCTGCCATAGCCGATGACCGCGATCGTCTGCCCGTCGAGGGCGGCCGGATCGGCATCCATGTCGTAATACATCTTCGCCGTCATCGCTTCACCGCCTCCTCAATGGAGCTCGACCCGCGCGACATCACAACCGCGCCCGTCCTCACCAACTCCTTGATCCCGTAACCCCTCACCAGGCCGACGAACGTGTCGATCTCGGCCTCCGTGCCCGTGATCTCCGCCACGAGCGCATCCGCTGCAAGATCGATGACCCGGCCCTTCGACAGCTCGACGAGCTTGAGGACCTCGGCCCGTTTCGCGTCGGTCGCCCGGATCTTCACGAGCGCCAGCTCGTGCTCGATGGTCGGCTCCGCGGTGACGTCCTGGACCTTCAGGACGTCGATGAGCCGGTAGAGCTGCTTGGCCGCCTGCTCGACCGCGACGTCGTCGCCATGAAGGGTGATCGTCATCCGGCTGACGTCAGGCTGATCAGTGTGGCTGACCGCCAGCGAGTCGATATTGAAGTTGCGGGCTCGCATGAGCGACGAGACGCGGTTCAGGACACCGGGCTTGTTGAGGACGATCGCGACGAGTACGTGGCGATGGACCTCGCCACTGCCCGGCAGCGCACGCGGTGGCGGTGCCGCATGAGCCGGCGTGGTGACCGGCGTCCCCGCAGGAACCCGCCCGTTATTGGCACCCTCAGCAGTCATCTGCTACTCGCTCTCCGAGGTCCAAGGCGGAGCTCCGCGACGCCATTGGCCCGAGGATTCCGCGAAGCCACCCGCCCGAGGATTCACTCGTCGGCCCCGCCCCACTTCTCGATGAGGTCGGACAGGCCCTTGCCCGCCGGCATCATCGGGAAGACGTTCTGCTCCTCGGCGATCTCGAACCAGATCAGGGCCGGCCCGTCCACCCCCTGCGCGGAGCGGATCGCTTCATCGACGTCGTTCGGCGTCGAGGCCTTGAAGGCCGGGATCCCGAACGCGTCCGCGAGCTTGAGATAGTCGGGTCCGAGCAGGTGAGCCGAGTGGTAGTTGCCCGCGTAGATGATCTCCTGCCATTGCCGGATCATCCCGAGCTTCTTGTTGTCAAAGACCGCGATCTTCACCGGGATCCGGTCCTGGACGAGGGTCATCAGCTCCTGGAACGTCATCTGGAAACCGCCGTCGCCGGTGATCGCCCAGGTTTCCCGATCGGGCCGGCCGAGGGCGGCGCCCATCGCCGCCGGCACGGAAAAGCCCATCGTTCCGAGGCCGCCGGAGCTGACGTGGCTGTTGGGGTGGCGGAAGCCGGTGTAGCGGGCCAGCCACATCTGGTTCTGGCCAACGTCGGCGACGTACGTGCCCTCGTGGTCGCTCAGTTCGCCGATCCGCTGGACGACGAAGTCCGCCGAGAGCAGACCGTCGCGCCACGCGCCCGAGCCGTGCCAGCTGCTCGACTCGGACTCCCGCCGCCACTCGGCGAGCTGCTCGAAGTAGGCCGAGCGTCGTTCCGCCGGAACTTCGTCGACGAGTGGCAGGAGTCCCGCGAGGACGCGCTTCGCGTCGCCGACGATCGGAACCTCGACGGCGACGTTCTTGCCGATCTCGGCCGGGTCGATGTCGGCGTGGACGATCCGCGCGTACGGGGCATACGTCCGGACGTTGCCGGTGACCCGGTCGTCGAAGCGCATCCCGACGGCGAGGAGCAAATCCGCCGACTGGATGGCCCGATTGACATGCTTCCAGCCATGCATGCCCATGTAGCCGTAGCTCAGCGGATGCCGCTCGTCGATCGCGCCGACTCCGAGGAGCGTATGGGCGACCGGGGTCTGGGTCTTCTCCGCGAGAGCGACGAGCTCGTCCCAGGCCTGCGCGTGGAGAACGCCATGACCCGCCAGGATCATCGGTCGTTCCGCGCGAGCCAGCTCGGCCGCGGCCAGTTTCAGCTGGCGACCGTTCGGCTCGACGTTGGGCCGGAAGCCCGGCAGGCCGGCGACGACCTCGTCCTCGGTCAGGTGCGGCGCGCTCGTTTCCTGCTGGAGGGCGTCCTTCGTGATGTCGATATGGACCGGTCCCGGTCTGCCCGACCGGGCGATGTGGAATGCCTCGGCGAAGACCCGCGGCAGGTCGTCGGCATTCCGGACCAGGTAGTTGTGCTTCGTCATCGGCAGCGTGATGCCGTTGATGTCGATCTCCTGGAAGGCGTCCTTGCCGAGCAGCGCGCCCGGCACATTGCCGGTGATGGCGACGATCGGGATCGAGTCGAGGAGGGCCGTACCGATTCCGGTGACCAGGTTGGTGGCGCCCGGGCCGGACGTGCCCATGCACACCCCGACGCGACCGGTCACGCGGGCGTAGCCGTCCGCGGCATGTGCGCCACCCTGCTCGTGACGCACGAGGATGTGCCGGAGCTCGGGATAGTCACCAAGGACGTCGTAGAGCGGCAGGATCACGCCACCCGGGTAACCGAAGAAGACGTCGACGCCCTGACGGATGAGCGCCTCACAGACGACGTCGGCGCCGATCCGCGTCCGTCGCCTCGGTCGGGCGTCGTTGAGCATCTCGCGTCGGGCGCGCTCCACAGCCTGGGCCGCACCCGAGCCGTCGCCGGGGATGTGGCTGCGGCGCGACGCCGCGGGCGCGGCCGAACCCGGCTGCGCCGGATCGCCCTTGGTCATCGTCATCTGGCAGGCCCTCTCAATGCTCTGAACAAACGAAAACCCTCGCCACCCGGCGAGGGTCCCTTCGGTCTTCGGTGGTCGTCGCGCTAGCCGCGCCCGTCCCTCCGCGTTCCTCCGTTCTCCCGCCGGGAGCCGGTAATGAGCCCAAGAAGGCCATCAAGCTCGAGGAGGAGCGCCCGAAGAATGCCGAGAACCGATACGTCGACGAGGCCGGTGTCGCGGACGGGGATCTGGACGCGGCGACCGTCGGTCGTCAGGGCGACGACGACGTGGCGGCGATCCCGACCTTCGAACCGAGCCATCGATACTCCCGGCTGCGTCACAAACCCCGGGTGCTGCTTCCCGAGGTGCCGCGAAGTCTATCAGCTGAGGCCCGACCGTCAACCAGACGACGGAGGTCCGGGAAGCAGCGACCGCGATGGTCCCAAAGGAAACGACCGCCGGATGAGCCCGACGGTCGTCCTCGATCATTCCGGTCCGGAAGGACCTCGGTCAGATCACTTCCAGCGGTGTCCGGCGGTGGGTCCCATCGCCGTGTCCGCACCAGCCTCGACGTCGCTGCTGTGGTAGTGCGACATCGTCACAGCCACTTCACGCCAGCGCCGAGACTCATGGCCATCGACGCGAGAAGCGTCAACGCCACAGTGAAGCGCGCCAGGTTCGCCTTCACCCCAACCTACCTCGTGGTACGAGAGCCGCACCGCCGTATCGGCAGCCGGGCGGTCTGGTTGCTGTTTCAGCGGCCCAGATCCCTGGCTTTGCGTCCCCGTCTCACGACGGGTTTGCCCTGGACGACTACGGTGATGGAAGGACGTTCGCCCTTCAACAATCAGGCTAGGACCTCGGGTCCCTTTGACCCATGACCCGTTGGTACTTCCGGAGTACCAGCGTTCGGGTCAGTTCCGCGATGCACCATCATGAATCGCCATCTCACCGGTCCCTCCGGTGGCCCTGGCCGCGGCGTCTGAGGGAGTCCCGTCCGTCTGCGGTCCCCGGCGCATCGCGACGACGATCGCCGCAGCGATGCCGATCGCGATGAGGACGTCGCCAACCGAGAACACATTCGCCAGCGGCATCCACGTCGGCATGGCGAAGATGTCCGTCAGGGGCGCCAGCGCCGGTTGAGCGAGATACGCGCTGTTCGAGTACACGCTGGGTGCCTCGCGGCCCTGGGCGGCGATCGCCTCAGCAGATGCGGGCATGTAGCCGCCGTTCGCGATGATTGCGGCGAGGTTTGATACGGCACCGAGCGCGACGATCGGCAGTCCGGGGATCGACCAGTTGCGACAGACCGCCGCGAGGACGAGCAGGCTGGATCCGATATAGATCGGCGGCCCGGCGTTGCCGATGTTCGACGCGATCGCGTCGGAGAAGAGGGCGATCTGGATCGCCATCCCGAGCGCGATCAGCGGGGCCCACTCGAACTCGAGCCGCGCCAGCCCGGACAGCCGGCCACCGAGGATGAGCCCGAGCAGCAGGCCCGCGACGACGGCATAGAGGACGAACATGTCTTCAGCCCAGCCTGTTACTCAGCCGGCCACCGGAAGGCGAAAGGGGGCGCTGTCGACCGTGACTGCCAGCTGCGGTTGGCCGAGCCCGATGGCGCGGATCCGCGACCAGCCCTCGAACTGGGCGGCGGTCATCGGCTTGCCGAGCAGGTAGCCCTGACCGAACTCACAGCCGAGCTCGCGGAGTCGGTCGAGCTGGACGCTGTCCTCGATGCCTTCGGCGACGATCGTCAGGCCGAGGGTCTGGCCGAGAACGAGGATCGCGTGGGCAAAGGCCCAGTCGTCCTGCGAACTGTCCGCGGGGACGACGAACTCCTTCGCGATCTTGAGGATGTCGACGGGGAAGCGCCGCAGGTAGCCGAGCGACGAATAGCCGGTCCCGAAGTCGTCCATCGCGACGCGGATGCCGGTTTGGCGGAGTGCGACGAGTCGCTCAATCGTGGCCTGGACGTCGCTGAGCATCGCGGTCTCGGTGAGCTCCAGGACAAGCCGTGCGGGATCGAGTCGGGCGGCGCTGACGACGCGCACCATGTCGTCGAGGAAGTCGGCCTGGCGGACCTGCTGAGGCGAGAGGTTGACGCTCACGAATGCGTCGTCCGGCAACTCCCCGCTGCGATGCCAGGTCGCCGCCTGGCGGCATGCCTCGGCGATGACCCAGCGGCCGAGCTCGAGGATCGTGCCGTTCTCCTCGGCCAACCGGATGAACTCGTCGGGCGGGATCAGTCCGCGGGTCGGGTGACGCCAGCGGACGAGTGCTTCGAGACCGGCGAGCCGAAGCGTCGGCAGGTCGACGATCGGCTGGTAATGGATCATGAATTCGCCGCGGCTGACGCTCGTTGCCAGCTCCCGGCTCAGCTCGTGTCGGGCGACGACCGAGGCGTGCAGGGCTGGATCGAAGATCGCGATCCGGCGCTTGCCCTCCGACTTTGCCGTGTACATCGCCATGTCGGCCTGGCGGAGAAGATCGGCGGCCCGCTCGTTTGTCTGGCGGGCGACCGCGATCCCGACGCTGCCCCCGACGACGACCTCCCGGTCCTCGACCGGGAACGGTGCCCGAAGGACGTCGAGGATCCGGTTGCCGATGGCCATGCTATGGCGCAGGTCCGGCTCGTCGTCGATCAACACGGCGAACTCGTCGCCACCGAGGCGTGCGGCGACATCGTCGGCCCGCACGGCGCCGGCGATCCGCTCCGCAACCCCGACGAGCAGGCGATCGCCCGCCGCGTGACCGAGGGTGTCGTTGACCGCCTTGAAGTCGTCGAGGTCGAGGAACAGGACGACCGGGATCGTCTGGTTTCCGTCACGGCCCTGAAGGCGGCTGTCGATCTGCTCGGCGAACATGGCTCGGTTCGGCAGCCCGGTCAGCGAGTCGTGATAGGCCTGGTGGCGGAGCTGCTCCTTGAGGCGCGAGAGCTCGGCAAGTGACTGCTCGAGGCGGCCGTTCTCGAGGGCTGTTGCGGCCTGTGTGGCGACCAGTTCGAGGAGCCGCAGGTCGTCGGCCTGGAAGCTCGTGCCTTCGGTGAGGCGATTGGCCACGGTCAGCTCACCGAAGAGGCCGCGCTCGCCGATGAGCGGCGAGGTCATCGCCTGCCGAAGCGCAGGCGTGTTCGGCCGCCAGCCCGCGACCGGGGCGTGGAAGAACGGCTGCCGGTCGACGGACACGCGTCGTCGGACCGGGTCGCTTGTGGCAACCGTGATCGGGACCATGACCTCGGGGTCGCGCTCATGGGTCGAGCGGGTCCGCAGAGCGGCTGGGTCGTCGCCGCGGCGCGGGTAGAGAACGATCTCGGCGATCTCGGCACGGAACATCTCGCGGGCGTGGTTGAGCAGGGCCAGCAGCGCCGAGTCCAGCTCGGGTGAGTTCTGGAGGATCCGGCTGGACTCGTAGAGAAGTTCGAGGCGCTCGTGCTTCTCACGTTCCGAGACATACGCCCGGTACGCAACGAGGAGCGTCGTCAGCGGGATGACGAGCAGCCAGATCGCGGTCGTGTTGACCCACAGGACGGTCACTGCGAGGAGCGCGAGGGACGTGTTCGCGAGCGCGACGAGGCTGCCGAACTGGATCATCTCCGGCAGCTTCTGGAACTGCGGCGCGCCGCCTGACATCGAGATCGCGGTCGCGATGGTCGTTGAGGCGATCGTGCTCGCCACGAGCATCGCGACGAACGTCGCCAGCCACGTCGCCGGGCCGATGATGCCGGCCTCGGCACCGAGCGCGTGGAAGAGCGTGATCGCGATCATGGCGGTAAACGCGAAGTTCGCGAGATTGAACGTGATCTTGAGCGGGTGCTCGCGAGACTGGGCGACGAGGGCGAGACCCGAGCCGACGAGGAGCGCCAGGAGATAGGCCGTCGGGTCGAGGAAGAACATGCCCAGGACGGCTGGCACCTCGCTGAGCGAGAACGCATGGGTCTCCCGCCGGAAATGGACCTGGACGTCGAGAAGCTCGGCCAGCCCGAACACGATGGCGAGGACCGGCCACGGGATGTCGAGCGCGCCGCCGACGCGGGGCAGGTCGCGGACGTGGAAGAGGTAGAGAACCGCCGCCCCGGCGGCCAGGAGGGCGGTGAAGGCCCACACGCGAAGGACCGGTGTCTGGAGCGGACCGCGCTGCACGAAGGTGATCAGACGGCTGATCACCGAGGCGTCGATCGAGACGCTGGCCGCGCGTCCTCGATCGGGCTTGAGGTCATCTGGCATGAGCGGTTTCGGGCATCCCCCTCGCGTTGACACTGTTGTACCGCCGCACCGCCGTCGAGAGGCCTAGCCCGAAGGTCCTGGTGGCAGTAGGACTTGCGGTGATATGCCCGGGCAGAGCGTCGTGCGTTCGCGTGCTAGCCTTCCCGACCACCCGTCAATCCGTCAACCCGCCATGAGTCCTGCATGACCGCACCCCGCACCCTCGTCGAGAAGATCTGGGACGAACACGTCGTCGTCGACGAGCCAGACGCGCCGAGCGTCCTGGCCATCGACCTCCACCTCGTCCACGAGGTCACGTCGCCCCAGGCATTCACAGGTCTACGGAACCGCGGGCTGCGCGTGCGCCGGCCGGGCCAGACCGTCGCTACGGCCGATCACTCGATCCCGACGCACCCTCGCAACCTGCCGATCCTCGACGAGATGGCCGCCGCCCAGGTGGCCCAGCTCGAGACGAACTGCCGTGACTTCGGCATCCCGCTCCATGGGATCGGCTCGCCGATGCAGGGCATCGTCCACGTGATCGGGCCTCAGCTTGGGCTCACCCAGCCGGGCATGACGATCGTCTGCGGCGACTCGCACACCTCCACGCACGGGGCCTTCGGCGCGCTCGCGTTCGGGATCGGCACGAGCGAGGTCGAAATGGTCCTCGCCACCCAGACGCTGTTGCAACGGAGGCCGAAGACGTACGAGGTCCGCGTCGATGGGCGGCTCGCCGCGGGCGTGAGCGCCAAGGACATCATCCTCGCGCTGATCGCCCGGATCGGTGTCGGCGGCGGGACGGGCCACGTCTTCGAATACGCCGGTGAGGCGATCCGCGCCCTGACGATGGAGCAGCGGATGACGATCTGCAACATGAGCATCGAGGGCGGCGCCCGGGCCGGTCTCATTGCGCCCGACGACACGACCTTCGAGTACATCCACGGCCGGCGCCACGCCCCGCAGGGCGCGGCCTGGGACACCGCCGTCGAGCGCTGGCGGGCGCTGCCGACGGACGACGGCGCAACCTACGACCGGTCGATCACGATCGACGCCGATGCGCTCGAGCCGATGGTCACCTACGGCACGAACCCGGGCATGGGTATCCCGATCACGTCAGCCGTGCCGTCGCCCGCCGAGCAGGCCGACGGTACGCAGCGGCGCGCCCTCGAGCGAGCCCTCGAGTACATGGATCTCCGGCCCGGCCAGGCCATCCTCGGCCAGAAGGTCGACGTCGTGTTCATCGGCTCGTGCACGAACGGCCGGATCAGCGATCTACGCCTGGCGGCTTCGGTCCTTCGCGATCGGCGGGTGGCCGACGGCGTGCGGGTCATGGTCGTGCCCGGTTCGGACGAGGTGAAACGCGAGGCCGAGCGCGAGGGTCTGGCCGAAGTCTTCCGGGCTGCCGGCGCGGAATGGCGCGAAGCCGGCTGCTCGATGTGTATCGCGATGAACGGCGACCAGCTGAGCCCGGGCCAGTACGCGATCAGCACCTCGAACCGCAACTTCGAAGGGCGTCAGGGCAAGGGCGGCAGGACGTTCCTGGCGTCACCGCTGACTGCGGCTGCATCGGCCATCGCCGGCCGGATCAGCGATCCGCGTGCATTGCCCGGTGTCGACGCGCTCGCCGCCGTCGGCGGACGTTGATGGTTCCGCGATGAGCCAGCCATTCCTGACCTTCACCTCGAAGGTCATTCCATTGCCGGCGGAGAACGTCGACACAGACCAGATCGTCCCGGCGCGGTTCCTCAAGGTCACCGACAAGGCCGGTCTCGCGGACGCACTCTTCCGCGATTGGCGCTTCACCGAGAACGGCAGCTTGCGCGAGCCGCGCTTCATTCTCGATCGGCCTGAGATGGCGGGCCGCAGGATCCTCCTGGCCGGCGACAACTTCGGCGCCGGATCGTCGCGGGAGCACGCGCCCTGGGCGCTGACCGCGTGGGGTATCCGCGCGGTCATCTCGACAAGCTTTGCCGACATCTTCCGGAGCAACAGCCTGAAGAACGCGCTTCTGCCGATCGTCGTCGATCCCGACATGCACGGTCATCTGTTCGGGCTGCTCGCGAGCGATCCGGATGTCGAGCTCACGGTCGATCTCGAGAGCCAGGTCGTCCACCTGCCCGGCGATGAGGACCTGCCCTTCGATGTCGATCCGTTCGCCCGGATGATGCTGCTTGCCGGAACTGACGAGCTCGGCTATCTGCTCGGCCACGAGGCCGAGATCGCTGCGTGGGAGTCGGCGCACCCGCCCCGCGTCGACACGCTCGCCGGCGGCTGACCGCACGGAACGGGCGGTGGGCGGACGGCGTCTCGCGGCCCATGAACGACCGTCACGCAGTTCGACGCATCGAGTTGGTGAGCCTCGCGCTCACCTTTCTCGTCGCCGCTTGTGCGAGCGGAGCGGCGTCATCGCCCGCCAGCACCGGTTCGGCAGCATCGAGGTCACCGGCGGGCGGCGGCGGCAGCGGCGGAGCCAGCGGGCAGACGCCACGGGACGATCCGACGAGCGCGCCGGCCGACCCCAGTGGAGGCGGAAATTTGGTTGATCCCGGCAAGGCCACGCTCGTCCTGCCGCACCCGGGCCAGCTCGACGTCCACAACGTCTCGGTCGAGGAGCTGACCGCCCGGGTCGAAGGACGGCGCGTGATCGTCAACGCCTCGTGGTGGAGCGGGGTCGAACCGTGCTACGTGCTCGATTCGGTTGCTGTCAAGGTCGACGGCACGTCGATCACGGTGTCCGTTCGCGAAGGATCGAGCGCCCGCGACGCGATGTGCATCGAGATCGCGATGCACAAGGTCACGGTCATCGACCTCGGCGAGCTCGAACCCGGCAGGTACACGATCGCCGCCGACAAAGGCGACGCGCGACCGATCGAGGTCACCGTCAACGCCTGATCGCCTGCTGACATAACGCCGCCCCGCCCGTCGCCGGCCTCGTAGAGCCGTCTATGCGACGATCGGTCGGTGAACCTGTTCGACCTCGGCGCGCTGGTGCTGCTCGTCGTCGCCGTCGTCCTCGGGTTCCGCTCCGGAGCGCTGCCCCAGCTGGGTGGGCTCGGCGGCGCACTCCTCGGCGGGGCACTCGCCATCGTCGCCCTGCCGCTTGTCGAACTTGCGGTCGTGTCGCTCGATCCGTGGCCCAAGGCGGTCGTCGTCCTCGGCTGGCTCCTGGTCTCCGTCGGGATCGGCGAGACGGTCGGTTCGGGGCTCGGCCGGGCGACGGCATTGCGGCTCGGTCGGGGTGTTCTCGGCGTGATGGACCAGCTGGGTGGAGCTCTGCTCGGCGCCGCACAGGCAGTCCTGATCGTGTGGCTGGCCGGTGGGCTCCTTGCAGTCGGCCCGATTGCCCGGGTCGCCGCCCAGGCGAATACGTCGACATCCGTGCGCGCACTCGCCATGGTCCTGCCACCACCCACCGAGATCGCCGTGGAGCTCGGCCGCCTCCTCGACGCCTCGCGTCTACCGGACGTATTCGTCGGCCTCGAACCGGTTCCTGCCCCAGCGGTCGAGCGACCGAGCGACCCGCGGGCCAGGGCAATTGCCGACGCTGCGGCGGCAAGCACGGTCAAGATCACGGCCCAGACGTGCGGGGCGATCTCGTCGGGGACGGGCTTCGCGATCGCGGCCGACTACGTCGTCACGAACGCCCACGTCGTCGCAGGTGGCACGACGCTCCGGGTGACGCTCGGGGGAAGGCCGTTCGATGCGGTGGCGGTCCTCTTCGATCCCGACCTCGACGTGGCCGTGCTCCACGTGCCGGATCTCCAGGCGAGGGCCCTCCGCTTCGCAGCGTCGGATCCGCAACGCGCGGCCGAGGGTGCCGCCCTGGGCTTCCCGGCCGGGGGGAGCATGGTCGCGATCCCGGCAGCGGTCGCAGCGCGGTACGACGCGCAGGGCCGCGACATCTACGGCCGCGATCGGGTCAATCGCAGGATCCTGGAGCTGCGGGCCGCGATCGAGCGCGGCGACAGCGGCGGGCCCTTCGTTCTCACGGACGGCACGATCGGAGGCGTCGTGTTCGCCGAATCGCGCTCTGACGAAGACGTCGGGTACGCACTCTCGCCGGTCAGTGTGGCGGTCGAGGTTGGTCCCGCCGTCGGCCGCACGTCGGCAGTCGATACCGGTGACTGCCTCCGCTGAGGCTGCCGTATCCTCGATCGATGGAGGGGATGGCGGGTCGGGCTGACAGGGCCAGCAGGCTCGGAGCGGCCAGGGCGGCCCTGCACGACGTCGCCGTCAATCGCAACCTGCGACAGCTGATCCTGGCGTGGACGGCCGGCATCGGCGGCGACTGGGCGTTCCTCGTGACGACCCTCATCGTCGCCTACGCCGACGGTGGGGCGCTCGCTGTCGGCCTCCTCGGCCTTGCCCGCATGATCCCGGCCACGCTCGTCGCGCTCATCGTCGCCGTCCCACCTCGCATCCCGAACGAGCGGGTGCTCGTCGCGATCAATGTCATCCGCTCGGTGGCCTCGTTCGTCGGGGCGGTCGCGGTCCTGATGGGCCTGCCGTTCGCCATCATCGGCGCGAGTGCCGGGATCATCGCCGCGGCAGGCGCCCTCGTGCGACCGACCCACCAACAGATGCTGCCGTCGATGGCCCATCACCCCGACGAGCTCATCGCTGCCAACGTCGGCACGAGCACCGGCGAAGGGTTGGGTACGTTCCTCGGGCCTGCGGTCGGCGGCGCCGTGTTGCTCGTCGCTGGGCCGGCGGCGGGCATGGCCGCGGGCGCGGTGCTATTCGCGCTTGCCGCCGCGGCGGTGGCAAGCATCCGCATCCCGACCCTTGCTGCGGCGGTCGCTCCGACCGCCGAGGGCGCAGCCGCACGGCCGCCTGTCGTGACCGGCTTCCGTACGCTCGTCGAGCGGCCGGCGGCAGGCATGACGATCGTCGGTCTCGGTTGTCAGGTCCTCGCGCGTGGTCTCCTGACGACGCTGATCGTCGTCGCGTCGATCGAGCTCCTGGCGCTGGGCGACGGCGGCGTCGGCGGGTTGAACGCCGCGATCGGAGCCGGCGGGTTCGTCGGCGCGGCGGCCGCGCTCGGTCTGGCGGGCCGTTCGCAGCTGGTGCCGATCTATGCGTTGGCGCTGAGCGGATGGGGCATCCCGATCGCCGTCATGGGCCTCATCCCGAATGCCGTGGTCGCGATCGTCGCGATGGCGGCCCTCGGGATCAGCAACGCGATCCTCGACATCACGGCGTTCACGCTCCTCCAGCGAACACTGCCCAATGAGCGGCGTGCCGGGGTGTTCGCGTTCCTGGAGGGCGTCATCGGCGTGGGGGTTGCGGTCGGTGGTGTGCTGGCGCCGCCGCTCGTCGATGCGCTCGGGGTCCGGGGCGCGCTCATCGCGACCGGCTGCCTGTTGCCAGCCGCGGCGATCGTGACCTGGCCCTGGGTCTCACGCCTGGATCGAGAGGTGGTCGTTCCCGAGCGTCAGCTGGCGCTCCTGCGGGGCGTCCCGATGTTCGGCCTCCTGCCGCTGACCATGCTGGAGCGCCTGGCCGCCGCGTTCGTACCGGTCTCCTACAAGGCGGACGACGTCGTCATGCGCGAGGGCGAGCCCGGTGATCGCTACTACATCGTGTCGTCCGGCTCGCTCGCGGTGAGCAGCGGCGGCGAGCCCGTGGGGACGAACGGACCGGGCGACGGGATCGGCGAGATCGCGCTGCTCCGTCGGGTGCCGCGAACGGCGACCGTGCGCGCGACATCGGACAGCGAGCTCTACGCGCTGGACGGCGCGGACTTCCTCGCCGTCATCTGCGAGCACCTCGGGAATGCGCAGGCGGCCGACATCGTGATCGACGCCCGGCTGCGGCGGTCGCAGGGCGTGCCGACCGGCTGATCGGGGGCGGCGCCGACTGTGTCGTGGGGGTCAGTAGGCCGCTTCAGGGTCCAGCTGCCGGACGCGCTTCGCAAGCGAGCGAAGCACGCACGTCTCGACCGATGGAAAGCGGTCCATCAGGCTGTGGAACTCGCGATGCCCGATCACGAGGAGACGGCCGTCTGTCGTCGTCGTCGCGGTTGCCATGCGCGGCCCCTCGTCGACCAGCGCGACCTCGCCGAGGAACTGGCCCGGGCCGAGGGTCGCCACCTCTCGGCCATCGCGATCGACGCGGACCTGGCCGTCGACGATGACGAAGAACTCGTCGCCGCTGCGGCCCTGTTCGCAGAGGACCTTGCCGGGGCC
>Ga0081539_10004687_pt1 | contig 14839 bp, 13 predicted proteins | sample TabmetS4T2R2_FD_71023 | JGI IMG/M metagenome (GOLD analysis project Ga0081539, IMG submission 71023) | Tabebuia heterophylla rhizosphere microbial communities from the University of Puerto Rico - S4T2R2 | ecosystem: Host-associated > Plants > Roots > Rhizosphere ...
GGTCATCACCATTCGCGGCGACAGCTACCGGTTGCGCGAGAAGCGCCGCAGCGGCCTGCTCAAGAAGGCCGGTGTCGCGCAGCCCCAGGCGGTGGCCGAGTGATCGACCCGGGGTCCAGTTCCCTGTGTCGCAAAGGGTCCAGTTCCTGGTGTCGTTTGACAAGGGGCTGATGGATGACCAGAAACGATGACCGGCGCCGTCTTAATGCCGCTCAGCGTCCGCGGTCTTGGCCGGATGGACACGGTCAGTGCCACGTTCCGCACAGGCATAGGCCGGCTATCCGCTGGGCCCTATAAGACAAGCGTCCCCTGGTATTTGATGCCAATTCGGGTCAGACGCCTCAGGAGCACCCGAGCTGGAACTCTCCTCCCTGCCCTATGGGTCCCGAGGGCCAAATGCGGCAATGCGGCCCTCCCGAACGCTTAGGCACGATAAACTTGGAGCCGCCCGGCATCTATTTGAGAATCAAGGCGAATAGAGGAATCGGGCGGCGAACAATGCCAGAGTTTCGACCGAAGGAGCAAGGATCCCGGCGTTCAGCCCTCAGGCATACGCCAGCCTCACAAGGCTCTACCCTGAGTGACCCGGCAGAAACCTCCCGCCGCCCGGATGCCCGGCGGATGCTCCACGACCGACACTCTCCGATCACCAAGGTACATGCCATCCGGGGGTGCGATCAGCAGTCCAGACAGCCCGTTGGTTTGACGCATCGCCGGAAGCTGAGGACCCTCGGCCCCCGTTCCGTGCTCAACCGATGATGATGGTACGGCTCGAACAGCCCGATGCTCGTGGTACCCACCTCCGATGAGCTCGGTTCGGGTGAACCGAGTCACTGCGATGATGCGGGTACGTCGGCGAGGCTGTGACCGATGCCTACGGTACACATACCTAAAGACTCTTTTCCGAAGAAGGTCCTGAGGCGCTGCCCTGAAGCGTGAATGAATGTCATCAAGAAACGTACCCTCCGCATCGGTCACCTTTCGCATTCAGACACCCTGAGGCCCTATTTGCGAAAACCTGTCGGCATCGAAGGTGGGTTGTGATAGTCCCGCCACAGAAGCGGCTTCCGCGAGTCGCGATGGGGTGGGGTAACACCAATGCGGAAAGCTCCGTTAGGTCAGCGCATCCATCTGGCGCTGGTGAATGAGGGACCTGGCGCGGCGATCGCGATCGCGCGCGAAGCTGGGCAGCCGGATCTCTTCGACCGCATTCAGGCGGTGGCGAGTGAGGATCCCAGCCCAAGCTTCCTGCATTCAGCGCTCTGCGCGATGTCACTGCCCGTACGTCGGCCGTCAGATGACCGGGCGCCGATTATTCGGCAGGACGGTCAGTACACGCTGGCGATAACGCCAAAAGCAATCCTACGCCGAAACTCCGGTGGACAACGGCTCGAGGTGCTCGGCGTGCCCTACGGCCCCCTCCCCCGCCTCATCCTCATCCATGTCATGACGGAGGCTGTCCGGACGAAATCGCGCCAGATCACCCTGGGCAAAACCTTTACTGACTGGATGCGCCGCATGGGCTTTCGGACGATCAGCTATGGTCCGCGGGGCTCGGCCACACTGATCCGGCAACAGCTAGATCGTCTTCTCGCCTGCGAATGGATGATTCGCTGGGATGGGGAGGATGCGCAGGGCTCGCGAGAGTTCGGCATCAAGGAGATCAAGCTGACGACCGAGTACGTGGGGGTCGACACACCGGGTGGGGGATTTCTGCGCGAGATCATGCTCACGGAGGGCTTTTATGAGCATCTCCGAAAGCACGCGGTGCCTTTAAACGAGACTGCCATCCGGCAGCTCCGCGAGTCAGCAACGGCGCTCGATCTGTACACATGGCTGGCTTACAGACTTCCACGCATCCATGCGAAGCGCCCCGCGGTACTGAGCTGGCAGCAGCTTGCTGTCCACTTTGGCAATGAAGGCAGCAATATCAGGAAATTCCGGCAAACGGTGCGCGACGCGTGGGAACGACAGGTCTCCGGAGTTTACCCCGAGGCGAGGGCTGACTTCGAAACCTCCGTCATTCGCCTGCACGCCTCCCCTCCCCCACTTCAACGTGCGCTGGTGCCGGTCCTAGCTGTTGGACGACAGCCTTTGGATGTCTCTGCGCCGGTCGCCCCGCCGCCGGACGACACCGCTGCGAAGTTCATGAAGGCGCTGCGGTCCCGTCTTGATCCCGCGATTGCCAGGGCGTGGTTGGCCGAGAGTAGTTTCGAGGAGAAGGACGGCACTTGGCGTCTCCTTCTGCCCACGAAGTTCAAGGCCGACTGGATCCGACAGCACCTCGCCATCGAGATCGATCATGCGCGGGCGACGAGTGGACTGGTCGCGCCACCAATTGTGGCCGTCAAACCCCGGTAGCGCTGATGCTTGTTTTTTCCCCTCCACAGAAAGGGTCCCCTAGCGTGGACGCTTCGACCTCGGTTGACGCGATCGCCAGCCTGTACGATCGGTCACTCGACGTTTTGGCATCGCTCCGGGAGGCTGCCCGAAGCGATGATCCCCAAGCGCGTATCGCTCCTCGCTTCCCGGTGACCCGGGCAGCAGAGCTCGTCGGGCGCACAAGCGCCGCGATCAGAGAAGCGGAGAAAGACGGGCGACTCCCACAAGTGGAGCGCACCTCATCTGGTCGGCGCATCGGCTATACGCTCGCCGAGATCAATCATATGCGGGAAGTCTTCGGCACGCGTCCATGGCGCACTGCGGATGACCCGATATCGATCATCGCCGTGCAGAACTTCAAAGGGGGCGTTGGGAAATCCACCGTCTCGATCCACTTAGCCCAGTACCTGGCGATCCGTGGATATCGTGTTTGCTTGATCGACTGCGACAGCCAGGGGTCGACGACGACGATGTTCGGGTACGTTCCGGATCTCGACGTCTCAGAAGACGAAACCCTGTACCCCTTCATCCGCAACGCCGAGATGACCAGCTTGGCATATGCGGTCCGGGAGACTCATTGGGACGGGCTGTATTTGATCCCGGCCAACCTGAAGCTCTACTCGGCCGAGTACGAGCTTGCCGCCCGCGTTGCGCGGGCCGAGCCCTTCCTCCTCAATCGGATCGCCGAAGGCATCGCGTCTGTCGCGGACCACTTCGATGTCGTCATTCTCGACCCCCCGCCGGCGTTGGGAACGCTTTCTCTGTCGGTGATGCGCGCGGCGAACGCCCTGCTTGTGCCAATCCCCCCCACAGTCGTCGATTTCACGTCCACTACGTCTTTTCTGGCGATGCTGCATGAGACCATGGCGGTCCTGAACGATCGGCGACTTCCGATTGACCTGAAGTGGATGCGCGTTGTCGCGACTAAGGCAGATGAGCAGAAGTCGATGCAGCGCGAGTTGCTCGGCATGATGCGGAACCTGTTTGGCGAGCGGCTGCTCCGCACGATCCTCAAGGACAGCGCCGAGATCGACAACGCATCTGCGCGCCTCATGACCGTGTATGATCTTGAGCAGCCCGTGACGTCCCGTGAAACCTATCAGCGGTGCTTGACCTACCTGAACGGGGTCAGCAGCGAGGTGGAAACGCTCGTACGGCTCACCTGGCCGAGCCATGCAAACCGGCTGCGCGAAGAGGGGGTGCTCTAAGCGCGGTTGCAGGTCTGCAACTCGAGGCTAAGTCACTGGCAAACAAGGGGGAACTCATGGCGCGCGGGAATAAGGGGTTCGCTGAGATGCTCGTCGGTTCGGAGGGGGCGCGGCCGGCCGCGGGGCGTCTGCCGCCAAGGACCGGCATACTCGGGGCTCGCGAGAACCGGCTCGCGGAGCTCGCAGCAGGTTCTACCGTCAGCCGAGTGCAGGAGCTTGTTGATCCCGGCCGTTGCCGCATTTGGGACGGGCACAACCGCGATTACACCGCTCTGAACGAGACGAACTGCGCCGATCTCATCGAGAGCTTCCGGGCCCAAGGAAAGCAGGAAGTTCCTGCCGTTGTTCGGCGGGTTTTGGACAACCCGCAATTCGACTTTGAGGTGATATGTGGAGCCCGGCGCCATTGGACCGTAAGCTGGCTGAGAGCCCATACCTACCCCGACTTTCGTTTTCTGATCGAGCCTCGCGAGCTTACCGACGAGGAGGCTTTCCGCCTTGCCGACCTCGAGAATCGCAGCCGCAAGGATCTGTCCGACTATGAGCGGGCGATGGACTATGCCCGTGCGATCGAACGGTACTACGACGGCAGTCAACAGCGGATGGTGGAGAGACTGGAGGTCAGCAAGAGCTGGCTCAGCCGCTACCTTGAACTCGCGAAACTCCCGCAGGAGGTAGTCGCAAGTTATGGCACCCCGCACGTCATAGGCATTAGCCATGCCGCTGTGCTGGCGCCGCTTCTGCGTGTTTCAGCCAAACGCGAGCGGGTGAAAGAGGCTGCCACGGCTCTCGCGGCCGAGCAGACGGCTCTGAGCGCCAAGGGGCAGGCGTTCATTGTGCCCGCGGTGGTAACGCGGCGACTGACTGCGGCCGCAGCCACACGGGCTACCCGGACCTCTCAACGTGAGCTGGTCATCAAGGACGGTCAGGGGCTTGTCCTGGCGCGCGGCCAGAAGGCGAGGGGGGGAGCGATCGCAATCAGCATCCCCGCCTCAGCGCCGGAGCGCCGCCCCGAGATCGGAAATGCGGTTCTCGAGATCCTCAACCAGTTCATAGGCGATCCCAGCAGCTGACGTCCGGACGTCACCGATGATCCAGGTACGCTCCCACCGGCGCAGACCGGAGGGGCCCACTCAAAGGCGCCCGGGCTAGCCGCTGGAAGGCGACCGACCGATGATCTTGGTACGGCAGGGTCCAGGGCCGCTTGAGGGCAGCCTTGGGCAGGCCGCGTTCGTGCTGATCAGACGCCAATGCGAACGTCCACAACATTCGAGATGGCACTCGAGCGCCCCCGCATGGCCCAGGGGGCAAGCCCGCGGCTTTGCGGAGAACGTCATGCCCGGGTCTCGTCCCGCGGGGGGCTGGATCGAAGAGATCGGGATCTCGTCTAGCGTCGGGGTGGAGCGTCAGAGCGACGTATGTGTTTCGTCACCAACCGCCCGGAAGCCAGCTTCCTTCGACGACAGCCCAAGGGAGCCGCCGAGACCAGCCGAGTAGAATCCAGGTTCGCCGACCGATGATGTTGGTACGCCTGCTCCGAAGCCCGCAGGCCAACGAGGCACTGGTATATGGCTGGATCAACCCACGCGTTTGAGGGCACGCCAGCGTACCGGGGAGCCATGACACCAAGCTAGCGGCGTATGGTCGAGATGCAGGTATCAGGCCTGACCGTCCAAGAGCCGCGCCCGGACCGATGATCTTGGTACGCCTCAGGCCTCGAACTAGACGGCACTCTCGACCTGCAGCTTCGGGCCGGGTCGAGACGAGGCTCCCGGCAGCACTGGGCAGCGCGATGGGACTAAGGCGAAGGGAGACCTCATCGTTGGATTGGCGGCTCCAGGCCAGTCTTGGGCAGCTGGCCGGCCCTGATCGTCGATGACTCTCACGCGGCAGAGAAAGGTCGGCCAGAGGTAACGAACTGGCCTTCTGGTACGCGTAGCCGGACAAAACGCGAACGTCAAGCGGCCCTGAGGTAGGCATCGGGGAGCGGGCGCAAGGGCCTCATTCCGACGTTGTTTTCCGACACGTCCCGCTGGGCATCCCAGACGTAGTCGCCGGTCAGGTTCACATGCTCCCAGCCGAGCGGCGAGAGATGGGCGAGGAGGTCGTCAGGGATGTCCTCCTGCTGCCGAAGGGCGTCGACGGCGCGCTCCAGGTATCGCGTGTTCCACAGGATGATGGCGGTGACGAGCAGGTTCAGGCCGGAGGCGCGGTGCTGCTGGTTCTCGTAGGTGCGGTCGCGGATCTCGCCGAGGCGATGCAGGAAGACCGCACGCGCCAGGCTGTTGCGCGCCTCGCCTTTGTTCAGCTCGTGTCCGGTCTCGCGTCGTAGCGACGGCGCGCTGATCCAGTCGAGCATGAACAGGGTGCGCTCCAGCCTTCCCAATTCCCGCAGGGCCACGGCGATGCCGTTCTGGCGCGGATGAGCGGCCAGCTGGCGCATGATGAGGGAGGCGGTGACCGTGCCGGTGCGGATGGACGCGGCGACCCGGAGGATCTCCGACCAGTGGGCGCGGATGAGCCCGACATTGATGCGCCCGCCGATCATTGACTCAAGCGCGGGCGTGTCGGAAGGCTTGCCAAAGCTGTAGAGCCGACGGTGCTTCAGATCCGGGATGCGCGGCGCGAATTCGAAGCCGAGCAGGGCGCAGAGCGCGAACACCAGTTCCGAATCGCCACCGCCGTCGGTGTGGTGCCGCCGTGTCGTGACCTCGCTCCTGTGGCAGAGTAGGGCGTCCAGCACGTGCAGCGCCTCGCTCGCGGTCGCCGCGATCAGCTTGGTGTGGAACGGGCCGTAGCGGTCCGACATGTGGGTGTAGACCTTGAAGCCCGGCCGCTCGCCGTAGTGCGCGTTCAGCCGCCCAGTGTCGCGCCCGGGACCGGCGGCGCGGAAGAACTGGCCGTCCGACGACGAGGCGACGCCACCGCCGAAGGTGGTCGCAAAGGGCTCCCGCTGCTGCTGGTCGACCAGGCGGCGCAGCGCCAGGGCGTAGGTCTCGTCCCGGATGTGCCAGTCGGCGATCCAGGCCAGCTGGCCGAGGCTGGCGATGCTGCAGGCCTCGGCCATGCGGGTCAGGCCGAGGTTGAGACCGTCGGCGAGCAGACCCGCCATCAGTACCCGCCCGTCGGCCGCCAACTCGCCGGTGCGCAAATGCGTGAAGCAGTCGAGGAAACCGGTCCAGCCTGCTACCTCGGCGAGCAGGTCAGTGATGCGCACGCGGGGCAGCATGGCATAAAGGCGCACGGCCACGGCCTCCGCCTCGGGGGGCGTCACCTTGCCGATCGGCGCGATCTTCAGCACGCCGTTGGTGACCGTCACCTCCGGCAGGCTGCCGGCCGCCGCGCAAGCATCGACTTCCTTCAGCCGCTCGTCCAGCCGCGCCCGGCGCGAGGCGATGAACCGCTCGAAGTCCACTTCGATGGCGATGGGCAGTGTCCCGGCCCGCTGGTGCGCGCGCAAAGCCTCCGTGGAGATCAGCCGCTCCTCGAAGGAGCGATACCGCCTGCTGCCGACGACCCAGACGTCCCCAGCGCGCAGCCGGTCACGCAGTTCGGACAGCACGCAGAGTTCGTAGTGCCGTCGGTCGATCGCCCCGCCGGGCAGGACATGGGGAGCCCAGCGGTGCCGCACGAAGCCGGTCGGCGCGCCGTCCGGCAGGCCGGCGCCGGTGCGGTCCGCCGCGCGCAGCAGCGCGATGGCGCGCAGCAGCGGCGCGGCGGCCGGGACGCCCTCGAAGGTGAAGGCGTCGAGGAAGGCCGGCGACCAGCGCCGGACGCCGGCGTAGTGCTCGCCGAGCATCCCATAGACGTCGAGATCCTCCGGGCGCGCCAGCGCCTCGGCGTCGGCCACGCTGGCGCGAAATCGCTCCCATGAGATGACCCTGGCCAGCGCCTCGAAGGCGTCCTCGTTGCCATCGTGGGCCGCGATCAGCGCGGCACCGACCCGGGCGTAGAGGCGGACCTTCTCGTTGATGGCCCGGGCGTCGCTGCGGAAAGCGCGTTCCTGCCGCCCCTCGGCCCTGCGGAACATCGCGCCGACCAGGCGGTCGAACAGCTCCACCGCCTGGTCGGTGAGGGCGGCGGTGATGTCCAGCGTGATGGCGACCAACGTCGCGTGCCGGCGCTGCCGCTCGTAGCCGGCGACATGCTGGACTGTGGTGCGGTGGGCCTCGCGGGCGAGTTGTGCCAGGCGGGCCTGGTGAAGAAGATGGCCGCGTGCCGGCGCGATGCCGATCGCACGCGCATGCTCCAGGCGTTCAAGCAGCCCCACCATGGCGGAGGGTGTGGCGGCCTCCGGCATCTGCCGCAGCCACGCCAACCAGCTCAGGCTCCCCTCCTCCCGAAGGCCCGTCAGAGCGTCGAGGCGTCGGCGCTGCTCGATGGAGAGTCCGTCGGTCAGCCGGCGGTAAGCCTCCCGGCGTGCGCGGTGGCGGAGCTCGGCGCACAGCCGCTCCAAGGCCTCGGGCGAAGGGACGACGATCCGGCGCTCGCGGCATGTCCGCATGACCAGCCCCGCCAGGGCGGCGAGCTGGTCGTCCTCGATCGCCGGCTCGAGCAGGTCGGACACCAGTTCGGCAACGGCGCGCCTGCCGAACGGGCGCAGCCCGAGTTCCTCCTGGCACTCGACCGCGTGGCGCTGCCGGGTCCGCTCGGCCGCGAGATAGGCGTCGAGGCCTTCTGGGAGGACATCGAGCTGGCCCGCGACGAAGGCCAGCATCGGCGCGGGGGGACGCTCGCCGGCCCGCAACGGGCGGCCGGGGTAGCGCAGGAAACAGAGCATCAGCGCGTAGCCGAGGCGGTTGTGGTCACCGCGGCAGCGCCGGACGGCGGCCAAGTCAGCCCCGGTCAGCGTGAAGTGGCGCACCAGCTCGCGCTGCCCCGTCGGCGGCTCGAACAGCTCCGCTATCTGGGCTTCGCTCAGTCTCTGCCGCCGCGCCACGCCTGCCTCCTGGTCCCGTGAGGCCGGCAGACCAGCCGATGCGAGCGAGGGAGTCGATCAAGGTGCTGCGGTGAATGCCAAAGGTCCGGCAGACCGCGGCCTTGCTGGCGCCGCCGTCGAGCGCGGCCACCACCGCGGCCAGCTTCTCGGGATCGATCGCAACTGGGCGACCGCCTCGGCGGCCACGCCGGCGTGCGGCGGCCAGTCCGGCCTGCACCCTCTCCTGGATCAACGCCCGCTCGAACTGCGCCAGCGCGCCGAAGATATGGAACAGGAGCTCACCCTGCGGGCAGGTGGTGTCGATTTGCTCGGTCAGCGAACGGAAGGCGACGCCGCGGTCCTTGAGCCCAGTCACGGTGGCGAGGAGATGCGGCAGGGAGCGGCCGAGCCGGTCAAGCTTCCAGACGACCAGGCAGTCACCGGCACGGACGAAGGCGAGCGCCTTGGCGAGGCCGGCGCGGTCGCCGCGACTGCCGCTGGCATGGTCCTCGAACAGGTGCCGCTCGTCGATGCCAGCGACCAGAAGAGCGTCGCGCTGCAGGTCCAGCACCTGCCGGTCGCCGTCCGACGAGACGCGCATGTACCCGACCAGCATGTGCGGAAAACCTCGCCCGAGGAGTTTCCGTACGATGCTCCATTCCGCCTGGGTTTGTCGTGCACTTTCGAGGCTGCCCAACCCGGCTCTCCGAGGTGGGCCGTGGACCCGACGGGAATCAGATGATTCCCGTCAGACCACGCCGTGTCGCCACGCACCGCCCCAGCGGCGCAACCCCTTGATCCCGCAGCCACGCGGGCCGAACGCGTTCCACGTCTGTCCGCCTATGCGTATCAGGAGGCCAGTTCGTTACCTCGGGCCAGGTCGTCGCCCCGATGCCGAACGGCAACATCCCGATCGTCGGTGGTCGCCCTGGGAGGAAAGCTTGGAACGATGATTGGCAGCCATTCCTGCCGCGATCAGGCGGCGGGCGAGTGCCCAGATCGGCGACCCAAGTCCGCGGGGTGCGAGATCCACCCCAGGGACACGCGAGGTCAGTCACAGCGATGTTGAGATCGGCGCAGGTCGCGGGGTCCGTAAGGTCCGCGACCTGGCCCAGTCCACCTCGTGGGCGCAGATCGTCAGACGCTGCGCCTTGAAGGCAAATGTAGCGCGGCAATCTGGATGCGAGCTGCGCGACAATCAGGATGAGAGGCCGCATTGCCTCACCTGAAATGCTCCTGAGGTGGGAGGCGTTGCCTCATCTGAAATGCTCCCCAGCGCGATGGCGCTGCGGGGGGCGTGATGAGGCGGGTGAGCATGGCGACGCGTGACGAGCTGGTGGCAGCGGTGGCGAAACGCTACGCCCAGTCGAGCCGGCCCGAGCGGGCTCGGATCCTGGACGAGTTCGTGGCGGTAACCGGGCATCATCGGAAGCACGCGATGCGGCTGCTGCGCGGCGCCGCTGCCGGGAGCGCCCAGCCACGCGGCCAGCGGCGGCGCGTCTACGATGCGGCGATGCACGAGGCGCTGGTGGTGCTGTGGGAAGCCTCCGACCGGCTGTGTGGCAAGCGGCTGCGGCCACTACTGCCGGCGCTGGTCGAAGCGATGGAACGGCATGGCCACCTCGCTCTCGCGCCGGAGGTGCGGGTCGGGGTGCTGGCGATGAGCGCGGCGACAATCGATCGCGCGCTCGGCGAGGTGAGAGAGAGGGCAACCGGAAAGAAGCGGAGACGGAGGCCGTCGTCCTCGGCGGTGCGGCGGAGCGTGCCGGTGCGGACGTTTGCGGATTGGCAGGATCCGGCGCCCGGGTTCTTCGAGGCGGACCTGGTGGCCCATAGTGGCCCGACGGCGCGGGGCAGCTTCCTGCAGACGCTGGTGTTGACCGACATCGCCACGGGCTGGACCGAGTGCGCGCCGCTGCTGGTGCGCGAGCAGGTGCTGGTGACGGAGGTGCTGGAGGAGATCCGTCGGGTGTTGCCGTTCGCGCTGCTGGGGTTCGACACGGACAACGACACGGCGTTCATGAACGAGACGGTGCAGGCATACTGCGCGGCGGCGGCGGTGGAGTTCACCCGGTGCCGTCCCTACCGGAAGAACGACCAGGCGTGGGTCGAGCAGAAGAATGGCGCCGTGGTGCGGCGCATGGTTGGCTACCGGCGACTCGAGGGACTGGAGGAGGCGGCGGCTCTGGCAGAGTTGTATGGCGCGGTGCGGCTGTTCGTGAACTTCTTCCAGCCGTCGTTCAAGCTGGCGGCGAAATCACGGGACGGGGCGGTGGTGCGGAAGCGCTACCATGCGCCGGCGACGCCCTATCAGCGGCTGCTCGCCGACGGGCGCGTGTCGGAGGCGGTCCGCGAGCGCCTGCGCGCGGTGCATGCGGGGTTGGACCCGGTTCGGCTGCTCCAGGACATCCGCTTGGCGCAGGGACGACTGGTCGAGATCGCCGACCGTACCGACCGAACCGCCGGTGCGGAGCGCGCCGCCGTCACGGCGCCGACGTTGGAGGAGTTCCTGGCGGGGCTGCGGACGGCGTGGCGTGAGGGCGAGGTGCGCCCGACCGCGCAGGCGAAGCCGAAGGCCAAACGGGGACGCCGCCGCCCCGATCCGTTCGCGGCGGTGACGGCACGACTGCACGAATGGTTCGCGGCCGAGCCGTGGCGCACCTCGCGCGAGCTGCTCGGGCGCCTGCAGGCGGAGATCCCGGATCGCTACCCTGAGAAGCTGCTGCGCACGCTGCAGCGGCGACTCAAGCAGTGGCGGGGGGAAGCGGCGCGGCAGCTGGTGTTCGGTTCGTCTGGCCGCGACCGGGAGCGGGCGGGTGAGGCAACGGGAGCAGGTCGTGAGGCAATGGGAGCGGCGCCATGATGCATCGGGAGCAACGTGGTGAGGCAACGGGGTCCGCCTCGGGAGCATTTCCTGGTGAGGCACCGCGTTCTCATCCTGATCGCCGCGCTGCAGGCAAAACCCCGCTGGGCCTCGCGCCAAGCTGTCCCCATCCGCTTGGAGGTGTGTAGGGTGGCGAGCGCTCGCGGATCGAACCGGCCATCGGTAGTGAGACGCCCCTCCCCAGAAACAGGGGAGATGGCCAGCAAGGATCATGTGCGCGAAAGACGACCGTCTGGAGCCTGACGCAAAGCCGACCGCGACCTGATCGAGGTAGCGCTTGACCGCCTTGGCTCGGCCTTCACGAGTGCCATGGCCGTCCGATCACCGAAGGAGGGGAGGGGGGAGCCTGCCCTAGCCCCGAACCCGTGAGAGTCTCGACGACGCAGCCGCTACTGGGTCGTGGGGGTCCGCGCTCACGCCGCCCTGGGCGCGGCATCGCGAGACAGGCCGGCGGCTATGGCAAGCTCACTGCGGGCGATGCGCAGCGGGCTGCTCAGGCGATCGACGGCCACGTCACCGACATCTGTTCCTGCCTGGGCGAGAAGGGCGGTGTCCTGCATGGTCGCGTCCCATCTCTTGGTGCGCTTCGGGGCAAATGGTGGGCGCCTCAGGGCTCGAGCCCAAGAACCACCGGCGAGAGGGTAGGGCAGGGGCAAGCACGCGCGCTGCGAAAGCGCCCGTCATGACAGATCCGCCAGTTCGAAAGGGGACCGATGAGTTCGGTACGGGCCACCCTCACGCCCGCGAGATTGACGTCACCTCCGGTGGAGGAGACGCTTGCGGTATATCCCTCCTGTGAGGGCGGCATGACGCGCACACGACCCTCTTTTTCTCAGCAACAAGTCTCAGGCAGTCCGACTGCCCAAGGCTGTGGCGTTTCCAGCCGGGCCGCGCCGCGCCAATGCCGTTGGATGGCACCGCGCGCGGAGACGCCACCCGCGATCAAGCTGGCCGACGCCAGGGTGTTTAGAAAGCCGGCTGTCGCTGTCGTGCGCTCATTGTGGACCGACGACATTCTAGCCGCCTAACGCCCCGGAATGCCGCCGTGAATCCAGACGCTTAGCCCGCCACGACGAGGCACTCGAAGCGGTTCATTCCACCCCCTCCATGAACAGGGCATTGTTGATGTGCCGCGCCCCGTGCAGCACTCTGACGACCTGCACGCCCCCGGGGATCAGCCGGTACAAGATCAGGTAAGGCCGCTCGACCAGCATCCGCGCGTCAGGGGCGATCTCCGGCCGTGCCACGCCCGCTTCGGGAAACCGCTCCAGGACGCGCAATCTCACGTCCACGCGGTCGAAGAGCCGGTCCGCCGCTACCGGATTGTCCGCGGCGACCTCCAACCAGATCCCGAGGAGGTCGGCGCGGGCGCGCTTGGTTTGGCGCAGCTGCGCCACGTTACGCCTTGGTCCGCGCGAGCCGGCGCCGTGCTTCCTCCTTAAGGGCCGGGAAGTCGAGCGGGCCGGCGTCGCCGCTCTCAGTACCGTCTGCCCAGGCCTGGCGCAGCTGGGCTAACGCCTCCGCCTCGCGGAGATCCACTCGCTCCAGGAGTCGCAGTGCCTCGCGCACCACCTCGCTCGTCGAGGTGTAGCGCCCAGACTCGACCTTGGCCTTGATCAGGCCGACCAGCTCCGGCGTCAACGAGATCGAGATGTTCATCCCAGCCAACCCTCGTCGGTATGAGAAATTAGTACATTCTCATAGCACAAGTCGGGGCACGGTCCAAAACTGTGCTGCTTGGTGTCGCTGAGAAGGCGGTGCACGGATCGTCATGAAATCGGGACGACCTGCTAGCCCGCATTATTCGCGAAGGCTGGCGGGCATGGCGCAAACCGTTGATCAGCAATAGGATTCGGCTGCGACCCCTGAATCCAGCCGTCTCCGGAGCGATGCCCGCCAAGGTTGAATCTACGCCGCCGCTGCCTGGCCTGTCATCGGTCGCCGGCAAGCCCATCATCGCCCGCTTCGACGGTGGCCAGCTGTCGTCCGACGGCGGCGTGCTGGCCTTGCGCGAGATCGAGCGTCGGCTTGGCTTGGCCGAGCGCCTCGCCGCCTGCATTGACGACCCGCGCTCGCCCGGGCGCGTCCAGCATGGCATCGCCGACATGCTGCGTTTCCGCATGCTGATGATTGCCGCCGGCTACGAGGACGGCAATGACGCCGACAGCCTGCGCCACGACCCGGTCTTCAAGCTGGCGGCCGGCGAGTTGCCGGACGGCGCCGCGCTCTGCTCGCAACCGACCATCTCGCGGCTGGAGAACCTGCCGGGGTCGCGCGCCCTGCTGCGCATGAGCCAGGCCATGGTCGGGCTCTACTGTGGCAGCTTCCGCCACGTGCCGCGCCGCATCGTGCTCGACATCGACGATACTTTCGATTGCGTGCACGGGGGGCAACAGCTGCGGCTGTTCAACGCCTACTACGACGAATACGGCTTCCAGCCGATCGTGGTGTTCGACGGCGACGGCCGCCCCGTCGCCGCCATGCTGCGTCCCGCCCGCCGCCCCACTGGTCACGAGGCCCGCGCCTTCTTGCGCCGGCTGGTTCGCACGATCCGCAGCCATTGGCCGCGCGCCGAGATCCTGATCCGCGCCGACAGCCACTATTGCGCACCGGAGGTGCTCGACTTCTGCCGCGCCGAGCGCCTGGATTTCATCCTTGGCGTCGCCTCCACCACGACGCTGCGCCGCCATTTCACGGCGCTGGAGCAGAGCACCCGCGCACGGCACGCCGCCGCACCCGGTGCGGACAAGCTGCGCCGCTACAAGGAGTTCTTTGACGGCGCCGCAAGCTGGAGCCGCGTCGAGCGCATCATCGCCCGCGTCGAGGCCAGCGCGCAGGGTACCGACACCCGCTTTGTCGTCACCAACCTGTCCGGCGGCTCCGCCCGCACCCTCTATGAGCAGAGTTATTGCCAGCGCGGCCAGGCGGAAAACCACATCAAGGCCTGGAAACGACACCTCGCCGCCGACCGCACTTCGTGCCGCCGCGCCACCGCGAACCAGTTCCGCCTGCTGCTCCACACCGGCGCCTACTGGCTGCTGTGGTCCCTGCGCAGCTTGATGCCGAAGCGCTCCACTTGGCGCGTGGCACAGTTCGACACCCTTCGCCTGCGCCTGGTCAAGCTCGCCGCCCGCGTCGTCGCGCTGAAGACCCGCGTCATGCTGCACCTGCCGAGCGCCTGTCCCGACCAAGCGGTCCTGCGCCTCGCCCTATCGCGCATGGCGCACCTGATCAGCTGAGCGCCGGGGCGCACGCCCCGCCGAGCCCGCCGAACAGCAACCCCAAGCCCCGCGATCCGCAACGAGAGCCGACCCCAGGTCGCACCGTATGCATCCGGTGAGAACCGCCTTCCCAGGCCTGAGTGCTCCCTGATCTTACTGACGTTCTTAAGTGTGTCGGTAAGAGCAGGCGGGGGGTGGGATGGAGATCATCAACGGTGTCGAGCGG
>Ga0081539_10004688_pt1 | contig 14832 bp, 12 predicted proteins | sample TabmetS4T2R2_FD_71023 | JGI IMG/M metagenome (GOLD analysis project Ga0081539, IMG submission 71023) | Tabebuia heterophylla rhizosphere microbial communities from the University of Puerto Rico - S4T2R2 | ecosystem: Host-associated > Plants > Roots > Rhizosphere ...
AACAGCCAGCTCGCGAACGGCATCAGGACCAGCAGCGACAGCTTGTTCCACTCGCCGTGGTCGAACGCGTCGGCCGTCTTCTCGAACCAGCGGATCATCGTGACGAGCACGAACACGCCGGTGAGCAGCATGAAGGGGATGATCAGACAGGTGGACATGTGTCGCCGCTGCGCGGAAATCACAACTCACAACGGCGCAAATCACAAAGAAGCTCCAAGAGATCAATAAGACACGAAAGTTCCAAACGCGCGCTTGGAGCTTGACCTGCCTTTGTCTTCATTTTGGAGCTTCTTTGTGAGTTGTGATTTGTGGTTTGTGAGTTCCGCGCCTCACCGCGGCGCGTGGTTTGTGCTTTCCGCGCAGTCGGTCACCGCGGCGCGTTTCCGATGACGCGGAAGTAGATCAGCGTCGCAAGGACCAGACTGATCCCGCTCGTGACGATACCGACCCACGCCAATCGGTGACCCGCATTCCTTTGCGTCGCTGTATCCGCGCGGGCGAGTTGGCGCAGCGCGATCACGCCGCAGCCGATGCCGCCGACCCAGAGGAACAGCACGCCGAACTCGATCAGGCTGACGACGCCGAGCACGGCCGACGCGATCGCGTAGACGTTCTGGCGGTTGATCCACGCGGCCATCGCCTCGGCGCGGGCCCGGTCCTGCTGGTTCTCGCGGCCGAAGAGTGCCATCGTCGCCGAATCGTAGACGGCCGAGCGTGAAACATGAAACGTGAAACATGACGAGCTCGCAAATGCCGATCGACCTTCGGCCGCTCTTCATGTTTCACGTTTCATGTTTTATGCTTCGCCAACACCAACATGAAAAAAGGACAACCCATCAAGATCGGCCTCATGGGCGTCGGCGTCGTCGCGGGGTACGGGCACATCCCGGCCATCCAGCGGAACAAGAACCTTCAGCTTTACTCGATCTTCGAGCCCGACGCCGGGCGACTGATCGAAGCGAAGGCGAAGTACAACGTCGCCCACGGCTTCAACGACCTGAACCTGTTCTTCAAGAGCGGGATCGACGCGGTCGTCATCACGTCGCCGGCCCCGACGCACTACCAGAACGTGATGCTCGCGTCGAGCTACAAGAAACCGGTGCTCTGCGAGAAGCCGCTCGCGATGAACGACGCCGAGAGCGAGCGGATGATCGAGGCGATGAAAACTGCGGGCGTACCGCTGTTCGTCGGGTTCACGTACCGCTTCGCGCCGAACGCGCGCGAGATCCACAAGCTGATCAAGGACGGCGCGATCGGCCAGCCGCGGAGCTTGCGGCTGATCTACCTCTGGGACTGTCACGGCGCATCCAACCCGCGCGACAACCCGAACTCGCCGAACCTGCACCGCAAGGGCCGGATGGACGAGGGCGGGCCGATGGTGGACTGCGGCGTGCACCAGATCGACCTGGCTCGCTGGTGGCTCGGCTCGGAAGTGAAGCGTCACCAGGGCGTGGGCGTGTGGGTCGACGGTCACGACGCGCCCGACCACGTCTACCTGCACATGGACCACGAAAACGGCGCGCATACGATGGTCGAGATGAGCTACAGCTACGCCCACACGAGCAAGGAGACGCGCTGCGAGTTCGTGTACGAGCTGATCGGCACGGACGGGCTCATCCGCTACGACCGCCAAGCGCGGGTCTTCGAGCTGGTCAACAAGCACGGCACGCAGCACAAGGAGTGGGTGTACGAGAAGAACTTCGACGGCATGTACGAGGAGTTCGACCGCGCGCTCCGCACCGGCAAACCCGGCGACATGCCGACGGGAGAAGACGGACTCATCGCGACGCGGCTGGCACAATCCGCGACGCAAGAGGCCATGAAGTCGCGGAAACCCGGGTGACGAGAGGCTGCGCACCTAGTGGCGTGGGCGTCTCGCCCACGCACAAGCGGCTGTAGCCGCGGGCGCGAGGGCGGGACGCCCTCGCCACTGTTCCCTTCGTCATTCGTCACTCCCATGCCTGATTCGCTCAACATCGTCTTCCCCGAGCCCAACCGCGTCGAGCTGCGACGCGAGCCGGTGCCCGACGCGCTCGGTCCCGGCGAGATTCTCGTGCGAACACGGCGGAGCTTGATCTCCGCCGGCACCGAGACGACAGCGCTCCAGCGCAACTTCCAGCCGGATGCGTATCAAGCGACCTACGCCAAGTTCCCCATGCGCCCCGGCTACAGCAACGCGGGCGTGGTCGTCGCGGTGGCCGACGACGTGAAGGACTTCGCGCCGGGCGACCGCATCGCGTCGCGCTCGAAGCACGGCCAATTCGCGATCGCGACGGCAGATCGGTCCGTGCGCATCCCGGACGAGGTGAGCGACGACGAGGCCACCTGGTTCGGGCTCGGCTGCATCGTGCAGATCGGCATCCGCCGGGCGGAGCACGCGCTGGGCGACATCATCGCAGTCGTCGGGCTCGGTCAGATCGGGCAACTCGTGGTTCAATACGCGCGCCTCTTCGGCGCCGGCGAGGTGATCGCGATCGGCTCGTCGCGGAAACGACTTGAACTAGCGAAAGCGCACGGCGCGACGATCGCCCTCGAATCGCGCGCCGAGGACGCCCGCGACGACGTCCTCCGCCTGACCGGCGGCCGCGGCGCGGACGTCGTCTACGAAGCGACGGCCAACGCGAACGCTCTCGCGCCGTCTCTCCGGCTCGTCCGACGCCTCGGCAAGCTGGTCCTGATCGGCACGACCGGCTACCCGTCGCAACAGAACCTCAGCGGCGATTTCGTCTCGCGCGGCATCTCGATCATCACCGCGCACAACAGCAACGCCCCGTCGGTCGAAACTGACCACGATTGGTGGACGCACCGGCACATGGGGGAACTGTTCTTCACGTACGTCCTGCGCAAACAGCTCCGCGTCGATGGCCTGATCACCCACCGCTTCGCGCCGACGGACGCGCCGCGCGCGTATCAGATGCTGCTAGGCGAGGAGCGCAACGACGCGATGGGCGTGATGTTCGAGTGGGAGTGACCGCGCACCGCGAACTCTGCGCGCCCGTTTAGCCCCCGCGTCCACGCGGGGTGGGCGCGCGAAGACCCCGCGTGGACGCGGGGGCTAAACGGGGAGCAGGACCGCGATTGCGAACGTCGTCACGACGCGGTCACGCGAAGATGTCGCCGACGCGACAGCGAAAGCCCGGCACGACGTCTTCGCCGTCGAACGAGTCCTGCTCTCGCAGGACGACGGGATTGCGGCCCGAGCGATGCACGGTTCCCGTCCGCCGGCGAGGGTTCAGGACCAGCACCATCGCGCAACCGGCGACGAGGTACTCGTCGACCTTCTCCTCGACGTCCTCAACCGTATCGCCGGGCGAAATCACTTCGACCGCAAGGTCCGGCGCGCCTTCCCAGTAGCTCGTGGGACGGCCCGACGAGGGAATCCGTTCAGACTTGACGAAGCCGACGTCGGCGCCGCGGACGGTGTCGGGGTCACGCGCCAAGCGGAAGCCGGTTTCAGCGCCGACGACAACCCCGAGCTTGTGCTCCAGCACGTGACGACCAAGGAGCATCTGGAAGTTATGAATGATCGCGCCGTGATCAAACCCTGAAGGCGCCATGATGCGCAGCTCCCCTCTCACCAGCTCGCGACGCTGGTCGCTCGGCAGGTTCAACAGTTCGTCTGCGGTGACCAGATGGGTGGTCGTCACGGCAACGATTCTACCATATCTGGACGGGGGGGACTGAACGCGGCCTTCGTCTCCGGCCGCGTGAGCTTCCATGCGAACCAAGCGACGGCGGTCGCCGTCATCAGCCCGACACCGATCAGCAGCGGAAGGTGATACTCGTACATCAGCGCCTGCGTACCGTTCAATTCTGCGTGCACCGAGGCGATGATCGGCCGGAGCCAAATGAGCTGCGTCACGAAGTCCGCCGCCATCATCGCAAGCGTGATCAAGCTCAGGGCGACGAGCGCCCTTCTCCCTCGCTCCATTCGGTTCAGCGTCGCGATGCTGGCGATGAATACGGCCACCGACATCGCCCACCAAGCGCATACGCCGCAGAGCATTGCCTTTCCCAGAACCGGCTGGCGCAGCGCCGCACGCTGAACGGGATCGCCCCAGTTTCCGGCGAGGATCGCGACGAACGAAATGGGAAAAGTGATTGCCGCGATGCCGGACACGATCATCGCGAACACGCAGACGACCGTCACTGATGTTGGCAGCGGCCGAGTCAACTCAATCCCCGCTCTCCAATATCGCCATGAACGCCTCCTGCGGGATGTCCACCGAGCCCACGCGCTTCATGCGCTTCTTGCCCTCTTTTTGCTTCTCCAACAGCTTGCGCTTGCGCGTCACGTCGCCGCCGTAGCATTTGGCGGTGACGTTTTTTCCCACCGACTTGATCGTCTCGCGGGCGATGATCTTGCCGCCGATGGCGGCTTGTAAGGGGATCTCGAACAGGTGCTTGTCGATCTCCTCCTTCAGTCGCACGAGCAGCTTTCGCCCGCGGGCCTCGGCGTGGTCGCGGTGCACGATGATGCTCAGCGCGTCGACGCGGTCGCCGTTGACGAGGATGTCCAGCTTCACCAGCTCGCCCTTGCGGAAGCCGACGAAGTCGAAGTCCATCGTGCCGTAACCCTTCGTCGCGCTCTTGAGCCGGTCGTAAAAGTCGTAGATCACCTCGGCGAGCGGCATCTCGTATTGCAGCATCACGCGCGTCGCGCCGATGTACTCCGTCTTCTTGTAGATGCCGCGGCGGTCCTCGCAGAGCTTCATCAGGTTGCCGACCGAATCGGCCGGCAGGATCAGGTTCATCAGGATGAACGGCTCGCGGATCTCCTCGACGTGCGTGAGGTTGGGCAGCTCGCTGGGGCTGTCGATCCGCAGGACGACGCCGTCGGTCTTCAGGACCTCGTAGGTCACGGTCGGCGCGGTCTGGATCATCTGGATGTGAAACTCGCGCTCGAGCCGCTCCTGGATGATCTCCATGTGCAGCAGCCCGAGAAACCCGCAGCGGAACCCGAACCCCAGCGCGTCGTTGCTCTCGGGCTCGAAGCTGAACGACGAGTCGTTGAGCGACAGCCGGTCCATCGCGTCGCGCAGCTCGTCGTACTGCGTTTCGCCCGACGGGTAGAAATCGCAATACACCATCTGCTGGCTCGGCTTGTAGCCGGGCAGCGGCTCCTTGGCTGGCTCGACGGCGTCGGTGACGGTGTCGCCGATGCGCACGTCGTGCAGGTCCTTGATCGCGGCGACGATGTAACCCACCTCGCCCGTGCCGATCTTCGGAACCTCCTGCGGGCGCGGCATCAGCTTGCTCAGGCCGGTGACCTGGTACTGTTTGTCGGTCCCGATGAACCGGATCTTCTGCCCCTTGCGCAGCTCGCCGTCGATCACGCGCACGTAGGTGATCACGCCTCGATAGTCGTCGTAAATGCTGTCGAAGATCAGTGCGCGGGTCGACGCGTCGGGCTTGCCCTTCGGCGGCGGGAGCTTCTCGCAAAGCTGCACGATCAGCTCGTCGATCCCCTGCCCGGTCTTGGCACTGACGAGAATGGCGTCCTCCGCGGCGAAGCCGAGCACCTGCTCAATTTCTTCCGCGACTCGCGTGGGGTCCGCGCTGGGCAAGTCGATCTTGTTGATGACCGGGATGATCTCCAGGCCCACGTCGATCGCCGCGTAGGCGTTGGCGACGGTCTGCGCCTGCACGCCCTGCGTCGCATCGACCACCAGGATCGCGCCTTCGCACGCTTGAAGCGCCTTCTGCACCTCGTAATGAAAGTCCACGTGCCCCGGCGTGTCGATGAAGTTGAGCATGAACTCTTCATCGTTGTGCTTGTGAAACACGGTGACGGCCGACGCTTTGATCGTGATGCCGCGTTCGCGTTCCAGGTCCATGTCGTCGAGGATCTGGTTCTGGAACTCGCGCTCAGTGATGGCGCCGGCGCGCATGAGCAACCGGTCGGACAACGTGCTCTTGCCGTGGTCGATGTGGGCGATGATCGAGAAGTTACGAATCTGCATTCGGTCCAACGGGAAACGTGACACGCGAAACGCCGCGCCCGACGCGCGAACGGTTCATTGTAAGAGGTCGAAAACCGCGCGACAAACCCGCGCCCGCCGCTCGCCCGCGTCACGCGCGGGCGCGCGGCGCTGTCGGGCTACGTCCGCTCGCTTGCGTCGACGTGCTCGAATCCGTCTAATCCGCGCGAAGAACTGATTCACACCGGACGGATGGAACGGACGGAAACGACAATGAAAGACTTATCCCTCGTCGAAGCGGCGCACGCTCCCCGCTCTCGCATCCTGGCTTGCGCGATCGTTATCATGGCCGGACTCCTCGCTGGCTTCGTGGGGCAGGTCGCTGCGCAAACGCCGCAGATTACCGTCGGCGCCGCGCCGACCACCATGCCCACCGCGACCGTGACCGCGCCGACGATCGACACCGGCTCGACCGCCTGGATGCTGATCTCCAGCGCGCTCGTCTTGTTCATGGTGCCGGGACTCGCGCTGTTCTACGGCGGCATGGTGCGGGCCAAGAACGTGCTCAACATGTTCCTGTGCTGCATGGTCGCGATCGGCGTGATCGGGTTGCACTGGGTCATCGTCGGCTACGCGCTGTGCTTTCCGACCGTCTCGCCCGAAACGATCCTCATCTCCGCCGGCAAGAATACGGGGGCAGGCGACGCGATCGTCAGCCTGTTGGCGTTCGACCCGTCGCTGCTGTTCCTGCGCGCGTTCGACGCGGTCAACTTCGGGCGGATCGTCACGTCTGGTGACACCGCCGGCGCCGTCTCGACGCACGTGCCGGAACTGGCTTTCGTCATGTTCCAGGGCAAGTTCGCGATCATCACGCCGGCGCTGATCGTCGGCTCGCTCGCGGAGCGCGTGCGGTTCGGGCCGTTCGTGCTGTTCATGTTGATCTGGTCCACGGTGATCTACTGCCCCGTCGCTCACTGGGTGTGGAACGTGAACGGCTGGCTCTACCAGTACGGCGTGCTCGACTTCGCGGGCGGAACGGTCGTGCACGTGCTGGCGGGCGTGAGCGCGCTGGCCGTGTGTTTCGTCGTGGGGCCGCGGTTGGGGTACGGCAAGAGCGCGATGCCGCCGCACAGTCTGGGGCTCACGCTGATCGGCGCCGGGCTGCTGTGGTTCGGCTGGTTCGGGTTCAACGCCGGCAGCGCGATCGCGATCCCGGGCGCGGAGTTGCCGGTCGCGGGAACCGTCGCCGCGCTCGCGTTCGCGAACACGCAGATCGCGGCGGCTGCTGCTGCGACCGCGTGGATGTGCGCGGAGTGGATCGTCACCAAGAAGCCGACGATCCTGGGCTTCGCGAGCGGCATGGTCGCGGGGCTGGTCGTGATCACGCCGTGCGCCGGGCACGTGCTGCCGCACAGCTCGATCCTCATCGGCGCGCTGGGCGGCGTCGTGTGCTTCTTCGCGTGCCGGATCAAGTTCTGGATCCGCGCCGACGACTCGCTCGACGCCTTCGGCGTCCACGGCGTGGGCGGCGCGCTCGGCGCGATCCTCGTGGGCGTGTTCGCGGTGCGCCCGCTGGTGGACAACGCCCAGCCCGGCGGCGCGGCGCAAGTCGTCAAGCAACTCGTCGGCGTCGGCGTCGCCGCGGCGTTCGCGTTCATCCTGAGTTACGTCATCGCGCTGATCATCCAAAAGACGATCGGCCTGCGCGTGAAGGCCGACGACGAGATCCAGGGCCTGGACATCGCCCTTCACGGCGAGACCGGCTACAACCTGACCGAACCGATCGGCATGAGCTACGAGATGCCCGAAGGCCACCCCGGCGCCCGGGCCCACGCTTGAACCGCGCTGCGCGTCGTCGTACGATTCGATCGTCAACATGCGGCAGCGTAGCTCAGTTGGCAGAGCAAGGGATTCATAAGCCCTGGGTCGCCGGTTCGAGTCCGGCCGCTGCTACATATCCGAGGGCACCACCGGCACTCCCGTGGTGCCCTCTTTGCTTTTCCCCCTCAATCACACGCAGCACTGGACGACGATCTGAGAGGACCTCGGACGGGCCGACGAAACGCTCGCCAAACGCGTCAAGTTCCGAGGCCGTCCCGATGCTCCCGAACGCCTCCCATGCCTTCTCGAACAGACGACGGGCACCCTCAAGCACTCGCTCCGTCGTCTCGTGTGCGGTCTTCCGATTGCCCCTTGCGCGGCAACCGGTGTCATCCCGCTCGTTTCGGCAGACTTCGAAGACTGCGATAGAATCTCGCACATGCGATACGCACTGCCGCGTCGTCTGCCGACCAAGGCGGAGAGAGAAGCTGCAATACGACGGACGCCACTGGGCGAGTTCTTCGTCTGGCATGACGACACGACCTCGGCAGACGTACAGGGACTACGCCGAGTGATCGATGAGGCCGTCGATGAACGGCCAATTCAGAAATACCTCGAACGCAAGCCTTCCTTGCTCGTGCAACATCTCGGGGGCGGTCATGGCCGGTGGGTGATTCCTCAGAAGCGGCTAGGGGCCGAGTTCGTTGCTGATTTTCTAATCGGCGATAAGTGCTCGTTCGGGCATGAGTGGTTCTTGCTCGAATTGGAGAGCCCCAGAGCGAAGATGTTCAAGAAGTCGGGTGACGCATCAGCGACGCTCATTCACGCACTTCAGCAGATTCAGCACTGGCGCGTGTGGCTCGCCAAGAACACAGATTACGCCGCCAGGCCACGGAGCGAGCAGGGACTCGGACTGACGGACATTCGCGCCAACTCAAGAGGCTGGATAATCATCGGACGACGTGAGAGAGCACGTCGGCCAAGACGAACGATCTCAGGAGGCAGATGATGGAAGAGCACCGTGTCGAAATTCGCAGCTATGACTGGCTGATTGAAGCAGCAGCGGGACGGATTAGCTGGTTTAGAACCTTTCTTTACGAGCAAGAGAGAAAGGATGCCGGCGTACCCACCTGAACTAGGCCGCCCGTTTGAATCGTCGCCAGAAGACTGCTCAGAAGGCAGTGCCCGCAGTATCGCATCGGCCCGTGCTATTCGTCCCCGCCCGCGAGTTTGGCGCAACTAACCCATACGCATCCGGATTCAATCATGCGCGTCTTTCCCCTGCTCCTCGTACTCGAGGCGAGGGGTCTGCGTGAGCGTGTCGGCGCGGGTACGCGCGGCCCCTCACCCAGCTTCCCCGAGCACGGCAACATTTCCGGTCGATGTCGCAACTCCAGCGGCGTCAGCGCGTGCCTCCCTCTCCCTGTACGTCAGGGAGAGGGTTGGGGAGAGGGTACGCGGATCGCGCTGTCGACGTCCGCTCGTCGAGTTCCGATCCCCGTCCGCGCAGCGGACGTACCCTCTCCCCCGCCCTCTCCCTGACGTACAGGGAGAGGGAGGTCGCAGCTCGACTCACCGCACCGGACGGAAGTGTTGCCGCCGAGTGTGGGGAGAGGAGCAAAGCTCTCCGTCCGTTCACCCCCCGCCCGGGATCGTGATCTGCACCGTCGTGGACACGTCGCTCGGCCCGGCCCAGAAGGCGTGGACGACCAGGGTGTAGGTCACGCCCGGTTGCAGGGCTTGGCCGTTGTAGTCCATGGCGAACTCGGCCGACGTTTCGTTTGCGCCGGCGCTGGCGGCCCATTGGAGGCCCCACTCCTCGGTCACGAACAGCACCTCGTAGCCCGTCTCGTGCTGCGAGTTGTCCGACCAGTGCACGACGATCTTGCCGTCCACGAACTCGGCCGTCACGTCGGTGGGCGTGCCGAGCGGCATGTACATGTCGATCGGGTCGCACGCGACCTCGGCGCCTTCGCGGCGGACGCGGTACCACAGGTGCGTGCCCTCTTCCCAGTTCGTGTCCGTGAACTCGCGCAAATCGGTGACGGCGATCTGCTCGTAGTGCTCGCCGTCCGTCGAGCGCTCGACGACGTACGACCCGTCGTAGCCCTCCGAGTCGACCCAGTTGAAGTACGGGTTCTCGTCGAAGCCCCAATCCCAGAGCATCGGCGCCTCGGGGACCTCGACCGTCACGGTCTCGGATTCGTCGGACTGCTGCATCGTCTCGTCGTTCACCGCCGTGACGGAGAACGTGTACGTGGCAGCCACGCCCGGCGAGAGGTAGATGAGCATGCCGGTGCTGTTGGCCACGCAGTCGCCCTGCGAGAAGTCGTGCTCGCCGTCGCCCCAGCGGAACGTGACGAGGTAGCGCGTCTCGTTGGACGAGTTGTCGTCCCACGAGACCCACACCGTCGAGCTGGTGACCAGGTGCGCGTGCACGTTCGTCGCGCGGAAGAGCGCCGGCGTTTGCGCTTCGGTTTCCAGCCAATCGGACTGTTCCTCGCCGAACCGCGCGGCGCCGCGGTAGTGGGTAGGTGTGACCTTCCGCGACGTCGGTGTCGACGTACTCGTTCGTGCCCGCGTCGAGCGTCGTAACGGGGACCCATTCGCCGTCGTCGGTCGCGCGCTCCAGGACGTAGCCCGTCGCGCCGTCGACGTCGGTCCAGGTGAGGCGCACCTCGCGCCCGTCGACCACGGCGTCGAAGGTCACGGGATCTTCTTCGGGCGTCGTGATCGTCGCGACGTTGCTGTCATCGGACCGAGCGTCTTCGCCGGCGATCGCGTGGACGCGGAAGCTGTACGTCGTGCCCGGCTGCGTTTCGACGAGCGCGTTGGTGCTGTCGGGATCGGTGAACGCGACGGTCTCCCAGGTCTCGCCGTCGTCGACGGAGACCTCGATCTCGTAACCGTCCTCCATCCCCGAGTTGTCCGACCACGCCAGCGAAACGGACGAGCCGTCGTCGCCGAGCGTGGCTTCCAGGCCGTCCGGCGCGTTGAGCCCGGTCTGGCGGGAGAGCGGGTCACAGTTCTCCCCGGCGCCGGAAACGCCGACCGCGCGGACGCGATAGGTGTAGTTCGCCAACTCGCCCAGGCCGGCGTCGTCGTACGCGTGCTCGCCTCCCGTCACGAGCGCGATCTGCTCGTAGGTTTCGCCGCCGTCGGTAGAGCGATCGATGACGTAACCGTTCGCGTCACCCTTGACCCTCGACCAACTCAGGTGCAGCGAGTTCCAGGTCGGCCGGGTGATCGCGAGATTGGTCGGCGCTGCCGGCCTGGTCGTCGCGTTGACGATGGCTGTGAACGTCGATTGCGAGGTGGCGCTGATCGACGCGATGCGGTAGTAGTACTTCGTCCCGGCGGCGCGCTCGGTGTCAGACCAGGCCGTGACCTTGCCGACGGTCCTGACGTCGCTCCAGGTCTTGTTGTCGGTGCTGCGCTGGATCAGGTAGCCGCCCGCGCCGGTCACGGCGGTCCAGCTCAGGTTGACCCGCGTCGCGGAGTTGGACTTGGCGCTCAGACCGGTCGGCGTCCGGAGCGTCGAAATGATCGTGACGTTGGACGCCGCCGACTCGCGCGAGGCGTGACCCACCGCGATGATGCGGTACCAATATTTGGTGCCCGCCGCGGCGGTGGTGTCGCGAAACTTGTTCGCGTTCGCGTCGACCTCGCCGACGTTCGTGAACTGAATGCCGTCGGTCGAGCGCTCGATGCGGTAGCCGGTCTCCGATTTCGAGCGGTCGGTCCAGCTCAGGTCGACGCTGGTGCTGTTGTTGCTGTCCGACGCCGCGTCCGTCGCCGCTGCGGGATTCGTGTAGGTGCTGTAGCTCGACGAATAGGCGCTGAACTTGCCCGACGCGAGCGTCGCGCGGACCTTGAAGACGTACCGCTTGCCCTCGTTCAGGCCGGTGACGTCGAACGTGTTGTCGTTCGCCTTGTTGGTGCCGATCAGCTTCCACGTTTCGCCGCCGTCGCCCGAGCGGTAGATTTGAAAGCCGGTCTCCCTGGTGCTGTTGTCGGTCCACTTCAGCGTGAGCGAATCGGTCTTCACCCCGTTGACGAGCAGCCCGGACGGAACGTCCGGCGACGTGCTGTACATCTGCCGGCCTTCCAGCGGCTCGAAGATCGACGCTTCCCGTTTCCCAAGATTCTGGCGCTTCTTCATCTGGCGTAATCCTCCCAGCCAGCTTTCGGATGGCCACGCGTGTGTCTGAGCGAATCTTGCGGTGCTCGGGAAGATTTGCGCGGGGCGAGCGACGTGGAAACGCGGTTGTTATCAGATCTGATGTACGCCGCGGGAAAAGTCGGAATAGAGCGGCGCGTTATGCGGACGGCCGTGGCCCACGTGTTGCGCCGCCCCGGCGCCGAGGGCCGCATGCGCGACGTCGCGCGGACCGCACGTGGGCGAACGCTCAGTTGGCGGGTGAAACTCGGTAGAGCGCCGCGCCGTGGTACCGAACGGCCGGCGCGAAGACACCGGTGAACGTGCCGGCATCGGAGTGTTTCCAGAGGTCGCGTACTTTGCACGCGCCGGTGAAGCCCAGGTCTTTGAGTTCGACGGGAACTTCAACCGTCGCGTTCTGTTGCCCGGACGCGGCGTCGCGCGCGTTGAACACGGCCAGATACTTCTCGCCCGGCGCGTCGGGGGCGTCGGCGACCCACGCGATCAGGTCGTCCTTGCGGAAAAGCTGACGCCCGCCCGTGCTGTGCTGGTTGACGGCCAGCACTTCGTCGTTGGTCAGCAGGCCGAGCGTGAACTCGTCGTTGTCGGGCATGTGGCCGCCAAACATCAGCGGCGAGCGGCAGATCGCCCAGAGGGTCATGACGGTGACCTGCTCGTCGCGCGTGAAGTTCGTGTGACCCTTCTCGCTCGCACGCACCGCGCCGAACGGCAGCATGTCGGCGTCGGGGAAGTGGCCGGGCGCGTTGAACTTCGACCAGTGGTCGCAGCGTTCGAACTGTTCCTTGAGCGGCTGCCACTTGTCCCAGAAGTCGTCGGAGATCCGCCACATGTTCGCGTGCTGCGCGACGTGCTCGCCCTCGGCGAGCGGCGTCGCGCCGGGCGACGTGCTGAACACCATCGGCCGGCCGGTCGCATCGATCGCCTTGCGGATCGCTTCGATCTCGGGCTTGTGATACGGACGACTGAGGTCGTCCACCTTGACGAAATCGACGCCCCACTCGGCGTACTGCGCGAACAGCGAGTTGTAGTACTCCTGCGCGCCGGGCTTGGACATGTCCACGCCGAACATGTCGCCGTTCCACGAGCAGGTGCTGCTCTTGTCCGCGATGTCCGACGCGCGCGCGGTCGAGTTCAGCACGGGCGTGTTCTGCGCGACCGCTTGCCGCGCGATGCCGCGCATCATGTGGATGCCGAACTTCAAACCCTTCGAGTGCACGTAGTCGGCCAGCGCCTTGAAGCCTTTGCCATCGGCCGTCGACGGAAAGCGATTGCTCGCGGGGAGCAAGCGGCCGTACTGGTCCATCATCAGCTCGGCGTTCGGCCGGTACTGCCAGCCCTTCGCCTTGGGTTCGTACCACTGGATATCCACGACGACGTATTGCCAGCCGTGCTTGAGCAGGTGCTCGGCCATGTAATCGGCGTTGGCGCGCACCTGCTGCTCGTTCACCGCGGCGCCGAAGCAGTCCCAACTGTTCCAGCCCATCGGCGGCGTCGGCGCCCAACTGTGAAAGGTCTTCGGTTCGCTCATGCGCGTGGTCGGTGACTGAGCTTGCGCTCGCGCACAGATTAGGCCCGCGAGCAGTGACAACGCAACCGATGTCGCAGCGGCACGACGTGGGCCGTTCGACGAGATGTGCATGCGAATCCTCTCCCGCGCTTGAAAGCTGATGTAGTGGCGGCCGTCTCGGCCGCTCCTGGCGCCGAACGAGAGCGGCCGGGACGGCCGCCGCGCTACAAACCCCTCACGGTGACGCCGGCCACGGCGCCGACGGGAACGGGCTGGGGACCGATTTGACCGATCGCGGGCTCCACTGCAACTGCCAGAGGTCCGAGCCCTTCACGGTTTCGCCGTGCCCGTCGGCGAAGCCGATGTTGATCCCCTGTCCGTGGCGCGCGAAGCAGAAGCGGACGATCTGCCCGAAGTTCGGTGCCGTCTGCCCGATGCCGTTGCTGAACTGCACGCCGTTCTGGAAGTGGAACTTGTCCGGCGGCTTGTCGGTCGCGTCGATGCTGCCGATCTTCCCGAGGTTCCACGGCCAGGCTTCGTGCCACGTGCTGTCGCCGAAGACCGGGATGCTGGCGGTCTGCTTGATCATGCGCTTGGCGATCCAGAAGTAGGTCGCGTAGTCGTTCGGCGCCAGCGCGCTGATGCCCGACCAATACGCCGGCGCCGGGACGGTGCCGATCTTCGGACCGTTGTTCAGGTCGTAGACCCAACCGTTCATGCCGTAGCTGCTGCTGAGGTAGTTGATGTCGCCGTAGGTTCCGGGCCCCCAGGGCCACGCCGGTCCGCCCCAGTTGCCGCCGCTGGGGTTGTAGCCGTTCGCCTGCGAGTGCCCCGCCGCCGCGACCGCCATCACGCTGGACGCCGGCGCCTCGGGGCAGAAGAAGACCTTGGGCAGGTACTTCATCGCGTTGACCTGCTGCGGGAAGCTCGGCGCGGCCGGGAACTCGCTGGCGAGGTTCGCCGGCGGCGAGTGCGGGTTGATCCACGAGTTCTTGAACAGGTACGGCCCGAGGACGACCATCCAGTGATCGACACCGCTCCCGGCGCCGCCATTCCAGTACGTCGGCGCGATGTACTTGTTGTCCTGGAGGTACATCTGGAAGCCGAGGCTGAGCTGACGGATGTTCGCCAGGCAAGCGGCCGTCGCCGCGGCGCGGCGGGCCTTGCTGAGCGCGGGCAGGAGGACGCTGATCAGGAGTGCGATGATTCCGATGACGACGAGCAGTTCGACAAGCGTGAACGCTGCGCGTTTCCGCTTGCTCACCGCAGGCAGCTCCACGAGTGTGAAGCCGCCGCGCTCGCGCTGCGGTTCGCGTCGGGGCGAACGCGATTCTCGACGAAGCATGACGTGTCACCTCCCCCCGCCGGAACGACGACCGACCTGAAGCGTCCGGGCCCGTTCC
>Ga0081539_10004689_pt1 | contig 14831 bp, 12 predicted proteins | sample TabmetS4T2R2_FD_71023 | JGI IMG/M metagenome (GOLD analysis project Ga0081539, IMG submission 71023) | Tabebuia heterophylla rhizosphere microbial communities from the University of Puerto Rico - S4T2R2 | ecosystem: Host-associated > Plants > Roots > Rhizosphere ...
GGCGAGACTGCCGCCGTCGACTCCGCACCTTTCTTCATCCGCGGCAAGGTCGTGGAGGGAGCCGACCAGATTCACCGATCGCGCGATCTCGGCGTCGATTTCGCAACGCCCAAGATCGATCTCAACACCCTGGTCCATCCGCGCACCGAGCTCCCGCCGCTGCTGAACGTGCCGATCGCCGAGATCATCGACTTCCTCGTCGAGGCCGGCCAGAAGCTGGGAGACGGCGAGAATCCCCATGTCGAGGCCTGCATCGACCGCATGGCCAAGGTCAGCCTGCAGCCGCGCAAGGCGATCGAATTCATGGTGAAGAACTCCATCGAGTATCTCGACAAGAAGGTGCTCTGGGAGGTTGTCGAGCAGAATTTCCCCAATCCCAAGGCGCTCGACGAATGGGTGCCGCACACTGATCACACGGGCAGGCGCAGCTTCATCCGCGCTTTTCCTCCGCGGCTGATCCACGTGCTGCCGGGCAATGCGCCCGCGCAGGGCATCCGCTCTATCGCGCAAAGCGCCCTTGTCAAATCGGTCAGCCTGTTCAAGATGGCCTCGGCCGATCCTTTCTCGACCGTCGTCTTCCTGCGCACCATGGCCGATGTCGATCCGAACCATCCCGTCGCCCAGTCGATGTCGGCGATCTACTGGCGCGGTGGCGAGGAAAGCGTCGAGCGCATCCTCTATCGCCCGCAATATTTCGACAAGCTCGTCGCCTGGGGCGGCGGCGACGCGATCAACAATGTGATGAAATATATCGGGCCGGGTTTCCAGCTCGTCTCCTTCGATCCCAAGACCTCGATCTCGATGGTCGGCAAGGAGGCTTTCGCTTCGGACGAGACGCTCGCCCAGGCCGCTGCGCTCAACGCTTCGGACGTTGCGATGGCCAACCAGGAAGCCTGCGTGTGCAGTCGCTTCACCTTCATCGAGGCGACGCCGGAGCAGGCCGACCGTTACTGCGAAATACTTGCCGAGCAGATCCGCATCGATCGCATGGGAGAGGGCACGCCGCGTCCGCTCGACATGGAGCTCAAGGAGCAGATCGACACGCTGCGCATGATGGACGACGAATATGCCGTGTTCGGATCAACGGACGGTCGCGGCGTCGCGATCCGTTCGGAGGAACCGGTCGACTTCCATCCGCTGCGCAAGACGTCGAACGTAGTCTGCGTGCCCTCGCTGATGGACGCGATGAAATATGTCAACGTCGCGACGCAGACGGTCGGCGTCTATCCGTTCGACCGCATGACCGAGCTGCGCGATCATCTCGCCAGTGGCGGCGCGCAGCGCGTCGTCCGATTGGGCGAGGCCGGGCCGAGTGCGATCGGCAATCCGCACGACGCGATGTACCCGCTGCACCGTTTCGTGCACTGGATGGCCAATGAGGACGGCACCGAGTAGCTGTCGCATCAGCCCAGAGGGATTCTGTTTTGGCCAGACCGCGCACGACAACGCCAACACAGCCCGATGACCCTCGCGTCCAGCGTTCGGTAGATGCGTTACGTGCGGCGTTCCTCGATCTTGTCGAGCGCAAGCCGTTCGATCAGATCTCGATCAAGGAGATCACCGAGGCCGCCAGCCTGAGTTACCCGACCTTCTTCCGCCGTTTTGCGAGCAAGGAGGAGTTGCTCGAGCAGATCGCGACCGAAGAGGTAAGACGGCTTCTCTCGCTTGGCGAGGCTGCCATGGCGGGGCACCGCTCCCGCGCCTCCGCGGAAGACATGTGCCTGTATGTCCAGAGGCACCGCAAGCTTTGGACCGTCCTTCTGAACGGCGGCGCCACCTGGGCAATGCGCGACGAGTTCATGCGTGTGGCGCGGGAAATCTCCAACGCCCGCCCGCGGGTGAATCCGTGGATACCGCTGGATCTGGCCGTTCCTTTCGTGGCCGGCGGGGTCTTTGAGATTTTCGCCTGGTGGATGCGCCAGCCCGAGGATTACCCCATCGAAAATGTCATCAAGCTTTTCAAAGCCTTGATCGTCGATACGACCGCGGTTCCGCGCGATATAAGGTTGAGCTGAATCCTCATCGCCGCCATTGCGGGCGCGATGACCCTCGGGCGATCAGAACGGGATCGTAGAAGCCCGGCGTTTCGGACATTGCGACCTGTTCGGTCACGCCCTGGTAATCGCCTAAGGCAGTTTCTGCCGTGAAGGTTTCCGGGTCCAGATACTCATGGTCCTGCGAGGCACCGGCCGTGCTGTAGGCCCACTCCTTGTCAAAGATGCCGAGCGAGAGGATCCAGAGCGCGACACGCGAAAGCGAGACGTGGACGTGATATGATCCGCCCTCGCGGGAGCGACGGCGCAACGCAGAAACGATGCCGACCTGTGCCAACCAGGATGCGAGATAATCGTTCACCACGACCACCGGAGGAAGCTGCGGCGCATCCTCTGACCCTTCGAGCGCCAAGATGCCCGTGACTGCTCCCGCCGATTGATCGAAGCCCGGTCGCTCCGCCCAGGGGCCGCGATCGCCGTGCAATGAAACAGATACGTAGATAATCCCGGGACGCTCCCGTGCAGCCTCTTCGGACGTCAGTCCGATCTCGCGTAGGAAGCCTGGTCGGCGATTGTGAAAGAAGATGTCGGCGCCGCGAAGGAGGTCCACAAGCAGCGCACGATCTGCACGCGGATCCAGCCAGGCCGACCGCACACCGACATTGGCCGTGCAGTATATGGGGTCGTTCTCGCCCTCGCCGGGGCGCCACAGATTGAGGACGTCGGCGCCGTGTAGGGCCAGCGATCGGCCGATACCCGCTCCCGCAATCACATGACCCATGCCAAGTGCGCGATAACCAGAGAAGGGAAGGGGGCCGAGCGGTAGCAACGGCTCCGGCGGAGAATCGTCGACCTTCGTCACTTCTATCAAAGGCATGTCCGCGAGCACCTCACGATACTGGCGCTCCTCCAGCATCTCGGGCAGCGTCCGAACCATTGGCATGACCACGCCCGCTTCTGCGGCCGCAGCCTCCAGCTCCAGGCCGGCCCATTGGCCGATTGCTTCAGCGACCGGCGCTTTGGTAAGCGGCACGCCGAGCAGTTCCTGCGCCGCGAGCCGAAGATTGGTGTACATCGCTTGCGGCAGAACCCAGCGTCGGTCCGCGGTCTGAAAGAAGGTGTTGCCCATGATGTTGCCGACTTCGATCGAGGGTCGGATCGGGTAGCGGCCCAGGCGCTCCCATTTGCCGTCATAGAAGGGGCAGAGCCGATGCGGGGCGCGGCGCAAGTCGACGCTGATGGATTGGCCCGGGCCGCCGCGCCACCGATGGAACGCTGCCGCAGCAATGGATTTGGCGAGCAGTCCAATGGTGGCCGCGCCGCCGATCCGCAGCGGGCTTTTTACGACCGGGTCGGCGCCCATGTGCGAAACGTCACCACCGCAGTCTGTCGTGTTGAGATCCACGCCGTTCAGGAGATCTTCCAGCGCAGCCGGCAGATCCAACGCTGCCGACCTGGTGCGGTTCGCATAGGCCTCCAGCAATCGTTCAGTCAGATCGGACACGGCATGTCCCTCACCGTGCTATCGCAAGGCCATCTCCGCTCTTGCCCGCCACCAGGCGGCGAACGACTGTGCCCTTGGCGATGTCCACCTCGGCGATCCGGTCCACACCTGTCTCGGCCACGTAGAGACGCTTGCCGTCGCGCGAGAACAGGATCGTGACTTGCATGGCTTCCTTACGGCCGCTGACCGAGATCGTCCGCGTTCGCTGGAGTTTCTGCACATCGAACACCGTGAGTGTGCCGGCTCCCATATTCGACGTCACCGCCGTCTTTCCGTCCGGGCTGATGGCGACCCGGATCGAAACCGGGTCCGTTGGCAGGGTGGCAATCTTGCGGAGGGTGGCCGTGTCGATGATCCGAACCTCGGGCGCGGCCAGATTGCCGACCCACAGCTGCTTTCCGTCAGGGGTGAGCGCAATACCCTCGGGCATACCTCCGACAGCTATGTCCGCGATCTTCTTGCTCGCGCGCAGATCGATCACGGACACCGTACCTGACGGAACGTTCGCGACATAGGCTCGCGCCTTATCCCGTGAAACGGCCACCATGTGCGAGCCGTTTTGACCGGTGGAGATTGCGCTCACGCGGTCCGTCTGAGGATCGATGATCGTCAGGCTCCTGCTCTTTTCTGTCGTTGCCAGGAGACGACCGTCTGCCAGCCAGACGATCCCGTGCGGTGCGGCATCGGGCGAGAGGTCGATCCGCTTCAGCCGCTTCGCCGCCGCGACGTCGAAGATATCGATGGTCGTCCCACCGTAGGCAACCACAGCGGCTCGTTTTTGATCGGGAGAGATGGCTATCTCATGCGGCATCGGGCCGGTTTCGACGCGCGCGCGCTCCTTGCCGGTTGTCAGGTCGATGAAGCTGACCGTGTCCTCTCCCTTGTTCCCGATCAGAAGCGTTTCCGCCGCGAGGGGAACCGCGAAGCCGAGGAAGATGGCCGCGACAAGCCAGCGATGCATCGACAATCCTTTAAGCTCAGAGGCCGGTGTAGACGCTCTTGGTCTTGAGATAGCCGTCGACGCCCTCCCAGCCATATTCATAGCCCCAGCCCGATTGCTTGTAGCCACCGAACGGCATGGCCGGATCCCAGGCGAACTGGGCGTTGAGCCAGACGGTGCCTGCTTCGATCCGCTTGGCGAGGCGATGCGCGCGGCCGATATCCTGGGTCCAGACGGCGGCTGCCAGACCGTAGACCGAGTCATTGGCGACAGCGACGATCTCCTCTTCGTCGTCGAACGGGACGACGGCTGCCACGGGGCCGAAGATCTCTTCGCGCATCAGGCGCATCTCGGGGCGTACATTGGTGAGAACAGTCGGCTCGACGAAATAGCCGGGACGGTCGAGCCGGCTGCCACCGGTGACGACGTCGACGTTCGCACTGCGGCCTTCGTCGATAAAGCCCATCACCCGGTTCAGCTGCTTCTGGCTGATCAGCGGACCGATATCCGAATGGGCGTCGTTTGGGCCACCGAGGCGCAGCGCCCTGGCTGCCTGGGCGAGGCCATCGACGACCTGTTCATAGACGCCGCGTTGCACATAGATGCGCGAGCCGCACACGCAGCCCTGGCCCGAATTTATGAAGATGCCGAGCGCCGCGCCGGCAATGGCCTTGGACAGGTCGGCGTCGTCGTAGATCAGCACCGGCGACTTGCCGCCCAGTTCGAGCATGACCTTTTTGAGATTGCCCGCAGCCGCCTGCACGATCAGCTTGCCGACCTCGGTCGAACCGGTGAACGCGATCTTGTCGACGTCCGGATGCGCGGCGAGCGCCGCCCCGGTCGTATGGCCGTAGCCGTTCACCACGTTGACGACGCCCTCCGGCACGCCCGCGTCGATCAGGATCTCTGCAAGGATCGGCGCGGAGAGCGGTGTTTCTTCCGCGGGCTTGAGAACGATGCTGCAGCCCGCCGTGAGGGCAGGAGCAAGCTTGGCGATCGCATTATAGACGGGGCCGTTCCAGGGAACGATCGCACCGGCAACGCCCACCGGCTCCTTGATCGTGTAGCCATGCAGGTCGGCCGTCCCGCCGGTGATTCCGCCCGCCATTTTCAGGTCGGCGGCCTTGCCATAGATCTTGGTGCACCAGCCAGAGAAATAGCGGATCATCTCCGCGCCGGCGAAGGCCAGGTTGCGCGCGTGGCCTGTCGCCATGCCGACATTGCGGGAGTCGATGGCGCCCAGCTCATCCGCGCGCCGTTCAATCAGATCGGCGGCTTTCCAGAGGATCTTCGCGCGTTCGGCGGGCGTCTTGCCGTGCCACCGCTCGGCGCAAAATGCTTCGCGCGCACGGGCGACTGCCTCGTCGACTGCTTTGGCGCCGCCATCTTCGATCTCACCGATCTGCTCTTCGGTCGAAGGGTCGAACACCTTGATCTTCGACGCAGTCTCCTCTGCCGATGTCAGGACGGCTTCCGCTACCTCATCCATTTCCTTCTCCATTGCTAACTGTCTGCAGCGCGGCGTCCGCGCTTTGCTACCACTGGCTTTCCGGCATTCGGACGATCAGGCCATCGAGCGCGTCCGTCACCTTGATCTGGCAGGAGAGCCGCTTTCCGGGCGCCGGATCTTCGCGGATCTCCATCGTCGCTTCCTCGATCTCCGAGGACTCGCCGACCTGGGCGCGCCACGCCTCATCGACATAGACACGGCATGTCCCGCAGGCGCAGTTGCCGCCGCATTCGGCGACAATCCCGGGGACTCCGTTTTTGACTGCGCCCCCATGACGGACTCGCCGGGCTCGACATCCACGACATGTTCGGTACCACTCGCCTCGACATAGGTAATCTTCGCCATTGTAGACTCTCGCCGAGCTCGACCTGCCGTTCGAAATTTTGCTGTTGGGATGCTAACCGTTCGGTTAGCATTGGACGTTGGACAGATCAACACTGCCGCTCGCTGTTGGTGGCGTTCGGACGTTTTGGATTGCCACGCACAAGGTGTTTGGGGTTACAGAGCCGGAGGGTCGGCGATTTTCGGGGGACAGGCATGGCGACGAAGCGCAGGATGGGGCCGGAAAATGCGGTCAAGCGCACAGCCCTGTTGGACGCGGTCGAAGCCTTGATGCGCGAGGAGGGCTATGCTGCGCTCAGCGCGCGCAATGTCGCCAAGCGCGCCGGCCTCAAGTACCAGATCCTCTTCTACTATTTCGAGACGATGGACGACCTTTTGCTCGCGGCTTACCGGCGACGGACGGAAAGCGTGCTCGAGCGGATCGAAGAGGCGCTGGCCTCGTCCCAGCCGCTCCACGCCTTCTGGGAACTCTGGTCCGATCCCGAGGGCGCGGCGCTGACGATCGAATATATGGCCCTATCCAACCACAATGAGATGGTGCGTGCCGAAACGGCAGCCTTTGGCGAGCAGATGCGGCAACTGGTTGCCGGGAGATTGGCGGGGCGCCTCAGACAGCCCGTCGAGGATCAGGCCTTCACTGCCCTCGCCGTGACTATGTCACTGGTGTCGGTCGGGGCCATCCTGGGCTTCGAATCTGCCCTGGGAATCGAGGGGGGACACAAAGAGGCGGAGGCGCTCGTCGACTGGTGCGTCGATCAGCTGGAATCGCCTGCCGCAGCGTGAGTCTCCGGACTCAGTCCGGACGCATCGTCGACGAACTGACCAACCGGTGCATGATGATTGCAATCTCGTCGACGGAATAAGCCTTTGGCGCCTGGGCCAGCCACCACGAGACCGTCTCGGCGATAAGGCTGACCGAGCAGATGATGCCAAGCTCGACGGGCAGCCAGTTGTTCATTGGCGGCGTCGAAGCCGCGACCTCCCGGGAAAGGCGCAACCATTCGTCGCGCATCGTCGCGGCGGCACCGCCATTCAGCAGCGCCGACCACAAAGTGCGATGTTCATCGACATAGGCGCAGAGCGCATGAAAGCCGGCCTGGTCGTCTATGGCATGCATGACGGGCAAGGTGAGCTCGACCAGGCGGTCGATCTGGTCTGCGGCAACATAATCGAGCAGCGCTTCCTTGCTCGCGTGGTGGCGGAAGAAGGTCGCGTAATGGACCCCCGCTTCAGCACAGATGTCGCGCACTGTGATCTGCTCGAAGGGCTTGCGCTCGAGGAGGGCCAGCATGGCCTCCCGTAGCGCGATGCTCGATCGCACAGCCCTGGCGTCCGTCGCGCTTGACGGTCGGGATTGGGGCTTATGCGGCAATGTGTCGCATAAATCCGAGCCTGACTTTGCCGATTTGTTCATGCTGCTGTTTTCGAAACAGAACCCCCGTCCAAACGCAACATGAAATCGCGCTTTCGAATCGTACCAAAGCCGGCCGAATCCGGGACACCGGCGACATTTGACGTGTCGCAAGCCAGCCGCTAACAAAGTGATCAGCAAAGCAGTGACGCGTGGACGACATCCGTTTGACGCGTCCTCGGCAAGCTGCTAACCAAGTGATCAGCAAGTCTGGGAGAGATGGCATGACCGACGCGGTGCTTGAGGATACGAGGCTTTCTGCCGACAATCCCGAACATTGGCTCGACGGTGGCTACGAGCAGCTGTTCGCGCTCAGCTGGCGGGATGTCGAGGACGTCCAGCTGGAGGTGCTCAGGCGGCAATTCGACAAGTTCAGCACATCGGTCGCTGCACTTGACAAGCTGGCGAAGCGGGAAGGGGTGACGCGGGTCGACAGCGTCGAAGATGCGCTGCCGCTGCTGTTCGATCACCGCGTGTACAAAAGCTATCCGCTGGCGCTCATCGAGAAGCGCGAGATCGGACGGCTCAACAGCTGGCTCGACCGGCTGACGGTTCATGATCTCTCGCAGGTCGATCTCGCCGGCGTGACGATGATCGACCAGTGGCTGGACCGGCTCGACGATTTTGGCATGCTCGTCGGCCATTCCTCGGGCACGACCGGCAAGCTCAGCTTCGTTCCCCGCTCGCAGGTCGAGTTCCCCTCCTGGCAGCGCTCTTATTATGAGGCGCAGCGCGCAACGACCGGCGTCGATGCCTACACCGATCCGGTCGAGACCTTCTTCCCCGGCTATCGCGGGGGCCACCAGATGATGTTGAAGATGCTCAGCCTCTTCAACATCCCGGCTGCGGGGGGACCGGAGCACTACCATACGCTCTATCAGGGGCACATTTCATCGGATCTGCTGTCGCTTGCTGGTCGGATGCAGGTGGCGGAGGATCGCGGCGAACTCGACGAGCTCGGTCTCGATCCCGCACTGCTCAAGGCGCGCGAGGAACTGATCGAACAGGGCAAACGCCGCGAGCAGGACATCGAAGCGTGGTTCTTCAAGCTGTTCGAGGAGTTCCGCGGCAAGCGCATCAAGCTTGGCGGCAGCTTCGCGGACCTCATTCGCACGGCGCGCAGCGGCATCGAGAAGGGTCTGAAACCCGAGTTCGGCGCTGGCTCCTTCATCATGACCGGCGGCGGCCTGAAGGGTTTCAAGGATGCGCCGGAAGATTGGGAAGGCTTCGTGAAGGACTATTTCGGCCTCAAGACCATCGGCATGTTCTATGGCATGTCCGAAGTGATGGGCATGTCGCCGCGTTGCTCGCAGGGCCATTTCCACATCATGCCGCACACGATCCCGTTGCTGTTCGACCGGGACATGAAGCTGTTGCCGCGGGAAGGCGTGCAGACGGGGCGCTACGCCTTCTTCGACCTGCTGGCCCAGACCTATTGGGGCGGCTTCATTTCGGGCGATCAGCTCACCATCCACTGGGAGGAAGATTGCGCTTGCGGCTGGAAGGGCCCGCGCGTCGGACCGGTGATCACGCGCTTCGCCGAAATGGAAGGCGGCGATGACAAGATCACCTGCGCCGGCACCGCGCAGGCCTACAACGACTTCATGGACTATATTTCGCAGGCGTGAAGCAAAGTCGGAGAGGCAGGATGAGCCTGGAAATCCGCCCGCTGCAGCCATTCGGCTTCGAGGCCGAGCTCGCGTCGGTGCCGGCCCCCGGATCCGCGGAGGCCGGGCAACTACGGGCCGCTTACCGGCAGGAAGGTGTGCTCGTCGTGCGCGGGCTGCACTTGAGTCACCAGGAACAGATCGCCTTTTGCCGTCTGTTCGGGCCGGTTTGCGAGACACCCTACGAGAACTTCCTCGTCTCCAATGTCGACGCGAACGGCCATCTCGGCACGCGCGAACTGTTGTGGCACAACGACGTCGCCTATTTGCCGTCGCCCTATCTTGCTGCCTGCCTGCACGCCCTTCGCGTCGACCCCGAAGCAGTCGGAACGCGTCTGGCCAGTGGCTTTCAGGCCTATGAGCGACTCCCCGATGCGCTGCGGCGGCGAGTCGCGGGGCTGAAGGCGCTGCATGTCCGCGAGCGCGTGTACGATCGTCCGAACCGGCTCACCGACCTCGAGGACGGCGACATGTGCACGGTGCACGATGTTGTCCGCACCGATTCCGAGACCGGGCGGAAGTATTTGTTCGTCAATCAGGCCTGGACGCCGCAGATCATCGGCCTGGCGGAAAGCGAGAGCCAGGATTTGCTCGGCGAGCTGCAGCAGTACCTCTATGCGGAGGATAATGTCTACGAGCACAAGTGGGCCGAAGGCGACATCCTGCTGTGGGACAATCTGGCTCTGCAACATGCGCGCGGCCGGGCGGGCAATGGCATTCGCACCCTTCAGCGCGTGACCATCACCAATCTGAGCTATGCCGAGCAGTATCCGACGGACCTCGGCATCAACACGAGCCTGAGCAACCGCGAAATGCTGAGCTCACCGGCCGCCGCGTAAAAACGGTTTGGAACCGCGCTGCATTGAAGCTGCACGGAATGCCGCAATCCATTGGAGGAATGAGTGACGAAGATGGTGCTCTTCGAGACCACGGACGGGGAACCGGTGGCTGTGAATGTCGACAACGTGACGTATTTGCGGCCCCGGGTCGACGGCAATGGCGTTCTCATCGCCTTCCCGGGCGATGACGGTGTGGGTGTCAAAGGGACGCTGGAAGAGGTCATGGCCAAGTTGGTGAGCTAGACCATCGTGCGCTATATCCGAGACATGTTCGTCATTGCGAGCGAAGCGAAGCAATCCAGCGCAGCATTTGGGCCTGACTGGATTGCCGCGTCGCTGCGGCGAATGCCGCAGCCTGTCCTGAGCGGCCGGCCTGCCGGCCAGCCGAAGGGCTCCTCGCAATGACGGCGCATATTAAACGCTCGCATCTCTAATCGGCTATCTTCATCAAATAGACACCGAGGCCTTCGCCCTCTTCGCCTACCGTTGAATCGCCGCTCTGGAATGCGACCCACTTTCCGTCGGGGCTTACCACCGGATTTGATACGTGGCGCGTGCTCCCGGGCATGGCGCCGATGATCAGCCGGGTCATCGTCCCGTTCGGCTTGAGCTCCAGCCGACAGATATCGAGCGGCGGGAGTCGTGGTCCACTCTGCTGCCCACATTCCACGGTGGACCAGCTTTCGTCGGCGGCGATGCCTTCGACCTCGTTATACTCGCCCGCTTCGCGGCGGTAGGTGACAAAAGCACCGCTGGTCAGGGTGTACCCCATGACGGAAACCAGCGGCGTGCCGCCGGGCCCCGCACCCAGGCACGAAAATATGAGTTCGCTGTTGCCGCGGCGGAAATCCTGCGGCTCGATGAAGCCGCATTCCTTCGGCAGAACCGGCATTATTTCCCGCTTGTCGACAAGCTTTGGAATTCCCCTGTCATAGGAAATCTCGGCAACATAGCGCTTGGTGGGTCTGCTGAACGCCAGGCGCCAACTCTCCTCGGGGCTTAGCTCGGGCTCAATCGTTGTCCACGCGATCATGTTCCTGGATCGCGAGACGGCTATGCCTTCGAATGGCTTCTCCCTGAGCGGCTGAAGAGCCTTGTCGAGGCTCTTGTCCAGAACCCACATCTCGAGGTGCGCCCGACTGTTAGGCCCCACGTATCGGGACGGTGCGGTCACCAGATAGTTGCCGTCGGGCAGATACTGGATCCGGACGATTCCCTGGTGCGGGATGTTCCTTGTCAGATTGCGTATCTTTCCGGTCGCAAGCTCAATCTCATAGGCGTCGCCATAGGCCTTGCCGATGAAGGCGATACGGCCGCCGTCAGGAGAGAAGGCGGGGCGCTCGCCGAAGGGCGACAAGCGGATCGCCTGTTCCAGCCTGAACTCTTTCGCAGAAGTCTGGGCCGGTGCCGCAGCGCTGGTCGTCGCTGCCAAGGGTGCGAGCGCAAGGGTAGCGGCTACGGCCCCCAACCTTGTCGATCGTTTCGGCATCGATTTCCCCCTCACTCCGTTTGGACTGCCTTGAAGTTCGCTAACCAATCGGTTAGCTTCGAAAAGCCCTAACAATCAAGCCGCTTGTCCGATTGGACTGACCAATCAAGCCTCCTTGCTTGACAACTCTTTGCACTGCGCTATGCGATAGCATGTCGCATAGCTGACTCGGTGGGGTCGCTCAAAGCGGAAGCTTCGGATCATCCGTCGCGAAGCCGATAACGGGGAGGAAATCGTGAAAGAGTTTTTGTCAGTCATTCTTGCCGCGCCGAGCGTCCTTGCCATGGCTTCAGCGGCAGCCGCGCAACCGAGCACGCCGCAAACCACCGCCAATGTGGAACAAGCCAACAAGGCGGCTGCAGGTGGCGAAGAAGAAATCATCGTCACTGCCCGCCGGCGCACGGAGAGTCGGCAGGACGTCCCGCTGGTTGTCAACGCGGTGACCTCGGAGACGATTGAAAAACTCAATCTCCGAAATTTTCAGGAAATTACGACAGTCGTCCCGGGGCTTTCACTTGTCGCTAACGCGAATGGCATCGGCTCAAGCTCATCGATGCGCGGTGTGAACCACGACGTGAACGTCAGCGGCGAAAATGGCACGATCCAATATTATGTGAATGACGCCCCCGTACCGTCGAACCTCGTCCTTCAGGCGATGTACGACATCGGCCAGATCGAAGTGTTGCGCGGTCCGCAAGGTACGCTTCGCGGACGCGCGACCCCGTCCGGTTCAATCACGATTGGTTTCCGCCAGCCCAGCCTCGACGAGATGGGCGGATATGCGCAGGTGACAAAGGGCTCGGCTTCGCTGACCAATCTGCAGGGCGCGGTGAGCGTTCCGATCATCAAGGACAAGCTCGCTGCGCGCGTCGCAGCCCTTTACGACTTCAATCGTGGCAACAGGGTGCACAGCCTCAACAGCGATCGCAATCCGCACCGGCAGACTCAGTCGGTCCGCCTATCCCTTCGCGCCCAGCCGGTGGAAGCGCTGAAGCTCGGCTTTGTCTATCAGACGCTCGACATCAAGTCGCTTCAGTTCGACCAGATGGAATCGGTGAGCTTGTTCAACCCGAGTTCCGTGCCCTCACTAGCCATACCGGGTACCCGGACCAATCTGACGGCGCAGGATTACGGCATCGTGACCCTGAAGGATAACAAGTCTGTTGCGGCCCATTTCCGCGAGGTCAACCAGGACTTCGATTTCTATGGCTGGAATGCCGAGCTCGATCTCTGGGGACAAAGCCTGATCTACGTTGGATCGCACCAGAAGTCGGTGTTCCATCCCATCACGCCCTTCGATACGACCAACTTCTTCCCTGCGCTGGCCCCCCATCAGGACGTGATCACGAGATCGAATTCAACCACTCATGAGATCCGTCTCCAGAACCAGCAGCGCGTGGCCGGATTGTTCGACTATGTGGCCGGCTATTTTCAGCAAAAGGGAACCGCGGTCGTCATCCTGAGCACGGATTCGGTTCTTCGACTCTTCATCGGCAATACCCAACTTGGAGCGCCGTCGATCACCACGACGCCCATTTTCATACCGCCTGCCGACAGCAAGGAGGTCTCTATTTTTGGCAATGTGACCTTCCATATCGGGGAGGGCACGGAAATTGCGGGCGGACTGCGTCGGATCCATTATACTGCCGATCCGCAAAGACTTTACATCAGCTGTACGCCGACCAGCTTCGCGGCAGGGACGTGCACGGCGGCGCCGGGCACTGGCCTTGCTCAGGACGTAAAGAAGACGATCTACAACGCAACCATTCGGCACCGCTTCAACCGAAATCTGATGGTTTATGCGGCGACCGGCAGTTCATGGCGGCCTGCGGTCCAGGCGATCGGCGACTTCTCCATCAGTCGCACGGCCAATGAGGTGAAGCACACAATCCTGCAGCCGGAAACGTCCAGATCGTATGAGATCGGCCTTAATTCCGATTGGCTCAACCATAAGCTGCTGTTCAACATCACGGCGTATCATCAGAAGTTCCAGAATTATCCCTTCCGCTCTGCAGGGGGTATTTACTTCATCAACATCAATTCTCGGGGAGCTCCGGAACGCGGCCAGTTCAATTTCATCAGCGCCGTGCCGGTCAAAGTGAATGGCGTCGAATCCGAAATTGCCTACCGGCCTTCGGAGCGCTTCAATGCCTCGGCGGTGATCAATTATTCCAAAAGCAAGATCGGCAATGCCCTGCTTGCCTGTACGGATGCACTCAACAACAGCACGGGGGCGGTTGGCTCCGATGGAATTCCCGATGTGGTCGCGCCGAGCTTGGCACAATTGCAGGCAGCCTATGGGTCTGAACATCTCGCTGAATGCTCGGCAAATGGTGGTCCAGGGACCTTCCTCCCAAAATGGAGTGGTTCGCTGCAGGCCGAATATTCACATCCTGTGATGGCTCAGGGTGATGCCTTTGTGCGCGGCGTGCTTGCATGGCGCGGCAAGTCCCAGATCGATCCTGCCAATCCGTTCGACGATGTAGGCGCCTACGGCATTCTGAATGTGTACGCGGGCCTGCGTGATCCACGCAACGGTTGGGAAGTTTCGCTCTACGCAAAGAACATCGCCAATACGACGAAGATCACATCGCGTGACGCAGATCCGCTCAGCACAAGCACGGTGGACGTCTCGATCCCCACGTTTGCGACTTCATCGACGATATTCACGAGCCGCTATGCCGGCGTGACAGTCACTCCGCCACGCGAATTCGGCATCGTTGCCCGCGTGTTCTTCGGATCGCACTGATGCGTTTGGATCACGCTAGTCGGATGACTGAGGTACTTCCCCCCGACTGACGAGGTCCTTACCTGGAGTCCATCCGGCGCCATGCGCCGGATGGACTCTCCTTTTATCCCAACCTCAGCACGCCAGCCTGGTGGCGCGCACGGGAGAGAAGAATGCGCAGTAATTGGATTCGACATTCGGCCGTCGTAGCACTGGCCGCAACCCTGCAGCTTCCCGTGTAGTCGAACGCGCAGGAGACGGCGGCCGCGGTCCGGGTCGAGCCTGCGCAGATGCCGGCGTTCGGCTCGGTGGTGATGAAGGTTCGCGTGCGGCCTGGTCGAACATTGTCGCCGGGCAGCGTGATCACTGTCCAGCTGCCCAATGCGATGACGGCAGACAAGCTGAGC
>Ga0081539_10004690_pt1 | contig 14827 bp, 11 predicted proteins | sample TabmetS4T2R2_FD_71023 | JGI IMG/M metagenome (GOLD analysis project Ga0081539, IMG submission 71023) | Tabebuia heterophylla rhizosphere microbial communities from the University of Puerto Rico - S4T2R2 | ecosystem: Host-associated > Plants > Roots > Rhizosphere ...
CTAGTGTCCCGATTCTGAAATTCGCATGAGTTCGATATCAGCCGCCGAGCGAATTTCAGAATCGAAGGACACTAGCAACTCCTTGATTTCTAGTGTCGTTTTGATTTCGAAGTTCGCTCGGAGTTCGATATCGAAATGAGGCGAACTTCGAAATCACGACACTAGGGTGGCGGTATATTCCAATCCGCCCATCACCCTTTCATCAACGTATCGAGCACGAAGCGGCCGAAGCGCTCGGTGTCGGCGTTCATGGCAACCCGCGCATTCGGCTCCTTGCCGGAGCGGAAATTGGTGTCGATCACCGTGCGCCCGACCGTCAGCGTGCCTTTTGTCTCGACATCGACGAAATACGCCTGCGCCTCGATGATGTCCGGCTCGACTAGATAAGCCACGCACAGTGCGTCGTGTACCGGCGCCGCGTCGACTCCGGCCAGCGGCTGGTAGCCGCGATAGCCTTCGATGCGCTTTTCCACGAAGATGGCCGCCGCCTCTGCCGCGGGCCGGCCGGAAGCGCGCAGCATCTTGCACTGCTCCGTGCTGATCACCGCCTTGTGGGTGGCATCGAGCGGCACCAGCGTCAGCTTCGGAAAGCCCGCCGCGAACACCAGCGCCGCTGCTTCCGGATCGGCCCAGATGTTGAACTCGGCGGACGGCGTGACGTTGGCCACCGCATGGCCGCCACCCATGATCACCACTTCCGGCACATAGTCGACCAGTTTCGGAAACAGCGCCAGCGCCGAGGAGATGTTGGACAGCGGCCCGACCGGCGCCAGCACGATCTCGTCGGTGGCATTGCGGTAGGTCTCGATCAGGAACTCCACCGCATTGGTGTCCTGCACCCTCGATTTCGCCTTGGCCAAAGGCATCTCGACGAAATGCACGCCGGGATCGCGCTGCCCGCGCGGGATCGGGAAATCGAGCCGTCCGACCGGCCGCGCCAGGCCAGCGTGGACCGGAATGTCGCCACGCCCGATATGGTCGAGCGTGCGCAACGTATTGTCGGTCGTATATTCGATCTCGCGATTGCCGTTCACCGTCGTGCAGGCGACCAGTTCGAGATCCGGGTGCAGCGCCGCGCACATGATCGCCACCGCATCGTCCGTGCCCGTGTCGACATCGAGGATGAGCTTGCGTTTGGTCACGACGGCTTTCGAGGTCGTTGATGGTCGTATGATCGTGCTCTGTCCGGCGAGATGTCAACCGCCAACCGAGCCCGGCCGACAGGCCTGTGAAGCTCTGTCGAATCCAACAAGCCTAACGTTTCCCGATTGACAAGAACGCGATTTCCGGATCACGATTGTATGACCATCAACGATCTCCTCTCGATGCCTGGGAGTGGCAATCGCGGGAGCGATGGGCAAAGATAAGAAAGTTCCTGAGCTTCAGAGGGTCACAATGTCCAATCGGTTCCTGTCCTTGTGCGGCGCATCCCTGCTCGCTTTGATGAGCACGTCGGCCTTCGCCAAGGAGGTCTCCATTGCCGCAATCTCGGGCTATTTCTCACAAGGTTTCGGCGTCTCCATCGTGCAGGGCTTGAAGAAGGCCGAGAGCGATCTCGGCGTGAAGGTCAAGCTCATCGACACGGGCAACCGCGCGCTCGACTATGAGGAGCAGTTCAACAACGTCGCCAAGAGCGGCGAATACGATCTGGTCTTCGTCATGGGCTGGGAGCTCGTCGACGCGCTGCAGAAGACGGCGGCGCAATATCCCGACACGCGCTTCGTCTTCATCGACGGCGTGCTCGAGTCCAAGACCATCTCCTATGCCAATTTTGCGCAGAACCAGGGTTCCTTCCTGGTCGGCGTGCTCGGCGCGGCGATGGCCGAGAAGGGCAGCGCGATCGAAGGCCTCGGCGACGGCAAGGCGATCGGCTTCGTCGGCGGCCGCGACATCCCCGTCATCCGCGACTTCCTGGCCGGCTATGAGCAGGGCGCCAGATACGGCTCGCCTGATGTGCGCGTCGACGCCGTCTTTGCCGGCACCTTCGACGACCCGGCCAAAGGCAGCGAGCTCACCATGGCGCTCTACGGCCAGGGTTCCGACATGGTCTACAACGTCGCCGGGCCGACCGGCGAAGGCGTGCTGCAGGCTTCCGCCGCCGCCGGTAAATATTCCTTCGGCGTCGACATCGACCAGTGCCCGGTCGCGCCCGGCCACGTCATGGCTTCGATGCTCAAGCACGCCGACGTCGCGGTCTACAGCCTGATCAAGGACGTGGTGGACGGCAAGGGCGTCACGCCCGGCCAGACCTACACCTACGACCTCAAGTCCGGTGGCGTGGAACTTCTCTATTGCCCCGACGTTGCCTCGATCATTCCTGACGAGGTGAAGGCGAAGGTCGAGGCGGCCAAGGCCGACATCGTCTCCGGCAAGATGACAGTCGACACCGTGAAATAAGGTGTTTGGGGCCGCTCCCGCCCTCTTCCAACGCGAAGAGGGCGGGAGCATCATTCCCGCGCACCACAGTCAGAATCGCGATGCCGCTTGCCATCGAACTGAAATCCATCACCAAGCGCTTCGGCACCTTCGTCGCCAACGACAATGTGAACCTTGCCGTCGAGCGCGGCAGGATTCACGCCATCATCGGCGAGAACGGCGCCGGCAAGACGACGCTGATGAACATCCTGTTCGGGCTCCTGCAGCCCGACGAAGGCGAGATCTTCATCGACGGCAAGCCGATGGCCTTGCCCGACCCGTCGGTCGCGATCGCCGCCGGCATCGGCATGGTGCACCAGCACTTCAAGCTGGTCCCGTCGCTGACGGTGGCCGAAAACGTCTTCCTCGGCATGGAGATTGTCCGCAACGGCCTGATCGACCACGCCGCGCAGAACGAGAAGACCGCCGCGCTCTCGAAGCAGTTCGGCCTCTCCGTCGACCCGACCGAGCGTGTCGGCCTGCTCTCGGTCGGCATCGAGCAGCGCATCGAGATCCTGAAGGTTCTGGTGCGCGGCGCGCGCACCATCATCCTCGACGAGCCGACCGCCGTGCTCACTCCGCAGGAGAGCCGCGAGCTGTTCCAGACGCTGCGCGGCTTCGTGGTGCAGGGCATGACCGTCATCTTCATCTCGCATCATCTGGAAGAGGTGATGGAGGTGTCCGACACCGTCACCGTGCTGCGCCTCGGCAAGGAGGTCGCGACGCGCCCGACAAAGGGCCTCAAGAAGTCCGAGCTGGTGCAGATGATGGTCGGCCGCTCCGTGAGTTTCGACCGCCGACCGCGCCAGCCGACCACCGGCTGGCCGGTGCTCGAAGTGCGCGATCTCTGGGCGCGCGACGACCGCCGTCTTCCCGCGGTCGCCGGCGTGTCCTTCGACGTACATGCCGGCGAGATCGTCGGCATCGCCGGCGTCGCCGGCAACGGCCAGACCGAGCTCGCCGAGGTGATCGCCGGGCTGCGCCCCGCCAGCCACGGCTCGATCACGCTCGGCGGTTCGACGACGCTCGGCGGCAAGTCGATCGTCGGACTGTCCGCTCGCGATATCCGCGCAGCCGGCCTTGCCCATGTGCCCGGCGACCGCATGGCGCGCGGCGTCGACCGCCACGCCGCCATCGCCTCGAACATATTGATGGGCCGGCAGGATCAGGCGCCCTGGTCGCGGCGCGGCATCATTTCGCTCACTTACCTGCGCCAGCAGACCGAGGCCCTCATCAAACGCTTCGACATCCGCGCCCAGGGACCCGATGCGCCCGTCAAAAGCCTGTCGGGCGGCAACATCCAGAAGGTCGTGCTTGCCCGCGAGTTCTCCACCGACGCGCGCTTTCTTTTGATCGACCAGCCGACCCGCGGCGTCGATATCGGCGCGACCGAGGCGATCCACACCGAGATCATGCGCCAGCGCGCCGAGGGCCGCGCGATCCTGCTGATCTCCGTGCAGCTCGACGAATTGATCGCGCTGGCCGACCGCATCCTGGTCATGTTCGCCGGCCGCATCATGGGCGACCTCGCCGGTGAAGGCGTCTCCGAGGAGGAGCTGGGCTTCATGATGGCCGGCGCCAGCCGCGACGAGGCCGCCGCACTCGCGGAGGTCGCGTGATGACCGACCGGCTCGCCGCGCTTTCGGGCCAGGCGCTGGCGATCCTTCTCGCATTGGCGCTCGGCGCGGTCGTCATCCTCACCGTCGACGAGAACCCGCTAACCGTGCTGACCACACTGCTGCGAGGCGCCTTCGGCAGCCCGGACCGCATCGCCGGCACGCTGCTTCAGGCCACCCCGATCCTGGTGTGCGGCATCGCCGCCTGCATCTCGCTACGCGGTGGCCTGTTCAACATCGGCATCGAGGGCCAGCTCTTCATGGGCGGTTTCGCCGCGGCCTGGGTCGGCTTCTCCTTCGCGCTCCCGCCCTTCATCCACTTGGCTGTCGCGATCGTCTTCGCCGCCTTCGCCGGACTCCTTTGGATCGCGATCCCCGCCTGGTTCCGCGCGCGCTACAACGCCAATGAGGTGGTCTCGACCATCCTTGCCAACTATGTGGCGATCCTGATCACCTCCTACCTCACCATCAACATCTTCAAGGCGCCGGGCGGCCTCTCCGAGACGCCGCCCATCCTCCCCTCCGCGTGGCTGCCCGAGTTCTTCAGCTTTTCGCGGCTGAACTGGGGGCTCGTCATCGGCCTTGTGCTGGCGGTGGCTACCCACTTCTTCTTCCTGCGCACGGCAAGCGGCTATGCCATTTCGGAAATGGGCGCCAATCCGAAATTCGCCGAATATGGCGGCATCGACATCAAGCGGCAGGGCTTCTTCGTGCTGCTCGCTTCCGGCGCGGTCGGCGGCCTTGCCGGCGGTATCGAGGCGCTAGGCGTGCACCATCGCTTCATGGAAGGCTTTGCGCCGGGTTTCGGCTTCGACGGCGTGATCGCCGCGCTGCTCGCCAACGGCAGCCCGCTGGGCACCATCGTGACCGCGCTGTTCTTCGGCGCGCTGCGCAACGGCTCGCTGCTTCTGGAGGTCGACACCACCGCCTCGCGCGAGATCATCACCGTCGTGCAGGCCCTCATCATCCTCGCCGTCTCGGCGCAGATCACCATCCGCCGCAAGGCCTCCGACAGCACTGCAGGGGAGCGCCGGTGGAAATTCTAGAGCGCCTCTTCAACGTCTCCCTGATCGTCGCGACGCTGCGCACGACCACGCCGATCCTGCTCGTAGCTCTTGGCGGCTCATTCACCACCAAGGCCGGCATCTTCAACATCGGCCTGGAAGGGCAGATGCTGGTCGGCGCGTTCTTCGCCGTCATTGGCACGATCTTCACCGGCTCGCCCTGGCTCGGCGTGCTGTGCGGCGTCATCGCAGCCCTGGTGCTGGCCTACGTCTTTGCGCTGCTCGTCGTCACCTTCAAGGCCAACGAGGTGGTAGTCGGCCTCGCCCTCAACATCCTCGCCGGTGGCATGACGATCTCGCTGCTCACCGCGATCTTCGGCCATCGCGGCTCGATCTTCGGCCACGGCCTTGTCGGCCTGCCGGCGGTCAAGCTGCCCTTCGCCCGCGAGCTCGGCGTGTTCGGCCAGATGATCTCGGGCTACACGCCGCTGGTCTATGTCGCCTTCATCCTGGTGCCGCTGCTCGTCATCTTCTATCGCCGAACGAAGCTCGGCCTCTATATCCGCGTCGTCGGCGAGAAGCCTGAAGCGGCCGAGGCGCTCGGCATCTCGATTTCGCGCATCCGCTACACGTCGTCGCTGCTGTGCGGCCTGCTCGCGGGGCTGGCCGGCGCGCACCTGTCGCTCGGCTACACCACCATGTTCACCGAGAACATGTCGTCCGGCCGCGGCTTCATGGCGGTGGCGATCCTGATCTTCTCCAATGGCGATCCATGGCGCATCCTCGCCGGCTGCATGCTGTTCGGCTTCTCCGACGCGCTGTCGCTCAGGCTGCAGACGCTCGGCATCTCGTCCTACCTCGTGCTCGCCGTCCCTTATCTCGTCGCGCTGGCCGCGCTCTTCGCGCTCTCCTATCGCGCGCGGCCCAAACTCATCCGCGAAACGATCGAAAGCATGAGCCGCGTGCTGTCGGTCAAGCCAGCAACAGAAAGCGGGAAGGGATCATGATGGTGGGCATCGCCCCGTTCCTGCCGGTTGTTTCCGCCTCGCTGCGCTCGGCTGTGTCGCGTCAAGCTGGAACACCCCTCATCCGCCTTCGCTTCGCTCAGGCACCTTCTCCCACAAAGGGAGAAGGGGAAGGCCGGCATTGGCGTTTCCGCAAATCCACGACGTTGAAGATTGGCGGAGACATAATTGCAACGCTCCCCCTTCTCCCCTTGTGGGAGAAGGTGTCGCCGAAGGCGACGGATGAGCGGTGTTCCAGCTTGGCAACGCCGGCAACAGGCTCGCTCAGCGCCATCTCTTGTGAATTCAGGGCCTAGCATGGAACGCATCATTCTCGACGTCGATTCGGCAGGAGACGACATCCTCGCCATCCTGTTCGCAGCCGCGTCGCCGCACATCAAGCTCGAAGGCGTGACCGCCTGCACCGGCGCCGCCGGTCCGATCGAGCAGGTGACGAATGTCGTTCTCAACACGCTTGCCCTAGCCGGCCGAGAGCATATTCCCGTCGCCGCCGGCGCCTGGCGTCCGATCGTCGGCAATTCCAAGGTCGATATGGAAGCCCCAGTCCACCTCGAGAAGAAGTTGATCGCCCGCTTCGGCGAACGGCTGAAGGATTTCAACCCCCCCGCTCCGAAACCGAAGCACGGCGCGATCAGGAAGCACGCGGTCGACTTCATTCTCGACACTGTGCGGCAAAATCCCGGCGAGATCACGCTCGTCACCACCGGGCCGCTCACCAATGCGGCAATCGCCTTCCTGCAGGAGCCGGAGCTGGCGAGCCTGCTCAAGCGCCTGATCGTGCTCGGCGGCGCCTTCGCCACGCCAGGCAACATGACGCCGCTCTCCGAATACAATATCTGGGCCGACCCGGAGGCCTCGCGCATCGTGCTCAACGCCCAGGTCGACAAGATCCTCGTGCCGCTCGATGTCTGCGAGGACAACCGCGCCGCGACCGGCATGATGACGCGCGACGATCTCGCTGACATGCGCGCCGGCGCGAAGGACAATCCCGTCGTCGCCATGCTCGACCGCGTCTTCCCGATCTATATCGACATCTGGCGCGAGTTCTTCGATCTCGTCGGCTTCCCGATGGACGACGTTATCACCGCCGCCCTCGCCTTCGCGCCTGACCTCTGCGCCATGACCGAGCCGCTCTTCGTCGACGTGGTGCTCGATGGCCGCCTCGCGCGCGGCCAGACGGTCGCTTATCGCGGCCGACAGATCCTGCCCGGCGGCGGATCGAAGACGACGCGCATCTGCACCGGCATCGACGGCCGCCGCTTCATGCATATCTTCAAGGAAACCATGGCCCGCTACGAGCGGACGGGAGTGGCGGCGTGATGTCCTTCAGCGTTCCATTTCCTCCAACACCCCTCATCCGTCGCCTTCGGCGACACCTTCTCCCACAAGGGGACTGTTGCGCAATTTGGCCATTGTGATTCTGTGGGACATCGAGGTTTCGGAGGATTCGATGGCGGTGAAGCGGACTGGTCAGATGAGCTTTGTAGATGCGTTGCTGCCGGCGACGGCAGGTATCAACGATCAGCTCGATCGGCTGAACGGTTTGGTGAAGTGGTACCGGTTCGAGAAGCTGATCGGGCATCTGCGCGACGAAGCCTCGCCCGGCCGGCCGGGCTATCCAGCGCTGGTGCTGTTCAAGGCGCTCATCCTGCAGGCGCTGTACGGGCTGTCGGTGCGGGATTTGGAGGCGGCCTTGAACGATCGGCTGTCGTTCCGGCGCTTCTGCGGCCTGAGCCTGGAGGAGAGCGTGCCCGATCACACGGTGCTGAACCGCTTCCACAGCGCGCTTGTGGCGCAGCAACTGACGGACAAGCTGTTTTGCGAGCTGGACCGGCAGTTGGAGAAGGCCGGCGTAATGCTCAAGCGCGGCACCATGCTGGATGCCACGCTGATCGAGGCGGTGTCGCGGCCCGCCTCGGGCGAGCGGGTCTCGGCCGACCCGGATGCGCAGTTCGGCGGGGCCAAGGGCAAGGGCGGCTTCACCTTCGGCTACAAGGCCCATGTCGGGGTCGACGAAGGCTCCGGCTTGATCCGTGCGGTGATCACGACGCCGGCCAACGTCAACGATACGATGGTGGCCGACCGCTTGATGCGCGGCGACGAGAAGGCGGTGCTGGCGGATGCGGCCTACGACACGCATGCCCGCCGCGCCCGGCTGAAAGCCGAAGGCAAGAAGGCACGCATCGCGCGCAGGCCCAACAAGCACCATCCCGAGCTGCCGGCCAGGCTCAAGCATCTCAACCGCCTGATCGCCCGGCGCCGGGCAGCGGTGGAGACCACCTTCGCCACCTGGAAGAACCGCATGGGCCTTACCGTGATCCGCTATGTCGGGCTGGCCAAGGCGAGCGCTCAGGTCATGTTCGCCGCGATCGCCTTCAACATGCGCCGCTGGGCGGCGATCACGGGATAGCTGCGCCCGCAATCCGCCAACAGCACCCAAAACGCGACACCAACCGACCACAAACCCGCAAAAACGCTCCTCATGCTGCTTCTCTTCACTCATCCCAAGCCTCCCGCGCTTTTGCACAACAAGCCCCTTGTGGGAGAAGGTGGCCGAGCAACGAGGAAGCCCGAAGGGCGAGCGAGGCGGCGAGGTCGGATGAGGGTGTTGGACGAAGCGCCGGCGTCTCATTCCTTCCAATACCCCTCATCCGCCGCCTTTTCTCGTCCTTGCTATGCAAGGCCGAGGGCGACACCTTCTCCCCCAGGGGGAGAAGGGGGGAGCTTATCCCTCCACCTTCACATGCGGCGCGAGGCGGCGGACCGCATCGAGGATGTCGTGGGCGCTCCAGTCGAGCGTGGTAACATCCATGCGCACCACCGTCTCGTCGAAGCCGGGCACGGCAATCGCGAACGGGTGGGCGTATCTGATCGCGGCCGGCATCGGCCCGTCGAGCCTGAAGGTGACCAGCTTCAGATTGCGCAGCGAGGTGGCGCCCACCGCGCGTACCCTCTCCCACGGCACCAGCACATTGCCGGCGCGGCGATCGCGGAAGCCTTTGTCGTCGAGCATGACCTGCACGCGCCAGTCACAAGCGCGGCGCACATCGTTCAACGCCAGCGCCAGCGCGCCGAGCGCAAGCACGACGAGCAGGAACACCAGCCCACGGCCCGCGCCGGACTGCAGCGCTTTCAGCGTGAGGAAGGCGAGGATGCCCGCGACCACGAACAGCCCGGCTGACAGGAAAATCCATCTCCTGGGATTGTGGCGGAGTTCGACGAGCGCGGACATGGGAGTGAGTGGAGCGGAAAGTGGGAAGGGAGTCGAGACGCGGCGTCCGCGCCTTCTACTGAGGATAGGGGCAGCCGGGTATGGGGAACGAACTCGGTGCGGTTTCGGCACAAGTCAGTTCCTGCAAGCCACGATCCAGAGTGAACTGCACACAATATCTCGGTCTGCAGGAGAACAAAGCCTTGATCACAAGAGCGAACTAGCCACAAACTCATATTCCAATTCGGAGCCAATCAGAGTACTCTCGCGGTAAAGAGATTGCGGGGAAGATATGGACGGTATTATTGCCGAGGCAGAGGTTGCTTATCAAGAACTAGAGGTAGAAACCTCCGATTCGCAGGCCCGGCGAGTTAAGGTTTTCTTCAGAACACTGACCGAGATCACGGGCGTAGCGCTCGACCCCGATGACTTCACCTCATTCTTGGATCAAGTTTATGAAGTGGGGGCACGTAGGCGCGAGGCCGCTCTTTTCATAATTCGCTCTCTACAACTTTCAACGATTGTCCAATTGCCCTTCTTTCAGGATAGCCACTGCCAACGCCGCATTGTTAAGTTATGCGAAAAATATGCACCTGACATTTGTCAGAAATTCGATCTAGAAAAATGCAGCCAGACATACGAGAAATTCGATATCATTTCTAATATGCATGATCGAACAGTGTTGAACTTGGACATTCTCCACAAACTGTCATCAAATCCATCGACTTTCTTGAGCGATCAATCTGTTGTATCCGCGGTGGTAAACAATCATTTGACTAAATCTTTGTTTCATCTTTACGATTTCGATACATTTTCAACGGATGTAAAAGATTCATACTCTCACGTTAAATCTGTCACAGCAATAGAGGATGATACATTCACGACTAAGTTTCAACTCGCCACCGATGCTTTGGAGGCTATCAATAGGCGGTATAGTGAGAGAACCGATTTTCTCGCAACTCGATTCGCCATTCCCTTTTTTTCTACAGTCCTGGCGGTACTGCGGACAATTGGAAACGATTCCATCGAGAAATTTCGTTGCAATTTGCGGCCGAAGTTTCCGGCCTCGGGTGTCGTGGAACGGCGATATCCACTTCATGATAACGAGCGCATCCTGCGCATCCGCATTCCATTGACGAACGAGGGGCCCGGACCGGCTATCGACGCCATCGCAGAGCTAAACTCCGTCAGTGACCGAGCGATCTTGCTTCCAGAACGAATTGAGCTGGGTAAAGTCAACGCCGGTGATCTCAGTATATTTTTCGATGTGGCCATTGAAGAGCCTCTTGAGGCTCTGCCAGTCATGGTACGCCTCTCATGGCGTACGGCTCGCGGCAGTGAGCGGGTCGACCACATCTCCGAGTGTACATTTCTATCGCAGGCTAGTGGAATTGCCTGGGAGGACCTAGCTCAAACATACCCCTATAGCACTGAGGTTGCCGAAGGGGCGCAGTTTGTCGGCCGAGTCAACAAGCTGAATAGTCTTATCGGACGGCTACGCAAAACGCGTATGCAGTCGTCCTTCATCACCGGCCAGAAGCGTGTAGGCAAGACTTCTCTAGCTCTAGCGGTACGGGACAGACTTGAGGCGGATTCAGACGTACATTCTATATACCTAGAGTACGGCGAATATGCTCAGTCGTCGGCCGCAGCGACCATAAGAGAACTTTGTCTTACCCTATATAACAAGTTCTGCGCGTTCGGTGCTCAGCCGACAGTAGCGGACGCAAGCCACGACAAAAGCTCTCTTTCTGTTCTAAATCGACTGGCGGACAGCATCCTAAGTGCAAATTCCAGTACCCGTATTCTCATAATTTTGGACGAATTTGACGAAATCCAGCAAGAAATGTATCGACATGGCCCAATAGCCGAAGCTTTTTTTGCTAACTTACGCACATTGGCAGCAAAGCCAAATTTGGCATTTATGCTCGTTGGCGGCGAAAACATGCCATTCATAATGGCCGCTCAGGGTGACCAACTTAATAAGTTCGTCAAAGAGCCTGTCGACTACTTCTCTCGAGATGAGGAATGGGACGACTTTAGTAATCTTGTTAGAAGTTCCGATAACGTGCCATTCACATGGCACGATTCTTATATCAACGCAATTTTTGATTATACGAATGGCCATCCATTTTACACGAAGCTGCTCTGCCAGATTATATTTCAGCGAAGTGTCGAAGCTCGTGATGCCGACATCACGGCGGAAGAAGTAGACATTGCAGTTATGTATTTAGTGCAGCGCCTCGATACCAACTCATTTGCTCATTTCTGGAAGGATGGGATAGCTGCAGTAAGAGATGAGGCTGAGGTGATCGCGTTAAAACGCTGCCGGGTTCTAGTTGCCATGGCTAGGGTCAAGCGAGCCGGTGACAAGCTTACACTAGAAAACATCGCAAAGGCTGCCACAGCGTTAAACTTGCGGTCAACGGATGTGGCGCCACTTCTCAATGATTTTTGTAGACGAGAGATAATGCAGGAGAGTGGCGGGGTATATTCGTTTATTACGAAACTTTTTGCGGAATGGCTGACTGCCAATGGCTTAAATAAGCTCATAGCAGATACGCTGGGCGACGAGCTTGAAGCGTCCATCGCATCAGAGGAGGATGCCGCGTACGTTACGAGTCCAGAGATTGTGCAGTTAGTGGATAAGTGGCCGCTCTATAAGGGGAAGAGGGTTACTGCAGAACACCTGCGAGCTTGGCTTGATCAGGTCAAGACCAATCGTGAGAAGCGTGTACTCTTTCGTATTCTTGGGAAACTGAGAATACTTGGCGAAGAAGAAGTTCGTGGAAAATTACGGCAAGCGCACTCGCTTGTAAAGCAAAGAACTACGAATTTCGTCCCAAGTAGTCGTAGCCAGCGCCGTTTCGACCTTCTTGTTACATACGTTGATGGACCCGCTAAAAGCGGAAATATCTATGCGTCGCGGTATGCGGAAGAAAATCTCATATCTTCGACATGTGTTATTGCGATGGAGGATTTCGAAGAGAGCGCCGCTGAAGCCGAGCGCAAATCAATTGCTAGTGGTTTAGTAATTATAGATGATATTGCTGCGACTGGGGAGAGTCTCTCCGAAAATCTTCGTCGATTTATGGGTCGCTATCGCAACTTTGTGGAGCATCGATCGTTACCGATTGTTGTTGTTGTATTGCTAGCTACAAAGGAGGCTGACGTTTTGGTCCGATCGGCAATGAAGGAGATAGGGTATCTAGACATCGATCTTAGGGTTTGTGAGTATCTTGATGAATCCAACCATGTGCTGTCGGCCAGAAATTGGTCAAATGAAGAGGAGGTTTCGGTGGCGCGCCAGCTGTGTATGGATCTCGGGCGGCGCGTATATAAGAATAACCCTCTTGGCTATGGAGACAAAGGGCTTAACGTTGTTTTCTTCGATACGTGTCCAAACAATACGATTCCTATAGTCCACTCTGCTGGACCGGGCTGGTTTCCATTATTCCCGAGATCGACGAACTGACATGGCTCTGCTTGACGGGCGATCCAGGTCGTGATCGGCCATCCTCACGCCTGTGGACGCCACTTCGATATCGACTTTGTTGCGAAGTAGCCGAATTTGTAGAAGGGCTGCTGTCACAGAAATAGGACGACAGCCCGTCTCCGCCGCGCTGCGCGTGACACTTCGCCCCACTTCGTGGGAGCGAGAACCCAAGCTGGATTGACGCCGGCGCTGCCCCTGACCTTTACCCTCCCCGTGAAACGGGACAGGGGGCCGCCGACGTTGGCGCTAGCTCGGCGATGGTGCCAGCCAATCGTCCCCCCATCCTCAAGGCTTCGATGAAGGCTCCTGCAGGATGTCGACCTTGCCGAAGGAGCGCATGCTTCTTGTCATCCTACTGCTTCTCCTGGAACTCGCGCTTGCGGGTGACGTCGCCGCTATAGCATTTGCCCTGACGTCTTGCACAGCGCGGAAATCGTCTCGCGGGCAAGACCTGACCGACGATCGCGGCCTGGATCGCAGCATTTCAACGCCCCTCGAGCAACATCCATGTCAATTCAAAGAAATTTTTGTCCACCCCCTCCTCCGCCGCGCGACAATGCCCCGGCCTTTGTTCGAAGGAAGCGGCGATGGACTGGAATGTGTTAATCGAGCGGAACCGGGAAAAGCTGAGGCGCATCCTCGCCATGCTGGTCGCCATGGCCGGCGCGGCCGCCCTCACCTCCCCCTTGTGGGGAGGTCGGCGGTCGTTGGACCGCCGGGTGGGGGTCATGGGCGAGACGCAACCCCCACCCGACGCTTCGCGTCGACCTCCCCACAAGGGGGAGGTGGAACCCGCATTCACCCTGCCGCGTCATCTCCACCGCGCGATCCTTGCCCTGCTGCGTCCGGCCGAGGCGGCGGCGCGGCGGCTGGTCATCGTGGCCGCGCGTGGAATAGTCGTGCCGGCGTCGCGTCCGCGCAAGGTCCAGCCCAAACCCGGCTCGATCTTCATGCGCAACGGCAAGGGCACCGGCATCCTTCTGCCTCACGGCGTCAAGCCGAGCGCCATCCTGCCGGGCCTCGCCCGGCCGCGTCCGGCGCCGCGCTCGCTCACCCTTCCGCTGCTCGATCCATTTCCCGGCTGGCCCAGGCCCCGGCGTGCAATGACCGCCAGCGTGCCGCGCATCTCGGCGCCCGGCTTCGCGGAGCCGCATCGCGGCCGCGACCGCCATCCGCCATTACCCAGCGACGCAATCGATGCGACGCGTCTTGTCCTGCGTCTCCAGGCGGTCGGTCGCGCGCTGGACGACCTGCCCGCGCATGCCAGGCGTTTCGCCCGTTGGCAGATGGGGGCGGTCGCCGCAGGCGCGCAAAAGGAGAATCACGTCGCCGCAGGCGCGCAAAACAAGGAAAGCCGCGGCGCCGCAGGCGCGCAAAAGGAGAATCATGTCGCCGCAGGCGCGCAAAAGGAGAATCACGTCGCCGCAGGCGCGCAAAAGGAGAATCACGTCGCCGCAGGCGCGCAAAACAGAGAGCGGCCGCGCCGTATCTCGCCGCTGCGACCCGGCCGCCCGCCCGGGAGCCGCCGCCGGCCGACGCACGAGGTCCACGAAGTCCTCGCCGACCTGCACCACTTCGCCTTCTATGCGCTGGAGCCACGAGACAACTCGTGACGCGAGCTGTCGCCCGCGCTTTGAAAAATGTCCAGATGGGGTTCGCCGGCGGTGACGCTCGCTAGTTGTCGCCCATCTTCAGGGCCTCGATAAACGCCTCCTGCGGGATGTCGACCTTGCCGAAGGAGCGCATGCGCTTCTTGCCCTCCTTCTGCTTCTCCAGCAATTTGCGTTTACGCGTGACGTCGCCGCCGTAGCACTTGGCCGTGACGTCCTTGCGCAGCGCCGAGATGGTCTCGCGGGCGATGACGCGGCCGCCGATGGCGGCCTGGATCGGAATCTTGAACATGTGCTGCGGGATCAGCTCCTTGAGCTTCTCGCACATGGCGCGGCCACGCTTCTCTGCCGCCGAGCGGTGGACCAGCATGGAGAGCGCGTCGACCGGCTCCTCGTTGACGAGGATCGACATCTTGACGAGGTCGCCCTCGCGATAGTCGGTGAGGTGGT
>Ga0081539_10004691_pt1 | contig 14826 bp, 5 predicted proteins | sample TabmetS4T2R2_FD_71023 | JGI IMG/M metagenome (GOLD analysis project Ga0081539, IMG submission 71023) | Tabebuia heterophylla rhizosphere microbial communities from the University of Puerto Rico - S4T2R2 | ecosystem: Host-associated > Plants > Roots > Rhizosphere ...
GGGGGGCGGTGCCTGTGTTCAAAAAGTGGGTGGACTTGGAACTGGCAGGGGTTCGGGCGCAAGTTCACCCACTTCGTGTTTCTAAAAGCAGGTGAGATGAAGATCGTGACTATTCTAAGGTCTACTCAAAACATTCTCCGCCGGCAAAAGCTCCTGGCATCACTGGCGGTTGTCCTAGTCGTGCTAGGCATGATTGCAATCGTCTTTATCGCGCGTTCCGGCAAGCCGGCCCAGGCCTCGCCGGCGCCGCTCGAAGTCGAGGTCGTCAAGGTCAAGCAGGACAACGTTCCGATTTACCGCGAATGGGTGGCAACGACGGACGGCATGGTCAACGCCGAGATCAAGTCGCAGGTGACCGGTTATCTGCTGCGACAGGATTACAAGGAAGGATCACTCGTCAGGAAAGGCCAGTTGCTCTTCGAGATCGATCCGCGCCCGTTTCAGGCCGCACTCGATCAGGCGAAGGGCCAGTTGGCGCAGGTTCAGGGTCAACTGCAACAGGCGCTGTCACAGGTGACGCAAGCGGAAGCGCAGGTGACGCAGGCCAACAGCAACGTGATGCAGGCGCAGGCGCAGCTTTCGGCCACCGAATCGAACCAGGTCAAAGCACAGCTCGACGTCAACAAGTACGCGCCGCTGCTGGCGCAGAAAGCCGTCACGCAACAGGAGTACGACAACGCCAGCCAGGCAAACAAGTCAGCGGGCGCTCAGGTCGAGGCGGCGAAAGCCGCCGTCGAAGCGACGCGTTCGCAGTTGCGCGTGGCCAACGCACAGGTGGGAACCGCGCGGGCCGCGGTGGCGACCGCGAAAGGCCAGGTTGAAAACGCCACGGCCGCGGTGAAGACGGCGGAACTCAATCTCAGTTTCACCAGAATCATTTCACCCATCGACGGAATTGCCGGAATTGCCGCCGCGCAAGTGGGAAACCTGATCACCACCAACGGCAATAACAGCACGCCCTTGACCACGGTTTCGACCGTCGATCCGATCAAGGTTTACTTCACGCTCAACGAACAGGAGTACCTCGAGTTCACGAAGCGAAACCTGATCGACGCGCAACCCGGCGCGAGCGTGGCCCAGCTCGAACTGGATCTGATACTCGCCGACGGCACCACGTATCCGCAGAAGGGAAGCTTCCTGTTCGCCGATCGCCAGGTCGATCCGAAAACGGGCGCGATTCGCCTGGCGGGCGTGTTTCCGAATCCGGGCAACGTTCTTCGTCCCGGACAGTTTGGCCGCATTCGCGCGGTGACGAGCACGAAAGACGACGCGCTGCTCGTGCCGCAACGCGCCGTGTCGGAATTGCAGGGCAGCTACCAGGTCGCGGTGGTCGGCGACGACAACAAGGTGACGATTCGTCCCGTCAAGGTCGGCGAGAAAGTCGACAAGCTGTGGATCATCAACGAGGGTTTGAAACCCGGTGAGCGCGTCGTAGTTGAAGGAACGCAAAAGGTCAGGCCTGGCGCGGTGGTGAATCCGCGCCTCGTGACTGAGTAACGAAAATGATCTCCCGGGTTTTTATCGATCGTCCAATCGTGGCGATGGTGATCGCCATCGTCACCGTGCTCGGTGGTCTGGTCGCGATGCGAACGCTTCCGGTGGCGCAGTTTCCCGACATCATTCCGCCGCAGATCATTGTTTCCACGACCTACACCGGCGCAGACGCCGTAACCATCGAACAATCCGTCGCGACGCCGCTCGAGCAGCAAATGAACGGCGTGGACAACATGCTCTACATGACGTCCACGAACGCGAACGACGGCACGATGGCGTTGACGGTCACCTTCGACGTGGACACGGATCCCAACGTCGATCAGGTGAATGTGCAGAACCGCGTCGCGCAGGCACAACCGAATCTGCCGACGGACGTGAATCAGTTTGGGCTGGCGCAGCGCAAATCGACGGGACTGCCGATGCTCGTTATCTCGCTGTTCTCGCCGAACAAAACTTACGACTCGCTGTTTCTGGCGAACTACGCCAACATCAACATCAACGACGCGCTGTATCGCGTGCCGGGCGTCGGCGAGGTCCGGTTGTTTGGCGCGAGTGATTACGCGATGCGCGTCTGGGTCAAGCCGGACGTGCTGGCGAAGTTGGGTCTGACGGTTCCCGATCTCGTCAGCGCGGTGCAGCAGCAGAGCACCGTGAATCCGGCGGGACAACTCGGCGCTGAGCCGGCGCCGACCGGAAAAGAAAAGACGTACACGGTGCGCGCGCAGGGGCGGTTGCAAACTCCGGAAGAGTTTGGCCAGGTCGTCGTCCGTTCGAATCCGGACGGCTCCGTGGTGCGTTTGAAAGACGTCGCGCGAATCGATCTCGGCGCCTTGAATTACCAGCAGTTCACGCGCTTCAACGGCCAGCCCGGCAGCATCATCGCCGTGTTTCAAACGCCCGGCTCAAACGCGCTCGCCGTCGCCGAGGGCGTGAAGAAAACGATCGCCGACCTGAAACAACGCTTTCCCTCCGATCTCGATTACAAGATCTCGCTCGACACGACGCTGCCGGTAACCGAGGGCATTTCCGAGATCGTCGAGACGCTCGTGATCGCGATCGTGCTCGTGCTGCTGGTCGTGTTTCTGTTTCTGCAAAACTGGCGCGCGACGCTGATTCCGATGGTCGCGGTGCCGGTGTCGCTGATCGGCACGTTCGCCGTCTTCCCGCTGCTCGGGTTTTCAATCAACACGCTTTCGCTGTTCGGGCTGGTGTTGGCGATTGGTCTCGTGGTGGATGACGCCATCGTCGTGGTCGAAGCCGTCGAGCACCATATCGAAGAAGGCATGGCGCCGCGCGACGCGACACTACAAGCGATGAAGGAAGTTTCGGGGCCGGTAATCAGCATCGCGCTGATTCTGGCGTCGGTGTTCATTCCGATCGCGTTTGTCAGCGGCATTCAAGGGCGGCTGAACAAACAGTTCGCCGTCACGATCGCCATCTCGGTAGTCATCTCGGCTTTCAACGCGCTGACGCTTTCGCCCGCGCTGTCCGCGCTGCTGCTGAAACCACGCAAGGAATCGAAAGGCGTGCTCGGCCGGTTCTTCGGGGGCTTCGATCGCTGGTTCACGCGCGCGACGCACGGCTACGTCACCTGGAGCAACGTGCTGATTCGCAAAGCCGCGATCGGCGCCGTGATTCTGGTGGCGTTCGCCGCGGTTGATCTGCTCGTCGTGCGCCAACTACCGACGAGTTTTCTTCCCGAAGAAGACTACGGCTACATGTTCCTGAACGTGCAGCTTCCGCCGGCTGCGTCGCTCGAGCGCACCAACGACGTGTGCAAGAAAGTCGAGTCGATTCTGGCGTCGACCGATGGCGTCGAGTACTACAACGCGATTGGCGGCTTCAGTCTCTTGAATCGCGTGTCGGCGAGTTACAACGGCTTCTTCTTCGTCGCGCTGAAACCGTGGCACGAGCGCACGTCGTCGCAACTGCAAGCACGCGCGATCCTGCAAACACTGAACGGCCGCATGGCAAGGGAGATTCCCGAAGCCGCGGCGATCGCGTTCATGCCGCCGTCGATTCCCGGGCTCGGCAGTTCCGGCGGCTTCTCGTTCTGGCTCCAGGATCGCAGCGGCGGCTCGATCGATTACCTCGATCAAAACTTGCAGAAGTTTCTCGAAGCAGCGCGCAAGCGGCCCGAGCTGACGGGAGTGGTTTCGCCGTTCTCGGCATCGGTGCCGCAGGTTTATGCCGACGTCGATCGCGACAAGGTGCTGAAGCAGGGCGTCGCCGTACGAGACGTTTATCAAACGATGCAGGCGTATCTCGGCGGGCTGTTTCTAAACCAGTTCAATCGTTTCGGGCGGCAGTGGCGCGTGTTTCTGCAAGCCGAGGGCGAAGACCGTCTCGACGAAAACAGCATCCAGCAGTTTTACGTGCGCAATAATGATCAGACGATGGTGCCGCTCTCGTCGGTCGTGACGACGAAGAGAATTACCGGGCCTGAATACACGAACCGTTTCAACGTCTATCGCGCAGCGCAGGTGATCGGCTCGGCCGCGCCCGGCTACAGCTCGGGACAAGCGATGGACGCGCTCGAGGAAGTCGCGCGCGAGACGTTGCCGCCGCAGATGGGTTACGACTGGGCCGATCTTTCTTACCAGGAACGCAAAGCGTCGGGCACGGCGCTGAGCATCTTCGCGTTGTCGCTGGTGCTCGTGTTTCTGATTCTGGCGGCGCTTTACGAAAGCTGGTCGTTGCCGTTTTCAGTTTTGATGACGGTGCCGATCGCGATCTTCGGCGCGTTCATCGGCTTGTTGCTGCGCGATTACGACCTCGACGTGTACGCGCAGATCGGACTGATCGTTTTGATCGGGTTGGCGGCAAAGAACGCGATTCTGATCGTCGAGTTTGCGAAGGCGGAGTTGGAGAAGGGACGAAACATCGTCGATGCGGCGCTCGAAGGCGCGCGGCTGCGTTTGCGTCCGATCCTGATGACGTCGTTCGCGTTTATTCTGGGCTGTTTGCCGTTGTGGTTTGCGTCTGGTTCGGGAGCCGCGTCGCGACGAATTCTCGGCACGGTCGTGATCACCGGCATGTTGGCGGCGACGATCATCGGCATCTTTGTAATCCCCGTTTCCTTCTACCTCGTCGAGCGGCTCACGTCGAAGCTATCGAAACGTTCTGCCACTTCCTCGGCAGCCACTGCCGCACTCTTGATCATTTGTTTGTTGCCTCTTAACACGAGAGCGCAAACACCGGATCAGTTTAGGGGAGCGGATTCTTCCGCACAGGCTACTGCCGGATCGATCGCGGATCTGAAATGGTTTCAAGTCTTCAAAGACGAAGAACTCCAGAAGCTGATCAGCCGCGCGATGGCGCGCAATTACGATCTGCGCACGGCGGTGGCGCGCATCAACGCGGAGCGCGCAAACCTCGGCCTGGCGCGTTCGAACCAGTTTCCGCAATTCGCAGCCGGCGGTGACCTTGCGACGACGCGCAACTCGCAGAACGCCGTGAACATTCCCGGACAAAGCGGTCGCACGCGCAGCATCGGCGAGGTGTTTCTTAACCTGCTGAGTTTCGAGCTCGACATTTGGGGACGCCGCCGCGACCAGACGAAAGCCGCGCGCGCCGAGTTGCGCGTCGCCGAAGAAGATCGTAAAGCGGTGATGACCACGGTCGTCAGCGACGTCGCGAGCGGCTATTTCAGCCTGCTCGAACTCGACAACGAACTCGACATCGCCAAGCGCACGCTCGCGACGCGCGAAGATTCGCTGCGGCTGATTCGCGCGCGCCAGCAAGGCGGTCTCGCCACCATGCTCGACGTGCGGCAGGCGGAAGAGCTCGTCTACCAGGCATCGCAAACCATTCCCGACACCGAGCGCCTGATCGAACAGACCGAGAATCAGATCAGCCTCTTGCTCGGCGACAATCCGGGGCCGATCACGCGCGGTCGAACTTTGGACGCGCAAGAGGAGTTGCCGTCCGTGCCCGCCGGTTTGCCGTCAGCACTGCTCGAACGCCGGCCCGACATTCGCGCCGCGGAACAAAACCTCGTCGCGCAACGCGCGCTCGTTTCGGCGGCTCGCAAAGCTTACTTCCCGACGATCAGCCTGACCGGGCTGTTGGGATTTCAGAGCGATCAACTGTCGAATCTTTTCAGTGGCCCGAGTCGGGCGTGGAGTTTCGTGCCGCAGATCACGCAGCCGATCTTCACGGCCGGCAGGCTGAAATCAAACGTGAAGTTTGCGCGCGCGCAGCAGGAACTCGGGGTGGTTCAGTACCAACAGACGATTCAAACCGCATTTCGCGAAGTTTCGGATGCGCTGGTGCAGTATCGGAAAGTGAAAGAGATTCGCACGCAGCAGGATTTGCTGGTGACGACGCTGCGCGACCGCTCGCGGCTCGCGCATCTTCGTTACGAAGGCGGCGTGGACACGCTGTTGAATGCCCTCGACGCGGATCGCGAACTCTTCGACGCCGAGCGCAACCTGACACTCACCAAACGGGACGAACTCTTGTCGCTGGTCCAGTTGTATAAGGCATTGGGTGGCGGGTGGCAGTAGGCAGGGATAAGGCGGATGAACTGCAGTTGAGTTAGTTAAATCCTCTTACCGGTGTGTCGGTCGATGAGCGCTAAGGCAGTCCTTCCGGCGGGAACAGTTACAGCGAACCGTAATCTGCTTTCTAAATCCGTCACCGTCATGGTTGCGTCGCGGTCCCACTCGGAGACGAACGCGTAGAGAATCGCGTCGCGAAACACCGACGGCAGGACGAGCACTGCGGGCGTACGCGGCGTCGCGGTGAAGATCGGGGCGACGCGCGCGTGGGCCAGCGCGAACCGGTAAAACGCAACCACCGCCTCCATCGAATCACCCAGCTCAAGCGGCAACGAACTCCTGATCAATGTCCCCACTCCCACCTTCTTAATCAACACGCTCGCTGCGGTCCTCGGTCGTGTATCCGTGAAGATCTCAGCTTTCTCAACCCGCTGGATCTTCTCCCCCTCGAACCGAACTAAATAACTCTTGCCGCCAACAGCGAAACTCTCCGTCTGTTCGACCGGTTCCCGCTGCTGATCCGCTTCGAGCGCTCCCGAAACAGCCACTGTCGCTCCAGCTGCAGCCCGCCGCATCAATGCGTCCCAACACTTCTCGGTCAACACACCGGGCGCCGGCACAACGATCAACTTCGCCTCACCCGCATACTCCGCGAGCGTGTACTCACTCACCGCCTGCATCGGCACGCCGCAGTGGTAATACATCGCCCGCACACACCGCCGCGTCGCCTCTGCCGCAAACCCACGCGGCGAAAACATCTGCGAATGCGGAATCACCATCACCACCGGCTCCGCCTGCCGCTCGCGCAACCAATGCGCCTGCTCTCGCATAAACTTCGCGATTTCCAGAAACGGCTCGAGCTCCGGCTTGGCCGTCCCGTCGACGCGATGAAACCCAATCCCCACTTCATTGGTCGAATTCATGTACGGGTTCGTGTTCCAGATCCACTCGACAAACCCCGCGCCGTCCGCCGCCAGCGAGATCGCCATCTTGCGTTCGAGCAGGTTCGCGACCTCCTGCTCGCTGCGCCACGGCTCATCACCATTCGCGCTTTCATAAAACATCACGCCCGTCTCTTCGACGAGACTCGCCTTCGCCGGCGTCTTCGCCAGCACGCTGTCCCAAACGACGTCGTCGTTGTTCCACCAGTTGTGCAGCGACGTGAAGTCCGTGTGCGGCGCGAAGAACTGCATGTTCGGACTGTCGCCCAATCCCGCTTCGTCCTGCCCGACGGTGATCAGTTGCTGCGGATTGCCGTTGCTGCGCAGGGCCGCGGTCATCTGCCTGGTCCAGCGAATGAACATGTCCTGCGCGAAGAGACGATAGTCGAGCGTCTTGAGTGGTTGGCGATCGTCGATGAGATGGACGTTGTCGAAGTCCTGGAGCTTCGGCAATTCGAGCACGTCGTTGCTGGTGGTGCGCCAGCGTTGTTGGAGTTGGGCCACGTGCTCTTCACCGCTCGCCGCCGGATAACGATCCTTTAGCCACTGCTGCCACGCGGCGGTTTCGTATTCGTCGTAATTCGGGCGGCAGTTCCAGAGATGTTTCGGTGAGCAGAAGGAGGGCTCGTTGATGAGGTCCCAGATCACGTCGTCCACCTGGCGGCAACGTTCGGCGAAGGCGGAGACAAACTGCTGCTGCGCTTTCACCGCGCGCGGATCGAGATAGGCGTTCGCGCCGCCCCACGTCTCCGGCAGAAAAGCGAAGAAGGTGAAGATCACCGGGATGTCGTACTTGTGCGCGGTGAGCAGAAACGCATCGAACGCGCGCAGCACGCCCTCGTTCACCTTGCCCGGCTCGGGCATGTATTTCTTCCAGCCGGTCCAGATGCCGGTACGGACCATGTTGACGCCCGCTTCTTTCATCGCCCGAAAGTCGTGGTCCCACACCAATGGATTCGGCTCGAAGAGAAAGCGCCGGTGAACGTCGGAAGCCATGTAGGTCGTGCCGGTGACGGGAAACACTCTCCCGTCGCGATAGAAGAAGTGATTATCAACCGTCAGCGGCTTCGCACGCTTCAGCAGCTCTTCGTCATAAACCCAAAACCCACTCTCGTAGACAAGGTCGTCGATCCGCGCTTTTATTCGATACAGCCCCGCTTCACTAACCAATCCCCCTTCCACCAGTCTCCCGGATGGACCACGTAGCTCAGTGCTTACTTCACCCTTCCGGCCTTTCAATTCAACGTTCAGTACCGGGGATTCAGCGGATCGATAACAAGCAAACTCACTGCGTACCCGAAACTTCACCGCGCCCTGCGCCGCCCGCTCAATCAGCACTCTCACCGCATTCGCGGTGAGAGGCCCGGTGAAATTCGCAAACACCCAACGCCCGCCCGCAAACTCCGCCTGCCAACGATCGATCTGCACAATCGGCGCCGCGATCCGTCTTCCGTTTCGATTCAACCCAAACACGAGCGCCTCAACCCCCCCTTCGTGCGGCCCGTCACTACCTGCTTCGTCCGGCTCGTTATTCGTCGAACTCAACCGCACGTACAACTCGAAGATCTCCTGCGCCTGAAACGATTCCGCCAACCCGCGCACGTCACTTTCGTACTTTAAAATCTGCGCCGCTGCGACAGGAAAGAAGTGCGTGATGCCGAGACGCTTGTGATACGACGCCTGATAAGGCTCAGCGCGCCAACCCGCAGCGGTGCGCACCACGGGCCGCGACAACGGCACACCGCCAAGGTTCAACCAGTTGCCGCCCGCGCGCAGGTATTCGAGGATCGCCCGCCACGCGCGCTTTGGAAAAGAAGATCCGTACGGATTAACGAGCAGATCAAATTCACGCCGATCGAGCCGCGCCATCAGCTCCGCTTCGGTGAGAAAGGTCACTGGCAAACCGGCAATCGCTTCGAGGCGAAAATCCGTGGCTTGGATCCGTGGAAATCCCTCCTCTCGGAACACCGCAACACGCTTCGTTTGGGCCCGCGCGACACTCGGCAATGCCGTAACCACAGCGGCCCCACCCAAACTCTGCAGAAACTCTCGTCGTGGAAGTTTTTTAGCCACCGGTAAGTGCGGAGCATATTACACTAGCTCGCGAACGAACATGTCGATCGCCGCCGCCAGAAAACGCCTTCTCGAGTTTGTCAGTCTTTCGTTGGTGCTCGGATTGGCAGCCGCGATCGCCACCCTCATCTTCTTCGGCTGGCTCGCTGACGAAGTGCTCGAAGGCGAGACGCGCCACTTCGACGACGCGACGCGCGCCGCCGTCCACACGCTCGCATCGCCAGCGCTAACGACCGCGATGCGCGGCATTTCGTTTCTCGGTTCGACGCTCTTTTTAACCGCGGCGACAACCCTGGTCGTTGTATGGTTCATTTTGCGCAGGTGGGGACGTGAGGCGGGCCTCATGGCGACCACGATGATTGGCGCGTCTTTCTTGAACACGACGCTGAAGCTCGGCTTCCAACGTCCGCGCCCGATCCCGTTTTTCAATCTCACGGCGCCCGAGACGTACAGCTTTCCCAGCGGTCACGCGCTCGCAAGTTGCTGCTTCTTCGCCGGGCTCGCCGCGATTCTTTCCGGCCGCGTAAAAAGCCGGCGCACGCGCACGATCATCTGGCTCGCCGCGGCGACGATGTTTCTTTTGATTGGACTCTCGCGGATCTATCTCGGCGTGCACTACACCACTGACGTCATCGCCGGCTTCTCTGCCGCATTGATTTGGATTTTGGTCGTGAGGTTTGTAGAGCTTCAACTCGCGCGCCGCAGGCGGCGCAAAGCCGAATCACAGCTTTAAGCGCATCTCGACTGACAAGCCGCCGTCGTCAGCGTTCTTCGCCTCAACCGATCCGCCGTGCATGCGCACCGCGCGCTCGGTGATCGCGAGGCCCAGACCAGCGCCGCCGCCGCTCTGCCGGTCGCGCGCATCTTCCGCTCGGTAAAACGGCCGAAAGATCTTCTCGAGCGCCTCATCGGAAACACCCTTGCCGCGATCGCGAACACTGATCACCGCGAAGTGATCGACGTAACCGTTCTGCCGCCGCAGCGCCACTTCCACCGCGGTGCCTTCCGGCGTGAAGCGCACCGCATTGCGCACCACGTTCTCGACCGCGCTGCGCAGCAACTCTTCGACGCCGTTGATCGAGCAGGCTTCACTCGCAACGACACGCACCGAACGGTTCACACTGCGCGCTTCGAAGTCGGCGTCTTCGGCCACGTCACGCACGAGCGCAGCGAGATCCACTTCCGTGCGTTTGCGGCCGTCGGTGCCGCTTTCGAGCCGCGTCAGCTCCAAAAGCTGCTTGATCATTTCGTTGAGATTGTCAGACTCGCGCTCGATGCGATCCAGCGCGCCGCTTGCTTCGGCGCCCGAACGTTGGCGCGCCAAACCGAGGGCTACGCCGAGCCGCGCCAGCGGCGAGCGGAGTTCGTGGGAGATGTCGCCGAGCAGACGTTGCTGCGCTTTCACCATCGACTCCAGGCGTTCGGCCATGACGTTGAAATCGCGTCCGAGCTGTCCCACTTCATCACGCCGCTTCGTCAGTTTGTTCGCGACGCGCGCGCCGAGATTTCCTTCGGCCAATTCGTTCGTGGTGGTGCGGAGTTTCAAGAGCGGCGTGGTGAGATAACGCGACAACCAGAAGCAGAAGATGCCGCCGAGCACCAGGACGACGAGCAAACGTAGAAGCTGCGTTTGCAAGCCGAGTTGAAATGGCGGGCGCGGGATATGCGCCACGTACGTGTAGCGCTGGCCTTTTGAGCTGACGATTGGACGCGCGACAAGCGTGTCGCGCCCCGCGATGTTGAATTCGATGTCCCGGCTCTCCGCGGCGCGCGCGATCAGTTCACTCGCACCCGGCGGCGGCGTCCGGCCCGAAAGTTCTTGGCCGTTTTCGTCAAAGAACGTCGCGCTGACGCCGGACGATTTTTCCGTCGCCTGCAACGCCGACGTTAAAGCTGTCGCGCCTGATTGTTCGTAAATCTCAGCGGCTCGTTGCGCGTTTGGGCCAACCTGCGTCAGGTCGCGCCACGAGCGCCGAATCGGTGTGGGACGCGTGAGCGCGAAGATCGCGAAGGTCGCGACGTTAATGATGATCATCGCCACCCAGAACCAGATGAAAATCTTTAGATACAGACTGCGAAACGGAAGCTTCATTCTGGTCTTTCTGCGGTGGCGCCGTAGATGTAACCGACGCCGCGAATCGTCTTGATTCGTTCGAGACCGTTGAGCTGATGGCCCAACTTCTTGCGCAGGTTACTCACGTGCATATCGATGCTGCGATCGAACGGCGACAGTTCGCGTCCGAGAACTTCTTTCACCAGCTCTTCTCGTTTGACGATCTGGCCGGCGTTGCGCAGCAGTATTTCCAGCAGGTCGTATTCGACTCCGGTCAGTTCAACGATTTCTCCCGAGCGGCGGACGTTGCGCGTGTTGAAATCCATTTCGATGTCGCCAACCTTGATCGTCTCGCGAGCAGCGGTCGCGGATTCAGCGGGTTGGGCGCGCCGCAGCACGGCGCGAATGCGAGCGACCAGTTCGCGAGGATTGAAAGGTTTCGGGAGGTAGTCGTCGGCGCCGATCTCGAGCCCGACGATGCGATCGACGTCGTCGCCACGCGCGGTCAGCATCAACACGGGAATACGCGAACGCGCCCGGATCCGGCGCAGCACATCGAAGCCGTTGGTGCCCGGCAACATGACGTCAAGGACCACGAGATCATGCTCGTTCGACAGCGCCCGGTCGATGCCGCGCTCGCCGTTGTGAATCGCTTCCACCGTGTAACCTTCGGGTTGAAGATATTCACCCACCAGCTCGCACAGACCGACGTCGTCGTCTATCACCAGCACGTGTTCCATTGGTTGCTCGGCCAAATTGAAAGACATATTCACACCTGAGGCAAGTCGCTTCGGAATCCTACACGACGCGCCTGTTTCCGTGCGTAAAGAAGTGTCAATCGCAAACTTCACCGAACTGACAAAACTTTACATTCCGTTGACAGACTCTTTACGACCGTTTTGAGTACAATCCCGCGCTTATGATGAAGAGAATAGTAACGGCTATCGCTCTGTCTCTGTTGTCGTTCGGTTTCGTGGGGGTCGCTTTCGCGCAGGAGCGCCCGGGATCGTTGCGCGGCCAGGTGCTGGATGAGTTGGGCGGCGCGATTGTCGGCGCAACGGTGACCGCGATCGACGCGAAAGGCACGGAGAAAGCAGTCGTCACCAACAACAGCGGCGTTTACACCATCAACGGCCTCGCGCCGGGCAAGTACACGTTGCGCGTCGTGAACTCGGGTTTCGCGATTTACGAGAACGCGGAAGTCCAGGTGGTCTCCGGCAAGGCGCAGCAACTCGACGTCACGCTCAAAGTCGCGATCGAAGAACAAAAAGTAACCGTCGCGGCTGACAATCGTGAGCTGAACACCGAACCGGAAAACAACGCGGGCGCGGTCGTGATCAAGGGTGCAGACCTCGACGCGCTGCCGGACGATCCGGACGATCTCGCGGCTGCGTTGCAGGCACTGGCCGGCCCGTCCGCTGGGCCAAACGGCGGCCAGATCTTCGTCGACGGTTTTACTGGCGGCCGGCTGCCGCCGCGCGCTTCGATTCGCGAGATTCGCATCAACGCCAATCCGTTCTCCGCCGAGTACGATCGGCTCGGTTTTGGCCGCATCGAGATTCTGACCAAACCCGGCACAGACCGTTTTCGCGGCCAGGTTTCCTTCAACTTCAACGACGACGCGCTCAATTCGCGCAATCCGTTTGCCCCTACTCGTCCGCCGATTCAAACGCGCCAGTACGGCGGCAACTTCAGCGGGCCAATCAGCAAAAAGAAAGCGTCGTTCTTCGTCGATTTCGACAAACGCGACATCGATGACCAGACTTTGATCGTCGCCAAGATCCTCGACGCAAACAACAACATCGTCGACTTTAACGACACGTTTGCGCTCCCCAGCCGGCGCACGTCTTTCAGCCCGCGCATCGATTATCAGATCAATGCCCGCAACACGCTCGTCGGCCGCTACAACTACACAAAGACGTCGCGGATCGTCGGCGTCGGTGGTTTCTCATTGCCGTCGCGTGCTTACGACACCCACCAAACAGAACAGAGCGTGCAGTTGACCGAGACCGCGATCATCAATAAGACGATCGTCAACGAAACGCGTTTTCAGTTTGAGCACGGCAGCAACGTGCAGAACGCCGACAATTCGACGCCGACGATCGACGTGCAGGAGGCGTTTACGGGCGGCGGCTCTCAGGTCGGCCAGTCGCACAGCGACAACAACGAAGCGGAACTGACGAACAACACTTCGTTCGTGATGGGCCAGCATTCGCTGAAGGCAGGCGGCCGTTTACGCTGGGTCAAGGACTCGAATTTCTCGCCGCAGAACTTCGGCGGCACGTTCACCTTCTTCGGCGGCTTGGGCGGCCTGACCAGTATCGAGCGCTATCGGCGGACGCTCGTCCTGCAACAACAAGGTGCGACGCCCGCGCAGATTCGCGCGGCCGGCGGCGGCGCGAGCCAGTTTCGTTTGTCCACCGGCAATCCCGAGAGCGTAGTGAGCCAGTGGGACTTCGGCGGCTACTTGCAGGACGATTGGAAAGTGCGGCCGAACCTGACGGTGAGTCTCGGCCTGCGTTACGAAAACCAGAGCAACATCGATAGCAATTTCAACGTCGCGCCGCGCGTTGGTTTTGCGTGGCAGCCTGGAGGCACACAATCGAAGACCGTCGTGCGCGGCGGTTACGGCATCTTTTACGAGCGCGTCAGCGAAAACCTGACGATGACGGCGCTGCGGTTGAACGGCATCAATCAGCAACAGTTCACCGTGCTGAATCCGGATTTCTTTCCGCTGATTCCGACGGTGGACCAGCTAGTCGCGTTTTCAGTTCCGGGAACTGTGTATCGGCTCCAGGAGGGGCTGCAAGCGCCTTACACGATGCAGTCAGTGATGAGCGTTGAGCGCCAGTTGCCGCGCAATTTCACGGTGGCCGCCAGCTACATCAACATTCGCACGCTGCACGTGTTGCGCACGCGGCCGTTGAATGCGCCGTTGCCGGGCACGTTCATTCCAAACGTACCGAACAGCGGCGTTCGCCCGTTGGACTGCGCCGACTTCATCCCTACGGACATCAATCCGTCGCCGACCTGCAACGTGTTTGAGTACGATTCGAGCGGCCGCTACAACCAGAACCAGTTCATCGTGAACTTCAGCAGCCGTCTGCATCGCAATGCGTCCATAAATTCTTACTACGTTCTTGCCAGCGCGAAGAGCGATACCGACGGCATCGGCAGTCTGCCCGCGAACCCGTATGACTTCAGCACCGAGTATGGCCGTGCGTCGGGCGACGTCCGGCATCGCTTCGTACTGACGGGCAATTTCCGCGCGCCGTGGGGGCTCACGTTCGCGCCGTTCATCATTGTGCAGTCAGGCCGGCCGTTCAATATCACGCTCGGCCGCGACATCAATGGCGACACGTTCAATACCGAGCGTCCGGCACTCGCGCCGGCCGGCGCGGATTGTTCCGACACGCTTAATTTTCGCTGCACTCCGTTTGGAAATTTCAAGCTTACGTTCGCGCCGGGCGACGTGATGATTCCGCGTAACTTCGGCCAGGGACCAGGTTCGACGACAGTCAACGTGCGCGTCAGCAAAACGTGGAGCTTTGGTTCGGAAGGCGGCGCCAACGCCGGTCAGCAGAACCAACAGAATCAACGCAACGACGGGCAGCGTGCGATCATGGGCGGCGGCATGGCCGGCAGAGGTCCCGGACCAGGCGCCGGTGGCGGCGGTCCACGCGGTGGCGGTTTCGGCGGCCCTGGTGGCGGCGGCGGTGGTTTTGGCGGCGGTGGTGGCGGTAACGGCCGCTACAACCTGACG
>Ga0081539_10004692_pt1 | contig 14824 bp, 16 predicted proteins | sample TabmetS4T2R2_FD_71023 | JGI IMG/M metagenome (GOLD analysis project Ga0081539, IMG submission 71023) | Tabebuia heterophylla rhizosphere microbial communities from the University of Puerto Rico - S4T2R2 | ecosystem: Host-associated > Plants > Roots > Rhizosphere ...
CGATGGTGATGCCGTACGCGGCGCCGCGGCGCTCGGGCGGCACGGCGTCGGCGACGATCGCCGGGCCGCTCGCCGCTACCGCCGCGGAGGCGACGCCTTGCACGAATCGCAGCGCGAGGAGCACGGGCATCGATGTCGCGAGGCCGGTGAGGATCGACGCCGCCGCGAAGGCGACGATGCCCGTCTTGTAGATCGCCACCTTGTCGGCCGCGTCGCCGAGGCGCCCGATCGGCAGGAGGAGCGCCACCGAGGCGGCGAGGAACAGCGTCTCGACGAGCGAGAGCGCGGTCGCGCCGGCGTCGAGCTCGGCACCGAGCGCGGGCAGCGCCACCGCGACGCCCGAGACCATGAACGGTCCCGCGAACTGCGAGGCGGCGATCGCGGGGACGAGCAGGCGCTGGGCTTGGCTGGGCGACATGCGCTACCGAATTTCTCCAGCTTCCCGTCGCGGGAACTGGCGCTGACTATGCGGGTGCCGCACCCAACATGTGCTTGCAGCGCGGGTAATTGCGGCAGCCCCAGAATCTGCGGCCTTCCCGGGTGCTCTTGCGCGAGATCATCTTGAGCGAGCAGGTCGGGCAGGTCGGGGTGAGGAAGTCGCCCTCCGTGGCGAACTTCAAGAGCGCGAGCGACTTCCCCGGCGCGAGGCCGGCGATGCCGGCGAGGAGCTCGGCGCCGTCGATGAGGCGGATGTTGTGCTCGCGTGCGTAAGCGGCGACTTCCGGCGTGAAGCGGCCCGAGGTGACGAGCAGGCCGCTGTCGAGGCCTGAGGCGCTCATCGCCGCTCGCAGCTCGCGCGCCGCCTTGACGCCGACGCGGTAGGCGTCCCAGGGCTTGCAGTGCGCGACGAGCGAGGCGCGCTCGGCGCCCGGCGCGGTGAGCTGGATGTCGACGCCCGCTTGCGTGCGCGAGCGCTCGACGCTCGCCCGGTAGCCGAGCGCCTGGAGGTAGGCAACGCAGAGCTCCTCGAAGCGCCGCCATTCGAGCTGCTTCAGGAGCTCGGCGCTCCACTCCCGCTTGTCGACGCCGGCGAGCGCGGCGGCCTGGGTCGAGTCGATCGTGGGGTCGCGGCGTCGGAAGAAGGAGAGCGCGGCGTCGGCGGCGAGGTGAAACGGCCGCGCGAGCGTCGCCGCGGTGTTGCTCAGGATGCGGGAAAGCGGATTTCTTGTTTGGTGTGGCATGGCCGATGGTAGCGCGGCGCGGCAGCGGGCGCAGGCCGAACCGTCCGCCTCGCGCTGTGCGGGCTAGCGCACAGAGGCTGCGAGCGGCGCGGCGTAGCGTGCACGAATGGCAGAGCTTCGCCCCGCGAACTGAACTCATGGACTGGGAGCGCATTCAAGCCAACTGGCCGCACTACCGGGTGATCGCGCAGGCCTACTGGCCTCGGATCGCCGACGACGAGTTCGACCTGATCGCCGGCCGGCGCGAGGTGCTCATCGGGCAGATACAGGAGGCCTACCGCATGTCGCTGGAGATGGCGCAGATGCAGGTCGAGTCGTGGCAGCGGCGGCAGCGCGACCCCGAGGCCGCGAGCCGGTGAACGACGCGCCGCCGCCGAAAGTGCCGCCTTTGCTGCCGGGCGCCACCGCCATGCGGCTCGTTCTCCTCGCGCTGATGGTCGCCGCGATCGCGGGAATGCTCGCGTTGGCCTGAACCGGGCCGTGAGCGGCGCGGACTCGTCGACGGACTAGGCGGCCTTCGCCCGGGCGGCGGGCATCGGCAGCAGCCGGTCGTATTCGCGCTTCACCACCGCGTAGCATTCGCACACGCGCTTCTCGATGCGCTTGCGATCGAGCACCGTGATGCGCCCGCGGCGGTACTCGATCAAGCCCGCGGTCTGCAGCTTCCCCGCGGCCTCGGTCACGCCTTCGCGGCGTACGCCGAGCATGTTGGCGATCAGCTCCTGGGTCATCACGAGCTTGTTCGCCGGCAGGCGATCGAGGCTGAGCAGCAGCCAGCGGCAGAGCTGCTGGTCGACCGAGTGGTGGCGGTTACAGACCGCGGTCTGCGCCATCTGCGTGATCAGCGCCTGCGTGTAGCGAAGGAGCAGGTGCTGGAGCGCGCCGCCGCGCTCGAACTCCTTCTTCAGCACGGCGGCCGGCAGGCGGTAGCCTTCGCCCGCGCTCTGCACCACGGCGCGGCTCGGCGTGGTCTCGCCGCCCATGAAAAGCGAGATGCCCACCAGGCCGTCGCAGCCGGTGACGGCAATCTCGGCCGAGCCGCCGTCCGCCAGCACGTAGAGGAGCGAGACGATGCTCGTCGTCGGGAAATAGACGTAGCCCCGGGTCTCACCTGATTCGTACACCGCCTCGCCGAGCGGCATCGCCACGCGCTCTAGCGATCCTTCGATCTGTCGATAATCCGCGGCCGGCAATGCCGCGAGCAGCCGATTGTCCTTCGGCGACCTTGCCATGCCGGTTCATGGTACTACTAGTTTTGTCCGATACCGGACAGAGAAGCGACGCCGAGCTCAGGCCGCCGAGGCGTTTTCCAGCCCGCGGATGACCCCGTAGCAGCTGCACGACGCCGCCCGCAGGCGCTGGCAGTCGAGGATCTGCATCGTGGCGTGCCGGTAGCGGATCAGCTTTCGCCGCTGCAGCGCGCCTGCGGCGACGGTGACGCCGGTGCGGCGCACGCCGAGCATCTGCGCCATGAATTGCTGCGTGAAGCGGAACTCATCCGTGCCTCGGCGATCGCGCGTCATCAGCAGCCAGCGCGCGAGGCGCGCCTCGAGCAGGTGCTCCTTGTTGCACACGGCGACCTGCATCGCCGTGGCCATCGTCAGACAGGCGCAGCGCTCGATCTCGCGCCGCAGGGGCAGGTTGCGCTCGAGCTCGCGGCGAAACCTCGCCGCCGTGATGCGCAGCGCGCTGCCGGCGCCCTGCACCATGGCGGTGACCGGCGAGGTCGCAGCGCCGAGCGCGGCCGAGATGCCGACCAGGCCTTCGGCGCCGACCACGCCGATCTCGAGCCCGTCGCGGCGATCGGCGACTGCGACCAGCGAGACGATGCAATCGTTCGGGAAGTACACGTACTCGGTCTTCATGCCCCGCCGGTAGAGCACTTCTCCCATCGAAAGCTCGACCGCGGTCAGCTCGCGCACGAACCGCTCGCGCGCCTCTGGCGGCAGGGCGGCGAGGATGCGGTTGGAGAGCGGGAAGGTCGTGGCGTCGCCGATGCCGACTCCCGGTTGACGTGGGATGAGGTCGGCGAATCAGGATACGACGCGCCGCAATCCTTCTCCGTGCGCGGGCGCACAGACGACGGCTCGGCCGGCACCTACTCTGCGCCGAGAGTCGCGATCACCTTGAGTCCGAATTTCAGCCCCGCGCGCCGCGCGCTTCCCCCGATCAGCGAACCGTGCGCGAAGCCTACCCCTGTCGACGTGATGCTCGTCGTGTGCGCGAGACCGCCCGCCAGGGGCTGCTCGCCATCGGAGCTCCTGCTGGCGCGGCTCTCTCCGAACGCGATCATCGAACTGGTGAACGGGTCCGCCTGGGCCCGGGCGCTCGGCTACACGCCGCACGAGCTGAATGGGAATACGCTGCGCGCGCTCATGCCGCTGCAGGGCCGCGCCGCCGACAGAGTGGTCGCCGCGCTCCTCGACACTGGCGCGGCCGAGCCGCTCGATGTCCCGCTGCGCTGCAAGGACGGGCGGCGCAAGTGTCTGCGCTTGCACCGGCGCTTCGATCCGCATGATGGCGGCGTGTTCCTCGTCGCCGAGGAGCTATCCGCCGCCGGCGGCTGAGCTGCGCGCCGCGCTCACGCTTCACAAGAAGCCGCCGCGATAAACGCCGTCGCTGGAACCGCCGCTACACCGCGTCCCAGCAGCCCGCGCCCATCGGCCGACACCATGCCGGTAGAGAGAAGCGGCGATCGTCCGCTTCTCGCCACCGCAGCGGCGTCGAGCGCGAATGGGGTTTCGAGAATCGGATGGAAGCCCGCGAGCATGGATCGCGCGCGGGTGTCATCGTCGCGCTCGAGCCAGCACGAGAAGGCGTTCAGGAGGCTCGGCGCATGGCGCAGGCCCTGGCCGCCGAGGCCGAAGGCGTCGATGACGCCGCTGTCGCCGGTCGCCGGGCCGAACTCCGGGTTCTCGGGCGAGCCTTTCATGAACGGCCCCTTCACGAGCGGCGAAGGCGCGGTGAACCATCGCCCGGGATGCGCGGCGATCTGGATGCCGAGCACCTCGCCGTTCGCGCAAAGGCGCGTCACGAGCCGGCAGCCGCGCTCGTTGTCGCCGGCGAGCAGCATCAGCTGGCAGGCGGGCATCCACAGGTTTAAGAAGTAGAGCGGCGCTTCGGCCACGGTGCGAAGCGCCGCCTTTGCCGCGTCTGATTCGGCCTTGCGCGTGGTAAGGAGCGCGTGCAGGAGCGTGGTCGCACTCGAGAGCCGGTTGTGCAGATCGTCGCCTTCGCGGATCGCGGCGCGCGCGAGGGCGAGAAGATCGACCGGCTCAGCCAGCAGCTCGGCGAAGCCCGCGGCGAGCACGCGCTCGCGGAACGCGAGCCGCTCGACGATCGCCGGGTCGCGGCTGCCGAAGCGCTGCTGCGCTCCGGCGCCGGTGCCGAGGAACGCGTAATAGCGGCGCTCGCCGTCGGCGATTTCGGCAAGCGTGGTGCTGGGCGAAACCATGGCGACAAGGGGCGTCGCTACCGAGCGTGTATGCGAGGGCTCGAGCCGCACCGCGCCGGAGCCGACGAGGCGCTCGGCTTCGACGGCGTCGCGCGCCCAGCCTTCGTGCAGGCAGGAGAGCACCGCGGCATTCAGCATCGGCCTCGGCGGCCGCGTCGGGTCCTTGAGCGGCGGGCCGGCGTGCAGCAGCACCCTTCCTTCAAGCCCCACCGCCGTGCGGGCGTCGCGCACCGCGGTCCATTGCGGTCGCACCGCGGCCATGCGCTCGAGCGCGCGCGAGACGGGGCCGGCTTTCGCTTCCGCTTCGATGCTAGGATTTATACATCAGAGGAGGAGTCGCCATGAAACCGTTCGTTGCGGCGGCCTTTGCCGCCGCATTTTCCACTTTGGTCGTCGCTGGAAGCGCGCTCGCGCAGGAGCCGATCAGGATCGGCGTCACGCAGCCGCTCACCGGCGCCTTTGCCGCGTCCGGCAACTACGTCGCGCAAGGCGCGAAGATCGCCGAGGACGCGATCAACGCGCAGGGCGGCGTGCTCGGCCGCAAGATCCAGCTCGTCATCGAGGACAACAAGTCGAACCCGACCGAGGCGGTCGCCACGGCGGAGAAGCTCATCTCCAAGGACAAGGTGCCGGTGCTGATGGGCGCCTGGAGCTCGACCCTCACGCTCGCGGTGATGCCGAAGCTGATGGAGTACCAGGTGCCGATGCTGGTGGAGACCTCCTCCTCGGGCAAGATCACCACCTCGGGCAATCCCTACATCTTCCGCATCAGCCCGACCTCCGAGATGGAGGCGCGCGCCTTTGCGCCGATGGTGAAGAAGTTCGGCATCAAGAAGGCCGACTTCCTCGCCACCAACAACGACTTCGGCCTCGGCGCCTCGCAGGAGTTCTCGCAGATGCTGAAGAAGGAGGGCGTGCAGGTCGGCGTCATGGAGACCATGGACCCGAAGGCGACCGACTTCTCGGCGCAGCTCGCGAAGATCAAGGCTTCAGGCAGCGACACGCTCTTCGTCACCACCGCGGTCGAGCAGATCACGCTCATCCTCAAGCAGGCGAAGGAGCAGCAGGTGAAGGCGCGCATCATCACCACCGGCGGCTCGAACTCGCCCGACCAGCTGATCCAGCAGGCGGGCGAGGCGGCGAGCGGCTCCTACCACCTCGTGTTTTTCACGCCCTGGTTCCCCGAGGCGGTGAAGAACGCCGACATCGCCACGCGCTTCGTCGAGGAATGGAAGAAGCGCGGCCACAACGTCGGCGGCCTCACCGAGGGCTTCCGCGGCTGGGACGGCGTGCACACCATCGCCGAGGCGATCAAGCAGGCGGGCAAGCCCGAACCCAAGGCGATCACGCAGGCGCTCTGGAACGTGAAGGTGAAGGGCATCAACGGCGACATCGCCTTCATCAAGCAGGGCCCGGCCGGCAAGGAAAGCGCGCAGAACGTGCCGAGCGTTTACGTGGTGAAGATCGAGAACGGCAAAGTAGTCAAAAACTAAAACCCCCGGCTCGCCGAAGGCTCGCTTCCCCCCTTATCAGGGGGGCGGCGAAGCGATGGACCAGCTCCTCCAGCACGGCTTGAACGCGCTCATGCTGGGCGGCACTTACGCGCTGCTCGGCATCGGGCTCACGCTCATCTTCGGCATCATGAAGGTCGTCAACTTCACGCACGGGGAGCTCTACGCGTTCGGCGCGTACATGATGTACGCGGTGGTGATGCTCCTCGGCGCGAACTTCTTCGTCGCGCTGCCGCTGGCCATCGCGCTCGGCGTCGCGCTCGGCGCGGCGCTGGAGCTCGTGCTCCTGCGGCGCCTGCGCGGCGCCGACATCGACACGACGATGCTGGTGATGATCGGCGCCTGGATCGCGCTGCAGAACGCCGAGCAGTTCGCCTGGACCGGCGTCGCCAAATCGATCGACTCGCCGTTTCCCGCCGCGCCGCTCGTCATCGGCCCGGTGTCGGTGGCGTGGAACCGCGTCTTCGTCTTTTTTGTCGCGATCGCGCTCATCGCGCTCACCTATGCGCTCATCAACCACACCAAGCTCGGCCGCGCCATGCGCGCCACCTTCCAGGACCGCGAGACCGCGGCGCTGATGGGCGTGCAGATCGGCACCATCCACACCATCACCTTTGCGCTCGGCTCGGGGCTTGCCGCGGCGGCGGGCGCGCTCCTCGGGCCGGTGTTCGTCGCCTATCCGAGCATGGGCGACCTCGCCGCCGCCAAGGCGTTCGCCATCGTCATCCTCGGCGGCTTGGGCAGCGTCCCGGGCGCCACCGTCGGCGGCTTCATCCTCGCGCTGGTGGAAGAGCTCGGCGCGGGCTACATCTCCTCGGGTTACCGCGACGCGATGGGCTTTCTCCTCATCATCGTCATCCTGCTCTTCCGGCCGACCGGCCTCTTCGCGCGCAAGGAGCGGATCGGGTGAAGGCCGCCCTCACGCTTTTGCTTCTCGCAGTGCTTGCGACGCTCCCCTTCTGGCTCGACAACGCGTACCTCCTGCACGTCGTCATCATCACCGGCATCTTCATCATCGCGGCGATGAGCCTGAACCTGCTCCTCGGCTTCGCCGGCCAGCTCTCGCTCGGCCATGTCGCGTTTTTCGGCATCGGTGCCTACGCGAGCTCGCTCGCCGCGCTCGGCTTCAAGCTGACGACGCCGTTCGATGTCACGGTGGCGCCCAATCCCGTGTGGCTCTCGATGCTCGCCGGCATGCTCGCCGCGGGCCTCGCCGGCTGGTTCATCGGCCGCCTCGCGTTCAAGGTGCGCGGCGCCTACTTCGTCATCGTCTCGATCAGCTTCGCCGAGGTGATGCGCCTCGTGGCGGTGAACTGGCTCGAGCTGACGCAGGGCCCGATGGCGCTCAACAACATTCCGCCGCTCGAGCTCTTCGGGCATGCGTTCTGGAAGAAGCCCGAGAACTACTGGCTGGTGCTCGCGGTGGCGGTCTTCTCCTACATCCTCATCCGGCGGCTCGTCCACTCGCGCGCCGGGCGCGCGATGATCGCGCTCGCCGAGAACGAGGCACTCGCCACCTCGGTCGGCATCGACGTTACGCGCTACCTCGTGCTCGCTGCCGTGGTGTCCGCGGCGATGGCGGGCGCCGCCGGCGCGCTGTACGCGCACTACGTGCGCATCGTCGACCCCGACGTCTTCCTCTTCGTCTACACCGTGACGATGGTGATCATGGTGGTGACCGGCGGCAAAGGCACGCTCGCCGGCCCGGTGGTCGGTGGCCTCATCTTCGGCCTTCTCCCGGAAGGCCTGCGCGCCATGGCGATCGCCCCGGAGATGCAGTGGATCGCCTACGGCATCCTCATGGTGCTGGTGGTGTACTTCCTGCCCGTCGGCATCGTTCCGGCGCTTCGCCGCCGATGAGCCTTCTCGCCGTCCGAAATCTCTCGGTGCGCTTCGGCGGTCTGAAGGCGATCGAGGATATGAGCTTCGCGGTGCGCGAAGGCGAGGTGCTCTCGCTCATCGGCCCGAACGGCGCGGGCAAGACCACCGCCTTCAACGCGATCACCGGCTATCTCGCGTCCACCTCGGGCGAGATCGTTTTCCAGGGGCGGAGCCTGCGCGGGCTTAACACCCACCAGATCGCCGCGCTCGGCCTCGTGCGCACCTTCCAGAAGACGAGCGTCTTCGGCGGCAGAACGGCGCTCGACAACATCCTCATCGGGCTGCATCTGCGCGGCCGCCAGACGCCGCTGGCGATCGTCATGGGCCTCCCCTATGTCGCGCGCGAGGAGCAGGAGCTTCGCGCCGAGGCGCGGCGCATCCTCGCCTTCGTCGGCCTGCAAACACGAGCCGAGGAGCTCGCCTCGGCGCTTCCCTATGGCGAGCAGCGGCTCCTGGAGGTCGCGATCGCGCTCGCCGCGAAGCCGAAGCTCCTCCTTCTCGACGAGCCGGTCTCCGGCATGAACCCGTCGGAGAAGGCGAGCTTCATGGCGAAGCTCGGCGAGATCCGCTCGCTCGGCGCCACGGTGCTGCTCGTCGAGCACGACATGAAGACGGTGATGGGCATCTCCGACCGCGTGGTGTGCCTCGCGCAGGGGCGCATCATCGCCGATGGCACGCCCGCCGAGATCCAGAGCAACGCCGAGGTGATCAAGGCGTACCTTGGCGAGAGGTACAAGCGTGCTCTCGGTTGAGAACCTCGAGTGCCGCTATGGCAAGGTCGCCGCGGTGCGCGGGCTCTCGCTGGAGGTGAAGAAGGGCGAGCTGGTCAGCCTCATCGGCGCGAACGGCGCCGGCAAGACGACGACGCTGAAGGCCATCTCCGGCGTGCTGCGCGCCGCCGGGGGACGAATCGCCTTCGAAGGCGAGGACATCACGCACGCCTCGGCGCGGCGCATCCTCGCGCTCGGCGTCGCGCATTGTCCCGAGGGCCGGCACGTGTTTCCGTACATGACGGTGCGCGAGAACCTCGAGATGGGCTGCTATCTCCGGCGCGACAAGGCGGCCATCGACGTCGATATGAACCGGCTCTTCGAGCGTTTTCCGATCCTCGCCGAGCGGCGCCACCAGGCGGCGGGCACGCTCTCGGGCGGCGAGCAGCAGATGCTCGCCATCTCGCGCGCGCTCATGTCGCGGCCGAAGCTCGTGCTCTTCGACGAGCCCTCGCTCGGCCTCGCGCCGAACATCGTCGAGCGCACCTTCGACATCATCGCCGCGATCCGCGCCGAAGGCGTGACGGTGATGATGGTGGAGCAGAACGCGGCCGCGGCGCTCGAGCTCTCGGACCGCTGCTACGTCATGGAGCAGGGCCGGGTCATTCGCGCCGGGACCGGTCAGTCGCTCCTGCACGACCCGGAGGTGAAGAAGGCGTACCTCGGCGCCTAGAAATCGGGGTCAGAGCCCTATTTGCTGCAAGGCGGCCTGATCAAACCGCCTAGAAAATAATAGGGCTCTGACCCCGAATTCCAGCCACTTCCCAAAGGCGCCCGGGCGGCGCAAAAATGGCCGCCTCATTCCCCAGGGAGGCCTTCCATGTTCGCTCGCCGCGCGATTCTCTTCTGTGCTCTCATTTCCCTCGGCGCCGCAGCGTCGGCTCAGAAGAGCGGCGGCGCACCCGAGCAACTCGGCAAGGTTTCCTTCCCGACCTCTTGTCAGCCGGCGGCGCAGCCAACCTTCGAGCGCGGCGTCGCGCTCTTGCATTCCTTCTGGTTCAGCCAGAGCGAGCGCGCGTTTCAGGAAGTGCTGGCGCGGGATCCGGAGTGCGCCATCGCCGGCTGGGGCATTGCCGCCGCGCTGATCGGCAACACGTTCGCAACCGGGCCGAATCCTGCGCAAGCGAGCCGCGCGAAAGAGGCGATCGAGCGCGCGCGCGGCACGAGCCGCAAGAGCGAGCGCGAGCTCAACTTCATCGAGGCCGTCGCGCAGTACTACGACCTGTATCCGGGGCGCCCGCACGGGCAGCGCATGAAGGCGCTCGCCGACGCGTTCGAGATCGTCGCCAAGCGCTATCCGCAGGACGACGAAGCGCAGATCTTCCACGCGGTGTATCTGACGGCGACGCAGCCGCTCACCGACCAGACTTACGCCGCGGCGCTCAAGGCCGCGGCGATCCTCGAGGAGCAATTCAAGAAGCATCCCGATCATCCGGGCGTCGCGCACTACTTGATCCACAGCTACGACTATCCGTCGATCGCGGACAAAGGCATGGACGCCGCGCGGCGCTATTCCGAGATCGCCCCCTCCGCGCCGCATGCCCTGCACATGCCCTCGCACATCTTCACCCGCGTGGGCGCCTGGAAAGATTCTGCGCAAATCAACGAACGCTCGGCCGCAGCGGCACGCGAAACGCAGGATCCGAACGATGGGCTGCACGCCATGGACTACGCGGTCTATGCGTACCTGCAGCTTGGACAGGACGCGCAGGCGCGGCGGGTGATGAAGGAGGCGGTCGAGGTGAAAAACGTCATCCCGACAGTGCGTTCCGGTCCCTATGCGCTCGCGGCGATCCCGGCGCGCATCGCGCTTGAGCGCGGCGCGTGGCAGGAAGCGGCGAAGCTCGAGCCGCAGGAAAGCCAGTTCCCCTACGCGAAGTCGCAGACGCATTACGCGCGGGCGCTCGGCGCGGCGCGCGCCGGAAATCCGGCGGCCGCGGAAGCGGACGTCAAGCAGCTCGCGAGCATCGTGGAAGGGCTCAAGGGCAAGGACGCGTACTGGGCGACCGAGGTCGAGGTGCAGCACCTCACCGGTTTGGCGTGGGTGGAGTTCGCGAATGGCAATCGCGACAAGGGCCTCGCGCTCATGCGCAGCGCCGCCGACACCGAAGACGCCAACGAGAAGTCGACCGTCACGCCGGCGCGCATGCTGCCGGCGCGCGAGCTCCTCGGCGACATGCTGCTTGCCGCGGGCAAGCCGGCGGAGGCGCTCGGCGAATACGAGAAGTCGCAGGTTCGCGAGCCCAACCGCTATCGCGGCCTCTACGGCGCTGGCCAGGCCGCGGCGCAGGCGAATCAGCGCGACAAGGCGCGCTATTACTTCGGCAAGCTCAGCGAGATGGCAGGCGACGGCCTACGCGAGTCGGACCTGCAGGCGGTGCGGCAGTACCTCGCGCGCAACTAAAATTCGGGGTCAGGGCCGTAATAATTTCGACGTGGTGGGTGCGGCCGCCTTTCCAAATAATTACAGCCCTGACCCCGAATTCCGCGACGCGAGCACGCGCTGGATGGCGCGCACGATGCCCATGTAGCCGGTGCAGCGGCAGAGGTTGCCGGAGAGCTCCTTGCGGATGCGCGCTTCGTCAGCGTGGGGAAGCCGCAAGACGATGTCGCGCGCGGTGACCAGCATTCCCGGCGTGCAGTAGCCGCACTGCAGCGCGTGCTCGGCGGTGAACGCGGCGCGGAGCTCCGCCATCACCGCATCCTCGGCGAAGCCCTCGATGGTGCGCACCTCGGCGCCGTCGCAGGCGATCGCGAAGGTGATGCACGATCGTGCCGGCGCGCCGTCGATCTCGAGCGTGCAGGCGCCACAGACGCCGTGCTCGCAGCCGAGGTTGGTGCCCGTCAGTCCGGCGCGCTCGCGCAGGAAGTCGGCGAGGTGCGTTCGCGGCGCCACCGCCTCGTCGACCGGCTGGCCGTTCACCGTCATGCGCACGCGCTTCACGGCCACTCTTCGGCCTCTTCAACGCGCTCGGCGCGGCGCCGGGTCTCGTCGTAGACGCGGAGATCGGGCACGACGAATCGCTCGATGAGGAGCGTGCGCAATGGCAACGACCGCTCTGCGTGCGCGCACAGAAATGCACCGCGCAGCGCGTTGACTTGGTGGTCGCTAAGAGGGGCGGTGGCGACCAGCGGCGGCATCGGCGTCGGATCGGTGCTCGCGATGATGCGAACCTGCGCGGCGGTCGCCGGGTCGCCGGCGCGGATGAGATCGAAGACGTAGCCGTCCAGTGGTCCGACGTCGATTTCGCCGCGCGCGAGCGCATTGATCACGCCGCGCGGGTTGAGCAGACCGCCGACGATCTTCCGGTAGCTGGCGCCCGGGTACTTGCTGAGGAAGCTGCGGAAGGCGTAGTAGCCCGACTGCGAATCCTTGAGCGTGTAGCCGGCGACGCCGCCGAAGGTGTCCTCGACGGTGCGAAAGCGCGAGTCGGCCTTGACCGCGATGTCGCTCATGTAGACGGCTTTGCCGCCGTAGCGCGGCACGCTCGGCACCGGCGCCGCGACGATCGTCGGTGCGGGGTGGCGCCGCGACGCCGGCAGCCCGCACATCTGCACGACGCCGAGGTCGTCGCGCGCCCAGAGGTCCGAGAGCAGCTTCGGCGGCGCATGCTCGATGAACTCGAGCGGCACACCCGCCTCGCTCGCCGCCCAGCCGATCACCGTGCGCCAGGCCTCCGCCGCGGCCGGCGTCACGGAATACATGCGGGCGTTCGCGAGCATCAGTCCGCTTTGATGTTCGCCTTGCGCACGACCTCGCCCCAGCGGTCGTACTCGGCCTTGATGCGCGCGGCGAGCTCGGCGGGCGACTCGCCCGAAGGCTCGGCGCCCATGCCGGCCAGGCGCTCGCGCACGTCGGGCAGCTGCAGCGCCTTCGCGACATCGCCGTGGATCTTGGCGATGACCTCGCGCGGCGTTCCGGCGGGCGCCATGAGCGCGTACCACGACACGGCTTCGAAGCCGGGCAGTCCCGCCGCCGAGGCGATGGTCGGGACGTCGGGCAATGCCGCGAGCGGCGCGCCGCTCGCCACGCCGAGCGCGCGCAGCTTCCCGCCCTTGATGTGCGGCAGCGCCGCCGGCACCTGCGCCACCATCAGGCTGATGCGGCCGCCGACGAGGTCCTGCATCGCCGGGCCGACGCCCTGGTAGGGCACGTGCACGAGATCGAGGCCGAGCTGCAGCTTGAGGAGCTCCACCGCCACATGCGCCTGGCTGCCGTTGCCCGGCGAGGCGAAGTTCAGCGTTCCCGGCTTCTCGCGCGCGAGCGTCACGAGCTCCTTCACGGTCTTCGCCGGCACGTCGGGATTGACCACGAGCACGTTCTGCACGGCGGCGATGCGCGTCACCGGCGCGAGGTCCTTGAAGACGTCATAGGCGAGCCGCGAGTACATGTGCGGATTTACGACCAGGTTGCCGTTCGGCGCCGCGAGGAGCGTGTAGCCGTCGGGCGGCGCTTTCGCGCCCGCCTCCATGCCGATGTTGCCGGCGGCGCCCGGGCGGTTTTCGATCAGCACCGGCTGACCCCACATCGCGGTGAGCTTTTCGCCCACCAGGCGCGGCATCAGGTCCGAGGCGCCGCCGGGCGCGAAAGGCACGATCACGCGCACGGGCTTCTGCGGCCACGATTGGCCATGGCAGACGGAGGCGGTGAGCAACGCGACGCAGAGGAAAACCGATTTCATGGCTGCTCCCTATTGGAGGACCTGGGCCATCGCGCGCTTCAGCGCCACGGCGTGCAGCTGGCGCGAGTACGCATCGTCGCCCGCGGCAGCGAGCGCTGCTTCGGTGAGCTGCGAATTGGGGACGAGGTAAGGCGGGCCCTGCAGCGCGCCCATCACTGCGCGCGACTCGTTGCGCTCGGGATCCTTTAACGCCGCGCCGATCGCCTGCGCGAACTCGCCCGCCTTGCGGCAGAACTTCCAGAAGCCATAGCGCGCGCGCGGCGAGCGCCGGGGGATGCGGATGGCGACGAGGAGCTCAACTTCTTCAAGCACGGTGCTGAAGATGCCGGTGACGAACGAGTCGACCGGGGCTTCGCGCCGGCCGCGCGGGCCGGCGATGAGCGCGGTCGCGCCAAGCGCCGCGAGCGCGGTGGGCCAGTCGGCCGCCGGATCGGCGTGCGCGAGGCTGCCGCCGATCGTGCCCCGGTTGCGCACGGCGCGGTACGAGATGTTTGAGGCGATCGACGCCATGAAGCCGTTCGTTGGATCGGGCACGCGCCGGTCTTCGATCTCGGCGTGCGTGACGCAGGCACCGAGCGTCACCGCCTCCGGCGACTGCGACACCGCGCGCAGCTCTTCGAGCTGTCGGATATCGACGAGGAGCGTCGGCTGCGCGACGCGCAGGTTCAGCATCGGTCCGAGCGATTGCGTCCCCGCCGCCGGCCGGCCGCCTTCGGCAAGAAGCTGAAGCGCTTCGGCCACGTCCTTCGGACGCGCGTAATCGAACGCTGGCGCTTTCATTTCTTCCGCAGGAGCGCTTCCACAATGCGCCGCGGCGTGAGCGGCGACTCGGTGATCTCCACGCCGAGCGGCGCGAGCGCGTCGTTGATGGCGTTGGCGATCGCCGCGGGCGGCGCAATGGCGCCGCCTTCGCCGATGCCTTTCTGCCCGAAGCGCGTGTAAGGCGACGGCGTCTCGAGGTGATCGATGCGCATCGCCGGCACCTCGGTCGCGGTCGGCAGCAGGTAATCGGCGAGCGTGGTGGCGAGCGGCTGCCCCGCGGCGTCGAAGGGCATCTCTTCGTAGAGCGCGGTGCCGATGCCCTGTGCCGTGCCGCCGAACACCTGGCCATCGACGACCATCGGATTCACGAGCGTGCCGCCGTCCTCGACGATGACGTAATCGCGGATCTCGACATGGCCGGTCTCGGTATCCACCGCGACCGTCGCGGCGTGGCAGGCGTAGCTGAAGGTGCCGGTGTCGACTTTCGCCTTGTAGCCGGCGGTGGCTTCGAGGCCGGCGGGATCGACGTCCGGTGGGAGAAGCTGGGGCTTGCGGTACCAGACATGCGCCACTTCGGCGAGCG
>Ga0081539_10004693_pt1 | contig 14824 bp, 16 predicted proteins | sample TabmetS4T2R2_FD_71023 | JGI IMG/M metagenome (GOLD analysis project Ga0081539, IMG submission 71023) | Tabebuia heterophylla rhizosphere microbial communities from the University of Puerto Rico - S4T2R2 | ecosystem: Host-associated > Plants > Roots > Rhizosphere ...
TGGGCTCGCCGGGCCGCTTCTCCCATTCGTAGAAGCCGTCGGCGACGACCAGGCAGCGGCGGGCGTCGCGGAAGGCGCCGTTGGTGAGCATGGTCTCCGAGCGCGCGTTGATGAGCTTGAGGCCGAGCGTCTTGGGGTCCTTGGCCCAGTAGGGGACCAGGCCCCAGCGCAGGAGCTCGCCGCGCGGCGCGCCCTCGCGGTCGGTGGTGACCGCGAGCACGTCGTCGCCGGGCGCGACGTTGTAGCGGTTGCGCACCTGCACGCTCTCGCCGATCGGAAAGCGCTCGCGCAGGCTGGCCGGATCTGGACCGGCCAGCGTGTAACGGCCGCACATGCGCCTAGCCGGCCCGCGCTTTGGCGCGTTGCTGGCGCAAGCGCCCGACCAAGGCCAGGACGCCGAGGATCACGAGGATGACGACCACGCCGAGGATCAGGCTCAGGCTGGTGCTCGCGCCGCCGAACGGCAGGGAGACGAGCTTGACGATGCCGAAGCCGAGCGCAAGGAGCGCGATGATCAGCAGGACGATGAGCAGGAAGCCGCGGGCCTTCAGGTACCACGGCGCGCTGGCCGGCGGCGCGAGGAAGCCCATGACGCGCAGCAGGAAGAGCTGGCGGCCCGAGGGCGGCGCCTGCCCGAGGCGCTCGACGGCCTGCTTGAGGTCGTCGGGCCGGCGCTCGGCCAAGGCCAGCGAGGCGTCGGCCATGCGCCGCAGCTGCATGCGCTCCTGTGGGCGCGATGCCGCGATCGCGCGGCGGAAGTAGTCGCGCGAGGCGTCGGCGTCGTATTTCTCCGCCGCCCGCGCCCCCAGGATCGCCAGCGCCGCCGCCTTGAACTTCTGCTCGCGCATGAGCTCCTCGTCGGAGCGTTCCTGCAGCGCCTCGATGGCGGCGAGTGCGCCGCGCTGCTCGATCCGGATCTGGCGGGGCTTGGGCGGCATGTGACGAAGAATCTAGCGGAGCTAAAGTGCTGATCAGGGATGAGCGCGCTCGATCCGGCCCAGCAGACGACCGAGACCATCTACGACCGGCTCGGCGGCGAGGCCGGGCTGCGCGAGATCGTGGGTGTCTTCTACCGCTCGATCTTCGAGGACCCCGTGCTCCAGCCGGTCTTCGGCTCGCCGGTGCCCACCCATGTCGACCACCTCACGGCGTTCCTGGGAGAGGTGTTCGGTGGCCCGCCGCGGTACACGCGCGAGATGGGCGGCTTCGACACGATCGTCGCCACGCATCGCGGGCTGCGCATCACCGAGGAGCAGCGCCAGCGCTTCATCGCGCTGTTCACGGCGGCGTTCGAGCAGGCCGGCCTCGGCGGCGATCGGCAGTTGCGCGACGCCGTCCTCAGCTGCATCGAGTTCGGCACCGAGGTCGCCAAGGTCAACTCCAACGCGAGGTCCGACGCCGAGCTGCATCCGCAGCGCGAGATGCCTCAGTGGCATTGGTGAAGGCCTAGACTCGCCGCCGATGTCGGTCCGCATGAAGCCCCTGCTCGCCGTCGTCGCGCTCGCCGCGGCGCTCGTGCTCGCGGCGCCGGCCGCCGGGCAGCAGGCTCCGACGCTCGGCGCGCCCGAGACGCCGCAGACCACCGCCGCGCCGCCGCCGGAGAGCGACACCGCCGGCGGCAACGGCGGCCTGGAGACGTGGCAGGAGGTGCTGATCTTCTGCGCCGGGCTCGTGCTCCTGATGGGGATCGGCTTCGCGATCGTCGGCGACGCCCGCGAGCGCGCCGCCCGCCTCACCCGGCGAGGGCGCGAGCCCGAGACCGCGGGGGCCGGCGTGCCGCACAAGCACCGCCAGCAGGCCAAGCAGCGCGCGCGGGCCAAGGCGCGAGCGGCGAAGGCCCAGCGCCGCAAGAACCGCTAGCCCCCGCGAACGTCCGCGGTGTAACAACAGGCGTGTTACGCGGTGGACGTTCGCCGGGGCTAGGAGCCGGGGACGTCGACGTAGCCGGTGCCGAGCGCCCGGCCCTTCGCGGCCAGGCAGGCGCGGTCCAGGCGCACGAAGGCCAGCGCTTCGCCGCGCTCGCCCTGGGCCGGCGTGTTGCGACACCAGACGTACGTGAAGCGCTTGAAGTCCAGAGCCGCCACGAAGGCGTAGCCGAGCCGCCCGACCGACTGGCCGGCCTCGCCGGTGATGCCGCGCTTGACCGCGACGCAGTCGTAGCGCCCGATCGGCTTGGTGAGGATGCGGTCGTCGGGGATCGCGTCCTTGGCCTTCAGGAGCGGGCCGCACTCGGTGTGGGAGATCGGGCCCTTCAGCTCGCCGGCGCGGTCGCGCGCCTGCGCATCACGGGTGATCGAGCCCTCGACGTCGCGCACGAGGGCCGCGCGCGCCGCGAGGACGGTCTGATCGGACGCGCCGGCGGCCGGCCGCAGCTGCGTCGCCGATCCGCGATGGGGGGCCTGGATGCGCTTCAGCCGCGCCTTCTCGGCCGCGACCGCCTTCTTGGCCTCGGCGTCCTCGCGCTTGTTGCGATCCGAGACGACGTTGTTGAGCACGACCGCGATCACAGCGACCACGACGACGAGCGCCGCCGCGCCGCCCCAGATGACGTAGGTCTTCTTGCGCCCGCGCAGCCGCGGCGCGCGGACGAGCACCGAGCGCCCACAGCGGGTGCAGCGCTCGCGCGTGGAGCGCTCCTCGAAGCCGCAGTGCGGGCACGTGCGCAGCGGGGCCTCGGTGGTCGTCGGCATTCGCTAACCAGCGTAGACACGGTTGCTGGTTAGTGCAAATGTGCGCGCCATGGATCGCTTCGACGCAGGTCCGCAGCCCGCGGGCCGCCCGCCGGCGCCCGGCCGGCTGGGCTACGTGCAGGCGTTCCTCAACACCTTCTGGGACCTCGAGCGCCACGGCGACGAGATGTGGTCGTCGCCGGGCGCGTACGGCGCCTGGCTGGCCGATCGCGGCTTCGGCGCGAGCGCCACGCGCGCCGATCTCGCCCGCGCGATCGAGCTGCGCGAGGCGCTGCGCGCGGCCTGCCTGGCCAACCATGACGGCGGCGAGGCGCCCGAGGCGATCGCCGCCCTCGACGAGATCGCGCGCGCGGTCGCGCCCGCCGGCGCGCTCACGCCCCGCCTCGAGCAGGGCGCCATCGAGGCAGCGAGGGAAGGTGCGGACGCGGCGTGTGCGCTCGTCCTCGGAACCGTCCTCGTCGCCCGCGTCGATGGCACCTTCGCGCGCCTGAAGGCCTGCCCGCACGAGAAGTGCGGCTGGGTCTTCTACGACGTGTCTCGCAACCGCTCGTCGCAGTGGTGCTCCATGCGCATCTGCGGCAACCGCACGAAGGCGCAGACCTTCCGGCGCCGCCGAGCGGAGCGCTGAGCGAGCGAGCGGCGCCGTTGGGACCTGGCAGAAAGTGCTGGAACCCGCTGCAAATCCGCGGGTCCGGTCACAGTTGGTTCACGTCGATCCGCCGCCATGCGTGCCACCCTGACCACCGACGCCATGCTCGCTCGCCTCCCGAGCCCGCTCACCGGCGCCGCCTCGCGCGCCCTCGGGTCGCGCCCCCGCCACCTCCGGCGCCTGCGTCTGGAGCTCGGCGACGGAGCCGCCACCACGCTGCACGTGGCCACCCACGACCTGCGCCGCGTGACCCCGCGCGTGGTCCGCTTCGCGCACCCGACGCCGCTTGAGCGCTGGTGTCGCGACCACCGCACGCCCGAGGCGATCGTGGGCGGCTTTTTCGTCCGCGCCGGCGGCGGCCTCCCGCTCGGCGAGCTGCGCACCAGCGGCATCGCCCGCCCATCGGTCGCTTTCGACGCGCCGTGGAACGACGTGCGCGCGTGCCTGCACGTCGCCGGCGACGAGGTCACGGTCGCCCGCCGCGACGAGATCGCGCCCGAGCCGCCCGGCGACCTCCTGCAGGCCGGCCCGCTGCTGGTCCGCGAGGGAGCGCCGTGCATCGACGGCGACCCCGAGGGCTTCTCGGCCGGCCAAGGCCAGTTCGACTCCGACATCACCGCCGGGCGCTACCCGCGCGCGGCGCTGGCGCTGCTCGACGGCGCGCGCCTGCTCGCGGTGGCCTGCGACGGCCGCGCCGACGACGAAGCGGGGCTGACCCTCGCCGAGCTCGCCGAGGCGCTGGTGGCCCTCGGCGCGCGGTCGGCGCTGAACCTCGACGGCGGCGGCTCGACCTCGCTGGTCTGCGCCGGGCGGCTGCGCAACGTGCCGCGCGAGGAGCACGGGATCACCCTCGCGGGTGGGCGTCCCGTCTCCACCGCGATCGCTTTCACCAAGCGATAACGCTTCGGGTACAAAGGATGGGTGCGCGTCGTCAGCGCCCTCATGTTCTTCCCCCGCGGCGGATCGGCCCACGTGGCCCGCGCGCTGGCGCGCGAGCTGCCCGCCCACGGCTGCGAGGTGACGATCGTCTCGGGGTCGCGCTCGAACCGCACCGTGGGCAACGCCGAGCGCTTCTACGAGGGGCTCGACGTCCACGCGGTCGACTTCTCGCGCGGCGACGCGCCGATGCACCCGTCCTACGAGGACCGCCCCGACGCGCCCGATCGCGTCTTCGCCGCGCTCGACGACGACGCCTACGAGGCGCACGTGGCGGCGTGGGCGCGGGCGCTCGAGGAAGCCGACGCGGCGACCGCCGACATCCTGCATCTGCACCACCTCACGCCGATCCACGAGGCGGCGCTGCGCGTGGCGCCCGGCGTCCCCGTCGTCGGCCACCTGCATGGCACCGAGCTGCTCATGCTCGAGCGCATCGCCGACGGCGCGCCGCCGTCCTGGCAGTACGCCGACGCCTGGGCGGGGCGAATGCGCCACTGGGCCCAGCGCTGCGAGCGGATCCTCGTCCTCTCGCGTACGCAGATCGAGCGCGCGCGCCGCCTGCTCGGCATCGATCCGGCGCGCTGCGTCCTGGCGCCCAACGGGTTCGATCCGTCGCGATTCGCGCCACGCCCCATCGATCGGCGCGCGTTCTGGCAGCGCGAGCTCGGCGCCCCGGCGATCGCCGATGCCCCGGTGCTCGTCTCGGCCAGCCGCTTCACCGAGGTCAAGCGCATCCCGCTGCTCATCGCCGCCTTCGAGCGCGCCCGCCGCGCCGTCCGTCTTCCGGCTGCGCTGGTCATCGTCGGCGGCTACCCGGGCGAGTGGGAGGGCGAGCACCCCTCCGACGCGATCGACCGCATCGGCGCGCGCGACGTCTACCTCGCCGGCTGGCACGACCACGATGCCCTGGCCGGCTTCTTCGCCGCGTCCGACGCGGTCGTCCTGGCTTCGGTGCGCGAGCAGTTCGGCTCGGTCCTCGTCGAGGGGATGGCGTGCGGGCTGCCGGCGATCGCGGTCAACCGGCTCGGTCCCGCCGACATCGTCCGGCCGGGGCAGACCGGGTGGCTCGTCGCGCCCGACGACGAGACCGAGCTCGCCGGCGCGCTGGCCCAGGCCATCACCCACCCCGAGGAGCGCCTGCGCCGCGGCGTGGCCGCACGCCGCGACGTGCTGGCGCGCTTCGCGTGGCCCGCCCTCGCGCAGCGGCTGTGCGAGCTGTTCTCCGAGGTGGCGGAGAGCGCAGCCGAGGACGAGGCCGCCGCGGCGGCCAGCGGATAGTTGAAGTAGTCAACTATCCCGCTATCCTGTGCCGGCGTGAGCAACGGGGAGACACGCCGCATCGCCAGCCTGTTCCGGCCCTACCGGCTGCGGCTGACGACGGTGCTCGCGCTCATCGGTCTCTCCGCCGGCCTGGGGATCATCTCGCCGTTCCTCCTTCGCGAGGTGCTCGACAAGGCGATCCCCGAGCGCGACACCGCGCTGCTGACCTGGCTCGTCGCCGGGATGATCCTCATCTCGATCGCCACCGGCGCCCTCGGCGTCGCCCAGACGTGGATGTCGAACGTGGTCGGCCAGCGCGTCATGCACGACCTGCGCGCGGCGGTCTACCGGCACCTGCAGCGCCTGTCGCTGGCCTTCTTCACGCGCACGCGCACGGGCGAGGTCCAGTCGCGGATCGCCAACGACATCGGCGGCGTGCAGAACGTCGTCACTTCGACGGCGACCTCGATCGTCTCCAGCGTCACCACGGTGGTGGCCACGATCTTCGCGATGGTCGCGCTCGATTGGCGGCTGGCCGCGTTCAGCCTCGCGCTGCTGCCGTTCTTCGTCTGGCTCACGCGGCGGGTCGGCCGCGAGCGCAAGCGGATCACCAGCGAACGCCAGGGCCGGCTGGCCGACATGAGCTCGCTCGTCGAGGAGTCGCTGAGCGTCAGCGGCATCCTGCTGGGCAAGACGATGGGCCGCGCGCCCGAGCTCGCCGATCGCTTCACGCGCGAGTCGGCCGAGCTCGCCGACCTCGAGGTCCGCAGCCGGATGGCCGGGCGCTGGCGGATGGCCAGCGTCCAGATGACCTTCTCGATCATGCCCGCGCTCGTGTACTGGTTCGCGGGCTACACGATCGCCCACGGCAACTCGGCGATCTCGATCGGCACCGTCGTCGCCTTCACCACGCTGCAGACGCGGCTGTTCTTCCCGCTGCAGTCGCTGCTGTCGGTGGGGATCGACGTGCAGACCTCGCTGGCGCTCTTTCACCGCATCTTCGAGTACCTCGACCTGACGGTCGACATCGCCGAGCGCGAGGACCCGGTCGAGCTCGACGAGGTCGCCGGCGAGCTGCGCTTCGAGGGGGTCACCTTCGGCTACGACGCCGACGGGCCGCCGACGCTCGACGGCATCGACCTCGTCGTCCCGGCGGGGACGACGACGGCGATCGTGGGGGAGACCGGCTCGGGCAAGACGACGCTCGGCTACCTCGTCGCGCGCCTGTACGACGCGACCGCGGGGCGCGTCACCATCGACGGCGTCGACGTGCGCGACCTCTCGTTCGCCTCGCTGGCGCGGACCGTCGGCCTGGTCTCGCAGGAGACCTACCTCTTCCATGCGACGGTGCGCGAGAACCTGCGCTTCGCCAAGCCCGACGCGACCGACGAGGAGCTCGAGGACGCCGCCCGGGCCGCGCAGATCCACGACCTCATCGCCTCGCTGCCCGAGGGCTACGACACCGTGGTCGGCGAGCGCGGCTATCGGTTCTCGGGCGGCGAGAAGCAGCGCATCGCGATCGCGCGCACGGTGCTGCGCAACCCGCCGGTCCTCGTCCTCGACGAGGCCACCAGCGCGCTTGACAACGAGACCGAGCGCGCGGTGCAGGAGGCCCTCGACCGGCTCGCGGAAGGCCGTACGACGGTGGCCATCGCCCACCGCCTGTCGACGATCCGCGACGCCGACGAGATCGTCGTGCTCGACGGCGGGCGGATCGTCGAGCGCGGGACCCACGCCGAGCTGCTGGCGCGGGCAGGCCGGTACGCGACGCTCGCCGCGCGCGCGGGTGAGGAACCCGTCGCAGCCTGACCGGCCGTTCAGTTACGCTCCGCGTCCGATGCGGCTTCGCGCGCTCCTGCTCGCCGTCGTTCTGGCCTCCCTGGTCGTCGCCTCCGCCGCGCAGGCGAAGTCGAAGACGACCACGGTGCGCAAGGCGCAGGGAACGATCACCACGACGCGCCTGGCCAACGGCGTTCGCCACCTGAAGTTCCGCTGGGGCCCGATCAGGATCGCGCCCGGGCAGAACACGATCTCGCTGGCCGACAACCAGCTGCTACCGCCTGGGCCGGGTTGGATCACGTCGTTCAAGCCCGATCTGACCTACGTCAACGGCAAGGTCCCGCGCGTGGACGTCATCCACCTGCACCACGCGGTGTGGGTGGTGATGGGGCCGGCCAACGGGCTGCGGCCGACGTGGGCGGCGGGGGAGGAGAAGACGATCTTCCGCACGCCGAAGGGCTTCGGCTGGCGGTATCGCACGTCGGACAGGTGGCTGCTCAACCACATGATCCACAACCTCACCCCGGTGCCGACGAGGGTCTTCATCACCTGGGAGATGGACTACATGCCGCTGGGGGCCAGGGCCGCGCGCGGGATGCAGGAGGTCAAGACCCAGTGGATGGACGTCGAGGGCATCAAGGCCTATCCGGTGTTCGACGCGCTGCGCGGCAGCGGGCCGAACGGGCTGTACACCTACCCGGACGACAAGCCCGACGCCTACGCGGGCATCGCGCCGCGCAACCAGTGGGTGGTCGACCACGACGCGACCCTGGTCGGCACGGCCGGGCATCTGCATCCCGGCGGCCTGTGGACCGACCTCAAGCTCACACGCGCCGGGCGCACGGTCGAGCTGTTCCGCTCGCGCGCGAGGTACTACGAGCCGGCCGGCCCGGTGTCGTGGGACGTGGCGATGACCGCGACGCCGCCCACCTGGAAGGTGGCGGTCAAGAAGGGCGACGTGCTCTCGGTGTCGGGCACCTACGACGCGCGGACGACCTCGTGGTACGAGGTGATGGCGATCATGCCGGTGGCGATCACCAACGTGCCCGCCGGCGGCGCCGACCCGTTCGTGACCAACACCGCGGTGCCCGGCGTGCTTACCCACGGGCACCTGCCGGAGAACAACCACCACGGCGGCGCGCCGGGGCGCGACCTGTCCGACGCCCGCACCTTGCCCGACGGGCCGCGCACGGCGACCGTCGACATCTCGCAGTTCATCTACCGCCAGGGCGATCTCACCGGCGCCGGCGCCGCCGGCCGCCCGCCGGTGGTGAGCGTCGGCCAGCCGCTGACCTTCGTCAACGACGACGCCTCGCGCAACATCTTCCACACCATCACCGCGTGCAAGGCGCCGTGTACCGCGACGACCGGGATCGCCTTCCCGCTCGCCGACGCGCCGGTGACCTTCGACTCGGGCGAGCTGGGCTTCGGCCCGGCCGGCTTCACCGCGGCCTCGAACCGCAAGGACTGGCAGACGCCGGCGAACCTCGGCGCCGGCACCTACACGTACTTCTGCCGCATCCACCCGTTCATGCGCGGGGCGTTCCGGGTCAAGTGAAGATCCTCGTCCTCGAGCAGCAGCCCGACGCGCCGGCCGGGCTGGTGGAGGAGTGGGCGATCGAGCGCGGCGCGCGCGTGGACGTCGTGCGCCCGCCGGAGCTCGACGAGTGGCCGGCTCCGCGATCGGCCGACGCGGTGGTCGCCCTCGGCTCGGACCGCTCGGTGCACGCCTCGAGCGATGCGTGGATCGCGGCGCAGCTGGACTTCCTGCGCGCCGCGCACGACGCCGAGGTGCCGGTGCTGGGCATCTGCTTCGGCGGCCAGGCGCTCGCCGCCGCGCTGGGCGGGAGCGTCGCTCGCGCTCCGCGCACCGAGATCGGCTGGATCGAGGTCGACGGCGACGACGGCTACGGCGGGAGCTGGTTCACGTGGCACGAGGACGCCTTCACCGTGCCGCCGGGCGCCGTCGAGCTGGCTCGCGCCCCCTCCGGTCCGCAGGCCTATGCGCTCGGGCGCAGCGTCGGCCTGCAGTACCACCCCGAGGTGACCGAGGCGATCGTCGACAGCTGGCTGGCGACGGGCGGCGATGCCGTGCCCGATCCCGAGCCGTTGCGGCGCGAGACCGCCCGCCGGGCACGGGCCGCCCGCGAGCGCGCCTTCGCGTTGTTCGACCGGATCGCGGTGCGTTGGGCGCGATGACGACTCGCGAGTGGGCCCGTGGACCGCTCGGCGCGCTCGACTGACCGCTCGTCTCGGCGCGCTGACCACCGGGAAACTCGGACGTTCGTCCACCGCCTCGGGTCCACGATCCGTCCAGGATCGCGGCGCTGAGGCTCAGCACGGCGCCGTGCGCCCCGATGCAGGCGGTGCATGCACCGTCGTTGCATTGTGCTCGCCCTCCTCGCCGTGGCGCTCCTCGCGCCCGCGGGCGCCAGGGCCGCGGACTGCCAGGGGGCGGACGCCGTACCCGCCGCCGACAACCTGCCGGCGATCGGTCAGGCGACCCTGTGCCTGATCAACGAGCAGCGCTCCGCGCGCGGGATCCGCTCGCTGCGGCTCAACGCGAGGCTCGGCAACGCGTCGGTGAGCTACTCGCAGCGCATGGTCGCGCAGGCGTTCTTCGACCACCAGGCGCCGGACGGCACGACGCTCGTGCAGCGCCTGACCTCGGTCGGCTACCTCGACGGCGGCGACGACTGGGTGGTGGGCGAGAACATCGGCTGGGGTCAGGGCCCGCTGTCGACGCCGCGCGCGATGGTCGACGCGTGGATGAACAGCGCCGGCCACCGGCGCAACATCCTCAGCGGCGACTACGCCGAGATCGGGCTCGGGCTGGCGCTCGGCACGCCGGAGAGCTCGACCTGGGGCGCGACGTACACGACCGACTTCGGGCGCAAGCCGCCGAAGAAGCGCCGCCGGGCGATCGCCCGCACCGCCTGCGTGCGGTCGGCCTCGACGCGCGGCAGTCATGCGCGGTTCACCGTCGCGATCCTGTCCTATCCTCATTCCGGATGCTCGGGACGACGCGCACAGCAGTCCTCGCGCTCGTCCTCGCGGCACTGATCCCAGCGAGCGCCGCCGCGGCGGCGCTGCCTCCGGCCAACCCGCCCGGGATGGTCAAGCTGTCCGACGAGAGCCTGACCACGAAGTGGGCGCACACCGCCGACCTGCAGCCGGTGTTCAGCCGGCCGTCGGGCAGCGCGCGCCGGGTCGCGCGCCTGCGCCTGCTCACCGAGGACGGCTTCGCCGAGGTCTACCTGGTGCTCTCGCAGTGGACCAACCCCGCGGGCAACGTGTGGCTGAAGATCCGGGTGCCCAAGCGGCCGAACGGGCTGACCGGCTGGGTGCGCGCGAGCGCCCTCGGCTCGCTGCACACGGTGCACACGCTGCTGCGGGTCAACAAGCACACGCTCCGCGTGACGCTGTACGAGCGCGGGCGCAAGCGCTTCAGCGCGCGGATAGGGGTGGGGAAGGGTTCGACCCCGACTCCGGCGGGCCACTTCTGGATCCGCGAGAAGTTCCGCGTCGGCGGGCACACGCTCTACGGCCCGCGCGCGATCGGCACCAGCGCCTACGCGCCCTACCTCACCGACTGGCCCGGCGGGGGCGTGGTCGGGCTGCACGGCACCGATCAGCCGAACCTCATCCCGGGCCGCCCTTCGCACGGGTGCATCCGGTTGAAGAACGCCGACATCCTGCGGCTGTACCGGCTGGCCCCGAAGGGGACGCCGATCGACATCGTGTGAGGCGCCCCCGGCCGGTGGCGGGGCGCCCTGGCGCGAACGGGGCGAACGCCCACTGCGCCGAACGGCGCCGCTCGCGCGCCGAACGGCCCGGCCCGCGGCCGCGCACGAAATTCGTCGCGGCGTCGAAGCGGCCGCTCCGCGCGCCTCGCCTGGACAACCGTTCGACCACTAATGGGGACCGCTCGACCCTTGCTTCGTGCCGTTGGACGCTGGTAGCCTTCGCACCACATTCTTGACGTGCCCGGCAGGAGAGACGGGCATCGACGGGGGGATTGCTGGTCATGCGAGCCGCCGGCCCTTGGGGAGGGGCCGGCGGTTTTGCAAGAGTTCCGGCTCGAGCGCGGGCCCGCCGACAACCACCCAGTCGGCGGGCCCGTGCGATCTGCCTCCGAACGAGTCGGACATGCGCACAGAACGGATTCTCATCACGGCCCTCCTCGCGGCGCTGGTGCCTGCCGCCGCAGCTCACGCCGCACAGCCCACCGCCAACCCGCCGGGCATGAAGCCGCTCAGCGACGAGCGGACCGTCACGCGTTGGGCCTATCCCGGCAACCACGCGAAGATCCGCTCGCGGCCCGCGAGCAGCGCCCGGACGGTCGGCCGCCTGCACTGGCTGACCGAGGACCGCCTGCCCGAGATCTACCTCGCGCTGGCCAGCTGGCGCGACGAGCACGGCACGACGTGGGTGAAGGTCCGCGTGCCCAAGCGCCCCAACGGCGTCACCGGCTGGGTCCCGCGCGGCGCGCTGCGCGACTTCACGATCGTCCACACCTTCATCGACCTGAACCGGTCGACGCTGCGCGCGACCCTCTATCGCGACGGCAAGCCGGTGATGTCGACGCGGGTCGGCATCGGGACGTCGTCGAACCCCACGCCCAAGGGCCACTTCTACATCCGCGAGAAGTTCCGCGTGAGGGGCCAGCCGGTCTACGGCCCGTACGCGTTGGGCACGAGCGCCTACGCCCCGCACCTGACCGACTGGCCCGGCGGCGGCGTCGTCGGCATGCACGGCACCAACGAGCCCGGCCTCATCCCCGGCCGCCCGTCACACGGCTGCATCCGCTTGCGCAACTCGAGCATCACCAAGCTGTACCGCCTGGTCCCGCGCGGGACGCCGATCAACATCCACGACTGAGCGGCGGCGCAGCGGGGCACCCAGCACGCGCGTCAGCGCCGCGGTGATCGTTCACTCGGTCGCGGGAGGTACGGCGTTGGATCCCGCACGGTCTGCAGCGCAAGACGATCGAGCGCGCGGATGCCGCGATGAACTCGACGAGCGTTTCGTCCACCGGGAGCGCCATCGACTTCAGATCGGCCTCGTCTTGGATGGCCCAGGGATCGTCAGGCATCGTGGAGACCCTGTCTGGGCCCCACCGTGTCTGGACCTCCTGCAAGAACCAAGAATCGCGAGCGCCCGTTCCCCGGGCGGATCGTCGTTCCCGGTCATGGAACTGACGTACTCCGGATGGTCCGGGCCGCGCGGCTTCGAGAGTTCGGGACCAAAATCCGGCTCTCTTGTCATGACCAACTGGTTCGGCTCTCCGGTGGCCCTCGGGACGTGAGCCCTCACGCAACCGTCAGGGTCGTCGGCGTCGCTCGGCTCCGGCAAGCACGCTCGGCAGAAGTTGGGCGTCGGGGACGGGGAACTCGATGCCCACGAGCCGTCCTTGCGCGTCGAAATCCAGAGTGATCCGCTCGTCGGCCTTCGTGGCACCCGGAGGCGTGATGGTCCGCGTCTCGGCGACAGCGACACGCTCGTCGTCGTCGCGCAGCGCCAGGTACGCGGCGTGCACACGTTCATCGAGTCGAAGTCTCACCTCGATCGACGCTCCAGCAACAAGACGCCGTCGCCGTCGTAGGCGGTCACGACGATGAGGATCGCATCGCCGGCGACACGTTCAAGGTCCGCCGGGCCGTTTCGAGCGACCTCATGCGTCGTGACGAGTCCGAGCTGCCCGGCGGCGGAGCTCGCCTGTCGCCAAGTCGCCGCGAGCCGCTCGGGCACGGGGCTGCGCTCGACGCAGTAGACGGCGTGATCCACAGCGAACCACGCAACGCCAACCCTCGCAAGGAAGCGGTCGCCAGGCTTCGCCAGCGGGTCGGGCACCACCCAGGTCGCCGGATCCTCGCGGGTCATGACGTCGCGGACGACCGCGAGCAGGCCGTCGGTCACGGCGTGCGGCGCGCACAGGAGCCCGCCTTCCGAGAAGCGTTCGAGCCGAGCGTCCGAAACCTCGTGCCCGGCCAGCGTCGTGACATCCCACAGCTTGGGAGTGATCGCATCCTCCAGGAACGGCGCGATTCCACGGGCGAGCCAGAGCTGATCACGAACGAAGGCGAAGGCGTGTTCTGGTACGTGGCGGCGGGTGCACATGCTCGTCTCAACGATCCTTTAAGGCGATATCGGCGCAGGCCGGCTACAGCGCGGCGCGGCGGCGCTCGAGGAACGCTCGCTCGGCGGCGTTGCCGGATAGCGCGATGGCTGCGTCGTAGGCGCGGGCGGCTTCGTCGCGGCGGTCGAGGCGGCGCAGGAGATCGGCTCGAATCGCGTGGAAGAGGTGGAAGCTCTCGAGGTCGAGGGTGTCGACGAGCGCCAGGGCCTCCTCGGGGCCGTCGACCTCGGCGAGTGCGACCGCGCGGTTGAGGGCGACGACGGGGCTCGGCGCCAGCGCCATGAGCTGGTCGTAGAGCTCGACGATCTGCCCCCAGTCGGTGAGGGCGGCGGTCGGGGCGTCGCTGTGGACGGCGTTGATCGCCGCCTGCAGCTGGTAGGGGCCGGGCTGGTCGCGGCGCAGGCAGCGGCGCACGAGCGCCTGGCCCTCCGCGATGAGATCGCGATCCCAGCGCGCGCGGTCCTGGTCGGCGAGCAGGACGAGGTCGCCCTCGGGCGTCGTGCGGCTCGCGCGCCGCGACTGCACCAGGAGCATCAGTGCGAGCAGGCCCATGACCTCGGGCTCGTCGGGCATGAGCTCGAGCAGGAGCCGCCCGAGGCGGATCGCCTCGGCGCACAGGTCCTCGCGCACGAGCCGCTCGCCCGAGCTCGCCGCGTAGCCCTCGTTGAACACCAGGTAGACAACCGCGAGCACGGCGGCGAGGCGGTCGGGGAGGTCGTGCTCCTCGGGCACGCGGTAGGGGATGTTGGCGTCGCGGATCTTGCCCTTGGCCCTGACCAGCCGCTGGGCCATGGTCGGCTCGGGGACCAGGAAGGCGTGGGCGATCTCGGCGGTGGTCAGCCCGCCGAGCAGCCGCAGGGTCAGGGCGACCTGGACCCCGGGGTCCAGCGCCGGGTGGCAGCAGGTGAAGATCAGGCGCAGCCGGTCGTCGTCCACCGGGCCCTCCTCGACGGGCTCGTCCCGGGCGTGGAGCAGGGCGGCCTGGGCGTGGCGGTCCTCACGGGAGGCCTCGCGGCGGAGGCGGTCGATGCCCTTGTTGCGGGCGGTGGTGATGATCCAGCCGGCCGGGCTGGGCGGCAGCCCGGCCTCGGGCCAGCGCGCCATGGCGGCCACGAAGGCGTCCTGGACCGCCTCCTCGGCCAGGTCGATGTCGCCGAAGGCCCGGACGAGCACGGCCACGGCCCGGCCGTGCTGCTCCCGGAAGACACGCCCGATCTCCGAGGCGGTCGCGGCGGGCACGCCGGCGCTCAGTCCCCCTGGTCGCCCTGGAAGGGCCGGACCTCGATCGGCAGGGTGGTCGCCTCGGCCAGCCGGGCCGCCCAGGCCAGGGCCGCGTCCAGGTCGGGGGCGTCGACGATGGTGAACCCGCCG